>RRZT010090253.1_pt1 | contig 12172 bp, 8 predicted proteins | sample 2165551 | NCBI WGS metagenome assembly RRZT01 (sample SAMN10456910, study PRJNA506462) | wastewater metagenome | biome: wastewater; feature: sludge; material: wastewater sludge; isolation source: wastewater sludge with Escherichia coli K12::gfp cells carrying plasmid... | place: USA: Moscow, Idaho ... | reverse complement strand
GGTGAGCTTTCCGCGGGGATGATTGGCCCGGTGGAGTGAGTGCCGAAGGATTACAACGTCGAACAGGTCGGGTAGCGGACGGTCCGCCTCAAACGCCCAACTGCTTTCATCAAGCGCAGCAACGATTACATTCGATTGCTCGTGATATTCCGCCTGCTGACGCGCCCTGACTTCGTCGTTCGCCACGGCAAGCACATAGTCAAAGCGACCCTCCGGAAGAGTATTGATCAGGACTTTCGGCCATTCGCTGGAGCCTGCTGAAATTTCGAGAACCCGGAGACGATGGGCAGGATTGAGTTCTCTCGCCAAATGCCGCAACACCGTTTCGGATGCGAAATGCGTGCCGCGATAGGTTGGGTCGTTGTTGTAAAGATCCTCCGCGGCTGCCGACTGGCGCAATTCATCCAGGAATCTGGCGCCGTCGAGTTCTCCGCTCAATAGTTGAGGCAGGTGACGCCCAACCCGGCCGAGTAGCGTCAGTTTCGGAAGACACGCCGGAGAATCCGCAATGATGGTCCGCCAGAGTTCATCCGCGGGTGGAAGCTCGGAGTCATCTGCAAGTGTCCAGCCCGCGCCCGTTCTTTCCAGCAGCCCTTCCGTGATCAACAGATTGGTCATCCAGTCCCCATAGGGCTTGACCAGGCTGTGCCACCAGCTATCAGGTTTTTCCTGGGCAAGTTTCTGGAAGGCTTCGTAGGCAAAGGCGAGAATCAGTGCTTCAAAGAGCGGCAGGGTTTCCTTGAACCATGCTTCGCGCTCTTCGCGCATTCCGCTAAATCCAGCCTGCAATTCTTCGAGCAGTTCGCGAACGCCGGGTAGCGTGACCACACGCCCATCCTCGTGATGCGGCTGCATCCGCAGCGCTACGTTCCAGCGCGCCACTTTGTGTTGGTTCTTGAGCTTGAGAGGCGCTGCGCGGAAACGGCATTCGGAAACGGCGGCTAACAGTTCTCCGCCGTCATCAAGCACTTCGAAGCTCGCCAACACGGAGCGCGTACTGCGACGCAGCAACCGGGCACGAAACGCAGCCGGTTGTCCGCTACGGAAGAAGTCGAGGCGACCCGCTTTCGTCGGCAACAGTGCGATCCCCCGCCCGGCTTTGATGGCATCGTCACAAAAATCGACGAGCGACTGGAAACAGACATCGAGCAGCGCTGGGTGCAGCAAGTATCCCGCGGGGCTGAGACTTTCAGGCCAGTTGAGCCGCGCTTCCAGGCAGTTTTCCGCTACCTTTGCCTCGCTAAATCCTTGAAATGCCGGGCCGTAGTCGAGGCCCAGCGCAGAAGCCAGCCGGTAGTGTTCGTCATGGTCGATCGACTTGATCGTCGACGGGATGACAATTCGACCCACCGCCGGCCTGTTCGAGGACTGGAGGATACGGCCGGCGGCATGGAGCGTCCATTCGTCGGCACTGAGCCGCTGGCGACTCTTGATCTGGAATCCGCCGTCCCTTGGATTGACGATTAGGCGCAATGTGCGCGCATGCTCGCCATCAAAAACCATCGGTGAAACGATGTCGATTTGCTCGATCGCGAAACGCTCGCCTCCCAGCCATTCACGCGCGGCCGCCAATGCCATCTCGGCATAGGCCGCACCCGGAAAAACCACTGCTCCGCCGACTTTATGCTCAGCAAGCCACGGGAGCACGGTGGTGTCGAGCGTGTTCTCCCAGGCAACCTCGGCGTCATGCAGGCGCCATCCCAGTAGGGGATGCACTCGAACCCGATTGATGGAACCCAGCGCTTCGGTGGTTTGGGGATGCCAATAACGCTCTTTTTGCCATGGGTAGTTGGGCAAACGCACCCGTTGGCCGGGATACGGGAAGTAGTGACTCAGCGATGGTTGATCTACCAACAACTGCACGCGCAGGGCTGTGTCGGCAATCCGGTCCAGCCCGTCTTCCTCTTTACGCAACGTGGGGATGACGCGTCCCTTGATATCGGCGGTGTTCAGGCATTCGCCCACATAGCGCTGCAAGATGGCATGCGGGCTGATTTCGACAAACACGCGGCAGCCATGCTCGGCGAGGGTGGCAATCGCCTCCGCAAACCGCACCGGCTCACGAACGTTTCGCCACCAGTAATCGGGGACGAGCAGTTCGCCGTCGAGAACGCCGCCGGTCACCGTCGAAACGAAAACCGTTTTGTCCGTCGATCCGGCCGACAACCCCGCCAGGTCATCGACAAGCTTTTCGCGCACCGGATCCATCTGCCGGCTGTGGAAGGCATAGTCGAGATCCAGCAGACGGAAAAATGTGCCTTTTGGCTCGACATGCTGCTGAATTCGGATCAGGCCATCCAGACTACCGGTGAGCGTGACATTGCCCGGACTATTGATCCCGGCGAGTTCGACATCCAGATCGCTGCCTAACGCAGCGAGCATTTCTCTGGCGCGCTCGGCAGACATGCCAACCGCCGCCATCCGTCCCGTCCCGCGGGTAAGCCCCTGCGCCTGGCTTCGCGCACAGATGACGCGGATAGCGTTGTTCAGATCAAGCGCCCCGGCCGCCCAGGCTGCGGCGATTTCGCCGACGCTGTGCCCGGTTACTGCCTTGGGTTCGATCCCGCGCTCTTTCAAGAGGAGAGTGATCGCCACCTGCATGGCGAAAAGCAGGGGCTGGGCAATGACTGTGTCGTCCAGCCTTGACTCGGACGCTTCCGCCAGCAACTCCGTGCGCAGAGAAAAACCCGATAGCGGCCGCATGGCGACGTCGATTTCATCGACTATCGCTTCAAACCTTGCCGACTCGTTTAACAGCCGTCGGCCCATACCGAACCATTGCGCACCATTTCCGGAATATACGAAGGCGACGCCACCCTCATCTGGCAGGCTATCTTCGACGACGACCTGGGATGGGCTGCCCCCTTCGGCGAATTGCCGGAGGAGGCCAACCACTTCTTCGGGTGAATCCTGGTGTACCGCGAGGCGCTTGTTCAATCGGTCGCGGCAATGCGCTGATGTGTGGGCCACGTCATAGAAATTCGCTGCCGGAAGATCCGCATAACGACCAGCGAGAGCGCGCAGAGCGGGATCCGTGCGTGCAGACAGAAATAGGGGCGGAGAGAACTCGTTCGGCCCGCTGTTTTGCGTACCGAGGTTCGGAGGAGAGCACAAAAGGACGTGCGCGTTGGCGCCTCCGAAGCCAAAGGAGTTAACCCCCGCAACCAAAGGACCATCGCCGCTCTTCGTTAACGCTTTGTAATCCGTGACAAGTTCGAGATTCAGTCCCTGGAAATCAATTTTCGGATTCGGCGTATGCAGATGCAACGCAGGAGGCACAGCCTTGTTCTTCAATACGAGCAGGGTCTTGACCAGACCCGCCATTCCAGAGGCCGGCTCTAGATGACCCAAGTTGGCTTTGACCGAACCGATAGGCAAGGCGTGAGCGCGCCCTTGGCCGTAGATCTTTCCGATGGCGGAAGCCTCGATGGGATCGCCAACCGACGTCCCCGTCCCATGCGCTTCGATGTAATCAACGTCATGCGCGGACAGCCCGCTTCGCGCGAGAACCTGACGCATCAACTCGGCTTGTCCTTCGCTGCTCGGAATGGTGATACCGGTTTTACGCGCACCATCGGCATTCGCGCCACTCGCCAGAATCACCGCATGGATTTGATCCCCGTCCGCGAGCGCCTGCTTTAAAGGCTTTAGTAACAGGACGGCTCCACCTTCTGAGCGCACATAGCCATTACCGGCCTCATCAAAAGCTTTGCACCGCCCGTCAGCCGACAACATTGATGCTTTTGTAAACCCTACGAAGGGGTAGGGATGCAACAGCAAGCTGATGCCACCGACCAACGCAGTCGATGCCTCCTCGGCGTTCAGACAGTTGCAGGCATGATGAAGCGCAACCAGTGACGACGAGCACGCCGTATCAACGGCCAGTGATGGTCCATGCAAATCGAAGACATACGAAATTCGATTCGCCGCCATGCTGAGCGTATTGCCCGTCATGAAGTTCGAGTTCACGCTGGACAGATCATCCAACGCCCGTGTGCCGTAATCGAGACTGGAGGCGCCTACATATACTGCGCAGTTGCTTCCTGCCAAAGACGACGGTGCAACGCCCGCATTTTCTATCGACTCCCACGCGAGTTCGAGCAGCAACCTCTGCTGGGGATCAAGCCACGCTGCTTCACGTGGCGAAATGCCAAAAAACTCGGCATCGAATTCGTCGATTCGAGAGAGAACGCCAGCCGAAAAGGTGATGCTGTGCCCGGGTTCTGATCGCCTCGCATGCTGGAGTCTATCTGTAGCCCACCGATCAGAAGGAACGCGACCAACTAGGTCTTTTTGTTCTGTTAGCGCATTCCAGAGTTCAGATTCGTCACAAAGATCGCCGGGGAAGCGAAAGGCGATGCCGATGATGGCGATCTCAGATCCAACTGAATCATGACGCTTAGTCAAACTACACTTTCTTTGAACGTATTATTGACGTCATCCAAAAATCAATGGACTTCAGTCTATTGTTATCGACAACGGCCATTGTAACTCAGTGCCGAAAATCCAATTGGTACGATGAAGTAATCTCCAGCAAGGATGGCATAAGTTACCAAGACTTCGTGTGAAGTAATTCCGATACTTGGATAAGTGGTGGGCACACGGAACGCGTGGTGAAGGTCCTGTGGCTAAGAAAGTGTTGATTGTCAAGGCCAGTATCCTCCGGTGCAATTTGCCGTATTCCCTTGAGTTCTCCCTGCCAGCAGATTGTGCAGAAAAACCGGTTCGTGGCCTGACCTAATTAGGCGGCAGAGAATTTCCTGACGAACCTTCGGGAAAAATCGATCGGAAGGTCACCGAGGTCGAGCGCGGTGAATACACGAATACGGCGTTCGGCGTGGACGCCTGCGATTTTTGCTCGACACCCGGCGTGCCCAGAACCGACTATCGTCAATGGTTCTGACTTTTCAAGAAGCTGCCAGTCGCTCCTTATCCGGAATGTACTTCAGCATCGCCGAGCTCTGGAAATGGAGACAAGCGAAGGCTTTGCACTCATTTCGGGCGTCCTTTAGTCGTCGTGGCAGGCGTCGAATCCGACCAAATTCCTGAAGCAGTTTTGTCTTGCCTTGGCGACTTCTGTGTCCGGGGCGGCGAGTTCCGTACGGATCGCGCTCACGGAGAACCGCGATCCTGCACGTGTTTCGGAGGAGTCTCGCGAGCATGTCTACAGCATGGAAAGTGCGAAAAAGATAAACCAGAAACGCCAGGGTCGGTTACGTAATGTGTCTCCTGTGAAGCGCGTTTGCTTCACCTCGCAATCATCAACACAGGAGATTTCTGATGAGCCTGACCTATCTGACCACCGAAGAACTTTCGACCCGCATCAAGTACAACCCGCGCACGATCCGCGAATGCCTAAAGGATAGCGTTCTCCTCGAAGGCATCCATTACATCCGGCCGTTCGGCGGCCGCAAGATTCTCTTCGTCTGGGAAAAGATCGAGTCCGATATGGCGCTTCCGACCAACCCGGACGATTTGGCTATCCCGATGGCGAACGGAGGGGTCTGCCATGGGTAGCATTCGCGTTCGAAAGGAATCGGGTTGTCTGCTGATCGATTTTCGCTATGGTGGTCAACGCTGTCGCGAACAGACGGCTCTCGAAGACACGCCGGCCAACCGCAAGCGGCTCGAGAAGTTGTTGCAGAAGATCGAAGCCGATATAGCCGACGGAACCTTTGACTACGGCCGTTCATTTCCGACCAGTCGCAGCGCCGCCAAGTTCGCACAGGCGCCGATGCAACAAGCGGTCCATAGCCTTGCCGTAACGCTTGCTGGCGGTGACGTTCCAGTCCGGGGCGATCGCCTGGATAGCCTGACGACGGCCATGATGCCGACGTTCGGCGAGTTCGCCGAAATTTGGTACAGCGAGAAAGAGATCGAATGGCGCCGTTCCCACAAAAAGCGCATTCGTGACGATCTGACCAAAATTCTGATTCCCCGTTTTGGGGATCGGGTGGTCGGCCAGATCACCAAGGCTGACATCCTTGCCTTCCGTGCAGAACTCGCCAAAGTACAGGCACGGAAACGGGAGACACCGCTATCAAACGGGCGGATCAACAAGATCATCAATCCGATGCGTCAGATCATTAACGAAGCGGCCGACCGATTCGATTTTCGCACACCGTTCCAGAACATCAAGCAGTTGCGGGTGAAGAAAAGTGACGTCGATCCTTTTACCCTGGAGGAGGTGAAAGCGATCCTCGCCAATGGCCGGGAGGATTTTCGCAACTACTTCTCTGTGCGCTTCTTCTCCGGGATGAGGACGGGAGAAGTTCACGGATTGCAGTGGAAGTACGTGGATTTTGAGCGGCGACTGATCCTGGTGCGCGAAACCTTTGTGTTGGGCGAGGACGAGTATACGAAGACCGACTCCAGTCAGCGTGATATCCAGATGAGCCAGGCCGTTTTCGATGCACTGAAGGCTCAACAGAAGGTGACCGGGCAGATGAAGTACGTGTTCTGCAATCGTCGGGGCGACCCCTACGACAACAAGAACTTCATCGCCAGGATCTGGAATCCGCTGCTCCGGTACCTCGGCCTCAAGGTTCGCCGCCCATACCAATGCCGTCATACGGCGGCGACTCTCTGGCTCGCCAGTGGCGAGAGTCCGGAGTGGATTGCCCGGCAGCTTGGACATTCCACGACAGAGATGCTCTTCCGCGTCTATAGCCGGTACGTGCCCAACCTAACCCGGCGGGACGGCTCCGCTTTCGAGCGGATGCTCCTGCAAAACGGCGCGACTTCTGCCTTGGGCACGGAGGGCAATCCCCTCCAGACCAATCCGACCCCTGTTTCGATGTAAGGCACTTCGAAGGAGATTCTTATGCATCAACCCAACACTCCCAGTTACGCAACCGAGCAATCCGGATTCGTTGTTGTTCCGCCCGATACGAACGGTATGCTGCCAAAGTTTTTCCGACTGACCAGTATCGCCCGCTTCCCGGCTAGGAATGGGAAGGGCGTCTGGAATGAAGCGACCGTTCACTATGAAAACACAACCTTGAACGTCGGCTGGCCTTCTGCGACAGTCGATATTCGACTCACACGCGGCAGCATCGTAACGATTCATTTCGATCGTCGTCGGTATACCCAGCCGGACCGCTTCTCAGTGATCAAAATCCAACGGATCGACGAACCAGTAGCTGGACTCAATCTGTTTGAACTTGTCCCCGCGTTCTGGATTGACGATCACGATCTGGCATCGCGCGCCGCGCGACTGTGGAATCGTCTCGACCGGCCTTGTGCGCATCTTCTCAATGCGGTTCTCTGGGATGGTCAGCGCTTCTGTCGCTACCTCTCAAGTCCGGTATCCATCGCAGAAGACTCGGTTCCCGTCAGCACCAATTTCCGCTACTCGGTCAGTCTTGCCGAACAGGCGTTGCTGCTCGTTGACGACTTGCCTGACATCGACCGGAATGTCCTGGTCGTCGCCGCACTTCTCCGCGATGCCGGCAAGGCCGATGGCTTCAGGCTTCTACCGAATGGTGGGCTTGATCTCACCGCGCGCGGACGTTGGATCGGGTACCAGCAGACAGTCCTCGAATGGCTGGCTTTGGCGCGGAGGCATGTTGTCATGGCCGATGAGTCGTATTTCCGCATGGCGCATGTCCTGATGGCGCTCGCCAATCCAGCGATCGCGCCGATCTCGGTCGAGGTTGCAATTCTCAATGCGGCAGCCTGCTTCGTCGATAGTCCGGTGCGTTTTCGTGGCATGGAAACCGGGAAAACGCTTATGCAGAAGTAAGCGAATGCCTACTGGTCTCAATTCGTAGAAAGGGGTGCCGGTTCCGGGATTCGGAACCGGCAACTGCCTGGCCTCAGAACATGGCCTTTAACCACCAGCAATAAAGGAAAGGAAGCGCGATGACTGCGAAACGGTTCATGGAACGCTGCCGTGCCGAATGGAAACGGATCAATCCTGTTTACACTACCAATAACCAGTCGATCGGCCGGACGTTCTTGTTGGCGTGCCGAGAAACTGTCCCCGGGTATTTCGCCCCTCTTCGTTTCCTCTGGTGGATGGCCGTCAAGAGCTGGCGCTCGCCAGTTACAAGTCGGGAAGAGATGCGATGAAGAGGCCGCGGCTTTTTCCTGTTCGGCAGACTGTCCGGATCAAGGCGGGCAGGGTGATCATGCTGTCGCCCCTGCTCATCAGGCGTTTGGGTGGAATGTGGGCGACAGACTTCACGTCTTCGTAGAAGGCGGATACATCGATATCGAGCGGGTTCCAAATGAAAGCGAGTGGAGGATCAGTCGGCTGGCGCCTTGCTGTTTCACCTGCTATCGAAGTTCTACGAGCAGACCAGCGTGATGATTACGACCAACCTGACCTTCGCCGAATGGCCGACCGTCTTTGGCGATGCCAAGATGACGACGGCGCTACTCGATCGGCTGACGCATCACTGCCATATCGTGGAAGCCGGAAATGAATCGTTTCGTTTCCGGCACAGCTCGGCAACGGCGAAGACAAGGACCAAGGCACGAGAGCAGAGTAAGCAGGGAAGCCCGACGGAGGAGAATCCATTCTGATCGTGGCCGCGCTGGGAAATCCGTTCCGGACTTCGTCCTCCACGACTTTCCCAGCGCATTCATAGTGGCTTTCGACAACGTCGTTCTGAGCTACACTTATCCACAAGCCAACCTATGCTAGGTGGCTATCACCCCTAGTCAAGATTCAACGCGCACAGGTGGTCAAATTTGAACGCTCGCCGACAACCTGAAGTTTTCAGGTTAGTCGCAAAACCTTTCAGAGACAACCAGCAGGGCTGGAGCCTGTTGATCAACCCGCCGCAACAGTTGGTCTGGCAGAGCGAACTGTCACAGTGCTACCAAACGGGAGCTGGATGTTAATTGCCTTGCAGATTTTGCGCAGACCGTTGTCGCTCAGCCCGTAATTCTCGCTGAGCTTGGTTAGCGGCGTTGTCTATACTTTTCTCATAAAGGGCTGCTCGTTCGAAATTGATCATGTGGTGTTCCTTGAGATGCAGAATTGATATCTTGGACAGCGAATCTGACATAGATTTACATTAGAATCGTTCCGATCTGCTCCTATCCCGCCATTAAAGTGCTGCCCGAAAAATCACATCGAGATCATCGAACGATTTGCCAGTTTGGCCTCGAGATGTCGATCCTGTTTCTCGCAAGCATTGCGCCATCAAAGCTCTTCCCGACTCCGATGCTCGCTGATTTGCGATCTGCACTTCACTCCTCATGCGAGCGCCAGAAGTTTGTTACGAGTTTTGGATTTCTGGCATTGCTTGTGGGGTATTTCCCGCTATTGCTGCTCCTGAACTATGGGCTGGAAATGCCCAATGACGTCCTCATGATGTCATTGCAATTGCTTGGAGTCGCAATACTCTTCTTCCTGGCATCGAGTTCGAGGCAGAAAATTGCTGAAGTGCTTGATGCAAGTTCTTTATGCCACGCTGTTCCAGTCATGACGGCGAGTTTCGTCGTCGAGGCATTCAGCGATTTTCTGCCGGTAATTCTCACCCCACCCCCCAATCTGCAAACGCGTTCCTGAGTCTCAAACAGAACCGTTTCGTCGGAATGACCCGACGCAATCCGCTGCGCGAGTTCGCGGCGGCAGATTAGGAGTGCCAAATGAAAGCAGTTTGCGAGTCCAAGCCCTCGCTCGGCCTGGAAGATTGTCATAAGCACAATTTGAACATGCCCGTTGTGTGCCTTGAGCATGTGCGTCCGTTATTGTTTCAGACGATTAGTGATCCCGATTTTCAACTGGGTGCGTTGCACTCGATCGATTGGGCATCATCGCTGGATTTCCTTCCGCATGTTCTCAAACTGGTGTGCAGCGTGAGTGGCTACGAAGAAAGCAATTTCACCGTGACGCCGCTCTTCCGGTATGAGGATGGCCGCCATGTCGCAAAGCCTGGCGTGGGAATTTTCGCGAATGAAGGCGTGCCACTCGACGATGAGCATCTCCTCAAGATCGACAACGCGCTGACGTCGTTTTGCCGTTCGGTACTGGCTGGCCAGGAGATTGAAGGGCAAGACCAATTTTTCCCCGTCGCCACTTCCGAAGACAGCGCTGAAGTCGTCACAAAGCTGGTTGAAGATTTTCTGATCACCTATAGCGGAAAGAAAGTCGGGGAAACTCGTCTTCTCAAAACCAGAAACTGTGAAATGCTGCTTGCCGGAACCTATCGCTCAATGAGGGATGAGCCCTTGCCGGCACCGGTGAGGTGGACTGTGACGGGCGAGATTGATGGTCTGCGGGGCAAGTCGCGAACTCTCTACGTCAATCTCACCGAACGGAAGACGATCGCAGTCTTGTTCGACGAAGAGCGCTTCAAAGAGCCGCTTCGCTGTCGGATTCTTGACGATTTGCTCTACGAATTCGTGATCGAGACCGAATGGATCGCTCGCGACAAAACCGTCGACAGTCTGATTTCCTTCTGCCGTTCCGATAGCAGCGAGGCTGCGCTTATTTAGGAGCAACGACGCGGGGTGCCATTCAAGAGGCACTCCGCGTGCCGATTCAGGGACAGTCGTGCGACTTGTCCCGGTCATGGCGATCACTTGTGCGGATCTGGTCCGAATACCTTGATAAAGGTGCGGTGCTTTGCTTCAAGCCAGGTTTTGGTTAAATCGCGGTTCGCCTCGAGTGCGGCATAGATATCGCGAATGAGATCCGAATCCACGATCTTTGCCGAACGCATTTTCGAGAGCATTTCCCAGCCATGCCAGACGGGAATATCGAAGTCTTTCGCCAACTGATGCATCCCCAAGTCGTCAGTAACGACTATGGCTGAGCGTATCTGTCCAAAGGCCAGAACACGGCAGTCGGTTTCCGCAGGAGGTGACCGACCCTTTGTCATGTAGCTATCCACGTTGGCCAGCACCCAGCCTTGCAAAAGATTGATAGCGGCATCCAGCCGTTCCTTTTCGTCCTTGTTCAATACTATCCGAGTTGCCAGGCGTTCCGCACGAAGCTCTTCGCCGTCGAACCAAGGGTACTTTGCGCGCAGCGTAGGATTGCGATGGACCTCGGTTTCAACTTCCTTGAGAACCGTGAGGACATATTCCTTGTTCCCGAACGCGACGCCGAGCATCCGCCGGACACGCTTGGCTAGGCGCAGGTAAGCGTTTGTATCGAGCAGTACAAGAGTCAACGCGCCAACTCTGCATGTAGCGCCGCAGCGTCGTGAATGGATACGTTGAGCACTTGCTGAATGTATCCCGCACCGGTTTCCCGTTCATGCAACATTTTCTGGAGCGAAGGGAAGAAGTCGGAAAAGAAGATCGTACTGGATGCTGCGATAAGGGCTTTGGGGTCTGGCGGCAACGGCTTGAATAGGCTCTCGCTGATCAATGCGCCGCGAGTCAAATTCCGCAGTGCATGGATGTCCGACTCTTGAACCTTGAGCGGCGCCACGCCGGTCGCCTGTGCGTACTTCCGTACTTCACAGAAGACGCTGAAGAGCGAAATGTGGTGGTGTGCAGCGATGCGGCGGAGTACTTCCGTCTGCGAGGTCTTCGCACGCTGCTTCACCGCCTCGGCATAGGCTGCATGAGCCAACTCTCTTGGGAAGAGCAACGCACCGGCAAACGCATCTGCGAAGTCCTCACCTTCATTCTTCCCCGCAATCTCGGGGGTATAGACGTGAGCCAACTCATGCGCCATCCAGAACTTGAAGTCTTCCTGATGGGTATCAAGATTTAGGAAAACGAACGTTACCTGCTCGTCAGGGAGCAAGATATGCAGCGCATTCTCGTGGTTGCGCTTCTGGCCCCACATGATCGGAACAATTACTGCGTCATTCGCGCGAAACTCACCGATCAGCTGCTGATAAGTCAGAGCAGCCTGCATCCCGATGCCGATTTTTTCGCGTACGGCGGCTACCGCGTTCTGCAGGGCCTCGTAATCGGTCGTCGGAGAGGGAATCTGAGTACGTAAAGCCTTTCGCGGCGGCAGGTAGGACACCAGCGGTTTAAGCAGCGCCCCCATGACTTCGGCCCGACGGATATGCTCATCCGTTGTCTTCGCACCAGCCTTTTTTCGGAAGGCAATGACAGGTTTCGAAGCTTCAGACTCAACGAGCGCGTCAAATCCCAATTTGAGAGTCGTTGCCAACTTGAGCAATTTGTCCGGGCGCGGGAAATCGACACCTTTCAGCCAATTGGTGACCGCTTGGGAGGTGACCCCGATTTC
>RRZT011966242.1_pt1 | contig 12174 bp, 11 predicted proteins | sample 2165551 | NCBI WGS metagenome assembly RRZT01 (sample SAMN10456910, study PRJNA506462) | wastewater metagenome | biome: wastewater; feature: sludge; material: wastewater sludge; isolation source: wastewater sludge with Escherichia coli K12::gfp cells carrying plasmid... | place: USA: Moscow, Idaho... | reverse complement strand
CGGAAAGCGAATACAGGAAGATTACAATATTTCCGATAATTCCATCGGTGTCATATACGTATAAGTTTTAAAAGAATAATGACCTGCCCCCTAACCCTCCCGAAACAAGTTTCCCGACAGATCGGGACAGGCAGGGACAGGCTCTAAAGGGGGAATTTTGGCTCGCAGTTGAAAATTGTAAAACATAGAATTGAAAAAACAAAGAATACAATAAATAGAAATGAAAAAGAACCATAAAAGATATAATGTTGTTCAACGCTACATAACTCCCCTTTTAGAGCCTGTCCCGAACTTGTTTCGGGAGGGTTAGGGGGCCGGGTTATCTCTTAAAACTTATACGTATATGACACCGATGGAATTATCGGAAATATTGTAATCTTCCTGTATTCGCTTTCCGTTCTATTTACGCTCCCCCACTTATTGCTTTCTTCATAATAGTTAACAGTTTCCGGTAGAACCATAAATGCATTTTTCTGAAAATACGAATTATAGATACTTACATTCCATATTCGGGTGCCTTTTTTCTTTTGTTTGGTAAAGTTGATACTTAAATCCAAGCGGTGATACGGCGGCATTTTGTAATTGTTCCGTTCGGAATAATAGTATTGTGGGTACGAGCTGCTCGAATATTTTTCAAGTGGCAGCGTGAGCCAGTTGCCGGTGGCCAAAAACCACGAAGCATTTACGTCCACTTTCCGGTTGAATTTGTGATTAACGACAATGTTGATTTTATGACGGTTATCAAATTTGGCATAATACGGTTTTCCTCCGTTTATTTCACCGTTGGGGAAGTGACGTGTAGCCCACGAAAGTGCATATCCAGCCCAACCGGTGGTTTTTCCCTGTTTTTTGGCAGCCATCCATTCCACACCGTACGCTTTTCCGTTACCCTGAGCCACCCGCTCTTCCCAGTTTTTCCCTACCGAAAAAAGTTCAGCGCCTTCCTTGTATTCCATCTGATTTTTGGATGTTTTGTAATACCCCTCCAACGAAAAATTGATTTTTCGGTAATCCCAATACACACCACCCGACAGCTGATGCGAAACAAGCGGTTTGACATTGGCAGTAACGGGCATCCAGAGGTCATTGGGCAAACTCAGAAAACTGCTTTGAAGCAGGTGCAGGTATTGGCTCATTTGAGCGTATGAGGCTTTGAAAGAAAGAGTTTCGCTTAACAAATAACGCCCCGAGACACGCGGCTGCAAGCTGAGGTAGTTTTTCTTTTCCACATTAAAATTGGAAAGGTGAACGCCCAGGTTAAATTTGACTTTATCGGAAATATCCATTTCATCTTCCGCGTAAAGTGATGTTTCCAGCACATTTACACTATCATTGGCATAGATAAATTCCTTTTCCAGTTTATTGCCGTCATTATCTTCCAGCGCTCCCACCCGGGTATGTTCGGGACGGAAAAAGTGATTAATCAGCGTTGCACCATAGCGGATATAATGATTGTGAACGGGTGTGTAATCAAAATCTGTTCTGGCTCCAACATCGGTAATTCCCGAACCATACACAGATGATTTAGAAAATGCTTCCTTCTTTTCGGTGAGACCGGTCTCCGGCTTGGGTGCATAGCTGTAAGCTTCTTTCTCCGATGAACTGATGTCGGAATTATACTGGCTGAATATCAGCGTACTGCTTGAATAGAGCTTGCTGTTTAACTGATATGCCCAATTGAGTGAAGCCAGTTTCGTTCCCCAGGCAATTTTCACTTTCTGATCCGAATTATTGTCAATAAAATAGGGTGTGGTGTTGTATTCACTCGGTTCGTTTCTGTCTTCTTTGCTATCAACCGTGTAATGTCCGCTCATCTTATCATTTCCGGCGTATATACTCAGAAAAAGCCGGCTTCTGTCCGAGAATTTATGACTGATTTTCCCGTTCAGGTCGTAGAAGTTGTAGTTCATCGACATTTTATCGGAATAATTGTCATTTCCACCTTTATTGTTACTATAGTTGATCAGGGCTATCAACGGCGTAGTAAACAGGTCGAAATACGTGCGTCGCAAGGAAACATTGAAGGTTGTTTTGTCGCTGAAAAGAGGTCCGTTCAGGTTCAGTCGTGATGAAAGTAATCCCACCGAAACCGTACCGCCGATTTTCTTGCTGTCGCCGTCGTTCATACGCATATCCACCACCGACGAGAGCCTTCCGCCGAAACGTGCCGGAAAACTTCCTTTGTAAAAATTCATCAGCTTCACAGCATCGGTATTGAACGTGGAAAAAATTCCCAGCATGTGATTAACGTGATACACTGGGTTTCCATCAACCAGATACAGGTTTTCATCCAGATTTCCTCCGCGCACGTACATACCCGCAATACCTTCGGTGCCAGCCGTTACGCCGGGTGTGAGTTGCAGCGTTTTCACCAGATCACTTTCGCCCATAAATGAAGGCACCGATTTCAGTTCCGATGCGTTCATGCTTAATTTTCCAATATCGGTACTTCGCAGGTTGGTCACCCGGCTCCCTTCCACCACCAACGTATCCAGTGACAGAGATGGTTTCAGAAAAATATTGAATGGACCTTTATCAATATTTTCTATCTGAAAAGAGTGTGTGCCGTAACCAATGTAACTTGCCTGTAATTCAGTAATTTCGTCGGGAACTGTGAGGCTGTAAAATCCGTAATTGTTGCTCACGGTTGCATTGCCCGACTTTGGGTCTGAGATATTGGCACCGATAAGCGTTTCAGTTGTTTCGCGGTCGTAAATATAGCCGCTGATGGTTCGGTGTTTCGTTGCCTTTGGCCGCTTTTTCAGAATAATGTACCGTTCGTTGATTATGTATTGAATATCAGTCCGGTCAAATAAAACAGCCAGCACATTTTTCAGTGAGCTGTTTTGAAACTGAGCTGTTATGTTCGGAAAATTTTTCAGTAATTCCGGATTATATGAAAATGTAAAACCGTTTTGTTTCTCAATTTCAGTCAATGCAGCCACAATGGGTGTATTCTTAAACTGAAATGACAGCTTGTTTTGTGCAGATATTCCGAAATAAAATACGGTGATTAACGATGTTAGTAGTAAAATGCGTTTCATTAGTTAAGTTCAATGTGTGTGTCGAGCGTAAGATTGATGATCTGGATTATTTCGGTGATATTTTTATCAATAAAGGCGGATGTCAAACGAATGTTTTTTTCGTTTTCGGTTAAACTAACCGGCTGATTATAGTACTGTTGCAATATCCGGCAGACTTCACCCAGCGCTAAATTGCTGAACGTAAACCGGTTTTCAGTTTTATTAATCGTGCAACTGCTTTCGGGTGAAGAAACGACAAGTTCTGATTGCTGAGTGTCAAACTGTGCCTGCATTTCGCGGGTACAGATAAAAGAAACCGGAAAGTTGGCGGGTGCAAAATTCACTTTTCCGGAGTGAACTTCCAATCGGGTTGATTTTTCGTCAGCTGATACATCAAAAACAGTTCCCAATACCGTTATTTCAGCGGCTGATGTATGTACAATAAACGGTTTTTCTTTGTCCTTACTAACTTCAAACGAAGCATTACCGGATAAACTAACCCGACGCATTTCTTTCCCGAAATGTTTGTCGTAAGCCAGCGTAGCACCGGGTTGCAGGGTGATTTTTGTTTCATCGGGCAACACAGAGATAGTGGTAAATGCATCAGCTGTGAGCGTTTTTCCGGGTTCCTCTTGCAGGAAAATCGTTCCAGCAATAATCAGAATAAGAGCTGCGGCTGCCGCCCCACTCCACACAGCAGGACGAAGTAAAAATCGTTTCCTTTTCCCGGTAATTTTCTCCAAACTTTCATCGGGATTGAAAATTCCCGGTTTGTAATGCATGGCTACAAACCGGACACTTTTTTCAAGGTTGTTTTCGTTATTGGACATATTAATATTGTTTGTCTGCCCCCCAACCCCCTCCCGCCTTGCGGGATAAATTGCGGGGGAGTTACAGAGTGCTTATTAACGTTTATTGTTCTTTAATTCTTAAATGGTAAATGGTAAAATGGTCATTGCATTTTCCTCTAAGATGCAAAAAACAAAAAATCCCTCACTGCTGGTGAAAGATTTTTACGCAAAAAAGAATAAAAATGTGTTGGGGTCTTTTTGTCGAAGAGATTTGAGTGCTCTTGTCACGTGATTTTCAACCGTTTTGACCGAAAGTCCGGTTTCTTCGGCTATTTCCCTGTAAGCCATTCCATCGCGTTTTGCCATCAGAAAAATTTCACGTTGACGTTCGGGGAGTTCGTCAATCATTTTCCAGAGTTTGGCTTCCAGTTCAGCTCGTCTGATTACTTCTTCCTGCGTATATTCATCCACCAGTTGAAGTTCTTCCACACTGTCAAATTCCTTTTTGCTGCGGAGTTTCATCAGGCAGTTGTTCCTCACAGCCGTATAGAGATAGGATTTGATGGATACTATCTTATGCAGTGTATCCCGTTTTTCCCATAACGCCGCAAAAGTATCCTGCACCACATCTTCGGCTTCATCCGCATTATCCAACAGCCGCAATGCAAACAGACAAAGTGGCCGGTAATAGTTATGAAACTGGGTTGAAAAATATCGTTGGGGATTGCTCATGGAATACCTTCATCACTAAAAAGTGTGACAAAGATACTATTATTTTAAGAATTATAAATTCATGATGTTTTTATAAAAAATCGCGTGAAGTAACCATGTGTAAATTGAATCTATTCAATAAACTGCGTCATAAAAGTCTTTATCAACGAAAAGCCAAAAATCAAAATTATCGCAGCATAGAGATGATTTTTATTGGGAGCGCCACCCGGAGTGGCACTCCCAACTGGATTACAGGGTAAGAAATTCTTAGTTACCTATTAGTAACAGATCACCCATTCATTTCATTATGAGTTAAAAATATTTTCAGCAAACTAAGGGACAAAGACCACGAAAACCATTTTTACCATTAGTATTTTTACATGTTGCTATGATTGCGATAAGCCTGGCGGCAATACTCAACTGCGATAACCCGGATGCCTCCTCCTAACACAAAGAGTGTGTCAGCAGGAGTATCTTTCGGGTTATCAGAACATAGATTAATTGGCAGGTAACCACACTTCTTTCCAGCTCACAACAACATCCGTTGAATTATATATCCTTGGATAAACAAATTTATTATCAGGATTCGTTTCTATGTATTTCATTTCAGGTCCTGAAAAATACATATATTTCAAGGCTTTATTTGACGGGATAGTAAGTGTAAAATGAGTAGCATCGGTTTTTTTCATTTCGTGTAACTTCATCCAGCCATCCCAGCCTCCTCCGATATAGCACTTTCGGGTTCCGGGAGGTACAGTTACTGAATAAGTAATGTTAGCATCAGGCACTGACTTGTCATAAATTGCTTCAAAGTTGTAAACGATATCGTTTGGAGAATAGTTTCTTTCATCGGGCATTTTATTTTCTTCTTTTAGCTCCATATAACCATCTCCCGGACCGGCATAGTAAAGATATTTCAACTTTTTGTCTGTGAGTAATTTGATAGTGTAGTGCGTGTCGTCCACTTTTTTCATTTCTTTATGAGTTAACCACCCATCCCAGCCTCCTTTTATATAGCAGCATTTAGTGCCCGGGGGTACTGTAACATTGAAAACAAGTTCTTCGTTTTTTTGCGATTTGTCGTAAACTACAGCCCAGGATTCCACTACATCCGATGAGCTATACGTTCTGTTGTCTATTTCTTCACCTTTTGCGTTTTTTTCCACATATCCCCAGCCGGGCCCTGAACAGTATTTATATTGTTGGGTGGTTTTGGCATTGGGTAAATCAATAGTGTAGTGCGTTTCATCTATTTTATTCATTTTTTGATGTGTCCAGTTATTCATTTCACCTGCAATGTAACATTCATTGGTACCTGTAGGTACTTTAACTGAATAAGTCAGAGCATAGGAAAATGAAATCATAAATGCTCCAAGCAGCAAAAAAAACAGTTTCTTCATATCATAATATTAATTAAGAATGTGATTCAACATTAGTAATGAAACTACCATCATTCCGATAAAAGAGTATTTTTGATAAGTAGTAAAGGAATGCAATCCGAATATAGAGTATCCGCAGGATTCAAAATTTCCCCGGCCAAACGAGAACAAATAACGCAGATTAGTGACGGTTCATAAAAAATATTGTTGCCGTAATTACCTATTGGTGGCAAATCACCAATTCATTTCATTATGAGATAAAAACCTTTTCAGCAAACTAAGGAACAAAAACTACCCGAAATCCTCCGGAGGCACCGCTTCCAACACTTGGTCCGTTTCCACTACGTTGAGCAGAACGGCAATACTGTGCATATCCAGCCCAACTGCCTCCGCGTATAACAATTGAATCTCCTGTTACAGGTCCGGTAGGGTTCGTCTGCGGTGAAGTGGGATAATTCCTTTCGTACCGGTCGGCGCAGAATTCCCATACATTTCCGTGCATGTCATATAATTCGTACCCATTTGGCGGATAGGTTCCCACAGCCTGGGTTTTGCCGGGATACATAGTGACACTGTTCTCACAGGTATAATAGGCTCCGCTCCAGTTGTAATTGGCTTGCAGATTGGTCAGACATCCTCCGGTGTTAAAAGGAGTTGTTGTACCACCTCGGCAGGCATATTCCCATTGTGCCTCGGTGGGCAGGGCGCCACCGATGTAAGCAGCAAATTCTGCTGCACCATACCAGCTAACATTAATTACCGGGTGGTTTTCGTAACCTGCAACCGGTATCCATACAGAACCAGTATAATGTAAGCCAAAATCGTTGAAACCTGAAGAAGCGTATATTATAGGATTAGCATCAACCGAAGATATTCCATCACTGCCTATGCCTTTCGCATTAAGAAAAGCAGCAAATTGCGCATTGGTTATCTCGTATTTGCTCATACGGAAAGCGCTGAGGGTTACCTGGTGTTGAGTTTCATCTTCAAATCTGTTTACTTCTGTTAAAGGACTGTCCATATTAAAAGTGCCGGCTGGAATATTAACGGTTTCAATATTTATCTGATTTGCATAATTATCCCTCACGCATCGCACTGAAAAACCATACTTCTTCACTCCGTAGAAATTGATCAGATCGTAATGATTGAAGTCCATATAGCGGTATCGGGCGTGTGTGTCACTGGTCTCTGTAGAACTCCACCAATAACAGTAGTTGCCAAGACTGCCAAATGTACCATTGTAGTTACGAGAGCCTACCGGTAGAGCCGAAAATCCTGAACTGTTGTTTTTACTTAAATCATTACCGATAGCTCCTGTATATGGTTGAGAAATCCAATCGGTAGTTGCCCCCAATGATTTGGCTATTTTATTACCGGCAGTGGACCCATCGTAGTTGTATCCGCTGGCAATCATATAGTTTTCGAGAGTAGTCCATTCGGCATCGGTAGGTACATGCCAACCGGCTGGTGCAATGTTTCGGCTATCGGCAGCTGCCCACCAGGTGTAAAGTCTGCTATATTTAGCTACGTTTTCCTCATTGCCTCCATAAGCCCACTGGTATTTGGAAGTGGCATCATTTGGTATTTCACCTGTGGTTGTGCCTATTTCTTCGTGATTTTGATACTTTGTTGTTTTCAGGTTTTCGGCCATCCAGGTCTGAGTGCCAATATGTACAACGGCATAATGATTGCCATCGGCATCGGTACAATCCACGAATTTGAAATCAGTGGTTTTCGTTTCGGTCGGTTTATCGGTAACAATGGTACTGTATATCCCTGAATAACCGCGGTAAAGTATCTGGTCGCCGGTGTTGTACTGCAGTTTTGCTTCCAGAACAGGCGGATTAGTCACTTTCTGAGGTTTGGTGCGGGTGGTATTTCCGATCAGGCTTATCGTTGGCCGGTAGTTAGCCCTCGAAAAGCAGATAGTTCGCACCGTGTACGAATAATCTTTCCCTTTTGCCTGCACCAGATATGCTCCTACTGGCAGTGAAAGTTCTAATGAATGTTTTCCCTGCTTTAAGTCAAGGTCTAAACCGGTCTGTTTTCGTCCATCTAAGCTGTAGATAGCAACCTGAGTACTGCCGTCACTCTTTGCCATAAAAGTGAATGTAGCTTTATCAGTCACAGGATTGGGAAACACAGCAGCCAAATCAGAAGTTGTGTTTAAGTTCTCAACTGAATTTTCCACATCGTAAAGTTGAAGTGTAACACCGGCAGGAATTTTCACCTGCGTACCTTTACTCAGGTTAAACGCAATTACACTATCCACAGCGGTGCTTGCGCCGGAACCGGTGAAAGTGATGTAGTAAGTGAATGCATTCACATTGGCAGAAATCAGTAACAATCCCGAAAACACGGTTAATAAAAGTCTGTTTGTTTTCATGATACGATTTTTATATTTAAATTAATTTTTGAGAATTCATTTTGATATATCAATCCTTCACACAACGAACTGAACGCACTCATTTTTTAAAATAATTTGCATGCAACAGGCAATTGTTATTGATTATGCCAATCTTTATCCCCCTTAGATTATCGGTTACGAGTGATTGACTACTGTTACAGATAACTGTCTGGTAGTTCATTTTCAATGGGACCGGTAGTGGCGATGCAAATAACACTGAGTTGAAAACTAACACGACAACTTATGTAAATAAGTTTCTCATGATAATTGGTTTTATTTTTTTGTTTTTTCTGTTTTGGTATGCTTTATTTCTAGGTTTGCAGGCAATACTTACACACAATAAACTTTAGAAATGATTATTTTTCATTTCATTGGGAATGTTTTTTCGGGTTTTGTGCCGAATACGAACTTGAGTGACAGACTGAATTAAGGTTTATATACCACAAAACTGAATTCCCTGTCTTGTGCTACATTAGATGTACTGTAAGTATATACTCTCAATTTTCCGCCAACTGCATTCGTGTTGATAAATCCCGGATCACCCAGACTGGCTATGGCACAATGAGTAGACTGACTGTAAGTTTCATCTGTAATTGTGATATCATAAACTCCTGTTGATATTTTTGTTACTGTAAAATTAGCTGTGCTACCACCTGTGTTTTTTGTACCACTAGCTTCTACTGAACCGTAACAAATTGATACGGTATTAGCATCACCTGTCTGGCTGCGGTTTATTTCTGAAGTATTACCACCTGCTACCTTAAGCGTACCATCAAAGTAAGCTGCCGGACCTGTACTTGTGTTTTGTGCATAGAGGGTATAAGTGGTTCCATTACTTATAAAATTTCCTGCCGGACCTCCACCATAGTTTCGGGATACCAGGGTGACAGAACTCCCATTGTTCTCAAACATACCTGTATATACATTTCCTGCGTCTTTTACATAGAGTTTGTAAACGCCGGGAGTAGCAGTTCCAATGCCGACATTCCCTGTAGTGTAATATATATTATTCCCTGCAGTAGTCCATTGGGTATAATCAGGTACTAACCAGGACGTATAGCCATTTGCATCTGAAGTCAGTACTTTGCCCGCAGCTTGTGTTCCATCAGCTATTCTTATTTTGTTTCTGAAATCAGCGGCTGGTCCTTCCCCCTGATTACTCGCATAAATGGATGCATAGGTGGCACTATTGTTGACCGCAGCCACAGCCTGATAATCCGTGGTCAGTACCTGAAACTGCCGGGCATCAGCACCCGGGTTCTTCCCGATACCCACTTTCCCTGTATTGAAATAAATTGCAGAGCCCGATTCTGTCCACTGTTTATTTTGTACATCTTTGGAAAGCTGAGCATACGGCACGCTCAGCAATTCACTTGTAGCAGTAATGCTGTAAGCCGTTCCGCCAGCCGGGTCAACTTCTGTTTTAATAAAGTAGGGTCCTGCCGACCAATCGATAGCAGAGAAAGTTCCACTTACAATTACTCCTGCGCCTATAGCAATATTTATCAGTCCATTGGCATTGCTTGTCGGGGTTTGTGTTTCGGAATACACCACTGTACCGGTAGCTGATGTTTGAAGAATGCTTATCTTTATTCCCACCAGATGATTGGTAACGAGTGCATTGCTGCTGTTGCGGATGACTGCCTGATAACTCATTTTCTGAGGAACAGGTATTGTTACTGCGAATAATAATGTATAAGTCAATAACAGGGCTAATAGTGTAAATATTTTTTTCATGACGTTTAGTTTTTGATGATTTTGAACAATTTCACTTCTTTATTTTTCATAATTACTTTCAGAAAATAGGTCGCTGAACTTAGATCAGACATTTCAATAATGGTTTCATTTTCAATCAGTCTGTCGTTCCGGAGCATTTTACCATTGACATCATACAGTTGATATGTGAACGTGTTTGGTTCATAATTTTTCAGATTTAGCGTCAGTTTGCCGATGGTAGGATTGGGATATACGGAATAGTAAAGATCTATACCTGTAATATCCTCCATACCCGACAAAACCGAAATCTCGAACGGCTGCTGCACACCTTCCGATACCGAGCCATTGGTTCCGAATGCGGTAGTGTAAAACAGTTGACCCACCGAATAGCTTACCGAGCCTCCGGTGCCACTTGCATTTCCTCCAGCTGCCGTAATACCAGCATGAAGAACCTGTGCTGTCAGTGTGGCAAATCCACATACCAACAGTAACAGTAGAATAATCAACATTCTTTTGGACATGGTCTTTGTTTTAAGGGTTAAACATTAAATATCACATCACTTTTCTCTGTAATAAAAAACAAATATTCAGATAGTTAGGTTTTGTTTTTGTTAGTGTATTCACCCGAATTAAACACTATTTATACTTTGATAAATATGTTTCAACTAACAAAAGAGCAGCAGAAACAGACAAAGGCTGTAGAATATGTTGCACCAGCCTCATCCTGAAACTCCGTCCGGATTTTGACTGTAAGCTTTCCTTTTGCAACTTCCTCTGTATAAAACTATTCACATTACTCGTTGAAAAAAATTCCTTTCAACCAACATCCCCCGTTCTCTGCAAAATATTACATACTAATGTCCACTTATGTTTACTCAGTTAAACATATCATTATCAATCTTATATAAGCATAAAAGATGATATAACTTAGAACTATTATAAATAACTCTTGTTTTGATACCATAATTAATCTAATAATTTTGCCTTATGAAAAAGTTTGTTGTTACTTTGCTCGTAATCGCAGCATTTTCTTTACCAATGCTGGCACAGGTGGACCATGATTACAGTCCTAATGATGTGATAATACCCGAAAAAGGGTTCGCTCTGAATGAAAAGAACATTCCGGAATCAGTACTGAAAGCTGTAAAAAGTGAATTTAACCTGAATGTTCCTTCTACCTGGACAAAGTTTCCTTATGCACTGCGTGAATATGGATGGGTGTATGATAAGGCAGCTTCTGATGTGAAACCTGACCGATATCAGGTGTCTATGAAAAGTAAAGAAGGTTTGGATTTGTATGCTGTTTACTCTGCTGAAGGTAATCTGATTGCTACCCGCGAAGAGTCGACTAATATAGTTGTACCTGATCATGTGATGAAAGCGCTTCAAAACAGCAAATACAAGGATTGGACAGTAGTCGGCAATAAACAGATTATCAAATACTTTCATGATAAAAACAGTGTAGAACAGCATATCCGACTGACCGTAGTGAAAGACAATGTAGTTAGAACAATCTCATTCAACTACCAGGGAAAAGTGGGATTGTGAGAAACAATGTAATTAATCTAAAAGGAGCGGGTTTCACCCGTTCCTTTTTGTTGTTCTTTTGTTTGGTGATTAGCAGAGAATAACACGATGGGAAAATAAGAACAGTAAAGTTCACCGAAGAGACATGAAGGCAGTTTCTTCCACCAACCTAACTCATTTATTATCATTTAATTAAATTATGTTTATTTACACTTTAAATAAGCAGGATCAAATAACTTAATCTTATACGGATTGTTTTAAAAGTATATTATTTTCTGTAACAAGTTTTAAATTAATTAGTATGATGCCACCAGTTTACTCCGGACGGCTACGTCTGTAACACAATGCAGTACGCCCGTCCACGACACCTATCCTACTATTTTTGTTACCCTAAATCACAGTAATGATGTGAGGTATTTTTTTACAAATACCTTTTATTTCTGGAAGGTTTCTAAATTTAACTTGATACCTTGCTAACAGTTTATTATAATACAAATAAATTAGATTTGGTTTAGTTTTATCTTTTCTTTTACTAAACCATAAACTCTGTAAATCTCCAGTTCCATATATACTTTTTATTTTTTGGGTTTGGATATTTTGATTATATAAAGTATTCTGTT
>RRZT011216280.1_pt1 | contig 12177 bp, 8 predicted proteins | sample 2165551 | NCBI WGS metagenome assembly RRZT01 (sample SAMN10456910, study PRJNA506462) | wastewater metagenome | biome: wastewater; feature: sludge; material: wastewater sludge; isolation source: wastewater sludge with Escherichia coli K12::gfp cells carrying plasmid... | place: USA: Moscow, Idaho ... | reverse complement strand
GGGTTCACCTCGCGCACCTTGTCGAACAGCGGCTTGCCGACCGCCTGGGCGATCTCGTACTTCTCCTTCTTCAACCCGTAGGTGCCGGCGATGCCGCAGCAGGTGGCGCCCGACTCGATAGCCTCGACGCCCGGGATGAGCTTCAGCACCTCCATGGCCGGCTGGCCCATGCCCTGCGACTTGAGCTGGCAGGGGGCGTGGTAGACCGCTGTCAGCGGGACCTCGGCGAAGTCGGTGGGCAGCTCGCCGGCATCGTGCAGCTCCAGCAGGAACTCCATGATGTCGCGGATCCGGGTGCCGACGTCGGCCAGCCGGTCGTCGTCGACGCCCATGATCTCGTGCGCCTCATGCTTGAGCATGCCGGTGCACGAGCCGGACGACGAGATGCTCGTCAGGTCACGTCCGGACGACCGCAACTCGTCGCACAGCTTGAGCACCTTGGCGGTGGCGCCGTCGAACAGGCCGTTGGACTGTTCGGCCAGGCCGCAGCAGCCCTGCTTGGGCACCAGCACCTCATAGCCGAGATGTTCCAGCACCTCGATCGACTTCTTGGACGTCTCGACCTCGAAGTAGCCGCCGGCGCAGCCGTGGAAGAAGATGACCGGGCCGCGGGTGGCCGGCGGCGCCTTGCGCGTCCGCTTCTTCAGCCAGCCGGTGATGGTCTGGGTGTTGGCGTGCGGCATCGGGGCGTCCCGGTGGATGCCGAGCACCTTCTCGACCACGGTTCGCAGCGGTTTGATCGACAGCGCGGCGTTGGCCACCGGTGCCAGCGGCGTCATCGCCCGGCCCATCAGCGTGGTCTGGGTGATCAGCCGGTCGCGCAACGGCATCTCGTCGGCCTTCATCACCGCACGGGCCTGACCGTTCAACTCGGCGATCTTGACCCCCTGCGGGCAGGCCAGCGTGCACGCGCCGCACGAACTGCAGTAGTCGAGCGAGTGGTCGACCGATTCGCCGTGCCGGAACCGCTCCGCCTGCGGGCCGACGAACTTCGGCCCGGTGAACTTCGGGGTGACCGCGGCCACCGGGCAGTGCGTCTCACAGATCGTGCACTTCACACAGTGGTCGAGGGACGCCCGGGCGACCTGCGTCTGGGCGAACTCGATGCCCTCGGAGGGGTTCATGAGGCTGCTCCTTGCGTCGAGACGGCTTGGGTTGCGGCGAGGATCGAATCGGCGGCCTTCACGGCGCTGGCCAGCGCGATACCCTCGCCCGACTTCTCCTGCCAGCGGGTGGCGCCGGCCAGGATGCCGCCGGCGGCGTACAGGTTGTCGTAGACCGTGTCGCCGCCGGGATGGCGAACCAGCAGGTCTGGACCGGTTTCGACGCCGACGAGGAACAGCGGCTGCGGATCGCCCCAGTAATCAGCATGCACCAGGGCACCCTCCGGACGTCGCAGCGGCAGGTCGAAGATCGACTCGCGCAGGTTGTGGCGCGAGTCGGCATGCAGTGCCCCCGACTCGAAACCACCGGTGGAGAGCAGGAACGCGTCAGCCGCGAACTCGCGGATGCCGCCGGCGGTGGCCAGTTGCACACAGGCGACCGATCCGCCCGGGCTGCGGTAGCCGGTCACCTTGCTGCCCGGCACCACCCGGACGCCGGACGCCTTCGCCACCGCGGTGAGGGTGCGGTTCAACCGCATGCCGGGCACGGACGGCGGGGGCAGCGGGATCTCGAAGACCGGGGCGCCGATCAGGTCGGCGATGTCGCTCCAGGCGTTGTGGTCGTCCAAGCCGAGGACGGCCGGCAGGCCGACGCTCTCGCCCTCGGCCACCAGCGGTTTGACCGCTTCGGCGAACCGCTTGCGGGTGGCCGGGTCGTCCAGCGCCCGGGCGTAGGTCAAGCCCGAGGAGTCGACCTCGCCCTCGCGGGCCGGGAAGCCCAGCATCACCGGACGCGCCTCGAGTCGCCCGCCACCCGGCAGGTCGGTGCGGTTCAGGTTGTGGGCGACCAGTTCGGGATAGAAGTCCTTGAGCTGTTTGAGGCCGATGATCACGAACTTCGCACCGTCGACGCAGGCGCCCGCGGTCATGCTGGGCGAGGCCAGCGCGGTGGGCCGGACGGCGCCGACCGCGGTGGGCAACTGCAGATTGACCGCAGGATCACCGACCAGCAGCTCGGCACCGACCAACTCGGCGACGTAGCTCGCGGACGCGCCGACCAGTTCGGCGTCCAGGAACGCGTAGGGATGGTCAGGGTTGGCCTGCGCGAAGTCGCCCAGCGCGTCCAGCGGTCGCTCCACGCGGTCGGGGGCGTAGCCGAGAATGTCGATCGTGCCCTGGGAGAGCTGCAGGCCGCCGGTGCCCTTGGCCAGCAGGGTCACCGCCGCGCCGCCCCGGGCCAGCCGAATGGCTGCGACCAGTCCGGAGACGCCGGCTCCGATCACCACGACGCGCGTCATCACACGACCTCCTCATGAGTCGGGCCAGGCAGGTGTTCGACGTCCAGCGTGCCCTGGAAGATCCAGTTGTCCAGCGCGGTCTGCCGGACCTGGTCGCCGTAGAGGATCGGCCAGATGCCGATCCAGCGGTTCTTCAGGAACAGCCGCACCAGGCCGGTGGCCCGCTCGATGTCGATGTGCTCGGACTGCAGCGCCACCCCGGTGGCGCGCATCGAGCAGAAGCCGCCCTGACAAGGGCCCATACCGAGTCGCAGCTGGCGACGCAGGTCGTCGAAGCTGCCCTTGGGCTGATCGGCCAGGGCCCGGGTGAACATGCCCTTGCTCATCAACTCGCACTCGCACAGGATCTGGTCCTCGGTGCGGTCGTGCTCGCGCTCTTCGAGCCGGTGGGTGATGACGTAGTTCTTCTTGTCCTCCGAGCCGGGCACCTGCTCGTTCGCGGTGGTGCACGGACGGGGATCGCCCAGCTGGGCGCACATGGCGTCCACCACCTTCTCGGCCATCAGCCGGTAGGTGGTCAGCTTGCCGCCGGCGATGGTGAGCAGGCCCTTGAGGCCGTCGCGTTCGGAGTGGTCGATGATCGACATGCCACGGCTCATGTGCCGCGTGTCTCCGGAGCCGACCCGGGAATCCTTGACCAGCGGGCGGGCACCCGCCCAGGCGTGGATGGCGCGCGCGTTGCGGAAGCCGGGCACCAGCAGTTCGCCGCAGTCCATCATCTGCTGCACCTCGTCCCAGGCGATCTGCAGCTTGTCCGGGTCGTCGGCCTTCTGGTCGGTCGTGCCGATGATGCACACGGTGTGCACCGGCACCAGGATGTCGCCGTCGGCGGGGTAGGTGAGCCGATTGATCACCGAATTCGTCAGCCGGTGATTCATCGCGATCATGATGCCCGCGCCGGGCACTACCTGGACGTCGGGGCAGTCGGCCATGTGGGCGATCTGGCCACCCCATGCGGCGGCGCAGTTGAGCACGAAGTTGGTGTTGATCCGGACTTCCTCGCCGGTCTTCTCGTCGGTGCAGACCACCTGGGAGACCCGGTCGCCGTCGCGGTTGATCTTGGTCACCCGGTGATAGGTGAGGATCTTCGCGCCGTACTGCTTGGCCGAGTTGGCGGCGCTCCAGACGAGCTGCCAGCCGTCGACCGAGCCGTCCTCGACCTTGAAGGCGCGGGAGATCTTCGGGTTGACCCGCGGTTCGGCCTTCAGCACCTCGGCGACCGAGACCTCCTCGAACGGCACTTTGGTGTCGGTGGCGCCCTTGGCCCAGTCGTCGCCCCAGGCCGGGTCGTCGACGTGGGTGGCGACGAAGTAGCCGCCGGTGCGCTCCACGGCGTGGGACTGGATGCGGGTGACGATCGCGTTCTCCTCGGCACACTCGGTGGCTGAGTGCGGGTCACTGACCACGTAGCGACCGCCGGAGTGCAGCAGCCCGTGATAGCGGCCGGTGGTGCCCTGTCCGAGGTCGGCCCGGTCGACCAGGATCGCGGAATAGCCGCGCATGGCGACATCACGGACGACGCCGGCGCCGGTGGATCCTCCGCCCACCACCACGACGTCTGCGGTAAGGGTCTTCACTGCATCCTCCGATCGAATGGGTGGAGTCGTGGGCCACGACGTCCACCCGATGGACCTTGCCGGGTCAGGTCGTTCCCACGCTCCCCACTGCCACGATGCTGTGCGGACGCGCTAGTCACAGCCCGATCAAAGCGCACGCTACTCCAGCGGGACGGGCATCTGATATAGCTCAGGCCTCACATTAACAACACTCTTTTCTTGCCTTTTTCACATCGGTTGTGAACGCAGGAAGGTGAGGTCGTCGCTGCTCAGCCGGTGTCTGATCAGCACCACCTGGTAGGGATTCCAGGTCGACAGCGTGTAGCGCAGGACGATGCCGTCACCGTCGGCGCGGGCGTCGAAGAAGTAGGGCGCGTAGGCGGCCCCGGTGGAGCTGTCCTGGCCCCGGAAGATGGCGTCGCCGACCGGATCGCTGCCGTCGGCGGCGAACCGGATGAACCGCCGGGTGTGATCGCCGGGACTCATCCCGCCGGCGATCCAGTCCAGCAGCCGCAGCCGCTGCGACCAGGGTCCCCACGGTTCGGACGCGCTGCGCAACAGCACGGCCGGGCCGGCCGGATCGTCCGGCCCGGCCATGGTGAGCATCAGATACCGCCCGATCTCGGGTATCCAGCGCACCGAGAGTTCGCCGAGCGCACCAGGGGTGAGCAGTGGCACCGCGTCCGATTCGAGTGGCGACCACGACCCGGGTCCGGCCCAGTACTCGACGGTGGTCAGGAACGGCCGGGCGTCGCCGCGCCGCAAACCGGACGCCACGCCGGGCGCGGTCAGGTCGACCCGAGCCAGCCGGACGTCGTCGGTCCGGTAGGCACCGGTGCCCCAGATCAGCAGGTGGCGGCCTCGGCGTTGTACCGACACATTGATGAAGCGGTGGTCGGAGAAGGTGGCCAGGAAGCGGAAGCCGATCGGACGCCGCCGCCGAGCGGGCTCGATCGCCAACCCGGGCGCGGTGGCCCGGGCCAGCACGCTGCGGCCCATCGTCTGGTGCCGCCGGAAGTGGTTGGAGGTGAAGAAGGCGTACAGCTCGCCGTCGAGACTGAAGGCGTCCAGCGGCACGTCGTACTCGCGCATGGTGGTCCGCCCGCCGCGCAGCCGCAGCGGCGAGCCGTGGAACCGGACGGTGGGCAGTTCGGCCCCCGGTTCGAGCACCTCGGCGATGGCATCGCGGGTGCCGAGCCAGGGGCGTCCGGCCCAATGGGTGTCGCCGAACAGCAGGAAGCTGCGTCCGTCATGCTCGAACCGGACGCCGAGATCGGTGCCCCGCACGCCCGAACGGGACTCGGACGCGGACAGCGTGCGCACCAGGCCGCCCGGCTGGCTGTCCCGCTCGCCGCTGACCTGGGCCACCTTGGTCGACGGCGCCCCGGCGTCGATGACACCCTGATGGTCGGCCAGCCGCAGGCAGGCATGCCGCATCCATCGGACGCCGCCGGCACGCACCTGTCGATGCAGGTGATAGAGGGAGCCGTCCACCTGCACCAGGGCCTGCACCCAGCCGTCGGCCAGCCGGGTGCGTGCGGTTGCGACCGCGACCAATCGACCCGACCCCCACTCGCGGGCATCCCAGGGGCCGTCCCACACCGGCCGGGAGTCGTCCGGGGCGTCCAGACCGGGCCCGAGCCGGCGCCAGCGATTCGGCCGCGCCGCATTCACGGCCCACGCGTAGCTGATCACCCCGTCCGATTCAGGCACCGAAGCAACCAGTTCGTGTGCCTCGGTGCCGGGACGCCCTCGCTGCCACAGCGCCGCCGGGCCCACAGCCGCCGTGCTGATCGCGTCGCCGCGCAACCACGGAGTGTCCGGACGGCCCTGCCCGTGGAAATAGTGATGAATGGTCAGCGTGCCGTCACCGTTGTCGGCGCCGATCACCGCCTCGAGCCGGTGCGGCGCGCCCGGCGGCGTCCACCAGGCGGGGCGGTCGTCCGATTCCAGCAGCGAGCCGGGCCCGATCAGGGGTGGCCAGATCATCGCGGGCTACAGCCTGGCCAGCACCGCGCGGGCGGTGCCCTCGTCGATCACCAGGTCGGTGGTGGTGCCCGCCCGCAGTGCACCGACGACCGCACCAGCCCGGGAGGGGTCGGCGACCACGCAGAACCGGCGGGTCACCTGGGCCAGCTCCGACGGGGTCAGGCCGGTCGCCCGGGCGTTGAAGTCGATGTCGGTCCACGACCCGTCCTCGCGCAGCAGCACCGTCGACACGTCGCCGACCACGCCGTCAGCGGCCAACCGGCGTACCTCATCGTCGTCGAGGTAGCCGGAGGAATAGACGTGTGAGGGCACTTGTGCGTTGATGCAACCCACCCCGAACACCGCGACGTCCATGCGGTGCAGCAGCGTGATGACGTTCTGCACCGAGCGTTCGCGCCACATCGCCCGCTTCGTGCTGGCGTAGTCGAAGAAGGCCGGCACCGGGAAGTAGACGACCCGCGAGTTGAAGGCGTCGCCGACGGTGGTCAGGATCTCGCCCACATACGGGATGCCCGAGGACCATTGATTGGTGCCGCCGTTCATCTGCACCACCGTGGCGCCCGCCAGCGGCCGGGGCATCAGATGACGCACGACCTGCGAGGTGGTGACGCCCCAAGCCACCCCGATCACCTGGTGGTCCTCGACGGCTTCGGACAACAGCCGTCCGGCCACCCGTGCGACCTGATCGAGCCGGCGTCCGTCGGAGGCACCGTCGCGGACGCCGACCAGATGCACCCGGACGCCGAACGCGCGGGTCAGCGCAGCGGCCAGCGGTGAGCGCGAGCCATTGTGATGGGCGAGACTGATTCGCACCAGCCCCGAACCGCGGGCTTGCTTCAGCAGGCGGCTGATCGTCGAGCGGGACAAGCCGAGTTGACGGGCGATGGATTCCATCGTTTCGCCCTGGATGTAGTAGCGGGAGGCCGCTTCGTACATGTCGTCGTAGCGGTCGTTCATTTGTTCTCCCTTTGCTTGCACGTTCGTGCACAGACCTAGCGCATGTGTTCGAGCCTGGCAAGACTTGGCACGACGGCCGGAAGCGGACGGCCGTCCGGGGGCCGGTCGCAAAGGTGGCGACCCCCTCCGACACCCTCTCGCCTCCCCGCCGATCCAACCGATCGGCGACGTAAGGAAAAAGGCGGCCGGGGATCCCGGCCTCCATATTTGGCATCGCTAGCGGTGCCTGAAGGGAGTCACAGTGAATCTCGCAACCATCTTCCTCTCCGAAGTCGTCGGCACGGCCATGCTGCTGCTGCTCGGTGCCGGCGTGGTTGCCAACAACATCCTGCCGAAGAACAAGGGCAACGGCGGCGGTTTCCTGATGGTCAACTGGGGCTGGGGTCTCGCGGTCTTCTCCGGCGTCCTGGTCTCGTACAAGTCGGGCGGGCACCTGAACCCGGCCGTCACCCTGGGCCTGGCGGCCTCGGGAGTCAAAGAGTTCGTTCCCGGCATCCCGGTCAACGCGGCCTCCATCTTCACCTATCTGAGCGCCCAGCTGATCGGCGCCTTCCTGGGTGCGGTGCTGGCCTGGCTGGCTTACAAGAAGCAATTCGACGAGGACGCCCCGGACGGCTTCAAGCTGGGCGTCTTCTCGACCGGTCCGGAGATCCGCAGCCCGCTGTGGAACGTGATCACTGAGGCCATCGGTACCTTCGTGCTGGTGTTCGTCGTGATCGCGGCCGGGCATTGGGGCGATTCGAGCACCCACACACCCGCCGGCCTCGGCTGGCTGGGCGCTCTGGGTGTGGCGCTGCTGGTGGTCGTGATCGGCACCAGCCTCGGCGGCCCGACCGGGTACGCGATCAACCCGGCTCGTGACCTCGGTCCGCGCATCGCGCACGCCATCCTGCCGATCCCCAACAAGGGTTCCTCCGATTGGGGTTACTCGTGGGTACCGGTTGTCGGCCCGATCATCGGCGGCGTGATCGCCGGCGTTACCTCCGGATTCCTGCTGCCGGCCTGAACCGGAGCATCCGAAACCTGGTTCCGGACGGCCGGGCGATAAATCGCTGGCCTTGCCGTCCGGCACCGGGCACCATGTACCTCAAGCCGCTACAAAGATGTGGGAAGGAACACAATGGCTGAGAAATACGTTCTCTCGATCGATCAGGGGACCACGAGTTCCCGTGCGATCGTCTTCAATCACGCGGGCCAGATCGTTGGCTCGGGTCAGAAGGAACACGAACAGATCCTCCCGAAGGCGGGCTGGGTCGAACACAACGCGATCGAGATCTGGGAGAACATCCGCGAGGTCGTCGGCATCGCACTTGCCGATGCGCAGGTGAACAAGGACAGCCTCGCGGCCGTCGGCGTGACCAATCAGCGCGAGACCACCCTGGTTTGGGACAAGAACACCGGCAAGCCGGTCTACAACGCGATCGTCTGGCAGGACACCCGTACCGCCAAGATCGTCGAGGAGCTCGGTGGCGGCGACCAGGACAAGTACAAGGAGCGGGTCGGTCTGCCGCTGGCCACCTACTTCTGTGGCCCGAAGGTGAAGTGGATCCTCGACAACGTCGACGGTGCCAGGGAGCAGGCCGACGCCGGCAACCTGATCATGGGCACCATGGACACCTGGGTGATCTGGAACCTCACCGGCGGTGTCGACGGCGGCGTTCACGTCACCGACGTGACCAACGCCTCGCGCACCATGCTGATGGACCTGAAGACGCTGTCCTGGGACGCCGACATCGCCGCCGATATGGGCATTCCGATGTCGATGCTGCCCGAGAACAGGTCTTCTCCCGAGGTGTACGGCAGGGGCCGGCCGGCCGGCCTGCTCTACGACGTGCCGATCGCCGGCGACCTGGGTGACCAGCAGGCGGCGACCTTCGGCCAGGCGGCGTTCGAGGTCGGCATGGCCAAGAACACCTACGGCACCGGCTGCTTCATGCTGATGAACACCGGCGAGGAGATCGTTCCGTCGAAGAACGGCCTGCTCACCACCGTCTGCTACAAGATCGGCGACAACAAGCCGATCTACGCACTCGAGGGCTCGATCGCGGTCACCGGTTCGCTGGTGCAGTGGCTGCGCGACAACCTGCGCATGTTCGACTCGGCTCCTGAGGTGGAGCAGCTGGCCACTCAGGTCGAGGACAACGGCGGCGTCTACGTGGTGCCCGCGTTCTCCGGCCTGTTCGCCCCCTACTGGAAGTCGGACGCCCGCGGCGCGATCGTCGGCCTGACCCGCTACGTCAACCGCAACCACATCGCCCGTGCGGTGCTCGAGGCCACCGCTTTCCAGACCCGTGAGGTGCTGGACGCGATGGAGGCCGACTCCGGTGTCACGCTGTCGGAGCTCAAGGTCGACGGCGGCATGACGATGAACGACACCCTGATGCAGTTCCAGGCCGACCAGCTCGGCGTCGACGTCGTCCGTCCGGTGGTCGCCGAGACCACCGCGCTGGGCGCGGCGTACGCCGCCGGCATCGCGGTGGGCTACTGGAACGGCGAGCAGGACGTCATCGACAACTGGGCCGAGGACAAGCGCTGGACCCCCAACATGGACCAGGACGAGCGCGAGCGCCTCTACCGGCAGTGGAAGAAGGCCGTCACCCGCACCTTCGACTGGGTGGACGACGACGTCAAGCAGTGAGGCTCGGCACTGACGTGCCGGTTCGCAGAACCTCGGGGGGCCCGTCACCGGAACATCCGGTGACGGGTCCCACGTCCATTGAGGGGTGAGCACCGATGGCAGAACCGGGCCGGCGAGTGCGCTCGCTGGACACCCTGACCGCGCTGGCCCAGGCGCTGGCCGGAGAGTTCCGGCTGCAGCCGCTGCTGGAGCGCATCCTGCGCAGCGCGGTCGAGTTGCTGCGCAGCGCCATCGGGTCGCTGTGCCTGGTGGACGAGCAGTCGCACACCTACCACAAGGAGATCGATCTCGACGCCGGCTGCGAGACCGGGCGACCACTCTCGCTGGACGAGGGCATGACCGGCCTGGTGGTGCGCACCGGCGGTTCGGTCATCCTGGAGCAGTACGCGCAGGTGCCGCGCGGCCACCTCGACCCGTCCGAACCCCGTTACCACCGCGGTGTGATCGGAGTGCCGATCACCCTGGGGGAGCAGTTGATCGGAGCCCTGATCGTGTTCGCCGGCGAAGGGCAGCGCTACGGCGCCGACGACGCCCGCCTACTCGACGAGTTCGCCGGGCACGCCGCGATCGCGATCGCCAACTCTCGCATGCATGCGGTCGCCCAGGAGCGTACCCGGCAGGCGGCCGTCGCGGCCGAGCGGGAGCGCTCGATGCAGGCGGCGCACGACACGTTCGGCCGCGGTCTGGCCACGGCCATGCTGCGGCTGCAGGCGGCTCAGCGTTCCGCCCGCGCCGGATCGCCGGTGGCCGCCGACATCGCCGCCGCCCAGACCGCGGTCGAGGACGCGCTGCGCGAGGGCAGGCGGGCGGTGTGGGGTGCCGGCGGGGACGGCATGGCCACCGCGCGCACCCTCGACGAGGCGATCCGGGTGGAGCTGGACTGGGTCGCCGCCACCGCCAACCTGAACACCGCCCTGCGCGTGTTCGGCGACCGCGGCGAACTGGCGCCCGAGGTGAGCGTGCAGCTGATCCGGATCGTCCAGGAGGCGCTGACCAACGTGGCACAGCACGCCCGGGCGTCCTCGGTGCGGGTGGGACTGGTCTTCGGCACCGAGGGTGTCGCGGTGATCGTCGAGGACGACGGGGTCGGCTTCGACCTGGACGCCGTGCACGACCGGCGCCAGGGCATGGGCCTGTCCGGCCTGGTGGCCAGGGCCACTCAGGTCGGTGCCGGGTGCAGCTGGAGGCGACGCCCGGCTGGGGCACCCGCATTCGTGCCGACCTGCCCTACCGGCCGAACACCGGCGATCAGGCCGGCATCACCCGCTGGCGGGTATTGATCCTGCACGGGCAGCCGGCCATGCGGGCCGGGCTGGTGCACCTGCTGGACGCGTCCGAGCCGGGCGTGCAGGTGGTCGCCGAGGTGGACGAGCTGGAGAGTGCGGTCGAGGCCGTCCAACTGCTGCAGCCCGACGTGGTGCTGGCCAGCACGGCGGTGAGCTGCCCGTCCGGCAATCCGGTGGTCACGTCCTTGCGCACGGTGCTGCCCGACGTGGCGGTGATCGGCATTCTGGACGGCGCCACCCCCGAGGCCGACCTGTTGGCCTGGGCTGCGGCCGGGGCGCTCGGTTTCGTGCCGGCCGATGTCGACGCCACGGCGCTGGGCCGGGCCGTCGCGGCCGCGGCCCGCGGCGAGGTGCTGCTGTCCGGCGGCATCCTCGAGCAGCTCGGCGGCGCGCCCCGACTGGACGACGCGCCCCGGCTGACCACGCGCGAGAGCGAGGTGCGTGATCTGCTCAGCGAAGGTCTCGCCGACAAACAGATCGCCTCCCGGCTAGGCATTTCGGTCAAGACCGTCGAGAAGCACGTGGGAGCGGTGCTACGCAAGCAGAACGTCCGCAGCCGTAGCGAACTGCTGGCCAGAGCGTGATCCCCCATGGCGTCCCCCAGATCGGCTGGTGGGGGAAGTCCCCATTCCCCTGCGTCGGTGCCGGCGTCTAGGTTGAAGCAACAGCCAAGTTGCGACGCCGGTGTCGACAACGTCGTCGTGCCGATCGTCCCGTATTTCAAAGGAGAACTGCATGTCTGGTTCGCTGTCCGATGTCGAGTTCGTGGTCAACTCGATCACCGACACGGTGCTCGAGAACGAGACCTACTTCGGCGAGTTGGACGCAGTCGCCGGCGACGGCGACTTCGGATATTCGCTGGCCCGCGGCTTCGAGATCGTCAAGCAGGACTGGGACAGCTACGACCGCACCGACCCGGGCGTCTTTCTGACCAAGGTCGCGATGGCCATCTCGGCACGGATCGGCGGCACCTCGGGGCCGATCTGGGGCACCGCGATTCTGCGGGTGGGCACGGCGCTGAAAGGCAAAGAGACCTTCGAAGCCGCCGACGTGGTCAAGGGCCTGCGCGCCTCGGTCGAGGGCATCAAGGCCCGCGGCAAGGCCGAACTGGGCGACAAGACCCTGCTCGACTCGCTGGTGCCGGCGATCGACACCCTCGAAGAGCAGGTCAACGCCGGGGCCAGTCCGGCTGAGGCCGTGGCGGCGATGGCCGTCACCGCCCGCAAGGCCGCCGACGAGACCGCGAAGCTGCAGGCCCGCCGCGGCCGCGCCAGTTACACCGGTGAGCGCAGCATCGGCTCGGTCGACGCCGGCGCCACCGCTATCGCCGTGCTGCTCGAGGCGCTCGCG
>RRZT011934079.1_pt1 | contig 12178 bp, 12 predicted proteins | sample 2165551 | NCBI WGS metagenome assembly RRZT01 (sample SAMN10456910, study PRJNA506462) | wastewater metagenome | biome: wastewater; feature: sludge; material: wastewater sludge; isolation source: wastewater sludge with Escherichia coli K12::gfp cells carrying plasmid... | place: USA: Moscow, Idaho... | reverse complement strand
GGCCCCCACCTGGCGCTTGAGCAGGCCGCGGCGGATCGGAAAATGCACACGCAGGTTGTCCACCTCGATTAGTGGCACCTCGGTCGCCGTACTCATGCCTGACCTCCTTCAGCGCTCACTAGCCAGCACCGGACTCGCCGTGCCCCGGGCAAATCCTGCAAGGGTGGCAGGCTTTCCCGGCAACGCGTCTCTGCCCGGGTGCAGCGTGGCGCAAACGGACAGGACTGGGGCGCACGCCGCAGGTCGGGCGGCATCCCCTCGATCGAAAACAGGCGGGTTCCGCGCTCGTCGTCCATGCGCGGGATCGAACGCAGCAGACCCTGCGTATAAGGATGCAGCGGCGATTCGTACAGGGCATCGACATCCGCCTCCTCGACCACGAAGCCGCCGTACATCACCACCACCCGCTCGACGACCCCGGCCACCAGTCCCAGGTTATGACTGATCCAGATCACCGCCATGCCCAGCTTGTCGCGAAGCGACTGGATCAGCTCGACGATCTGCGCCTGCACCGTCACATCGAGCGCCGTGGTCGGTTCGTCAGCAATGAGCAGCGCCGGATCGCACGATAGTGCCAGCGCGATCATGATGCGTTGGCGCTGTCCGCCGGAGAATTGGTGCGGATAGTCGTCGAGCCGCTCGCGCGCCCGCCCGATCCCTACCAGGGTCAGCATTTCCGCCGCCCGATCGCGCGCCGCGCTCGGCGACAGCCCGAGGTGCAGTTCGATCATTTCGCACATTTGCAAACCGATGGTCAGCACTGGATTGAGCGCGGTCATCGGATCCTGAAAGATCATCGCGATGCGCCGGCCGCGTACACGCCGCATCTCCGCCTCGGACAGGGCCAGCAGATCCTGCCCCTCGAAGCTCACTCGGCCCGACCCGATACGTCCCGGCGGATTGGAAATCAGGCGCATCACCGACATCATCGACACCGATTTGCCGCTCCCGCTTTCGCCGACGATGGCTAGTGAGCCTCGTGCGTCGAGGTCGAACGACACCCCGTTAACCGCATGGATCACCGTTCCATCGGTACGGAAACGGGTCACCAGGTCGCGGACTTCAAGCAGACTGCCCATGCCTCACTCCGCTCCGTCGGTCGTCAAACCCTTGCGCGGCGAGCGCGCCACCGCCCGAAACCGCTCTTCGACGTTACCGAAATGCAGTTTCAGGCAGGCGCGCGCGCGAGCCGCATCGCGCGCGCGCACCGCCTCGAACAGTTCCCGGTGAGCCTTCAGGGTATCGAGCGGGGTCCGGTCCTCGGCAACTTTGCGGGTCTCCAGCGCGTGATAGACCGTCCAGAAAATATCGATGAGGCTGAGCAAGGACGGATTGTTGAGCGGGGCATAGAGCATCCGGTGGAAACTGCGGTCCTCCTCGCGCGTCGATTCGCCGCACTTTGCCTTATCTTCCCAGCGATCCAGCAGGCTCTCGATCTCCGCCAGCGCCTCGGCGTCGATGACCGCCGTCACCGAAGTGAGTGCCGACTCTTCAAGCCAGGCCCGAATCTGCAGGATTTCACCGGCACGCTCGGGCTGAAAAGTGAGCCCAAAGGACAGGAATTCAAGGATCGAATCGAAATTGAACTCGCGTACGCAGACCCCGGCGCCGTGCTTCGACTCGACAATGCCCAGCGACTCGAGCGACTTGATCGCCTCGCGTACAGATCCCCGGCTGACGCCCAGATCCTCGGCCAACTGCCCTTCCGGCGGCAAAAGATCACCCGGCTGCAACTCCCGCTCGGTGATCACCCGTTTGATCTGCTCCTGAATGCGCTGCTTGAGACCGGGTTCACGAATCCGTTTCACTTGACCTCCTGAGATCAGATATCCGATAACTTGATCACAAGTTATTAGATATCCGATAACTTGTCAACAATAACCGCGATCCCGACCGACTCTTCGCTCCGCCACCTCCGGCAAGTGGTCATTGAGCGCCCGAGCCCATTGCCTCGCACCGACGGCGCGCTATACTTCGCCCCGTCCTTTTCCCCGGCTCTCCTCATGGCCTCCAAAGCACGCATTGACTGGTCCCTGTTACTCCTGCGTCTCGCCGTCGGCGGCATGGCCTTTGTCGCCGGCCTGCAGCCGCTGCTGCATGCGCGCCTGCCAACGACGCTGGCACTCGCCACTCACTGGGGATTGCATGTCGCCGAAATGCTGTGCGGGGTGTTCATGCTGCTCGGTCTGTGGATGCCGCTCGCGAGCGTTGGCCTGACCCTGATCGTCGGCTGGCCGCTGGTCACCGGCTGGCTGCACGGCGCGCCGCTGCTCGGCAACCTGCATGGCCTCTTCCTGCTTCTCGTCGCTGCCGCCTCGGCCCTCGGCGGTGCCGGCAAGTGGGCGCTCGGGCGGCGCTGAACCGCCCGAAGCCCAAATCAAGGTCCGCTGGGATTGACAGGCCTGACAGGCCAATCAAGCCAATCAAGCAACAGTGCCTCGTGTCACGCCGCAATCACTGACAACGGCACGGCACCGTTCCTGCCACGCCAAGCGCACAATTCGCATTCCCTTTCCAGGGAGAGGGGCCTCGGAGTTGGCGTGGCGCGACGAAACAACAAAGGCCAAAGCCGGAACCCGGCCTTCGCCTGCTCTCATTGTCCGGCCAACTCAACTCCCGTGATGCGTATCCAGAAAGGGCGTGCTGCCGCGATGGCTTTTCTTGACCCGTTTCGCAGCTTTCTTTTCCTTGGGCGTCAGCATCGGCACTTTTTTCACGGCTTTGCTTGTTTCATGCGCTTTTCCCATCCTCGTCTCCTTCGGGCAATTCTGCCCACCAAGCAGTTTCAGTATAGATTCTTCACAGGAGCAAAACCAAACGTCGGCATCGGCCGAACGGCACGCCCGACCCGTGCGACAATTCAATTTTTGTCGCACCCATCACACCCATGACCGCCCTGCCCCCGCCCTCTCCCGACACCCAGGCCGCCAGCGATACGCTGTGCCGGCTGATCGCCGCAGACATCGATGCCGCTGGCGGCTGGCTGTCGTTCGCACGCTTTTTCGAGCGCGCCCTCTACACGCCCGGCCTTGGCTATTACGCCGGCGGTGCGCACAAGTTCGGGGCTGCCGGCGATTTCGTCACCGCCCCCGAATTGTCGCCGCTTTTCGCCCAGACGCTTGCCGCCCAGGTGGCACAAGTGACGGCGCTTACGGCGCCGCACCTCATCGAAGTCGGCGCCGGTTCGGGCAAGCTCGCCGCTGACCTGCTCCTTGAACTCGAGGCACGCGGCGCCCTGCCCGAGACCTACGCCATTCTGGATCTCTCGGGCGAACTGCGCGCCCGCCAGCAAGCCACGCTGGCCGAGCGTGCGCCGCACCTCGCCACCCGGGTAAGCTGGCTGGATCGCTTGCCCGAGCACTTCGACGGGCTGGTGCTGGCCAACGAGCTTGTTGACGCGCTACCCGTACACCTCGTCGTCTGGGGATCCGAGGCCGAACCCGACACCATTTTCGAGCGCGGCGTCGCGGTGGAAAACCACCGCTTCGTCTGGCGGGACCGCCCGGCCACCGGCCGACTGGCCGAGCGTGCGTATGAACTGGCGGCAGAGCACTCCCTGCCGACCGGCTACCTGAGCGAGATCAGCCTCGCCGGCGGCGACTGGACGGCGGCCTGGGCTCCGATCCTCGGGCGTGGCGCACTGCTGCTCATCGACTACGGCTTCCCGCGCCACGAGTTCTACCACCCGCAGCGCAGCGAAGGCACGCTGATGTGCCACTACCGCCACCGCGCGCACGCCGACCCCTTCTACCTGCCCGGCTTGCAGGACATCACCACGCACGTGGACTTCACCGCCATCGTCGAGGCCGGGCACGCCGCGGGCCTCGATTTCCTCGGCTACACCACACAGGGCATATTCCTGCTCAACTGCGGACTGACCGAGGTGCTGGCGCGCACGCCGTACGAGGACCACGCCCGTTACCTGCCCCTCGCCGCCTCGGCACAGAAGCTCGTCGGCCCGAGCGAGATGGGCGAGTTGTTCAAGGTCATGGCGCTCGGCAAGGGCATCGACGAAACCTTGCTCGGGTTTGCTCAGGGCGACCGCAGCGCGACCTTGTAGTCCTTTCCCTTTGATCCTTTTCAATCCGGCGCGCGATCGCCTACAATGAAACCAGCCACCCCGCACGGAGGCGGCCTTTCTCAGGACAACCCATGGACATCGCCAACGTCGCCGCTAATGTTTCCGCCGCACAGCAAGCGCGCACGGGAGATGCCGTCGCACTGGCGGTGCTACGTAAATCGCTCGACCTGCAGGCGCAGAGCGCTCAGCAACTGATCGCCGCGCTGCCCCAGCCGGCAGCGAACAACCCACCGAACCTCGGCAACACGGTCAACACCTTCGCCTGACGATCTCCCCGGCCGCGCCGTGGCGCCAACCGCCTGGTCACCTTGCTACCCGCTCGCGGCACACACCCGGTTACGCCCGCTGCCTTTGGCTTCGTACAACGCCGCATCGGCCCGATTGAGCAGCACATCGAGGTTATCGTCAGCCGACTGCATCGCGGCCACCCCGATCGATACACTGAACTTGACCGGCAAACCATCAGCCAAGGGCACCTTGGTTTGATCGATGGCCACGCGCAAGCGTTCAGCCGCACTCACGGCGACCGAACGGTCGGTTTCAGGCAACAGCACGGCGAACTCCTCGCCCCCCATCCGCCCGACCACGTCCACATCGCGTAGCGATGCAGCGCACACCTGAGTCAGCGCCTTGAGTACCAGATCCCCGACCTTGTGGCCGTAGCGATCGTTGATCAGCTTGAAGTGATCGATATCCAGCATCAGGATGGAAAGCTGGCCGCCATACCGCACACAGCGATGCAGTTCCTGCTCGGCACGCTCCATGAAGTGGCGTCGATTGCTCACGCCGGTCAGATAATCGACCCGGGCCTGGCGCCACAACTCCTGCTCCAGGAGTTTGCGCTCGGTCACGTCGGTATGCGTGCCGCACATGCGGACCGCCCGCCCCTGCGCATCGCGTTCCATGACCTTGGCTTGGTCCAGGATCCAGCGCACGCTGCCGTCTTTGTGCAGCATCCGGTATTCGAGCTTGTGCGCGGGGCGTCTCCCTTCCACCGCATCAAAGATGGAAGCCCAGGCGTCGTCACGATCTTCGGGATGGACGAAGTCCGACCACTGCTGCGTCGTTTGCTGCATTTCCTCATAGGTATAGCCGAGGATCGCCGCCCACTGCGCGTTACGCTCCACCTTGCCGGTCGCCAGATTCCAGTCCCAAAAGCCGAGTTCAGAGCCTTCCAGGACAAAGCGCAACTGGGTATTGCTTTCCTGCAGCGCGGTTTCGACTTCCTTGTGGGCTGTCGTAAGGTCGAAAATCGTCACGAAAAGGCCCGGTTTCAGACAATAGGCCACCCCGGAAAACCATTGGCCCCATTCCTTGACGAAAATCTCGTAGGTCTCCGGTGAACCACCTCTGCCCACCCGCGCACAAATGCCCATGAACCCGGATTCGGCCTCGTGGAGTTGAGGAAGGATCTCGCTGAAGCACTTCCCGATCACCGGCCCGAGCCCGGTCAGACGATGGAAGGCCGGATTGGTGTAAAGGTAAACAAAATCGACGGCGCTGCCACCCTGAAAGTCTATCCGGCAGTAGGCGACGCCACTGAGCATGTTATCCAGCACCCCCATCGACAGTTGCGCCATCGCTGTATTGCCTATCGCCGCGGCCGGATCGACTTCGGGGTGAGGCAAGCGTGATTCTGCATCCATACACTACTCCACAAGACTGGTCGCGAGTTTAAGGGCACTGCGCAGTGCCTTTGTAAGGCTTATCCTTGTTTTATAGACGCAAATGGCAGCAGATTCCGCTCGCCAGCGATCGACGAGGCGACCATTTTTTCGCAAGCCGCGTTACTGGGTCTTGCCGAGCACTCCGCCAACCGCCGCGACACGCGCCTCATGCACGCGTGTGGCAATCTGGCTGCGGTCAAGACAGGCCCGGGCAATCGCCCCGGCATCAACCGAACGCGCGGCAGCGAGCGCATCGGCAAACAGCGTCGGTTCGGGCAACGGTTTGTCGGCCCAGCCCGCCCGGCCGTGGAAATCGCAGGCGCGGGCAGCAAGCACCAGCGCAAAGCGCTCGGGCCGGCGCAACGCATCGCATTCCTCAAGCAGTTTGACGATGGTCGAGGCACGCAGTTGCGAGCCCCGCCGGATATCGCCATGAAAGCGAGCGGTCAACCGCGCCACATCGCGACACTCGACCGGCACGCGCAAGCGTTCGCTCACCGCATCGACGTGTGCGAGGCCGCGCCCCTCGTGGCCGGGATGTCGAGGCAAATCGGGCGCCGGGGTCAGTGCCTTGCCCAGATCATGGAGCAGCACCGCGTAACGCACGGCCAGCGGCGCATCGCTTTTTGCCGCCCAGTCGAGCGCCAACTGGATGTGCACACCGGTATCGACCTCGGGGTGATAGTCGGCGCGTTGCGGCACGCCATAGAGCGCCTCGACCTCCGGCAGCAGGACGCGCAGGGCGCCACAGGCGCGCAGCGTTTCCAGCAGGCGCGAAGGCGCCTCCTCCATCAGGCCGCGCGACAATTCCTGCCAGACCCGCTCGGGCACCAGATGATCGACTTCGCCTGCATCGACCATGCGGCGCATGAGATCAAGCGTTTCCGGCGCCACCGAAAAATCGCTAAAGCGAGCGGCAAAGCGGGCGATGCGCAAAATGCGCACTGGATCCTCGACAAACGCCGGACCGACGTGGCGCAGGATGCGCGCCTCGATGTCGGCCACGCCGCCGTAAGGATCGGTCAGGGTACCGTCTTCGGCCTGGGCGATGGCGTTGATGGTCAGGTCACGGCGCGCCAGATCCTCTGCCAGAGTCACGTCGGGAGCCGCATGGAAGGTAAAGCCGGTATAGCCATGCCCCGTCTTGCGCTCGGTACGCGCCAGGGCATATTCCTCGTGTGTTTTCGGGTGCAGGAAAACCGGAAAATCCTTGCCCACCGGCTTGTAACCGCGCGCCAGCATGGCCTCGGGCGTCGCACCGACGACCACATAGTCGTGATCCTTGACCGGAAGCCCGAGCAGGGCGTCGCGTACGGCGCCGCCCACGGTGTAGATCTGCATGCGCGCTCCGTCAGCCCTCGCGTGGCGGCTCGTCCAGCGCGGCAACCCGCCACGCCTGCATCGCCGGCAGATTGCGCATGTGTTCACACCACGCGGCGGAGGCCGGCGGCAGGGACACCCCATAGGTGTTGAAACGCCAGACCACCGGCGCATACATCGCGTCGGCAATCGAGAAAGCACCGAACAGGAAAGGCCCGTCGGCGGCAAAGCGCGCCCGGCAGCTTTCCCAGATCGTGACGATGCGCGCGATATCGGCTTCGATATCGGCATCGCGCGGCTGGTTCGGCAACTCGGCCCGGACATTCATCGGGAAGCCTTTACGCAAGGCCATGAACCCCGAATGCATTTCGGCACTGATCGAGCGTGCCTCGGCGCGCCGCGCGCGATCGGCCGGCCACAGCGACGGCACTTGCTCGGCGGCGTATTCGCAGATGGCCAGCGAATCCCAGATCGCGGTCGGGCCATCGAACAGGCAAGGTACCTTGCCGGAGGGCGAGTGCTTGAGAATCTGTTGCTTGGTATCCGGTGCATAGAGGCGAACCACAGCCTCCTCGAAGGGGATCCCCGCCTGCTTGAGGGCTAGCCAGGGACGCAAGCTCCAGGACGACAGATTGTGGTCACCGATGACCAGTTTCATACCCATGATTTTTCCTTAGGAAGGCATCGAAAGGGGAGTCAGCCGCTGCGCCCGGCACGGCTGCGATATAAACCCAGCCGCTCACGCAGCTTGAGTGGCGCCAGATAGCCCGGCGCCACGGCTTCCAGCGCGTGCGGCTGCCAAGCCGGTGGAGAGTGACGACCGTCGGTCACGCTGGGCACCGAGAGCGAACGCAGGTTGTCCGGCGAAAGCGGCGGATTGGGCAGCCAGCCAAGCACACGCGCCTGCAGGCTGGCAATGCCGGAGGGCATGTCGATGATCCTCCGCGGCCTTCCACCGAGATCGGCAACATAGCGTACGAGTTCGTGCAGGGTGTAGACCCGCGGCCCGCCCAGTTCGTATGTCTTGCCGACGCTCTCCGGATCGCTGAGCGCAGCCATAAATGCATCGGCCACATCGCCGACAAAAACGGGCTGCATGCGCGCCGAACCACCCACCAGCGGCAGCACCGGGGCATGCCGCAGCAGGCTGGCAAAGGTATTAAGAAACGCATCGCCCGGCCCGAAGATCACCGACGGCCGGAACACCGTCACGTCCAGGTCCCCCGCCGCCCCCAGGACAACCGCTTCGCCCGCCGCCTTGGAGCGCAAGTACGCCGAAGGCGCTTCGGGCGCCGCTTGCAGGGCGCTCATGTGGAGCAGGCGGCGCACCCCGGCCGTACGCATGGCGTCGACGATCTTGCGCGGCAGGTCGACATGCGCTGCCTGGAAAGCCGCGCCATAGGGTTCACGATCGTCGCGGTCGTGCAGGATGCCGACCAGGTTGATCACCGCATCGACGCCCTCGACGAGATGCAAAAGCGCCTGCGGGTCATTCACATCGGCCTGGACCTCGAACACCGTGGGCAGGAGTAACAGCCCTTTGCGGTTCTCGCGTCGCCGGGTCGGGATGGTGACCCGGATCCCGGCTGCCGAAAGCCGGCTGGCCAGCCAGCCCCCCACAAATCCACTTCCACCGATCAGAAGCACTTTACGCACAGGCATGACACACCTCCCGGGAAATGCAACAAGACAGGCAACGGAAAAAGGGCGCTTTACGCCCCGTCAATCCAGATTCTAGGGCAATTCCTCGACCTTCACATCGCCGCCGGCACGCGCCGCGATGGTGCCCAAACGGGTTTTGATCGACTGCGGCTGCCCTTCAAACAAGGCCGAGTAATACACCGCATTGCTCATCACCTTCTTCACGTAGTCGCGCGTTTCGGTGAAGGGGATCGTCTCGGCATAAACCGCCCCTTCGAGCGGCCGGTCGGCACGCCATTTGCGGGCACGGCCGGGGCCTGCGTTGTAGGCCGCGGAGGCCAGAACCGGGTGGTTGTCCAGGCTTTCCATGACCATGCGCATATAGGTCGTGCCCAGCAGGAGATTGGTCTCGGTGTCGTTCACCCGGCCGTGGTGGTAGTCCTTCAGGCCGATCTTGTTGGCCACCCACTTGGCCGTCGCCGGCATCAGCTGCATCAGCCCGGAAGCGCCGGCGCTCGACTTGGCGTTGGTCACAAAGCGGCTTTCCTGACGCATCAAACCGTACACCCAGGCGTCATCGAGCGACTGGCGTTGCGCCGCCGGGCGCACCTCCTGACTGTACGGGGTCAGGTAACGCAGGCTGTAGTCGTGTTCCTCCTTGGTTCGATCGGCGGCTGCGATTGCCCGGTCGAAATTCCCCGCACGCTCGGCAACCGTCGCCGCCGCCAGCAACTCGCGATCGTTCAGCCCGCGCATCGCCCAGTTCCACTCGCGCACGCCTTCGACCCGCATATTGAGGCGCAGCAGTGTCAGCGAACGGCGAATCTCGGGTCGCGCCATCATCTGGGCCAACTCGTCGCGCGTCGGTTGCTGCGCGCGTGGCGGGGTGACGATACCCCGGCCAAGCTCTTCATCGGCCAGGTTGCCGTAGAAATTGGGCTGCCCGGCAATACGCTGGAACAGCCCCTGCGCCTCGTCCAGGCGCCCCCCGGCACGATAAGCGCGCCCCAGCCAGTACACCCAGCTGGGCTGACTGGCGAGCGCCTCGGGCATGCGCTCAATAGTACGACGCACCGTTCCCCAATCACTGGCACGTAAAGCGGCGCGCACTTTCCATTGGCTGACTTCGTCCGACAGCGGCACATCGCCGGCCTGACGATACCAGTCGAGCGCCTCGGCCATGTGGCGCTGCGCGGCCTGCCAGCCCACCACGCTCCACGCCCAACCGCGCTCACTGGCCTGCAATTTCCCTTCCAGACGCGCCAATTGCTCGGCCGCCATGCGCGGGTCGCTACGCGCCACGCGCGCCACAGCAATCGCTGCCAACTCGCGCTGCATGCGGCTCTGCGCAAAATTCGCCGGCAATTTGGCCAACCAGGCCATCGACGACTCGGTCGCGGCCTGCCGTGTTTTTTCGTCCGGCGTCTGGCTCGGCGGCAGATAGTTCATGCTGAAGCGAGCGGCGACCGGGCGGTTCGCCTCGATTTGCCGCCGGATGCGCGCCCAGACCTCATCAGCCAGCACACGCTTATCCACGATCAAGGCTTCGAGCACCGGGTAGCAGCCTTCAGGCGGCTCGATCAGGGTCAGCCACAGAGGCATGGCGTCGCTCGTCACACTCCCATCGCCACGTGCTCGCCGCGCCTGCATCGCATAACAAGCGACCTCCTGCTCAGGCTGGACGACCAGCGGATACTCGGCATCGATCTCCGACCACTGCTGCTTTTTGCCCAGTTGCTTGATCCAGTCGTTACGCAGTTTCTCGGCGATGTAGTTCCGCTCGTAGCGTTGCAGAAAAGCCCGGACGGTCGATGGATCGAGCGTCGCCAGATCAGGCAGCAGGCGCCAGTACTCGACGTAGGAGATGAGTTCGTAGCCTTGCAGTTCGCCAGCCAAGCGATCGAGCTTTGCCCGGTCAGCCACCCGTGCCGCGTCCCGGGCGGCCAGAAAGCGCTCATCGGGCGACGGAGCGGACTGCGCCGTGGCAAACAAGGGGAAGGCAAGGCACAAGGCCGCGAGACAAACGTGCAGGCGTAACTTCATGATAAGCTGAAAAACCGGTCAATACTGACTTCGCAGCATAACACATGGACATCGGATCACCGTCTGCCGGCACTCCCGCCGAGGCCCGCCGCGACCTGCGCCAGCACCTCATCGACCTGCGTCGCCACCTGCCGGAAAGCACAGTCGAGGCCTGGTCCCTCCGCGTGCGCGACCACCTGGCCGAAAGTTACCCGGATCTTGCCGGAAAACGCGTCGCTTTCTGCTGGCCGATTCAGAACGAACCCGACCTGCGCCCGCTGATGGCGCACTGGCGCGAGGCTGGCTTGCCTGGCTTCGCCGCCCTGCTCCCGGTCGTCGTCGCGCCACGCACGCCGCTCGCTTTCCGCGCCTGGGACGAAAGCACCCCGCTCACCGAGGACCGTTACGGCATCCCTTACCCGCCCTACGGCCCCTACCTCAGGCCAGTGGCTTTGCTCATCCCGGTCAATGCCTTCGATGCCGCCGGTTACCGCCTCGGCTATGGCGGCGGCTTCTTCGACCGCACCCTGGCCGCGCTCTCCCCGCGCCCGCTGGCCATCGGCGTGGGTTTCGAGCTGGCACGGGTCGAGAGCATCGCGCCCGAGGCGCACGACATCCGGCTCGACGCCATCGTCACCGAAGTGGGGGCATTCCGCTGCGCCTAAAGCGGGCCTGACTGACTACCGGATGTGGCGATGAGTGCTTCCTGTAGACGCTTCAGCAATTCCTCGTAATCCTGCACGAACCGGCCAACGTCCACCGTGACGTCACGCCCTCCGCCCACACCCTGCGCTACGCGACCCCAGCGCCCATACAAGGCGTCAGCACCGAGTGCTCCCAGCAACGATTTTGCCCCATGCACCACCTCGCGCATGAGTTCGCGATCTCCCTGACGCATCGCGTCAGCAAGCCGGGCCGCCGTGTCCGTACATTCCAGCGTAATCCGGCGCACCAGGCGCACATACAGTTCGCGCCGCCCCATCATGCGCGTCACCGCACCGGCCACGTCAAGCCCTGGCAAGGCAAGGAGCCGCGCAAACATACGCTCATCCGACTCGGCATCGGGCGAACTGGCCAAGCTGGATTTTCCTGCAACTCGCCCCCGCTCAGCTTCTGTCAGCAAGGGCAGGTAGCGCAGCAAGGTCGGGAACATCTGCAAGGGGTCGATCGGCTTGGCGATGTAGTCGTTCATGCCTGCGGCAAGGCAGCGTTCGCGGTCGCCTTCCAGCGCATTGGCGGTCAGGGCAATGATGGGCAGGCTGGCAAAATGGGCGGACTTACGAATCTCCCGCGTCGCTTCAAAGCCATCCATGACCGGGAGATGCACATCCATGAGGACGGCATCGAAGGTCTGCCGGCGCAAAAACTGCACGGCCTGCTGCCCGTCGCTGGCCAGGGTGACGTGCACGCCAACCGTTTCGAGGAGACCCTGCACCACCTCCTGATT
>RRZT012501197.1_pt1 | contig 12180 bp, 9 predicted proteins | sample 2165551 | NCBI WGS metagenome assembly RRZT01 (sample SAMN10456910, study PRJNA506462) | wastewater metagenome | biome: wastewater; feature: sludge; material: wastewater sludge; isolation source: wastewater sludge with Escherichia coli K12::gfp cells carrying plasmid... | place: USA: Moscow, Idaho ... | reverse complement strand
TCGCACTCGAACTCTTCTTCTAATGCCATGACCAATTCCACTGTGTCAAGCGAATCTGCGCCCAAATCATTGACAAAAGATGATTCATTCTTGACTTCTGCTTCATTAACGCCAAGTTGCTCAGCTACAATTTTTTTAATCCGCTGCTCAATATTTTCCATCTAGGTATTTCCTTCTCAGGTAAGAAAAACTTATTTATTCTAACAAATTTTACATGTCAACAAAATCGAAACATGTACAGGATGTAACTATTGCTTAGTTTTATTCGGTGTTACATTATAAAATTTTTTTGAGATTAATTTACTTCCACAATTAATTGAATTAATTTCTATTTATCTATGTGCTAATCCATATACATTCCACCATTAACATGTAGCGTTGTGCCCGTAATATAGCCTGCTGCAAACGAGGCGAGGAATGCAACGGCTGAAGCAACTTCTTCAGGCCGCCCCAATCGCCCCAAGGGAACATGCTGAATCAAGTTTTGTTGAAACTCATCCGGCAGGGAACGCGTCATATCCGTATCGATGAAGCCTGGGGCAACACAGTTGACGGTAATATTGCGACTACCTACTTCACGCGCCAATGATTTACTAAACCCAAATATTCCTGCTTTAGCAGCTGCATAGTTCGTTTGCCCCGTATTCCCCATTGCACCGACAACAGACGAAATATTAATGATACGACCATATCGGGCCTTCATCATTGCGCGAAGAACCGCGCGGCTTAACCGAAAAACTGATTTTAAATCAGTTTCCATAATTTCATCCCATTCTTCATCTTTCATACGAACCAGCAAATTATCACGTGTAATCCCGGCGTTATTCACTAATATATCCACTTCACCAAATTTTTCACGTATAGTTTGAATAGCATGGTTGATTTGCTCCGCATCATTCACGTTTAAAACGACACTGGAGCCTTTAATACCCGCCTTATCCAAATATTGATTAATGGCAGTCATGCCACTTTCGCTAGTTGCTGTACCGATAACTACCGCACCAAGCTGTCCTAGTTTTAATGCAATAGCTTGCCCGATTCCCCGGCTAGCGCCAGTTACTAAAGCAATCTTATTTTCCAAGATCATACTCCTTACATAGAGTCATGATGATTTGCTGCAAATAAACATTGTTCATAGAATCCTTACATCGTTAATCGCTCGCTTGATTGCTTCACTATCAGTCAGTGGCAATTGTTGTAAATTTTGATCGATGCGTTTATTCAATCCAGCCAATACCTTACCGGGACCGCATTCGATAACATGCGTGATTTCAGCAGTCGCAAAAGCCCGGATAGTGTCTACCCAATGTACCGGTCTTATGAGCTGTTGAGCAAGAATTTCTTTGATTGTCGCTGGATCTGAATGTGATTTCACATCAGTATTATGCAGAATTGGGATGTTGGGCGCTTGCAGCGTAACGTGTTGCAATTGCAACTGTAATCTTTCAGCTGCCGGTTTCATTAGAGAACAGTGTGAAGGAATGCTCATGGGCAGCATAATTGCACGCCTTGCTCCTTTGGATTTGGCTAATTCTATTCCTTGCAAAATTGCATTTTTGTGTCCCGCGATAACAATCTGACCTGGTGAGTTGAAATTGGCTGGCTCAAGAGATTCTCCATTCCCCTGATTCGTGATGTCGCGACAAATCGCTTTGATGGCTTCATCATCCAACCCAAGAATCGCAGCCATTCCACCAATACCCTCCGGCACAGCTTGCTGCATAACTTGTGCACGAAAATGCACTAATGATAGTGCATCGGCAAAACGCAGCGCTTCCGACGCAACCAGCGCGGTATACTCGCCCAGACTATGTCCAGCCAGAAATACTGGTTCTTTTCCACCCAGACTAATCCAAGCACGATATACAGCCACTCCTGCGGCAAGCATGAGTGGTTGGGTATTTAGTGTGAGATTGAGGTCTTCCGCAGGCCCGGAATTCACCATCGACCAGAAATCCTGTTTGAGGATATCGGAAGCTTCTTGAAAGGTCTCTTGAATAATGGGTAAATCTGTGTACCCATGCATCATTCCAACCGATTGCGACCCTTGGCCTGGAAATACAAATGCAAATTTCATGATCACCAACGCAGCAAAACTGCTCCCCATGTAAAACCACCGCCAACACCTTCCATCAGGATCAATTGATCAGGCTGAATGCGTCCGTCACGTACGGCAATATCAAGCGCGAGTGGAATGGAAGCTGCTGAAGTATTGCCGTGTTTATCCACTGCCACCACCACTTTTTCCATGGGCAACCCCAACTTCTTTGCCGTTGATTGAATAATCCGGATATTAGCCTGATGAGGAATCAACCAATCAATATCGGTAGACTGCAGATTGTTTTCTGCGACTGCTTCGTGCACAACCTCTTCCAGAACTTTGACCGCGAATTTAAAAACGGCATTGCCTTCCATGCTGATGTAAGGGGTACCTTGCACTTTACCGCCACTGATGCATCCAGGGGCAGATAGAATATTACTATAGCTGCCGCTGGCATGCAGATGTGTTGATAAAATTCCGGGGCGATCACTGCGCGACAATACCACCGCCCCTGCACCATCGCCAAACAAAACACAGGTATTACGATCGCTCCAATCGAGTATTTTTGAGTAAATTTCACTACCAACGACTAAGGCATTGCGGCATTTTCCTGAACTGACAAACATATCGGCTGTTGCCAGCGCATAAACGAAGCCACTGCAAACCGCTTGTACATCAAATGCCGGACAATTTTCGATACCCAATTTATTTTGCAGAATACAGGCAGTACTTGGAAAAATCATGTCGGGTGTGGTAGTGGCAACAATGATGAGATCAATGTCTTTTCCGGTGACGCCGGCAGCCAGCATGGCATTCTGGCACGCATACAATGCTAGATCGCTGGCAACCTGATCCTCAGCGGCAATATGCCGCTGGGTAATGCCGGTTCGTGTTCGTATCCATTCATCGCTGGTATCAACGATACGCTCCAGATCGAGATTAGTAAGTATTTTTTCCGGTAAATAGCTACCTGTTCCAGTAATTCTTGAATACATTATCTTGTAACATCTTTAGAAGATATTTTTGGATGCTGAGAAAACTCAGCCACCCGCTCGCTAATCCGCCGCAACATTCCGCCACGAACTTCATCAGCAGCTCGCTTTATAGCAAAGCCAAAAGCATATTTATCAGCGGAACCATGACTTTTAATTACTATCCCGCGCAAACCCAAAAAACTAGCGCCATTATAGCAACGGTGATCAACGCGGCGTTTGAACGAATTAATGACAGGCATCGCAATGACGCCCGCTAGTTTTGTCAGCAAATTGCGTTTAAATTCTTCGCGCAAATAAGTTGCTAGCATTTGTGCCAGACCCTCCGATGCTTTTAAGGTGATATTGCCAACGAATCCATCGCAAACCACAACATCAGTCGTTCCCTTATAAATATCGGTGCCCTCGACATTACCATAAAAATTAAGCCCGCTAGCGCGCAATAATTCAGCTGCCTGTTTGACTATCTCGTTTCCTTTAATTTCTTCTTCACCAATGTTGAGTAACCCAACGCTTGGATATGCCTTGTCTTCCACCGAAGACACCAAGGATGCGCCCATGATTCCAAATTGAAATAAGTGCACTGCGGTACAGTCGACGTTTGCACCTAGGTCTAAAACATAAGTATGACCAATGCTAGTGGGCAAGATTACAGCCAGTGCTGGACGATCAACACCGGGAATCGTTTTTAACACGAAACGGGAAGTTGCCAATAGCGCACCTGTGTTTCCGGCACTGATACAAGCCTGTGCTTCGCCTGTTTTAACCAGATTGATGGAAACTCGCATGGAAGAGTCCTTCTTGCCACGTAGTGCAGCTGCCGGAGACTCATCCATGCCGATCACTTCACTTGCTGGATGTAAACGTATTCTAGTTCCGAGTTCAGAATTTGCGGCACGTAGTTCAGCCTCAATAGCATCGGGAATGCCAACAAGGATAATATTAGCATCAGGATCGCTGCGTAAATAATCGAGCGCGGACGGAACTGTGACATGTGGGCCATGATCACCGCCCATACAATCAATTGCTACCGTAATATCCAATTTTCAGTGCTCTTGTGGCTGCGAAAAACTTATATTCAGGTGTGTCGTAGCAATAGAGAAAAATTATTAATCGTTTTTTGTTTTGACGACTTTTTTGCCACGATAATATCCGTTTGGACTAATATGGTGACGCAAGTGAATTTCTCCAGTACTAGGTTCCACGGCTAATGGTGGGCTAGTCAGGAAATCATGCGAGCGATGCATGCCGCGCTTCGATGGTGACTTTTTGTTTTGTTGAACTGCCATTGCGATAACTCCTTAAGCTTAATTTGTCTTTTTTAATGCCGCCAATACTGCAAAGGGATGTGCTGGTTTTTTTTTGTCGATCAGATTATCTTCAATTGACTTTAGTGTTAGCGGGCTACACTCACCCTCTGCATGTCGCGATGAAATCGACAAACTAAGAATTACTTCATCTTCAATTAAATTGACCACATCCAAGTCAGGTGTTGCTAAAATAGCATCAATAGTATCGTCTTCGTCAACCTGTTGCAGCTCTGTTTCATTTTTTGCCAGCAACAAAAATGTCTTTAGATCAATTTCGCAAGCCAGTTTCTCAAGACAACGCTGACAATTCAGATGAATTCTGCCTTTTACTTCCAGCTGCAGGCCAGGCTTTGCATTCTTGTCGAGCTGACCACTAATTTGATAGATTAGCTCTCCTGTTTTGTCAAACAGCAAATCATGCAGACGCACAAGATCAGCCATCGGGATTCTACCATGACGTATACCCGCATTTTGAACAAAATCTAGAGGGTCTATCATTAACCTAACAGACATAAGGCGCGCATGTTATATTTTTTACTCATAAGTGTCAAAAAATAAAGAAGGAAATTTTGAAAACACAAAACGACTTTACGCAGCAAATTATACTGGGATCCGGTTCAGTCTATCGCAAAGAATTGCTTCAACGATTGCAAATTTCTTTTGAAACGAGCAATCCCCAAATTAACGAAGCGCCGCTAATCAATGAATTACCCGAGCAAACGGCTGCACGTTTAGCTGAGGCAAAAGCCCGCGCGGTAGCCAAAACTTATCCACAAGCGCTTATCATTGGCTCAGATCAAGTGGCAGCATTAGGGGATATTCGTCTTGGCAAGCCGATGAATCATGCTAATGCCGTGGAGCAATTACGACAGACACGAGGAAAGGAAGTTGTTTTTCATACTGCCGTATGCGTCCTGAATAGTTTCACGGATAAACTACAAATACGCGTTATTCCATACCATGTGAAATTCCGCCAGTTGAGCGATCAGCAAATCGAGAATTACTTGTTAAAAGAGCTACCTTATCAGTGCGCCGGCAGCGCGAAATCTGAAGGACTCGGCATTGCGCTTATTGAACGAATGACGGGAGATGATCCTAGTGGATTGATCGGATTGCCTCTCATCACTTTAATCGACATGCTGACTCTTGAAGGAGTCAAGATAATTTAATGTACTCAGAACTTGAATTTATTGATAAAATTTCCTAATTGCAAATAGCAGGATAATGTAAAATGACTACGACGGTTCGAGACTTAAATTATTTATAAATTGACACGCCGATGCGGAAATATCATGTTTATCCAGTTATTCTTGTGCTGATTATCAGCATACTGACAAATGGATTGAGCTTGTCTTTTCGAGGAGAAGTTTTTGCCCATGAACTGGATCATATTCGTCAATCATTATCTGCGGATCCTGCAACACATCTGGAATTGCATCGAAATAATGTAGCCTGGGATGGTGTTGATCTTGATGCAGCCACTCATTTATGTTTGCACTCCGTGGGGCAGTACCAACCATTTTTCTATAATTCTTTTCCACACCTTCCCGATCTGATCGTTACAGAAACTATAACTGTATTCATTTCCTCATTTATTCCTGAAACAATTCCGGATTTACCCCTGCGCCCTCCTCGAAGCACTTTTTAAGCTAGATCAAAAAAAATTTAGTATTTGTGGATTACATTTATTAATCCACAGCCGTGGCGCAGATCAATTCAAATTTCATGATGATCTGTTTTACACATGCGTGAGCAGATGCCGGGAGAATTCTATGAAACCGATCAGTCTGTCTAGGCCTTGCAGTTGGGTGGCAACAGAATTATGGATCATGCTACTGGGTTGTATTCTATTACTGTTTTTTTCATCTCAGATAAAAGCCGGTGCTGACACCTTTAGTGACGCAGCACATCGGATAAATGATCATTCAGCTGAATCTTCAATCAATGAGGCGAGTAATCTTACGTTACACGATGCGGTCAATCTTGCATTACTTCGTAATCCAGAGCTGGCGGCTTTTTCCAAAGAAATGCGCGCATTAGAAGGTGCGACTCTACAAGCTGGGTTGCTAAGAAATCCGGAATTGTCAGTAAATGTTGAGAATGTTGGAAATATCCAGAAGATCCGCGGTGACATTAATGCACCCGATTCGATAGTGCAAGAGGTTGTACAGCAGGTCACGACCATACGCATTGGTCAATTAATCGAGTTAGGCGGAAAGCGCACCGCCAGAGTGAACGCAGCTTTACTTGGAGAAGAGCTGGCAGCCAAGGATTATGAAACCAAACGCATCGAAATTATTGCCCGAGTTGCCGGTGTGTTCACAGAAGTGCTCGCTGCGCAGGAGCGGCTTAAACTTGCCGCAGAAACTAATCAAGTGGCGCAAAACGTAGTCAATACCGTCACGGGACGTGTACAAGCAGGGAAAGTACCACCCATCGAAGAAACCCGAGTGAAAATAGGTCTATCGACGACGCGCATTGAGCAGGAACAAGCGCAACGAGATCTGATATCAGCACGCAGGCGATTAGCGCTGTTATGGAACAGCTCCTCACCGCAATTCGATAAAGTTTTGGGTAATATGGAAATAATGACTGCGCCACCAAATTACCAAGTGCTTGAAAAGAAAGTACTAGACAATCCAATGGCGCTCCGCGCCTTGAAGAATATCGAGCATCGCAAAGCGTTATTGGAGGTTGAACAAACCCGCCGCATTCCCAACCTGACCCTAAATGCAGGAGTCGTAAATTATGCTCTGGTGGGTGGCAATACGGCAATAGCAAGCATAATGATGCCATTACCGCTATTTGATCGTAATCAGGGTAACCTCAAAGAAGCTTATCAACGTGTAGACAAAGCCGAAGATGAACAGACGATGATGGAACTTAGGTTGAAAACAGAATTAGCGCAAACTTACGAAGCAATGCTGGCAACCTGGAATGAGATCAACCTGTTGCGCGACGAGATTTTGCCTGGAGCAAAAAGTGCTTTTCATGTAATGCGTAGAGGCTATGAATTGGGCAAATTTGGTTTGCTGGAATTGCTGGATGCGCAACGCGTGCTATTTCAGAATCAATTGCTCTACATCCGCGCACTGGCAAACTATCAGCGATTGATGAATGACATAGAACGCTTGATCGCAGCGCCTATCGACAGCATTCTAAATCATCGTGGTATAGAGAAAAAGGTTAAGGAATAAATATGGATAAAGCGCGATTGATACCAATTTTGATTGTGATCGCCGTTGGAATTGTATTGGGTGGATTGATTTTAACCGTGGATAAGCCATCTGGGGGTTCAATGAAGATGGGAGACATTCATGCCAATGAAGAATCAGCCGAAGATCAGCCTGCTATTGGGCCAAGAGGGGGCAAGCTGTTTACAGATCATGACTTTAGTCTGGAGCTGACTATTTTCGAAAAAGGCGTACCACCACAGTTCCGGGTTTATTTGTATAAAAGTGATAAATTGCTATCACCCACTTCTGCTACCGTAAACATCACATTAACTCGGCTGGGTGCACCGGCGCAGTTGATTCAATTTACTCCTGAAGCAAATTACTTGCTGGGAAATCAAATCATCGAGGAACCGCATTCATTTGATCTCGCTATTACCGCAGCGCTCAATGACAAAATCTTACGCTGGAGCCATAGCCAAGTGGAAGGACGAGTAGAAATAAGCGACGATATGCTAAAAAGTATGGGGATTGAGCTTTTCACCGCCGGACCAACAACTATCAAGCCCAAACTCAGATTACCGGGAGAAGTAATATTTAATGAACACAACATAGTGCGCGTAGTACCACGAGTTCCCGGCATGGTGACTGTGGTGCATGGCCATCATGGCCAGCATGTTAAAAAAGGTGATGTGCTGGCCGTTATCGAAAGTCCGATGCTAGCAGACTTGCGCAGCCAATATTCTGTAGCCAGAAAACGGCTGACACTGGCAAAAACGACTTACGAGCGAGAGAAACAGTTATGGGAAGAAAAAATCAGCGCTCAACAGGAATTTCTTTTGGCAGAAGAATTATGGAATGAAGCTCAGATTGCCTTAGAGTTGGCTGCCACCAAATTGCTTGCACTAGGCGTGCAACCTGAATCTAGTTTCTTGAGAACAAACATTACACAGTATGAAATACGCGCTCCAATTTCCGGAATCATTATTGCCAAATCCGTTGCACTTGGCGAGGTACTCAAGGAAGACAGGGAAATTTATACTGTCGCGGACGTATCGACAGTATGGACGGCTGTTACGGTTTATCCTAAAGATCTTAACGTGATTCGAGTTGGTCAGAAAGTTACAGTGAAGGCAACGGCTTACGACATAAAGAGCGAAGGAAGTGTGACTTACATTTCCACCTTGATCGGCGGACAAACACGTACGGCAACAGCCCGGGTTGAGCTGGATAATAGTGATGGCAAATGGCGCCCCGGTATGTTTGTGAATGCTGAACTAATAGCCGAAGAAATTGAGGTACCTGTTGCGGTTTCTGTTGATGCCATACAAACGTTCCGTGATTGGTCGGTGGTATTTGGTCGTTATGGCCAGTATTTCGAGGCTCGTCCTTTGGAGTTGGGACGCAGTGATGGCGAAATGGTTGAGGTTCTCGAAGGGCTTACTCACGGTGAGCAATACGCCGGAGGCAACAGCTTTGCCCTTAAAGCTGAATTAGGAAAATCGGGTGCAAGTCATGATCACTGAATATAAGTATAGCTAGTGATAGTGAGAAGGTAGCTGGCAAAGTAAACCGAATCATTTACCTAAGGTAAAAAAGCATGTTTGAACGCATTTTACAGATAGCAATAAATTATCGTGGCATTGTTCTAGTGGCAGTATTTGCAATGGCGCTGTTTGGAGTTCATAGCTATCAGAATCTTCCTATTGATGCGGTTCCAGACATTACCAATGTTCAGGTTCAAATCAATACGGTAGCACCCGGTTATTCGCCGCTGGAAGCAGAGCAGAGATTGACCTTTCCAATAGAGATAATTATGGCTGGTTTGCCTAGCCTTGATTATACGCGTTCCATCTCGCGTTATGGTTTATCGCAAGTCACTGTTGTGTTCAAGGATGGCACGGATATTTACTTTGCGCGCCAACTGGTCAGCCAGCGCATTCAAGAAGTTAGAGGTCGTTTGCCAGTCGGAATAGAACCGCGAATGGGGCCGATTTCAACTGGTCTTGGTGAAATATTTATGTGGACAGTTGATGCCCAGGAAAATGCCAGAAAACCGGATGGTAACTTGTATACATCGACGGATCTGCGCGAAATCCAAGACTGGATTATCCGGCCGCAGTTGCTAACGGTCAAGGGAGTTACTGAAGTTAATTCGGTCGGAGGTTTCGTCAAGCAGTTTCATGTGACGCCCTATCCAGAGAAACTGATTTCGTTAGGCTTAACGCTTCAGGATGTAGTAACTGCGCTGGAACGCAATAATCAAAATATTGGTGCAGGTTATATTGAGAAAAGCGGCGAGCAATACTTGATTCGCGTGCCCGGACAGGTAAAAAATCTAGATGAAATTGGTGAGATTATTCTTAGCAGTTGGCAAAGCATACCAGTGCGTATCAAGGATGTTGCGGATGTAATATTGGGCAAGGAATTGCGTAGCGGTGCGGCCACACAGGACGGCAAGGAAGTTGTGCTCGGCACAGTTCATATGTTGATCGGAGAAAACAGCCGGATAGTTGCTCAGGCAACTGCTGACAAGCTGGTGGAAATTAATCGCAACTTGCCCGAAGGCGTTGTCGCCACACCCGTTTATAACCGCACTTCATTGGTGGACAAAACCATTCAAACTGTCGCGTCTAATCTGTTTGAAGGTGCTGTCCTGGTCATTGTAGTGCTGTTTTTGTTTCTTGGTAACATACGTGCAGCGCTGATTGCTGCATTTGTTATCCCACTTTCAATGTTATTTACCCTGAGTGGTATGGCTGCAAATAATGTCAGCGCAAATCTGATGAGCCTGGGCGCTCTGGATTTCGGCATTATTGTAGATGGGGCCATCGTTATTATTGAAAACTGTATTCGGCACTTAGGAAAAGAACAAAAGCGATTAGGCAGAATGCTAACACTCAGTGAACGCTTAGTCGTCGTGTTTGCTGCTTCCAAGGAAGCACGACAAGCGCTATTCTTTGGTGAGTTCATCATTATCATAGTCTATCTACCTATCTTTGCCTTGACTGGTGTAGAAGGGAAAATGTTCCATCCAATGGCCTTCACAGTTGTGACTGCGTTGTTAGGCGCGTTTATTCTTTCTGTGACGTTTGTTCCCGCTGCAATCGCGCTATTCTTAACTGGCAAAATAGAAGATAAAGAAAGCCGTATAGTAATTTGGTCCAAAAAGATCTACTTACCAATGCTGACTGCTGCGATGCATAACAAAGGGCTGACTATCATGCTTGCTGTCGTTATCGTCGTGCTTTCAGGCTTACTTACAACTCGTATGGGTAGTGAATTTGTGCCGAGTCTTAACGAGGGGGATATCGCGTTACATGCAATACGTATTCCTGGTACAAGTCTGACCACAGCTATCGAGATGCAAAATGAACTGGAACAGAAAATTAAGACATTTGCCGAAGTTGACAAAGTTTTCTCTAAAATTGGAACCCCGGAAATTGCCACTGATCCTATGCCACCGAATGTGGCTGACATTTTTATCATACTGAAGCCCCAGGAAGAATGGACTGGTCTGATACAGACCAAAGCCGAATTAATTGCTGCCATGGAGCAGGCGGTTAATGATGTACCGGGAAATAATTACGAATTCACTCAACCAATACAAATGCGGTTTAATGAATTAATTTCCGGTGTACGTGCCGATGTTGCTATAAAGCTATTTGGCGATAACATGGATGTTCTGCATGATGTCGGAGATAAGATTCAAGCGGTGCTGGAGACAATTCCAGGGGCAGCCGATGTAAAAATTGAGCAGCTTACCGGATTACCGACGCTTTCCATACAAATGAATCGAACAAAAATGGCGCGCTACGGACTGAGTGTGTTTGAGATACAAAATGCGATCATGATTGCGATTGGTGGTATGAGCGCTGGACTCATTTATGAAGGAGATCGTCGCTTCGAATTACAGGTTCGGCTTCCTGAGCACCTGCGTGTCGATATCGAGACACTCAAACGTTTGCCCCTTTCATTGCCTGGCACCCCCGCGCTTCCCGGTATGCCAGCAAATGCAACCGCTTATCTTACGCTGGGTGAGGTTGCTGATTTTGATATTGTCGAGGGGCCTAATCAGATTAGCCGGGAAAATGGAAAACGCAGAGCAGTTGTCAGTGCAAATGTGCGAGGGCGGGATCTGGGTTCGTTCGTTCATGAAGCACAGAAACAAATTGCAGAACAGGTGCAAATTCCAGTGGGCTACTGGGTTGTATGGGGCGGACAATATGAACAATTGGTGTCTGCTACAGAACGTCTTCAAATTGTAGTGCCGATTGCGCTCGGGTTAATTTTTACCTTGCTTTACTTAATGTTCGGAAATTTTCGTGATGGGTTGATTGTATTTACTGGCGTTCCCTTTGCACTTTCTGGCGGTGTAGTAGCCTTATGGCTGTTTGATATTCCCTTCTCCATCTCCGCAGCCGTAGGATTTATTGCTCTCTCTGGAATTTCTGTATTAAACGGGATAGTGATGTTGACATTCATTCGTAATTTGCGCGAACAAGGGTACACGCTTAATGATTCGATTCATACGGGTGCTTTGACGCGATTACGACCCGTATTAATGACGGCTTTGACCGACGCCATTGGTTTTGTTCCCATGGCTATTGCAACAAGCATAGGTGCAGAAGTGCAGCGACCATTAGCCACCGTTGTAATCGGCG
>RRZT012473222.1_pt1 | contig 12180 bp, 13 predicted proteins | sample 2165551 | NCBI WGS metagenome assembly RRZT01 (sample SAMN10456910, study PRJNA506462) | wastewater metagenome | biome: wastewater; feature: sludge; material: wastewater sludge; isolation source: wastewater sludge with Escherichia coli K12::gfp cells carrying plasmid... | place: USA: Moscow, Idaho... | reverse complement strand
CTTTTATGTTCAGTCGACAACTCAGTGAAATGCAAATTAACAATCTCAATGAAAGTGAATTACACATCTTAAAATACATTAACTTTAATCAAGAAAAAGTAGCACAAATGAAAATACGAGATCTATCAGAAGCAGTCTCTTACTCTACTGCTACCATTATGCGCTTTTCAAAAAAGTTGGGATTCAGTGGTTTCTCTGAATTAAAGTTTGAAATCAAAAAAAACTTAGAAGAGAAAAAACCAACCAATGTGTTACATGATTCGCATCAACGTTTAAATACCATGAAAAAAGATGTATTGAATACCATTAACCTGGTTGATCCTGATTATTTACACCAATTAGCCCAAAGGATTATCAAAGCACCTAAAATACATTTATTTGGAACAGGTATTTCAGGTGTTGTAATTTCTTATTTTGAACGCATGCTATTTTCAATTGGAATCTTTCATGTTTATCGCTATGAATCCAGCAAACTCATTAATCATGCTATTTTAGGCATGGAAGAAAATGAAATAGTGATTGTTACCAGCGCATCAGGAGAATTTGCACCAACCATCAACACCGTAAAACTTGCCAAAATAGAAAATGTAGAAGTCCTTGCCTTAACCCCTTATACCAAAAATGAAATTGCACAAAACGCAAAGTATAATCTTCACTTCTTTGGTGACCTTAGAGAAAACAAAGGCGCAGAATATACAACACGACTCCCAGTATTTTATTTAATCCACTTACTGATCAATTCAATTATCCAACAAACCCATCAAAAGGAGAATATTTAAATGACACTACTCAAACAACTCATAACACAAGCAGACGATGAACTGGAAGAAATCTTTGCACAATACATCAACCAACACCCACAAGATTTTTTACATGCAACCATCCAAGATATCACTTCTCAATTGTATGTTTCAAATCATACCATCTATCGATTACTTGAAAAAGTGGGTTATTTAAGCTTCACAGAATTTAAATATGCCCTTAAAAAAGAATGCGAAACCAATACAAGCATTAAACATAAAGAAAACAACCAAATTATTGAAGATACCATTCAATCCATTCATGATCTAGCATTAGACATCGACTTAGAAAACTATGTAAAACTCGCAAATATCATCAAAGAAAGTAAAACCGTTTATATCCATGGAATTGGAAACAACCAACCCATCTCCAGCTATCTATACAACAATCTTTTAACACTTGATATACCTTCAGTTTTAATCAATGAAAAACATTACTTCAAACACTTAGTTTCAAACATAAAAAAAGATGAATTGGTCATTATATACTCCCAATCATCTCCTGATAAAGATTACTTAAAGCCCTTAAAAACTTTAAACAAACTTGAAAATATTGTTATTTTATTTACCAACACCAACAATCAAACACAATCTAAAAAGTTAGCCACATACACCCTCGAAACACACGACATCCCCTTATCCATTGAAAACATGGATGCCAATACACGTATTGATGGTTTCTTATTAACACAGTTTCTCATTGAAGTTATCAGTGCAAATATTTAACATTATTAATAATATTTTGACAAATAGCTAAAGAAGATATATTCAACCATCAGTAACATTTGAACTCGTGAGGAAATAGGTATATCATCTTTTTCGAAGCTTGTGGATTTTACAAATAAACTGATATCTGATATTTTTTGTGAGCTCATTGATTCCAATATCTATAGGTCGATTTATCTCTAAATTCTCAAAAGGTATTAATGTCAATATAAGAATGTACATTTTCGATCATTTAAGAATGTACACCCAATCTACTCTCCCTTCTCTTCATAGTAATCTTTGATTCTGTATGATTTCCCTGTGATTTTTACTACATGTGCATGATGTAATATTCTATCTAAAATTGCATTTGCTATGGTTGCGTCGCCAAACACTTCATCCCAATTTGAAAAATTTATATTTGTTGTGAGTATGGTTGATTTCTTTTCGTATCGTTTATCTATGAGTTGAAAAAATAACTTTGAGTCTTCAGAATTAATTGGAAGATATCCAATCTCATCGATAATTAAACATTTATATCTGTTGAGTGTTTTCATACGGTTTTCTAAGCGGTTTTCTAGTTTTGCTTTCTTGAGCTGATTAATCAGGTCATGGCATTTGATAAAGTATGTCGATGTACGTTTCTTTGCTGCTTCGATACCGATTGATGTTGCGAGATGTGTCTTGCCTACACCACTTGGGCCCATAAATATAATGTTTTTTTGTTTATGAACGAAGCCTAAGCTTGCGAAGTTGTATATTTCCTCTTTGTTGATGCTGGGTTGAAAGTTAAAATCAAAATCTTTTAATTCTTTAAAGTGTGGAAATCCTCCCACTTTGACCATTGATTGTATGGCTGATTTTTCTTTAAAGAGTATTTCATGGTCTGTAAGTTTAATAAGACCTTGCATAAAACTTAGTTTATGGCGTGCGATGTCATCAATGATTTGATCTATATTTTCTATTGTACCTTTAAGTTTCAATGTTTTTAAATTATCAAGAACTTTTTCATATTCAGTTTTACTCATAGCGTTCTCCTATAATTCTCAAATTTTCTTTCGCAAGTGTCTCAATTCTCTCATCATCGAAGGGTAAGGTTTTTTGCGTAATATCAATATAGTCTTCTATATGATAATTCATCTTTTTAGTACTTACATCGTGTGTTGTGATAAGATTTTTGTTATAATACAAATGTATTCGTTGATCAAACTCTTGTAAATCCAATGTCGTATTAATGTATTGTGATGGTACTGAATATTGACGTGTTTTATAGGTTATGAGTGAAGATTTATTAACCTTAACAGATTTTGTATCAATCTTATACTGACGTCTTATACGCTCATTAGGTAGTGCGTTTAGGGCGTCTTTTTCTTTGTCTAAGCCAATCAAAGGAATCATTTCATAACTTTGATGAAATTTCATATTTTCTCTTTCATTAATTTCTTGCAACTTCATTTGTAATCCTGCGTAATCTAGGTCACCATTATAAGCCCTAAGCTCTTCTAATATCTTCATTGGAGATTCAACTTTGGCTTTTGTCTCTGGTCTTCCGGCTACACATGGGAATACTTCAAATCCCATATCATCAGCGAATTGCTGGAACTTGTTATTTATAATACCTTTTTGATACTCAGTACGTGCTTTATCCATTACTGTTTTCATATTATCAAATAATATAGAACGTGGTATACCACCACTCACTTCAAATGCCTCTGTCATAAAGTTAAAGAGTACATCTTGTGTTTTACTTAAAGATAAGCGATAAACTCTAAATCGAGAATAGCTCAGTAAATAAACAAATATATTGACCGAAATAACTTCACCAGTCTTTAAAATAAGATCCATTGATTCTTTCCAATCAACTTGAGCTTGTTGCCCTTTATCTGTTTCAAAGCGCATACCTGTACTCTTCTTAATCGCATGGGGTTCTTGCTCAAAATAGTTTTTGAATCTTGGTACTGAATTGATATACCTTCTAAAACTACTTTCTGGAGCTTCGAGTTGATAGTTCTCACAAAGGTAACGATAGAGTACACTTTTATATTTAAATACCTTCATTTCATTATCTAGCAAGTTATCTATGGTGCTTTCTATCTTGTCAAACTGTGAACCTCTTTTTCGTGTTTTAAGTGGTTCATAGCCATTAATGTTGTGATTGTTAAATCAGCTGTAATTTCTAAGTGTTGAATCATAATCATGCTCCTTTTTCACTTCTAAATTATAACTGATTTGTACATCCTTAAGCGATCACTTATGTACATTCTTATATTATCATCTATAAGCGCGTATTGTACCATTCTTTTCAAAATAAATAATATAAGGAATTAACGATAATTAAAACCATCAATAACGTACTGTTTAGACTTTTTTATGACTATGCATAATAAACAAACGCACAAAAAAAGCCACTGCATAATGCAATGACTTTGAATTGAAACGGTAATAAAATTATCGTTTTGAGAATTGTGGTGCACGTCTTGCGCCGCGTAGACCTGGTTTCATACGTTCTTTCGCACGTGAATCACGTGTTAAGAATCCTGCTGCTTTTAATGCTGCTCTGTAATCTTCAGACGCTTCGTTAAGTGCTCTTGCAATTCCGTGACGGATTGCTCCTGCTTGACCTGTAAGGCCGCCACCGTGTACATTAACATTCACATCGAATGTATCTTCTGTTGAAGTTACTTCAAATGGTGAACGCACTGTCATACGGAGTAACTCACTTGGTAAGTACTCATCAATCGCTAGTTTGTTGATTGTGATTTGTCCAGTTCCTGGAGTTAAATATACACGAGCTACTGATGTCTTACGACGTCCTGTACCTTGATACATAACTGAATTATTTTGTGTCATATTTTTCCTCCTATCCCTTAATTACCATTGTTTGTGGTTGTTGCGCTGCATGTGGATGCTGATCGCCTTCATAAACAAATAAATGTTTTCTTTGTGCTCTTCCTAATTTTGTGTGTGGTAACATACCGTGAATTGCTCTTTCGATCCATTCGACTGTATAACGTTCTTTCATTTCTTTGATTGAACGTGTTCTTAGTCCACCTGGGAATTGTGAGTGATTATAGTAGTATTTTTTGAACTCCTGATCACCACTGTATACAATTTTATCTGCATTAATAACAATTACATAGTCACCTGTGTCAACATTAGGTGTAAATGTAGGTTTGTGCTTTCCACGTAGTACATGTGCTACTTCGCTGGCTAGACGACCTAAAGTCTGTCCTTCACCATCGACAACATGCCACTGACGCACAACCTCTGCTGGCTTCGTCATAGTTGTTTGACGCATAATCTTTATCCTCCTAAACCAAAAGTAGTTTCCGGGGCTACTATTTGGCATAAAGTGCCAATTGTTATTCTATGCCTATTTGGTGGAAAAGTCAAGGTTTTCGCACATCTTTTAGAAAACAAAATCGCGCTTTGTTCGTTGATTATAACACGCTTTTTAAAAAAGTAAAAGTAATTTTACTTCAACCATGATTTTAGTTCGTCATCAGTCCCTAAAATCATGTGTGTTCCCCCAATATTTGTCAACGTCCCTTTTGAATAATCAATCCCTGCTTCTTTGACATCATACTTAATGGAATCACGCATCTTTTCAACACGTGGATTGGGAGAAGGAATGGCTGAAATCAATGATTTTGTGTAAGGATGAACCGTATTTGAGAAAATTTCTTCTGTGGTCCCTGTTTCTACTAAGTGGCCTAGATGTAATACACCAATACGAGCAGAGATATACTTCACCATACTGAGATCATGCGCAATAAATACGCAACTCCTGTATCTTCTTGAATCTTCTTCATAAGGTTGACAACTTTTGCTTGAATGGAAACGTCTAATGCAGAAATAGACTCATCCGCGATGATTAAATCAGGATTCATAATCAAAGCACGCACAATCCCAACACGTTGTCTTTGTCCCCTTGAGAATTGGTGTGGAAAACGCGTCGCACGCTCACGGGATAAACCCACCATCTCTAAAATTTCATAAACTTTTTCATTACGTTCTTTTTTACAGGAATAAGCTTTATTGATATCAAGACCTTGCGCAATGATATCCAACACTTTTTTCCTTAGGTTTAATGAAGCCATGGAGTCTTGGAAAATCATTTGCATCTTCGTACGCAGCATCTGGGCTTGTGATGGTTGCTTGCCATGCATACACAAAATCGTCTGCATTAACAGCGGTACCATTATCCCAAGTTGCATCTTTCTATTTAAAAGTCCATGTGAGTTGATCGTCACTGACTGTATGGCACTCGGCTAGTGCATAAAAGATGTTTCCATCTTTATCCATACTCATCAGCCCCTCAACAGTCGCCGCAATAATTTCAAACAACATCCCATCTGTCGCATAACGGCTATCCATTGAGATGACGTCATTCTTTTTCGCAAAGGTTACCACATTAGACGCCTTATCCTTATCACCATCTGACTTCGCACCACATGCAGCTAAAGATAAAGCAACCAATGCTATGAGTAAGCCCTTAAAGGTATTCTTCATTCGTATTCATCCTTTCCCTTCGCAATGTAAATTGTTACATTACCTATAAGCTGTTACAAAAAACCATGTGAATTATACATTTTCAAGTGATCATTCCCTTAAAATTCACAAGTGAGACATTCATGCCATAAAAAAAACACCCTCAGGTGCTTAATGAAATGTTTTTGGTTTGATGCGATCTTTGAGTATCGAAACTAAGATGATACTGACCATACCACCCGCAAACCCATTGTTATAAAGGTTTGTGCCCCCATGGACCACACCAATATTCATCGCCATAGATAAATGTAAAAATCCCGCCAGGATGCCAAAGGGCCAGCCAAACTCACCACTGATGGGGGCTAAAGTTGTCCCAAAAAGTCCTGCAATAATCACAACTGTTGATGATGCTTCCCATACTTTTATATATGCCGCAATACTAATACCCACTAAAACAGGTAAAACATTTACAGGATGTTTCCCATAAGCCGCAAAACCCACGACCGTTAAGATTCCCGCAATAATGGGCCCATTAAAGGTCCCTTTTGATAAAAACACAAAGCCAATTGAGATAAGTCCCATCAAACCCATATTTAGCATCACAACACCTAAACCATAATCACTTAAAAAATCAGAGGGTGCTTGACCACTTCTTTTCAATAAATTTTTATATTTCTTCAAACTATTTTTATCATAGAAAAAACCAAAGAGAATACAAATAACACTTAAAATTGTGAGCGTTCTTGCGATCAAAAGATGATAATCTGTGGATAAAATATCTTGGACTTTAATAATCAACTTAAAAGATGTTAAAAGTGAAAAAAGCATTGTCCCCAATATGCCACCTGACAAACCCACATTATATAAAGTATAGCCTTCATGGGCTTTAAAGATAGTCTTAGAGATTGGGACAATCACATATCCAATTAAGACTCCCAAAAGAATCCCCAACAGCATGCCCTGCACCACCGATAAGTGAGATCCAAAGCTGAGTTCTGAGACAATGGGAGACAGAGTTGTCGCAAACATCAACTGTAATAAAATAGATTCAAAGGTAATCTTCTGATGTTTTGCGTATAGATAACCCCCAATATAAATGGGCCAAAAGTTATAAATGTTTTTACCAATAAATGAAAAACCAATCACTGTTAAAAGTGCCGCATAACTAAGACCTGTAATCTCTGATTTAAACCGTTTTAATAATAAAACATTGATCACACCCATAATTGAAGCATTTAATAGTGCTGCACCCATGCCCCCTACTTCAATATAGTCTGTAAGAAGAATATCTGGTGAGAGGATGATGTTGATGAAGCCATCTAAAATAGCTTTTGGGGTATCGCTTAAAAACGCACCCACCAATAGCATGCCACAAAATATAAGGATATAATCTAATTTATCGTGTCTTTTAAACATAGTGCACCTCAATTTTTAGTAGTTTTATTTTATCATAATATTGATTGTTTTTATCGTCTAATTTCAATGGTAGACCCATTTAAATCCTTATGTACGATGATCTTTTGGTCAATGCGTTGTTTTAGTTCACTCACATGACTGATAATGCCAATTAAACGTGAGTCAGATGAGAGTTTCATTAAGACTTCGATGGCTTGATCAAGACTCTCTTGATCCAAGCTTCCAAACCCTTCATCCACAAATAAGATATCAACTTCAATACCACCCGCAAAGATTTGAATGACATCACTCATCCCCAACGCCAAAGCAAGCGCTGCTTTAAAGGATTCTCCCCCTGATAGGGTTGAGACTTCACGTTTACTGTTGGTATGAAAGTCCACTACGTCCAAATCAAGACCTGACTTAGAAGCTTGACTGATTGCTTTATCTCTTAAAACAAGGGCATAACGTCCTTGAGTCATCACACTGAGTCTTTTATTGGCTTGTTCAATGACCTTTGTGAAATAAGCAGTTTGAACATAATACTCAAAGGTAATCTTATCTTTTTGTTTGAGCTGACCACTTGCTGTTTGATATAAGACATTGATGTCTTGATAGATGTTTCTTTTTTCTATCAGTTCTTTTTCATAACGAGAGAGCTTTTTGATACTTGTTTTTAGATTCTCAACCTGTAATGATTTCTTTCTTAACGCTAAAGACACTTCCTCAATAGACGCATCCAATATTTTAAGTTTCTCAATTTGATTATTTAATGCTGGTTTTTCTTTATTTTTGAGTTTTTCTTCAAGTGATGAAAGTCTCGTTTTCTCTTTAATCATCTGTGCTTTGTAATCATCAATCTCTTTTTGGTAAGCATCTTTTTGATCACCCAATAATAAAAGTGTCTCAAGTTCTTCTTGCGACTTATAGTGGTGTGTCTTAAGCGCCTTGTTTAAAGCTGATTTAGACGCAACAAGCGCATCGTGTGTATTTGATTGTCTTGTAGATAACGCCTGGACCTGACCCTTTAAACCATCCACAATGGAGGATATTTCTTTCAAAGCTGATTCGTTATCTTCTTGTTTTTGTTTAAAGGTTGTTATGGTTTGTTTTAAGCTTGAAGCATGCTTCTTTGCTTCTTCTAATGAATCGTAAGTTAAGGATTCTTGTGTCGACGTTTTTTGTGTCACAAGTGCTTTGATGTCTAGTTCAAAATTATGAACTGCGTTTGTTAGGGTCTCTTTACTTTCATATAAGACATCGAGTTTGTCAATGACATTTGCCAAGTTCTCTTCAACATCTTTATTTTGCAAGAGTCGTTTTGTTAAGGCTTCTTTTTCTTTAGAAACTTCATCAAATAGAGTGTCTACATCATCACTTTTAATTTGTGACTCTTTTAAGGTATCTTCTGTTTCACTGATTTGTCCTTTTAATAAAGCATGTGACTCACTGATTTTTGATCTTTGATCTTCTAGTTTTTGAATTTCGTATTTGAGTTCGTCTAAGCTCTCTTTTGTAATGACACTTTCATGTAAAGAGGCTTTATGTGGATGATGTATTGATCCACAGACTGGACAGGGTTCATTGTCTTTTAGATTTTCTGCTAAGATCCCTGCTTGTGAGATATAGAAGATGTGTTCTTGGTTTTGAAAATGAGCTCTTTTTTCAGTAAGTACTTTTTGAACTGTTTGTAAGTTTAAAGAGGCCTCATTAAAAGATCTTTCTAAAGACGTGCGTCTATTGATGAGGTTTTTCAACTTATCTAAAGCATCATATTTTGATGTCACTACCACAAGCTTTGCTTCATCTTTTTGTATTGATGAGGCAAGTTGTGCCAGTTCAATTTTCTTAGTTTCATATTTTGAAATTGTACTTTGATTTTTACTTAATTCACCTTGAGCCTTCTCTAATTCTTTTTCTTTTGCCTTAATCAACTTCATGATATCATCCAAGTTTACATACTTTGGCAGTGAGTTTTCTAAAAGTTGATATTCTTTTTGTGTATTTTCTATTTGTGGAAGCTCTTTTAAAAGCACTTCTTTTCCATTAAGTGCATCTTGATATTTGAGTTTGTTTTTATTTAAATCATCTTGTATCTTATTTAAAGACTCTTTCACTTCTTCAAAGTCTTTTAAATTGTGTTTATATTGTATCAACAGTGGTTTCAGTTTGAGTTCTGCTATATTGAGTCTTTGAATTTGTTCTTCTAAGTTTTCAAACTCTTTCTTTTTTGATAGTAGATTTTGAATACTTGTGTTCAGTTTTTCATAGTGTTCAAAATCTTCAAGGAGTAATTTTTGCGTTTCTAATATCTTGTTTTCTTTGATTCTATTTTTTTGAAGCGAGTCATACGTTTGATTAAGATCATCATACTCTTTTATAAGCCTTGTTTCTTCTGTTTTTAAGTCACTAAAAACTTCTTCTAAGTTTTCAGAATGATAATCTTTTGTATCCATTTCTTCAAAGTTAGTTTCCATTTTCTTTTGAACATCACGATAATTTTGAAAAGCTTGTGAGTTTTGTGATGCAAGTTTGTTTTGAAATTTGTCATAGAATTCAGTATTGAAGATTTTTCTAAAGATTTTACTGCGATCTTCGCTTTTTGCGTTTAATAAAGCACGAAATTCACCTTGTCCAATCAGTGCGATTTGTTTGAATTGGTTGTGATCTAAGGCAAGAATTTCAACAATCTTTTGAGTGACCGCAACCTTCCCTGAAATGATGGTACCATCAGGCATCAACAGTTCTGACTTCTCTGTTTTTGTGGTTGGGGTTGTTTTGTTTTTTCTATAGTATTGATAACTGGGTGTTCTTGTGACAGTGTAGGTATTTTGACGGTGATAAAAGGTTAAAGATACAAAGGTAAGTGTTTCATCATTAACAAGGTGAGATCTGAAACTTGCTTCTTGTCTTTGATTACCACTACTTTGGCCATATAAGGCATAAGTAATCGCATCAAAGATCATCGTTTTACCAGACCCTGTATCTCCTGTCAAAAGGAAAAGGCCTTGGTTTCCAAAGCTTTCGAAATCTATTTCTGTCAGGTTTTTATAAGGTCCAAAAGCCTGCAATGATAATTTAATGGGTCTCATCTAGTGCCTCCATCAATATTTTAACTTGTTCTTTTTGCGTATCTGTTAAAGGCTTGTTGTTTTGTTTTTCATAGAATGTATCAAAGAGATCTAAGGGATTCATTTTATCCAATGCTTCATAAGAAAGACTTTCTGTATTATCAAAAGCCACTCTTTGATTTTTAAAGCCAATGTTGAGTAAATTGGGAAACTTTTTTCGAAGTCTTCCCAGTGCATCTACCATTTCATCTTCATCTAGTAGTGTGATATAAACATAGTCCTCTAAATTATCATATTCACCTTGAAGGATTTCTTCTAAGTATCCTTCATAGTGAACCATGTCTTTTTCAGGAATTAAAGGCAAGGTTGATATCTTGATATTTTTCTCTTCTATATCAAGTACCGTGATTGATTTTTTGTGATGCACTTCAGATTGTGAATATTTTAAAATAGAACCTGCATAACGAATGGTATCTCTTCCAATGCGTTGGGGTCTATGAATATGCCCCAGCGCAACATAATCAAAGCCTTCAAATAAAGAGGTATCAATATTATCAAGGCCACCAATATTTAAGCTTTCTGAATCACTGAGTGTTGGTGATGTGTTTTGGTGTGTCACAAATTGATGCGCAACACAAATATTCAACTTTTCATCATCCAGTTCAATTGTATTCATTACTTTTTCAAATGCTTCTTGGTAAGTTTCAATGGTTTCATCTTCATAATAAGGTCTTACATCTTGTGGTTTTATAAATGGAATCATATAAAGATTTACATCTTCTATTTGGTCCATGAATACTTCTTGTTTATAGTCTGATTCAATATAAAAGCCTTGGTTTTTGAGAATTGAAGACGCAAAAGATAAGCGCTCTTTTGAATCATGGTTTCCTGTAATGATGTATACCTTTAAATCAAGCTTGTTAATATTATTTAAAAACATGTCAAAAAGTTTGACCGATTCTGCACTGGGAATGGCACGATCATAAATATCGCCAGCTATGATCAGTGCTTTTGGTTTTTCTTTATCGATGTACTGAACAATTTCATCTAGTATATACGATTGTTCATCAATCATTGAAACTTCATTAACGCGTTTTCCTAAATGTAAATCCGCAATGTGAAATATCTTCATATGTTTATCACCCTATGTTTCATTATACACTACACACCAAAAAAGACGTACTGTGCGTGCGCCTTTAATGAATATTATTCAACTTGCTTTCTTATAAAATATAAGATGCCAGATATTCCATTAGATGATGTGCCTAAGATCATGAAGATATTGACACTTCTTGTTAAAGGTAATTTCTCTGAACTAAATTCTTGATGTACTGCTTTACTTTGAGTCACTTCATCAAGTGTCTTTCCATTTTCATGAATCAATATATCATCTTCTTTAGGTACTTCTAGTTTTGGTATTTGATATGTATTCACAACATCATAACCCTTGATTTCTTTATCATGCCATGTTTTGATGCCAGTTACAGATGTCTTCATTTTCTAATAAATTTGCATCAAAGCGCCACAAATGCATTTCAGCTTGAGAATAGATTGCTTTAGCAATTCTTGATCCTTCAAGATTTTCATGTGCATCATAAAAGACGGTATCAGGTCCTAAGAAATGTCCAATTGCTATGGTTGAATTTGTATGATCGGCGCCATTAGGATGATAGACATGAGTTGCATAAGGCATATTATGAAAAATATTTAAATATGCT
>RRZT012508627.1_pt1 | contig 12187 bp, 7 predicted proteins | sample 2165551 | NCBI WGS metagenome assembly RRZT01 (sample SAMN10456910, study PRJNA506462) | wastewater metagenome | biome: wastewater; feature: sludge; material: wastewater sludge; isolation source: wastewater sludge with Escherichia coli K12::gfp cells carrying plasmid... | place: USA: Moscow, Idaho ... | reverse complement strand
TTCATCCGGGCGTGCCGCATCAGAAGACTTGGACAGTGTGCTCGCGTTATTCCGCAAGGCGGACCTGTGGAGCCAAGAGAGAGCAGATCAAGGTTCGACGGCGGCAGATGCCCGCACATTCGCGGAGCAAATCCTTGGGCAGACCATTGCCACAGATCCGCTTGTTCCACGCGGCCTCAACGAAGCTGGCGTATGGATTGTCACGCCCACGCAGGCTGCGGGAAGGGAATGGGAGACAGTTGTAGTCACGGGCTTGGATGAAGGGTCGTGGCCCTCCCCCCTGAGACGTGGCCTGGGTGATCTTTCGACACTTGAAGGCATTCTGGATGATGCGCGGCTGCGTGGTTGGCCAGGTGAATGCCGGATTGCTGACTTCCTGCCAGATCGCAGCGCCGCGGTTCCTTTCAACCGGGCAGTTGCTTCCGCATCACGAAGAGTAGATGAGGCGCGACTCTTCCTGGTTGCGATCTCTCGTTCACGGGGGGATGTTCACCTTCTGTGCACGAACAATGAGGACTCCTCGCCCTCGGCCTTCATAACCAATCTTCTTGACTCAGGCGTGGCCGGTGAGGTGCGAAGTGTGGGTGGCCAGGAAGGGCCGGTGGCATCGGCGCTGACGATTCCGACACTCGTCTCACAAATGCGAAGGCGGCTAGTCGGTACTCGTAGCTCCCCGGATGAGAAAAAGGAGGCTGCAAGCATTCTTGCGCTCTTGTGGCGTGAAGGTGTGGATCAAGCAGATCCGGGCCTGTGGGACTCCGGAGGGTCGCTAAGTACGGACAATCCAGTGTTGGAACAGGGACCCGTTCGTCTTGGTCCATCGTCCATCCAGACAGCCGTCGATTGCGGTCTGAAGTGGTTCCTCCAGGATATAGGTGGGAATAATCAGGAGCTTCACTCAGAGGCAAGGAACCTTGATGGGGCAATGATCGGGACGATCATGCACAGGTTAGCTGAGGAAAATCCGCATGCGGGTCCCGCGGAGATGAGGCTGGCGTTAGATCAAGCTTGGGAACAGCTTGGCCTGACCCTAGACACCTATTGGGAGAGAAAGGCATTTTCTGAGATGTCCAATATGGCCACCCGGATGGGACAGTATTTTTCTTCTTTCAAAGGTGAGGTGCTTACTGAGCAGCCGGTGAAGTTTCCACTAGGCGACGTCCTCGTCTCGGGGCGTGCAGACAGGATCGAAATCGATGGCGAAGGCCTGGCGCGGGTCATTGATGTTAAGACGGGGAAGTCAGACGCCAGGGCCAAAGGCGAGGACAACCTGCAGCTTGCCGTCTACCAGGTTGGCGTAGTGGAAGACGGATACCAGACGGGCGGCGCGGCATTGCTAGCACTGCGAAGCGACAGCCCGCTGAAGGCACAGGAAGCATTCGATCAGGAACAGATTGGTGAGACGAAGGGTCTTCTTCGAGACCTGGGTGATCAGTTGGGTGGTAAGCGCCTGCTGGCTCGTCCGGAGGCTTCCCTCTGTCGGTCTTGTGCCTTTCGGCATGTTTGTCCTGCCCAGGCCGACTCGACAAGGAGCAGCGAATGAGGGAACACGCTCTTGGGTGCGACGCACATGTTGGAGCGCCGCCAAGTGAGAAGCCGGGGTCACCTTCTCTAGCAGAGTTGATTCGGACACTTGGTTTGCAGACACCTACTGCCGAGCAGGCAGCAATCGCAGAGTATCCGCCCTTCAGCGAAGTTGACGGTGTCGAGCGGGGGCTTCCGCTGCTTGTTGTCGCCGGGGCAGGGTCAGGAAAAACAGAGACCCTGTCACTGCGCGCCACGTATATCGCAGCACACTACGGCATCCCCGGAGAGAGCATACTTGGCCTGACGTTTACCCGGAAGGCAGCGGGGGAGCTGTCGCAGAGGCTTCGGGATCGACTTCAGTCATGGGCCGATATCTGCCAAGAGAGCGGTGGGGGAGCCTCGGCGGGTGCAGGCTTGGCTTCACGGTTGGACTTCAGTCACGTTCCAGAGGCAACGACATACAACGCATTTGCACTTGGCATCGTGCAAGAGTTCGGTGGGGCAGCGGGGTTCGACCCTCAGGTGTCCCATATGGGGGAAGCCGCAGCATGGCAACTCATGAGCGAGGTTGTGGCGTCGTGGCGTGAAGACCTTGCAAAGGAAGATTCAGAGGCGACGGTCGTTGAGAGGGCGCTAGGCCTCAGGGATGCCATTGCAAATCAAGCAATGACTGTCGAGCAGGCACGTGCCGGACTCCTAAGGCTTTATGGACAGTTTGAGAGTGCTCGCCTTGAAGGAAAGAGGTCTTTCACCAAGTCCTTCTATGTTCCGGGTCAGCAAACAGTATCTCAGCGCCTCGAACTACTCAAAATGATCGAGGTCTTCGATCAACGTAAACAAGCCATGGGGCAAATGGACTATGCGGACCAAGTCAGTGCGGCGATCCGGATAGTCGAAGAGTTTCCAGCAGTACGCGAAGAACTCCGGGAACGCCACAAAGTGGTCTTTCTGGATGAGTTTCAAGATACCTCTGTTGCGCAGATGCGGTTCTTGGCATCCCTTTTCGGAGACCACCCGGTCACCGCGGTGGGTGACCCCAATCAGGCGATTTATGGTTGGCGTGGCGCTTCTGCGGCTTCACTTGAGGAGTTTCATCCTAGGTTCAACAGGGGGGCTGTACCTGAAAAGACACTGACTCTGTCGACTGCTTGGCGTAACGACCAAGCTATTCTTCGGGCTGCTAATGTCCTGGCGGCGCCGCTTGCGAAAGTCCCAACCTATGCGCGCACCTCACGGAAAAATGAGGGGTCCGAGGTGGTTCTTCCACAACTTCAATCTCGAAGTCACGCTGGCGTGGGTTCATCACAGGCAGTCTTTACCGTCACAGACAGCGAAGCGTTGCTACGCACAGTTGAGTTCGTCAAGCAGTCCCGTGAGAAGTTCTCTGCCGATGACGGTCACACGCCTGCTTCGGTTGCAGTTCTGTCCCGAACGAGGGCCGCTTTGCAGCCGGTAGTAACCGCCCTTCGTGAGGCCGGAGTGCCTGCACAGATCGTTGGTGGGGACTCTTTGCTTGGACATCCGGTGATACGGGACCTCAGGGCAGCCCTAGAGATATCTAACGACGTCGGCAAGTCTGCGCAGCTTCTAAGACTGCTAACCCACCTTGACCTTGGTGCAGGGGACCTTCGAGCCCTAGGGAACTATGCGAGAGCACTTTCCTTCCGGCGCAGTTTGCCCTCAGGCGACCGGTCCCAGCATTCGACACCTGAAGCGGAGTTGCAGCATTCAAAGGACAAGGGGCAGGTGGGCCGAGCTTCGGAGCGTGAGGCGCCTCTACTGCTCGATGCAGTTGATGCCTGCTCCCAAGGTGTTCCGATTAAGGGCCTCAGCGAGGTTGGGGCACGGCGCGTTGCACGCCTCGGGATGCGACTGCGTAATCTCCGGTCGTGGTCCACGATGGGTCTGGCAGAGCAGATTCAGGAAGCCAGAAGTCTGCTGGGATTGGACCAGGAGGCAGCGGCGGATCCGACCTCTGAAGATGTCACAGCAGTCCTGGATGTCTTTGCTGATGTCGCACTTGAGTATGAGGCCGGAGCTCAAAGGGCAACCATGGGAGCATTTCTCACCTGGCTGGATGCAGTGGAGAAAAAGGAGCGGGGTCTTTCTGTTCCGTCCGTCAACATCGATCCCAATGCTGTCCAAGTCATGACCATTCATGCCTCAAAGGGACTCGAATGGGATGCAGTAGCCCTGGTCGATGTGGCAGCTAGTCGCTTTCCCAGTACAAGGGGAAAGGGCTCAACTACGTCAAAGGGTGTCACCAAGCCTCCACAGATTCCTGCTCCCGCAATGGGCTGGTGGCAGGATGCGGGTGTTCTGCCATATCCGCTCCGGGATGACCACGCCCATCTTCCGGATCCGCAAATATGGGACATGTCCAGATCCGGAGGTGCAATGGCTGCGGAGTTCAAAGAAGAGGTTGGCCAGTACCTCCAGGATGAGGAACGCAGACTCGCTTATGTTGCTGTGACCCGAGCAAAGCGCGCACTACTGTTGATTGGCTCTTGGTTCGGGGATGGTGTGACACCTCGTTTTCCGTCCGTATTCATGGCGGAGCTTTTTGCAGCGGCGAAGAGTGCCACCGGGGTGAACAGCGGTCCGGCCTGGCGCGACTTCCTTGATGGTAGTCCCCATGACTTTTCCGTTCCCAGCAACAGCAATGGGCATCGTGGGAAGTCCGCAGCTGTTCCTGCTCTCACCATGGGCGAGCTTGCCCCCCTTCCTCCCCGCGAGGAATGGGAGTCGTTGACTCGCCGCGGCGAGTCAACGGTGTTCCCGCGGGATCCGGGTCCCGTGCGACGGCAAGGCGAGCAGGCGGCAGCCCGCGTTATCGAAGCATTCACGAGTGATGACAACCAGACTGCCAGTCGGTCGGAAAGTCTTGCGTCCCTATCCGACCAACTCTTAGCAAAAACGACCGAGTTGCTCCTTGCGGAGCGTGATCATGAAGGGGCATGGCAAAAGGGTATTGAGCAGAATCTCAGCGGAGACGGTGTCCTAGATCGCGTTGCCTTGTTACGTCCACTTTCAGTCACCGAGATTGCTGGGTTTGCGGTGGATCCCCAGGTTGGTGCTCGCGATATGTTGAGGCCGGTACCTGCCAAACCGGGCCAATCGGCGCTGGTTGGAACACTGCTTCATTCCTGGTTAGAGAGGAAGTTACGGCGGCTTTCCGTCGCGGCTGCCAATCCCGACGGCGAAGAAGGCGAGCGTGGCAGCGGCGTGCTCAGTCCGGATGAGTATGAGCTTTTTTCTGAGCTGAGGACGTCGGCAGAAGCGATTGACCTAACTCAATATGAGGTTGTCGCGGTTGAAGTTCCCTTCACGGTCACTCAACGGGGGCGGATAGTCCGTGGTCGAATCGATGCGGTCTTGCGGGACTCAAGTGGCGACTATATGTTGATCGATTGGAAGACGTCCTCGCGCAAGAAAACCTCACTGAGTGCGCAGGAACGCAAGCGCTATGGGACCCAACTGGGCTATTACCGGCAGGCATGGGCTGACCGTGCAGAAGCCGATAATTCCTCTTTGACGTGTGCACTAGTTTTCATCTACCCGGGGGGCACCTGGTGGGTGTCAGAAGCTGAAATTGTGGGCGAGGACCCTGCTCAGATGTAGAAGGTTCACCGGGGCGCCGTTAGGGGACTTCGATGCTGCCGGTCTGGTCGGTGCTGCGGGCTTGGCCAAGCCTGCCGGTCTGGTCTGAATCCCACGTGGGCTCTGCCCCGGTTGGGTGGGTTCCTGCTGATCGAGCTGACTGATGCGGAAATGGGTCATAAGCGCCGGTGGCATGTTCCTGATCCTCAGCTGTCTCCTGAGTGCCACCCAAGCCAATTCTTCGAGGACTCTGCGCTGAGGGCACAATCACCTCTGTTTCTTGTGCCTGCCACCTCGAACGTGGCCCGGAGCCAGTCCCGGGTTCAGTCTGCTGCAACCGCATTAGGGGCTCCTCTTCCACGGTGAAGGCGATCTCAACAACCTCTTGCCGTTTGGGTACCAACCTGTGGTCGCCAATCTCAGAGTCCATGTCTCGAAGCGCCTGCACACCGGCTCGTCGCCATTCACGGTCCTCACATGCGACTCCGCGCGCGTACCACCTGAGAGTCTCAAGTTCCGCAAGCAGCGTTGCGCGGGCAAGTACATGCAAGTCGGGAGATTTCCTGGCTAAAGCGTATGCCGATTCAAATGAGCTTAGGAACGAATCTGATGCATATAGCATCAGCCATGCCATGTCCTGCGCTGGGTCCCCAACTGCCGCAGAATCAAACCCGAAGATTCCCAGCACTGCTCCGCCGGGGGCCACATACACATCTTGAGAGCATAAGGAGCCGTGGAGTGGGACTGGTTGAAAGACCCAAAGTGAGTCTTCACTGAGCGCGTCAAGCCACCTGGACCTCAATCGCGCAGGGATCGCGCTCACATGCCTATCGACGAGCTGCTTGAGAGCACGGCGTGTTCTCTCGGCATCTGCGTACTGTCCACAGATGCGCGCAAATTGGGTCGCCTCCAGCTCGTGAAGCGCCGCCAAAGATGATCCAAGTGACTTGGGGAGAAGGCCTGCTACGGAAAGGTTCTCGTTAGTGAGCGCTGCGCCGCCGGGATGGCGAAAGACCATTACGGTGCCTCCACCATTGCGACGGATCTCTCCCTCCAATACTGGCGTCTCGAAAGGGAGTTTCCGGTCTGCCTGTGCGTCTTTCAAGAAGTCGGTAGTCCTAACGAAACGCTCCTCCTTCTTGTCGCTCCACGCATGGGCCGGGGCCCAGGAAAGCCATGAATCGCCAAGAGCGTCGACAAGGGACAGCCATTGACCAGAGTCAGATGACTGCATTGCTCCCCTTATTCCCCTCACCTGAATGGATGGCATCGCGGCGGAGCTCAGAGCCGCAAGTTCGAGTTCCGATACTGGCTGGACATTCTTGGATTCAGACATCACTGCCTAACGCTATCGTGCGGACCGAGCGAAGAGTGGATCACACCCCGAATTGGCATCGGTTAGGCTTCACGTGTGAGTACTGACTTTTCTTCCGCCATCGCCGCACTGCGAACCACCATGGGTAACATCGTGGCTGTCTCCAATCCTGACTTCCTGAAGTCTGAGATTGCGAGGTTGTCTGAGGCCGCAGCTGCCCCCGACCTTTGGGATGATGCTGATGAGGCTCAGAAGGTGACCTCGGAGCTCAGTCACATGCAGTCCGACCTTGAACGTCTTGATCGGACAGTCGCACGCATCGATGACCTTGAAGTTCTTGTTGAAATGGCTGAAGAGTCGTCCGACGAGGACGAAAAACGCGAACTCCTTGCAGAGGCGCAGACTGATTTGGGTGCCCTTGAGGCCGATGTAGCTGAGTTGGAGATCCGAACCCTGCTGGACGGTGAGTACGACGAACGGCACGCTGTCGTGACTATTCGGTCCGGTGCGGGCGGGGTTGACGCTGCAGACTTCGCTCAAATGCTCATGCGTATGTACTTGAGGTGGGCTGAACGCAAGGGCTACAAGACTCGCGTCCTCGACACATCCTATGCGGAAGGTGCAGGAATAAAGTCGGCAACTTTCGAGGTTGAGGCGCCCTATGCCTACGGCACACTCTCTGTGGAAGCGGGAACCCACCGACTGGTCCGCATCAGTCCATTTGATAATCAGGGGAGACGTCAAACCAGTTTTGCGGCAGTGGAGATAATCCCCCTGATTGAAACCACGGACGAGGTCGATATTCCTGAAACCGAGCTGAAGATCGATGTCTTCCGTTCCTCAGGTCCAGGAGGTCAGTCTGTGAACACGACGGACTCTGCAGTGCGAATGACGCATATCCCCACTGGCATAGTTGTCTCAATGCAGGACGAGAAATCGCAGATCCAGAACCGTGCGGCAGCACTGCGTGTCCTCCAGTCCAGACTACTCATCCTTCGTCATGAGGAAGAAAAGGCCATGAAGGATGAACTGAAGGGCGATGTCAAGGCTTCTTGGGGTGATCAGATGCGCTCGTACGTTCTGCAGCCTTTCCAGATGGTCAAAGACTTGAGGACGGAGCATGAATCGGGCAATACCCAGGCTGTTTTTGACGGGGACTTAGATGACTTCATTGATGCGGGAATCCGTTGGAGGAAGAACAGTCAAAAAGAACAGTTTGGTGCCTGAGCGCAAAATCAGCACACGAGGGCGCGCCGCTGAGAACCGTGATCATTGCCTGCATAGGGTAGAACGGTTGACAACTCAGTCAGGTCCAGGGCCCCAGAGCAAGAGTTTGTGAGTAGTGAGAGATGATCCGTTTCGAAAACGTTACCAAGGTGTACGCACGCGGAGCCGCGCCTGCACTCGACGATGTCTCCCTTGAGATTGAGCGAGAAGAATTCGTCTTCTTGGTAGGAAAATCAGGTTCTGGAAAGTCAACATTCCTCCAGTTGGTTCTCCGTGAGCAGCGTGCAACTGTGGGGTCAGTCTGGGTCTTGGGTCGCGACCTCACGCATTTGTCGCAATGGCGCGTGCCAAAGCTGCGTCGCCAAGTAGGGACGGTGTTTCAAGATTTCCGTCTGCTTCCACAGAAAACCGTGTATGAGAATGTGGCTCTGGCGATGCAGGTCATTGGAAGACCAAAACACGCCATTGCCGCGGCTGTTCCCGAAGTAGTAGAAATGGTCGGGTTGCAGGGCAAAGAGAGTCGGCTCCCTAGCGAGCTATCTGGTGGTGAGGAGCAACGTGTTGCTATCGCTCGGGCGATGGTGAATCGCCCACCTTTACTCCTTGCCGATGAGCCCACAGGGAACCTGGATCCGGAGACCAGCCTGGGGATTATGCGGTTGTTGGACAGGATTAACCGCTCTGGAACCACGGTAGTTATGGCAACCCACGACTCGAAGATTGTCGATCAAATGCGTAAGCGCGTCATCGAGTTGGAGGACGGACATGTCATCCGCGATCAGGATCGCGGCGTATACGGGGGGACGCGCTAACCATGCGACTCAGATTCATTCTGTCGGAGACCGGTAAGGGCCTGTCCCGAAACAAGGCGATGGCAGTTGCCGTCATAATTGTTACCTATATTTCTCTTCTCTTTGTTGGTGTTGCTGCGCTCGCTCAAATCCAGGTCAACATGTTGAGGACTGACTGGTACGACAAGATCGAAGTTTCGATTTACATGTGCGCGGCAGATGACCGTGCGCCGTCTTGTGATCTTCAAGAAGCGACTGAAGAGCAGATAGACGAGGTACGCACACGCCTTGCGTCGGACGACCTCCGGCCGTATGTCGAAGAGGTATACGAAGAAACAAAGGAAGAGGCGTTTGCAGCCTTCCAAGAAATGTACGGTGACACCGCATTGGGGGACTGGACCAGTGCGGACATGCTGCAGTTCTCTTTCCGCGTGAAACTTGTTGATCCGGAGCAGTACGAGATCATTCAGGAGGAGTTTGGCGGAAGCCCCGGTGTCTCCGAAGTTCGGGATCAGCGGGAGCTTGTCGAACCAATGTTCAATGTCATCGAAATGGCGAAGCTACTCTCTCTCGCGCTTGCGGGGATTATGACGATTGCGGCTGTCCTACTGATCACGGTAACGATCCGATTGAGTGCAATGAGCAGGGAGCGTGAAACCCAGATCATGCGTCTGGTCGGCGCGTCGAACCTCTTCATTCAGGCACCATTTATGGTCGAGGGCGCAATCGCAGCACTAGTTGGGGCAGCCTTGGCGGTTGGGACACTGTTTGGTGGAGTCCACCTGTTGGTTAACAACTGGTTGGCCGATTCGTTCAATTGGGCCCAGTTCATTGGGTTCCAGGAAGTTTGGATGATCACGCCTCTTCTGGTGGGAGCAGCTCTTCTGTTAGCCTTGGTCGCATCTGCATTCTCATTGGCCAAGTACACGCGGGTGTGATACATGAGTTCAAACAGTAGTCAGAAGAAGAATCCGGCTCGACGTCGACGCTGGATACAGTTTGGCGCGATCCTAGCGGCAGTTGCACTAGTGATGATGACGGTCTTGTCGATCCCCGCGATGGATGCGTCCGCAGATGAGCGGTCGGACGCGGTTCAGCGACTCAATGAGAGCCGATCGAAAGTTGATGGCCTCCAGGACAAAGTTGAGGGCATCGATGCGGAGCTAGCTTCCCTGTTTCGGCAGATGGAGCAAACCAAGATAGATGTTGCTACCGCCCAAATTGAACTTGTTGATACAGAGGCAGAACTTGCAGAAGCGCAGCGCAACCTCACTACAGCGAGGGCCGAGCTGCAGGAGGCTCAAAGAGAACTTGATGAGCTCACAACTGCGGTAGGTGTCTCCCAGAGTAATGAGGGTACTCTTACCGCTGCCGTCGGGGATATGGCCAGAGAGCTGTACCGGGGGAAGTCCACCTCGACCATGCAGGTGGTCATGTCTGCTGAGGGGACAGCAGAGATCAACAGCAGAGCATCTGCGGCCAGCAGCCTGGGTCGGGTCCAGTCCAAGGCACTTGATGAAGTTCGCTCTTCATTGGTGGTGCAGGAGAACCAGCAGGAGCGTCAGACCGCGATCACCGAGAGAATTGCTGTCCTAGAGGCCGAGGCCGAGGCTGCAGCGGAGGCTGCTGAAGGAGCCAAAGCGATTGTCGAGGACAAGCTGGACGCCTTGGAGGAGCTGCAGGTAACACAGAGTCAAGCAGAAGCTGAATGGAACGCGCGTAAGAGTGAAGCGGAGGCGCAGTTGGCTTCCTATGACGCTGCCGGTGCGCAGGCTGCCTCGGATATTGCGCGAATTGACGGGGAGAATGCTACCAATCAGACAGTATTCGAGAGCGGTGGAGGCTCAGCTTCTGCATCCTCTGGCGGAGTGTTTGGAAATCCGTTCAGCTTCAGTGCCCCTGTGACCTCAAATTACGGGTGGCGAGTCCACCCCATTTTCGGCACTCCCAGGCTTCATGATGGAACTGATTTCGGAGCGGCGTGTGGAACCCCCCTTTTGGCAACACGAGCAGGACAAGTAACGTCGGCCGGTTGGCTTGATGGACTTGGCAATCAGGTCACCATCAACCACGGGTTGGTGAACGGAAGCTCGATGGTGACAAGATCAGGGCATATGCAAAGCATTGCAGTATCGGCAGGTCAGTCTGTGTCCCGCGGACAAATTATTGGATACACGGGCACCACCGGTAACTCGACGGGTTGCCACCTCCACCTGTCCCTGTTTGTCAACGGGTCGAGCACTTCAATCCTCGGCTATATGTAAGACTGCCTGCTTCGTGTAGGAATCCTCGACCGGGAGCCTACCTTGCGAGGTGCGACCACCTCTGTTGGGAGCATTCTTCATGCTGTATGCTGACGCGCTGATACCAAATGGGGATTGAGAGATGGCAAAGAACTGGAAGCAACCCAAACCCACTGAGGGTGAGCGCAAGAAGGCGCTATCTGACGAGAAGAAGGTCGTCGCCCGCAATCGTCGTGCCAGACACGATCTAGAGATCGAGGACACACTTGAGGCGGGGATCGCCCTCGGCGGTACCGAAGTGAAGGCGTTGCGGATGGGTAGAGCGTCTATTGTCGACGGGTGGGTAGAGTTTGACCGCGGCGAGGCATGGCTTTACGGAATCAACGTTCCCATGTATTCGCAAGGGTCGTGGAATAACCACGCGCCCACTCGTAAGCGGAAGCTTCTGATGCACAAGTCGGAAATTGAGAGGTTTGCGCAGCGCGTGTCGGCCAAGGGGTACACGGTTGTGCCATTGGAGTTGTACTTCATTGGGGGTCGGGCGAAGGTAGAGATCGGCCTTGGCCGAGGTAAGAAAGAGTGGGACAAGCGGCAAGCGTTGAGGGAAAAACAGGATGAACGTGAGGCTCGACGCGCAATGAGTAACTACCTCAAGAGACCCACCAGGGCATAGATGCTATAGCAATTACTAGTGGAAGCGTGTAAAGTTGCTGGGCAGTGTTGAATTATCTCGTTGAGGTAGTTGATGCTGGCGTTGAAAACTCAATAGGGGATGATCGGTTTCGACGGCGGTTGTCGATCGAGGGGAAGCGGGTCGAGGACGTGCGCTTTGCTCGTTAACGATGCGTACAAACAATTAAGTGCCGAACAGAAGAGCACTGACTTCGTCCTTGCTGCCTAATCTAATTAGGTAACAGGACTTTTAAAAGTCCGTCAGCCCGGGGATTGCTTCTTCCCCGGTTCCTGGCGTCGTTTAGGAAGCCACTGGAGTTCCGCAGTGTCAATGGGCGGAACTCGACACTAAGTTGACTGAGCCCATTCGGTAGAGCGTTTGCACTATGCCGAGGGCTGAGAAATTGATTGCAGACTGCACCCGGAGAATATCTCGGGGCCAACCGTCGGACGCGGGTTCGATTCCCGCCATCTCCACTCGAGAAATGGTTGAGACATTACTCGTATTAGAAAAGCCCGGGACCAGTGTGGTTCCGGGCTTTTTTGTTGAGTGGAGCTCAGGGGGCACGTGTCGAACTCTTGGCCGCAGATTTCCATCTACTGATTATGGCCAGCTGATGTTGTGACACCCGTATGCTACCGTCTTCGAGCCCCAGTCATCTCCAAGATTCCAGTACAGGGTTGCATCTGCATTGAAGCGGTCCAGGTTTAGTTCCGTCCTTTTTGAGAGGATGGATCAATGCCAGCAAAATATGACAAGTCGTTTCGGGACCGTGCGGTGCGCATGGTTTTAGACCGGCTAAACGATGACC
>RRZT010974190.1_pt1 | contig 12188 bp, 12 predicted proteins | sample 2165551 | NCBI WGS metagenome assembly RRZT01 (sample SAMN10456910, study PRJNA506462) | wastewater metagenome | biome: wastewater; feature: sludge; material: wastewater sludge; isolation source: wastewater sludge with Escherichia coli K12::gfp cells carrying plasmid... | place: USA: Moscow, Idaho... | reverse complement strand
GGAGCGTACCACCAATGGTAACTTCTATGGTTATCTGCAGCAGGTGTTGGAGTCGGGCAAGGTAGTCGATGGGGATCTGCATGAGCAGTTACAGGCTCGCATTGCCCGAGTTGCGGAGATCAACAAGCAGATCAATGGACTGCAGAAGTCTGAGATTGGCAGCATCAACTATCAATTGGAGAAGCTGCGTCTCAAGGAGCGGCGCCTGGAGCTGGATCATGAGTTGACGGCTGAAGCCCAGCAGCAGATTGCCAGTGAACGTCAGTCCCTGAATGAACAGTATCATGTGCTGGAGAAGGAGCTGTTTGCACTGCGCGAGCAGACGACCCGTGACAGTCTGGTCGTCAAGGACATGCGCGGTCAGAACGTGACGATGCCGTTGTCCAACGTGCTGGATGTCAACTGGCCGAACGACATGACGCTGCTGTCCAAGATCGGCTTCTGGTTCCACCAGATCGGCAAGTTTGTTTCGGACGATCCGCGCGAAGCCAACACCGAAGGCGGTGTATTCCCGGCTATCTTCGGTACCGTGTTCATGGTGCTGCTGATGACAGTGATCGTAACTCCGCTCGGGGTGGTGGCGGCAGTTTACCTGCATGAATATGCGGGTAAAAATGCACTGACCAAGTTCATTCGCATCGCGGTAATCAATCTGGCGGGTGTGCCCTCGATCGTCTACGGCGTATTTGGTCTGGGTTTCTTCGTCTACGTGCTGGGGGGCTCCATCGACAAGCTGTTCTATGCGGAGGCCTTACCGAGTCCGACATTCGGCTCACCCGGCGTCATCTGGGCGGCTATTACCCTAGCCATCTTGACCCTGCCGGTCGTGATCGTCTCTACCGAAGAGGGGTTGTCGCGAATTCCGAGTGCGGTTCGTCATGGCTCACTGGCGCTTGGCGCCACCAAGGCGGAGACCCTGTGGCGTATCGTGCTGCCGATGGCGAGCCCGGCGATCATGACGGGTCTCATCCTGGCGATTGCCCGAGCGGCAGGCGAGGTTGCCCCCTTGATGCTGGTTGGTGCCGTCAAGTTGGCACCGACGCTGCCGATGGATGGTAACTTCCCATATTTGCATGTTGAACGTAAGTTCATGCACCTGGGCTTCCATATCTTCGACGTGGGCTTCCAGAGTCCGAACGTCGAGGCGGCACGACCGCTGGTGTATGCAACTTCGTTCCTGCTGGTAACCGTGATTGTCGGGTTGAACCTGACCGCTATCAGCATTCGTAACCATTTGCGTGAAAAATATCGCGCGCTGGATAACTAAGCCCAGCCTTTTCCCGAATTTGAGGTAAACGATGATTAACGTGACCCCGACCATGAGCCAGAATGAATCCCTTGATCTGGTCAATCTGCCGACGGAAAAGACGGCACTGGAGATCCAGCACCTGGATCTGTTTTACGGCAGCAAACAGGCACTGTTTGATGTCAACATGAAGATCCCCAAGGGGCAGGTAACGGCCTTCATCGGTCCGTCCGGCTGCGGTAAGTCGACCCTGTTACGCTGTATCAACCGGATGAACGACCTGGTTGAGATCTGCCATATCAAGGGTGCTATTACCCTGCAGGGGCAGAATATTTACGACAAGAGTGTCGATGTGGCTGCCTTGCGCCGTCGGGTCGGAATGGTATTCCAGCGGCCCAATCCGTTCCCGAAATCAATCTACGAGAACGTCGTCTATGGCTTGCGTCTGCAGGGCATCAACGACCGACGTCTGCTCGATGCGGCGGTTGAGCGCTCGCTGCGTGGTGCTGCCCTGTGGGAGGAGGTCAAGGATCGTCTGCACGAAAATGCATTTGGTCTCTCCGGTGGTCAGCAACAGCGTCTGGTCATTGCCCGAGCCATCGCCATCGAGCCTGAGGTCTTGCTGCTGGATGAGCCGACTTCGGCGCTGGATCCGATCTCGACCCTGACCATCGAGGAGCTGATCAACGAGCTCAAGAGCAAGTACACAGTGGTGATCGTCACCCACAACATGCAACAGGCGGCACGGGTCTCGGATCAGACTGCCTTCATGTATATGGGCGAGCTCATCGAGTACTCTGATACCAACACCATCTTCACCAAGCCGAAGATGAAGAAGACTGAAGATTACATCACAGGCCGCTACGGCTAGTTGAACTGCATCCCGAGGATATGACGATGGATAATATGAATCTGAACAAACACATCTCCGGTCAGTTCAATACTGAACTGGAGGCTGTGCGTAATAACGTGTTGGCGATGGGCGGATTGGTCGAGCAGCAGCTCGCGGATGCTCTGGTCGCCATTCATGACCAAGATATGGAGTTGGCACGACGCATTGTCGAAACCGATCTGAAGGTCAACAGCATGGAGATCAGCATTGACGAGGAGTGCACTCGCATCATCGCCAAGCGTCAGCCGACGGCCTCCGACCTGCGTTTGATTCTGATGATCTCCAAGGCGGTGACCGATCTGGAGCGCATGGGGGATGTGGCTGATAAGCTGGCGCGCATGGTGATCAACAACACCAGCCGTTCTCACCCACCGCTGGTTTCGCTCGAGAGCATGGGGCGTCAAGCCATCAAGATGCTGCATGATGCTCTGGATGCGTTCGCGCGCATGGATGTTGAGGCTGCTATTCAGCTCTACCACGATGATGACAAGATTGATCGGCAGTATGAGTCCATCATTCGTGAGCTGATGACTTACATGATGGAAGATCCGCGCACCATACCTCAGGTGCTCGAGGTGCTGTGGGCTGCCCGCTCTCTGGAGCGCATCGGCGATCGTTGCCAGCACATCAGCGACTACATCATCTACTGCGTCAAGGGTAAGGATGTGCGGCATACCAAGATCTCTGATGTGGATTCGCTGTAGTTCTACCTGGGGCTAGCGGCGAGCGTTCTGCTCTCCAGCGGTGGTTTTGGCCTGGAGTGTCTGATCATCAGGCTGGTTCCTGCTAGGCTTGGGGTAATGAACCCCTAGTGAAGGAGTGAAACATGAAATTGCTGCTCGGTGTGCTCTTGATTGTGCTGTCCGTCCCGACGCTGGCGGCGATCACCATCGACTCCAACGGTATTCGCATCAATACCGATGATCGCAAGCAGGTCGATGAGTGGAAGCAGAAACATCGTCAGGATTGCAGTTCCCTGAAAATTGGTGATACGACGATTCGCAGCGATGGTTGCCAGAGCAAAAAGGGTAAGTCCAAAGAAAATCGCAGCGTCCACGGTGACAACAACCCTGGAAAGGGACACGACAAAAAGGAGTAGCCGGCTCGCTTAGCCAGGCTACTAGCCCTGCTGCATGCACAATCAACCCGGTAATTTACCGGGTTGATTCATTTTGGCTTTTGAATCCGAAAGTGGATGATTTCATTGTGAATACTTTTTCGGTGAGTTGGGAAGTCGGCAAGACACAGAAGCAGAGCGCTGTTAGTATTGCTGCCAAACCGCTGATGTATATGGATGAAATCATCCCAGGAGCAGGTAGTGAACCTAGTTTTTGATCTCGGCAATGTGCTGGTGCGATGGGATCCGATCGCCATAGTGCGTTCGGTCATTGATGGCCCGGGGGCCGTTCGCCTGGCCGAGCATCTGTTTGCCCATCCAGATTGGGTGAGCGTCGATCGCGGCACCTTGACACTCGAACAGGCCGCAGAGCACGCCATTGAACGTACGGATGTTGACGATGTCATTATTCATGCCGCGTTTGCCGCCGTGGCACCATCGTTGCAGCCGATTCCCCAAAGTGTCGCCCTGCTGGATCGCTTGATCGCGCAAGGACATACGCTCTATGCGCTCTCCAACATGGGACATGTCAGCGCCGATTATTTGCAGCGTCAGGCCAGTTTCTGGCCCAAGTTCAAGGATGTATTGATTTCGGCTCGGGTTGGTTTGGTCAAGCCAGAGCCCGCCATTTTTGAGCGGATGCTGAGTCAGTTTGGTCTGGCGGCCAATGAATGCCTGTTTATCGACGACTCGTTAGACAATGTGCAGGCAGCCCGGGCACTGGGGATCGATGCGATCCACTTCATCGATGCCGATCAGTGTCGTGATGAATTGGTTCGTCGTGGTTTGTTGATTGATTGAGAGGGGCGATAGCCCCTTTTTCGTAAGCGTTTTCAGCGCGGCATGTCGGCTGGCAGAGTCTGATCCTGGTCAAGGAAGGCCTCGTTTGCTTGCACTGTGTGTTTGATCACAAAAGCCGTCTGATGGTAATTTGCATAGGCTTGTCTTCGGTGGGCCTGGCTGATGCCAGAAATATTCCTGCTGGATCCTGGAGTTCGATGCCAAGCGAGTTGTTGCCTTGCTGCTTGGGCCTGCGGGTCCGTCATCGGGTGTGGCTGCGTACGATATTCGGGAATAGTTTGAGACAACTTTTTTTAGTGGCCATCGTTGAGTGTCCTTCCCGGCACTCACCCTGACCTTGAACCGCCTTGGTCGGCCGTTGCCGTACCTGCAGCAAAGCGAGGAGAGAATGGATACAAGTAATAACCAGACTGTACTGGTACTCAACTGCGGTAGTTCTTCCCTGAAGTTCGCAATCATCAATCCGAAAAGTGGGCAACAGTACCTGTCTGGTCTGGCAGAAGCCCTGACCTTGCCGGAAGCGCAAATCAGCTGGCGCTTTGGTGAAGAGGGTGACAAGCAGAAAGCGGCTCTGCCCGCTGGCGCGGACCACACTGCTGCACTGACCTTCCTCGAAGAGGAGGTGTTGCATGGTCAGCAGGATCTGTTGGACTCTCTGGTCGCCGTTGGCCATCGCGTGGTGAACGGAGGGGAGTACTTCTCCGAACCGACGCTGGTCAACGATGAAGTCGAGGCGATCATCGAGAAGTGCATCCCGCTGGCACCCTTGCATAATCCGGCGCATTTGCTGGGTATTCGCGCCGCTCGTCGTCTGTTTGCCTCGCTGCCTCATGTTCTGGTGTTCGATACTGCCTTCCACCAAACCATGCCTGCTGCGGCATTCCGCTATGCCTTGCCGGATGAGTTGTATCATCAGCATGGCGTGCGCCGTTATGGCATGCATGGTACCAGCCACTATTTCGTGGCAGCCAAGGCTGCCGAACTGCTGGGGCAACCACTCGATCAAACCAACGTCATCACGGCTCATCTGGGTAATGGTGCCTCGGTTTGTGCCGTCAAAAACGGTAAGAGTGTCGATACCAGCATGGGGATGACACCTCTGGAAGGTCTGATGATGGGGACTCGTTGTGGCAACGTCGATCCGTCGATCGTATTCTTCCTGGTTGATGAGCTTGGTTATACCCTGGATCAGGTCAAGGATGTTCTGAACAAGAAATCCGGTCTGCTGGGGATCTCCGGTACCACCAGCGATTTCCGTGGTATTACCCAGGGCGTTGAAGAAGGCAACGAGAATGCCAAGCTGGCATTCGATATGTTCTGTTACCGCCTGGCCAAGTTCATTGCCTCTTACTATGTGTCGCTCGGTCGCGTCGATGCGTTGGTCTTCACCGGGGGTATCGGTGAAAACTCCATGATGATGCGTAGCCGTGTTCTGGAGCTGTTGGCTCCGTTTGGTTTCATTGAAGATACCAAAGGCAACGAAGCTGCCCGTTTCGGCAACGGTGGCCTGATCACTCAGGCAGACTCCGCCAAGGCGTTCGTCATTCCGACCAATGAAGAGTTGGTGATTGCCCAGGGTGCTGTGCGCTTCGCGTAATCGTCACTGGCTTGAAAGAACCTGCCGAACGCGGCAGGTTTTTTTTTTGCCTCCGCATTCAGGCGCGGGCTAGAGGATGAGAACCTTCGAGAGGCTGTTGACGATGTGCGAAATAGGCAGGATGCGCGTCAATCCACAAATGTCTGCGGTGTCACGGATGCAGGGTGGCAGTAAATGACGTACTATGTATCTCTTGTCGTTTCTGGTTATGGGTTCCGCTTTACACGGCGGTGAGTCGCTCTTGTTATGATGACCTATTTTCTGGCTTTTTTTGTCCTCTGTTTTGCCTTGACCGGTGTGGCTCGACGCTATGCTCTGTGGCGTCATGCGCTGGCGGTGCCTGAATTCCGGCATCACCATCTGGATCCTGTGCCCCGTGGCGGTGGCATTGCCCTGGTGATCACCATGATTGCCCTGAATCTGGTGATGTATCGCTATCACCTGATTGATATCGCCGCCGCTCGTAGTCTGAGTTTCTCGGGCATTTTTTTGTTGTTGGCTTGCATTGCCAATGACCTCAAGGCGCTCAATGCACGAGTCCAACTATTACTGCAGTTGGTTGCAGTTTCTCTGGCGTTGACCTGGTTCAACCGGGATCTCATTGTCATCGTCTGTGACAGCTACCTCTACCTCTCCTGGGTTTGGTTGCCGCTGATCGCCGTGCTGTTGCTTGGCTTCATCAACCTGAACAATGTCATGAATGAGGTCGATGGTCTGGTTGCCTGTCAGGCATTCACCATGGTTTTTGCGTCAGCCTGTTTGTTGGCCATCTCGGCCGAGCTGCAATGGACTGTACCCTTGGTCCTGCTGTGTGCGCCCATCCTTGGCTTTCTGGCCTGGAACTGGCCGCCAGCGCGCATCATGATGGGCGATGCGGGTAGCAGTTTCCTCGGTCTGTTCATCAGCCTGTTAGGGCTGCATCTTTCGGGGGATACCTCCATCAACCTGTGGGTTTGGTTGACTCTGATGTCGGTCTTCATCTGTGATGTGCTGACGACTCTGGCCCTGCGTCTCTATCGCAGATTGAGCTGGTGGCCTGGCAGTCACAAGCAGCATGCTTATCAGATCCTGGCTCGCCGCTGGGATAGCCACTTCTATGTGACCCTGCTTTTGTGTCTGCTGAATTGGCTCTGGCTATTTCCGTTAGCTTATCTGGCGATGGAGTATGAAAGTATCGGCCTGTTTATCTGGCTGGGTGCCATGGCTCCGCTGATTGCCGGTTGCGTGTGGCTCAGCGCTGGTGCTGAAGACGAGGCTGTGTCTCTGTAACCCGCTATGTTGTTGTAAATTCTAATTGGAAAAAAGAGGGGCTACCGACAGGTAGCCCCTCTTTCATGAGGGTAGCTTAGATACGAGTGACGGTTTTTACGCCATCCGGGCTGCCGATCAGCGCAACATCCGCGCCGCGATTGGCAAACAGACCAACCGTCACCACGCCGACGATATTATTGATCTGCTCTTCGAGTTGTTTGGCATTCGTGATCTGCAGGCCATGAACATCCAGGATCTGGTTGCCGTTGTCGGTGATGACGCCACTGCGATAGATGGGTTCGCCACCGAGCTTACGCAGTTCGCGTGCGACGAATTCACGTGCCATCGGGATCACTTCGACCGGTAACGGGAATCGCCCCATCACATCAACGACCTTGCCGCTGTCGACGATACAGATGAAACGGTTGGCGACGGCGGCTACGATCTTCTCGCGGGTCAGGGCTGCACCACCACCCTTAATCATCTCCATCTGGCCGTTGATCTCATCGGCACCATCGACGTAGACATCAAAGGCATCCACTTCATTGAGATCCATGACCGGGATCCCCAGGGCCTTGAGGCGGACGGTTGATGCCTCAGAGCTGGATACGGCGGCCTTGATCTGATCCTTGATGCTGGCCAGCGCGTCGATGAAGCAGTTGACGGTTGAGCCTGTGCCGACACCTATGATGGTATTTGGCTGAACATACTTCAATGCGGCCCAACCGACGGCCTTTTTCATTTCATCTTGAGTCACTTTTCTCTCCTGCTGTTCTCGCTGGCGCCGATTATAGCGGAGATGGAGCGGTTGCGGCAGCCTTGGATCCTAGAATGACCAGTGCCAGCGGCGTGTCGGTGTCAGGATTTCGGGGAGCGGAACATCCCAGCTCTCGATGGGTACATGGGCAACTTGTTGGCAGTCATGGGCTAGCCCTATGGGGTAGGGGCCCAGGCGTTGATGATGCCAGCCGTTGAGTGTGCGGTCGTAGAAGCCGCCACCCATGCCCAGACGGTTCCCTTGAGCATCAAAAGCCACGAGTGGCGTGAAGATGATATCGATAGCCGATTTGAGGACTATGCCCTGACAGTTTAGTGCCGGTTCGGCAATACCAAACTGGTTGCAGCTCATCGGGGTATCGGGCTGATAATCGATGAATAGCAGGTGCCCTTTGCTAAATGGATGCAACACGGGTAAACAGACGGCAATTTGTCGCTGCCAGCACCAGTCGATAACGGCCTGGGTCTCTAACTCGCCATCGCTGGACAGATAGAGAGCCACTCGTTTGGCCTGACAAATTAGTGGATGCTGTTCAAATTGGTCGACAAGAGAGATAGCCGATTGCTGTTGCTGTTCGGCGGTCAGACTACGCCTGATTTCGCGCATCTGCTGGCGGATGAGTTGACGTTGTGACATAGAAGAAGAACCCCGGGGTGCCGTTGCAGGTCGAAGTCCTTGAACCCGGAGGTCCAAGGTGGAAGTCTGTATTCAACCGTAGGCTTCTCGGTACGAGCCGAGCATGCTCAATAGTCAAAAAGCGACTTCCGTAGGGAAAATTATCGGCTCAGGGACTGAAACCCACTGACGAACACCCCAGGGAGATTTACCTTTATTCTAGCTATCTTTGCAGCAGTCTGCCTTGTTCTTTTAGCGCATCTTCGATCGTTGCTTGCAGCATCCGGATACGTTGATCCATGGTCTCTGAATATTGGCGGTTCTTGTTTTTTTCAAGCGCCAATTCATGACAAAAATTCAGGGCAGCCATCACGGCCAGCTGTTCATTGTTGCTGGTACGTGAGCGTTGACGCATCTGACTCAAGGTTTCGTTGAGCTCGGTTGCTGCCGCACGCAGATTAGCGCCCTGTCCGGTCTGACAAGAGAGTTTATAGACACGCCCCATGATGTTGATTTCAACAGCTTCACTCTCGGTGGTCATGCTTTCCTCAATCTGTCTTGCTGGTATGGACGGCCTGTCTCGATAAGGGGCGACTATATAGCGCAGATCTGCAAGTTTCAAGGCTTGGCTGGCTGTCTCGTGGTGGCAGTGATAGGATCGTCGCCTTTGCGCACATCACTTGATGTTTTCTTATACAAAAAGGAGCGGAGCAATGACTCAGGATGTTTTACAGCAATATAGTGCGGCCGCCGAGTTGCTCGATGCTCAGGATGTGATGGCGACGCCTGCCGAGCTGCATGGTGTGCTGTGTGGCATGTTGTGCGGTGGTGCCCCCCTGCGCCGTGAAGCCTGGTTGCAGGAGTTCAATGAACTGGTTAATGATGGTGTCTCCTTGCCGGTGGCCGTCAATGAGTGGTTGGAGTCGTTGTTTAACGCAACGCGGGAAGGCTTGACCCTGCAGGCTGGATTTCAGCTGTTATTGCCGGAAGATGATGAGACGCTGGAAGATCGTCTGCTGGCGATGAGTGATTGGGCCCAGGCATTTCTGGCTGGGTTTGCGGTCATTCAGCGTGATTTGGCGCAAGCCTCCGATGAACTGCAAGAGATGCTGAGCGATATCAGCGAAATTACCCAGATGGAACAGGATCTTGATGAGGATGTGGAAACGGAAGCCTCCTATATCGTGATTTATGAACATCTCAAGCTGGGCGCCATGATGGCGTTCGAGGAGTTCGGGCAACGTCCGGCCGAGCTGGTTTCCAAGACTCTGCATTAAAGCCTCTGCGGCCAGCTCGTTCTACTTCCTGAGCTGGCCTGTCTCCTTGTTTGATGATCCATCTAGCGACACATGGCAGGTGTCGATGTTGTTGCTTGCTGCGCGGCATTGAACAGGCTCTAATGACCTTTTCCCTCGATGACAGTTGCGATGCAGGAATTTGATTTTGCTATCGTTGGTGGCGGCATGGTCGGATCGACCTTGGCTTTGGCCTTGGCACGTCTGGCTGACTCGTCAGCACAGAAGCCGCGGATCCTGGTGCTGGAGTCCCGACGCCCGGCTACTGTGATGCATCCCGGATTTGATGCCCGCGCCATCGCTTTATCCTATGGCAGCCAGCTGGCGTTGCAGGAGTTGGATCTCTGGCCACTCTTCTCGCCAGGCTCTGCCGTCATCGACTCTATCCATGTCAGTGATCGGGGCCATATTGGCCGCGTTGAGCTGCATGCCAACGAATACCAGCTTCCCCTGTTGGGGCATGTCGTCGAATTATTTGGGATCGGGCAGCGCTTGCTGCAACGAATCGAAGAGACGCCCGCTATTCGTTACCAGGCTCCGGCTCAGCTTGCCTCGTTGACTCAACATCCGGACCGGATACTCCTCCAATTAGCGAGTGGCGAGCAGGCGGCCTGTCGTTTGTTGCTGCTGGCGGATGGCGGTAGCTCGGCTTGGCACGAATCGCTGGAGCTGGCCTGGCGACAAGAGTCATATGGCCAGAGTGCCATCATTGCCAATCTGCGTACCCATGGGGCTCAGTCCGGACGGGCTTGGGAGCGATTTACCGAGGCAGGGCCGCTGGCCTTGCTGCCGTTAGGTGACGACCGATTGTCGCTGGTCTGGTCAATGACCGATACCGAGGCATCGATTGCCATGCGCTGGTCTGACGAACAATTTATTGACCGTCTGCAGCAGACCTTTGGTTATCGGGCCGGGCGCTTCGTGCAGGTGGGCGAGCGGGTGAGCTATCCATTGCAACTGAGGCAGACTCTGCAGACTCGACACCATAGGCTCTTGCTAGTTGGTAATGCAGCCCAACAACTGCACCCGGTGGCAGGCCAGGGGTTTAATCTCGGGCTGCGGGATGTAATGACGCTCTATCATCTGTTGCAACCGCTCTGGCAAGAGGCAGTGGATCCGGGCCGGGCTGACCTGTTGCAAACATACAGCGAACAGCGTCAGGCCGATGTGGCGCGTACCGTCTGGATGACGAGCTCATTGGTTCGACTGTTTTCCTCATCGGCCTGGCCCCTGGTCGGTGGTCGGAATATCGGTCTGGCCTGCATGAATCGTTGCGGCCAGCTAAAAGAGTTGCTGGCACGCCAGGCTTTGGGGTTAGCCGAATGAAGAGAGTCGATATCGCCATCTTGGGTGGTGGCATGGTGGGATTGACAGTCGCCGTTGGCCTCAAGACGAGCGGCCTCAATGTAATACTGTTTGAACAGCAGGAGCCGGAGCCCTTGGTGGAGACTCCGGCGTTGCGGGTCAGCGCCTTGAATCTGGCAGCCGAGCAGCTGCTTCGTCGTTTGGATGTGTGGCAACACCTGGTTCGTAAACAGCCCTATGGGCGTATGGATGTGTGGGAAAAAGATGGCCCAGCCCATCTGCAGCTCAATGCGATCAGTTTGATGCAACCTCACCTCGGTCATATGGTGGAGAATCGAGCCCTGGTGGCTGCTTTGTGGCAGCAGCTGGCCGACAGCCCTGTTGTGGTTCGTTCTCCCTCCCATATCACCTCGGTTGCGACTTCATCAGCCGGCGCCTTGATCCTGTCGGAGCAGGATGAACCTGTTTTGGCCAGCTTGGTCATAGCGGCGGATGGTGCCAATTCCCCCTTGCGTCAGCAGCTCAAGATCCCGATGACTGAGTGGGACTATGAACATTCGGCTCTGGTCGCCACCATTGAGACCCAGGAGCCTCACAGCGGCTGTGCCCGACAACTCTTTAGCCCTCAGGGGCCACTGGCCCTGCTTCCGCTCTGGCAGCCCAATCTAATCTCGATCGTCTGGTCTCAACCACAGGAACGAGCGCATCAACGCCAAGCTCTCACGGTTGATGCGTTTAACAAGGCGCTGACAATTGCCTCGGATGGCGTGCTAGGGCGCTGTTCTCTGGTCAGCGAGCGTGTCGTGCTGCCGCTGCGCGCCCGTTATGCCAGAGAGCAGGTCAAGGAGCGTTGCGTCTTGATCGGCGATGCGGCCCATACGATACATCCGCTGGCGGGGCAGGGGGTCAACCTGGGGTTGATGGATGCGGCGGCACTCATCGAGGTGCTCCGTCGACACATGGTTCCGGGGGCGGAGCTCCAGGATCTGGCATTTCTGGCTCCCTATGCTCGCTGGCGTAAAACCGAGGCGGTGCAACTGCTGGCCGCCATGGAAGGGCTCAAGCAACTGTTCACGCCGGGCGATGGCATCAGCCGCTGGCTGCGTGGTGTGGGTATTTCTGTGGTCGATCAGATTACACCGCTCAAACAACAACTGATGCGTCGCGCCATAGGGCTGACCGGGGAGCTGCCTGCTCTGGCCCGGCCAGAATGAGGGTGCCTAAATACCTGCTCCTAATTATGCTACAGCGACAAGGTAGCACACGCTGACACGCCGTAAACCCATCCATG
>RRZT010463874.1_pt1 | contig 12189 bp, 11 predicted proteins | sample 2165551 | NCBI WGS metagenome assembly RRZT01 (sample SAMN10456910, study PRJNA506462) | wastewater metagenome | biome: wastewater; feature: sludge; material: wastewater sludge; isolation source: wastewater sludge with Escherichia coli K12::gfp cells carrying plasmid... | place: USA: Moscow, Idaho... | reverse complement strand
GCAAGCCGTCTTGACGCGTATAGATGCCGCTGCCCGGTCTTGCGGACGCAACCCGGCGGAGATTGCATTGCTGGCCGTCAGCAAGACTTGGCCGGCGGACGATGTGTGTGAGGCGGCCGCCGCTGGCCAACGTGCCTTCGGTGAAAATTATGTTCAGGAGGGCGTGGCCAAGGCGCAGGGCCTGGCGGCGCTGGGCATAGAATAGAATTTCATCGGGCCGTTGCAGAGTAACAAGACGCGTGCGGTCGCCGAGACTTTTGCTTGGGTGCATTCGATTGATCGACTGAAAATTGCCCAGCGCCTTTCGGAGCAGCGTCCGGATGATCTGCCGCCGCTACAGGTCTGCCTGCAGGTGAATGTCAGTGACGAAAATAGCAAGAGTGGCGTCGGTCTTGACGACGTGTCTGTCGCGGCGCACGCCATTGCCGCGCTGCCTCGGTTGCGTCTGCGTGGCCTGATGGCGATCCCGGCGCCGACAGACGATATTCACGCGCAGCGTCGGGCGTTTCGCGGCCTGCGCGAGGCGTTCGAGCGTTTGTGTCGCGAAGGCCTGCCGCTTGATACGTTATCGATGGGGATGTCGCACGATCTTGAAGCGGCGGTTGCCGAAGGCGCGACCTTGGTGCGTGTCGGTACGGCGATATTTGGAGAGAGAACCCGAACATGAAAATCACGTTTCTCGGTGGCGGCAATATGGCCACGGCGCTGATCGGCGGCTTGCTCAACAAGGGTTTCATGGCCGATGACATGGTGGTCATCGAGATCAATGAAGAAAATCACAAGCACCTGCGGCGACGCTATGGGGTCAGTTGCGTTGCGGCGCCGACCCCGGAGGCACTGAGTTGCGACGTGTTGCTGCTGGCGGTGAAGCCACAGCAGTTACGCGGGGCGTGCGCGCCGCTCGCGCCGATGCTGCATGAGCAGCTGGTCATCAGTATCGCGGCAGGTATTCGCCTGAGTGACCTTTCGCGCTGGCTGGGCGGATACGAACGGATGGTGCGGGCCATGCCGAATACACCGGCGCTGATCGGTGCGGGCGTTACCGGCATGTTCGCCCTGCCGATGGTTTCGGAGGCCGAACGATTGGGGGCGGAGCGTGTGTTGCAAGCGGTCGGTTCCACCCTCTGGGTCGCCGATGAGACACGGATCGACGCAGTGACAGCCATTTCAGGCAGCGGCCCGGCTTACGTCTTCCTGCTGATCGAGGCCATGCAGCAGGCCGCCAGTGAAATGGGATTCACGCCGATGCAGGCGCGCCAGTTGTCGATCGAAACGGTGCTTGGCTCGGCCAGGTTGGCGCTCGGTTCCGAAGAAACGGCGGCGACCTTGCGTGAACGTGTGACCTCCAAGGGCGGGACGACGGAAGCTGCGCTGTCTCTCATGGGCCAGCGTGGTGTCAAGGAGGCGATTGTCGCGGGGGCTCTGGCCGCCCAGGCGCGCAGCCGCGAACTCGGCGATCTCTTGGGGAAAGAAGAATAAAGCGGGACGGGAGCCGACGCGACGGCCGGTGCTGCACGTTGCAGCGCCGCAGCGGGGCGGTTTGCCTGCCGATACGATGAATTTTCTGACGGTTTTCAGGGGCGGTAGATGCTGACGCGAGTGTTTCTTTTTCTCTTGGATTCGGTGGCCGGTTTTCTTTGCGGCGCATTGCTGTTGCGCTTTTTCATGCAGGCGTTCCGCGTTTCTTTCGCCAACCCGCTCGGCCACTTTGTCGTCCAGCTGACCAACTGGATGGTTGTCCCGTTGCGACGTGTTCTGCCGGGTATCCGTGGTTTCGATCTGGCTTCGCTGCTTCCGGCTTACCTGTTGCAAGTGTTGGTGCTGGTGGCCCTGATCGGGTTGCGTGGTGGCCTCTATCTGAGTGTGCCGGGGATGCTTGTTGCATTCATCTTCGGGCAGGCGCTGATGGCAACCCTGCGCCTCGCGATCTATCTGATGATCGGTGCGTTGGTCGTACAGGCAGTCCTGTCCTGGATCAATCCCTATTCGCCCTATGCGCAGCCGGTGAGCCAGTTTACGCGCCCGCTGCTGGCGCCGTTGCAGCGCTTTATTCCACCGCTCGGCATGATCGATCTGTCGCCGCTGATCGCCATTCTGCTGCTGCAAGTGGTGTTGCTCTTCCTCTAAATGACCTGGTTGCAGGTACGCCGCGAGGGGCTTTCCCTGACCCTGCATATCCAGCCGGGGGCCAAGAAGACAGAAGTCGCCGGACCGCACGGCGATGCGCTCAAAATCCGTCTGGCGGCACCGCCCGTCGATGGCAAGGCCAACGCGGCCCTCATCGAGTTTCTCGCTGACCGACTCGGTGTGGCCAAATCCACCGTTGTATTGAAAAGTGGCCAAGCGTCGCGACGCAAGGTGGTCGAAGTCGTCGCCAGCGAAGCGTTCGTGCGTGAGCAACTGCTGGGAGACCGGTCGACCTCGCCGGGTTGCGCATCGTGCCGTCCGATCTGATCCTGCTGGTCGTTGGCGCGGTTGTCGCGGGATTCGTCCAAGGGGTATCGGGATTCGCCTTTGCCATGGTGGCAATGTCGTTCTGGGCGTGGGGGCTCGATCCCAAGTTGGCCGCCGTCATGGCCGTTTTTGGTTCGCTCACCGGGCAGTTGGTGGCGGCATTTTCGGTCAAGCGAGCGTTGAAGCTGAGCACACTCTGGGCGTATCTGGCAGGGGGACTGGTGGGGATTCCCCTCGGTGTGTTGGTCCTGCCCGTCCTCGATCCGAACGTGTTCAAACTGGCCTTAGGTCTCATCCTTGTGGTGTGGTGTCCGCTGATGCTCCTGAACCGGCTATGCGGACACATTGCTTGGGGTGGTCGTTTGGCTGACGGCATTGCCGGTTTGCTCGGTGGTTTCATGGGTGGGCTGGGCGGGATCACCGGTGCCATTCCGACGCTGTGGAGCACGTTGCGCGGCCTCGACAAGGCAGAACAGCGGGCCGTCATCCAGAACTTCAACCTAACGACGCTGGCGGTGATCTTTGCCGCTTACATCGTGACCGGCGTCGTTACGGCCGAAATGGTGCCGTTGTTGCCGGTGGTTGCGCTGGCGTTGTTAGTTCCCGCACGGATCGGCGTCCGCGTTTATGCGCGGTTGAGTCAGGACGTCTTTCGAAGGATGGTCCTCGTGTTGCTGACTGTGTCGGGTGGCGCCATGTTGTTCGCGGCGCTGCCGAAATTGATGCGGTAATTCCGGGGGGTGCCACGCCACGAGAACCCCAATTACATACGTGCGTGCTTGTATGTAATTGGGGTTCACGCTAGAATGACGTCGGTTGTGCGGCGAATGGAGTGCAGCCGTCAGGAGAGCGATCATGGTCAGAAAAACCAAGGAGGAAGCGCAGGAGACTCGAAGCGCGATCCTTGATGCTGCGGAACTCGTCTTCAAGGAGAACGGCGTCAGCCGCACGTCGCTGGCCGAGATCGCCACCGCTGCCGGTGTGACGCGCGGGGCGGTTTATTGGCATTTCAAGAACAAGGCCGATTTGTTCGATGCCATGATTCAGCGGGTATTCGGCATGATGGAAGAGAAGCTGGCCGAACTCCAGTGTGACACGGATGCGAATCCGGTGGATTCGCTGGGCGACCTGGCGCGGCATTTTGTCGATCGCGTCGCGAATGATCCCCGCTATTTCCGGTTGCTCGAAATATCCTGGCACAAGTGCGAATATGTCGGAGAAATGGCGCGCAGTCGCGACAAGCACCTCGAATGCGGCAACCGTTACTTGTCGTTCAGCGAGGAAGTGTTCCAACTGGCCAAGGCGCGCGGCTATTTGCCGGCATCGCTTGATTCGCGCCAGGCGGCGATTGGCTTGATGGCGGTCGTTGATGGCCTGATCGTGAATTGGACGCTCGACCCCAGTGTCTTTCCCTTGGCGAATTACGGTCCGGGCATCATCAATACCTATTTGACCGGATTGCGGATGGTTTCCGACGGCGAAACAAAGAGACCGCGGCGCTCCTGAGCACGGGGCGAACAGCCCGCGTCACTGGACGAAGCGCTGTGCTCGGTCTCGTTCAGTCGCAAACACTTGGGCTCATCCTGCGATGACTTCAATGACGTCCGGATTCAAGCACCGAAAACGAGGTGTCCGTCGACCAGGGTTGCGACGACGCGCCCGGTCATTTCGATGCCCTCGAACGGAGTGTTCTTGCCTCGGCTTTGCAGCCCTTCCGGGCTCACGCGCCAAGTGGCCGCCGGATCGAAAATACAGATATCTGCGGGGTTCCCCGGCGTCAATGAGCCAGACGAGATGCCGAGAATGGCCGATGGGTCACAGGTGATGCGCGCTAGCGCAGTGGCCAACGGCGTGCGGGTTTCCTCTGCCCAGCGCAGGGTCAGCGGCAGCAGCAGTTCCAGCGCGCTGGCGCCGGGAAGCGCTTCGCCGAACGGCACTTGTTTGCCGTCCTCGCTCAACGGCGTGTGATCCGAACACAGTGCCGCGACACCGTCACGGACTGCAAGCCGCAGCGCATTCTGGTCGTCTTTGGCACGCAATGGTGGCGTAAAGCGGGCGTGACTGTCGAAGTAGCCGATATCGTTTTCGGACAGATGCAGGTGATGGATGCTCACATCGCACGAAACGGCGAGGCCGGCGGCCTGCGCTTCACGGACGAGCGCGACGCCGGCGGCTGACGACAGGCGCATCAGGTGCAGACGCACCCCGGTGCTGCGCGCCAGCTGCAATGCCGTAGCAATGGCGACGGTTTCAGCGCTGACGGGAATGCCGCCAAGACCGAGCCGCGAGGCGACTTCTCCGTCGTGGGCAACGCCGTCCCGGGCCAGATAATGGTCTTGTGGCTGCAGATGCAGCGTGACACCGAGCGTGGCGGCGTATTGCATCGCCCGCAACAACACTTGTGTGTCGATCAGCGGACGCTGTGCCTGGGAAAAGGCGATGCAGCCGGCTTTACGCAAGGTCGCAATTTCTGCCAGCTTTTCGCCGCCAAGGCCTTGGGTCAGCGCGCCGATTGGATACACGCGCGCGAGCCCGACAGCTTCGCTGCGGCGCACGATACGCTCGACGAGGCCGGCCTCATCGAGCGGCGGGCGCGTGTCGGGCGGGCAGGCGAGCGAGGTGATGCCACCCGCGACCGCCGCCGCGAGTTCGGGTTCGACTGCACCCAGGCGTGCCGAAAGGTCGACCAGCCCCGGGCAGACGACGTGGTCGGTGGCGTCGATCACGCGGGCAGCCGAAAAGCCGTCCGGTGCCGAACCGATCGCCGCGATGCGTCCCTCGGTGATGTAAAGATCGGCACGCTGGTCGAAACCGTTTTTCGGATCGATGACGCGGCCGCCGACGATGTGGATCGAGGTGTTGTTCATGTCAGTTCCCAGCCAGAAGACTCATCACGGCCATGCGTACGGCGATACCAAAGGTCACCTGAGGCAGAATCACCGATTGCGTTCCGTCCGCGACTTCGGAAGCAATTTCAACGCCCCGGTTCATTGGGCCTGGATGCATTACGATCGCATCGGGTTTGGCCAGTGCCAATGTGTCGGGCGTGAGACCGTAACATTTGAAATATTCGGCAGCGGAGGGCAGCAGTGCGCCATTCATCCGCTCGTTCTGCAAGCGCAGCATGATGACAACGTCACAGTCTTTGATTCCGGCCCGCAGGTCATGGAAGACGCTTACGCCCATCTTTTCGATGGCAGTCGGGAGCAAGGTTTGCGGCCCCACCGCACGGATTTCGGCTGTGCCGAGCGTTTTCAGCGCATGGATGTCGGATCGGGCGACGCGCGAATGCAGGATGTCACCGACGATGGCCACCTTCAGTTGCGAGAAATCCTGTTTGTAGTGACGGATAGTGTACATGTCGAGCAAGCCGTGCGTCGGGTGCGCGTGGCGGCCGTCACCGGCGTTGACGACATGGACTTCGGGGCGGCCGGTGCGGCGCAGGTGCTCGGCGATCAGGTAAGGAGCGCCGGAGGCGCTGTGACGGACCACGAACATGTCGGCGTGCATGGCGACGAGGTTGTCGACCGTATCGAGCAGCGTCTCACCCTTGGCCGTCGAAGAACGGGCAACATCGAGGTTGATGACGTCGGCCGAGAGGCGCTTGGCAGCGATCTCGAACGTGGTGCGGGTGCGTGTCGAGTTCTCGAAGAACAGGTTGAACACGCTTTTACCGCGCAGAAGCGGTACTTTCTTGACGCTACGGTCGGAAACCTCCAGAAAGCTTGCGGCGGTGTCGAGGATGCGCACCAGTGTCTCACGAGGCAGATCTTCGGTCGTGAGCAGGTGCGTGAGTTGGCCGTGGGCGTTGAACTGGGGATTAGGCATGTTCGTCGCACCTCCATTGCAGTTTTCCATCGGGTGTTGTTTCGAGAACCAGTTCCTGGTTATCCGCGAGGCTGACTTTCCAGGCGCAGAATTCGGCGCAGATGGGCAGCTCGCGATCGCCGCGGTCGGCGAGTACGGCGAGTTTGATGCTGGCGGGACGACCGTAATCGAACAACTCGTTGATGGCCGCGCGGGTGGTGCGACCGGTAAAGAGCACGTCATCGATCAGGATCAGCGGTCGGCCTTCGACGTCGAAGGGAAGCGAGGTCGGCTTGACCTGAGGGTGCAAGCCGCGCTTGCCAAAGTCGTCGCGGTAGAAAGAGATGTCGAGCAGGCCGATCGGTGACGTCAAATTCAGCCGCTCGCCCAGCCGCCGGGCCACCCAGGCGCCGCCGCTGTGGATGCCGACAAGCATGGTGTTCGGTTGCAGCTGCGGCCGGATGAGCTTGGCGAGCTCGGCGCACTGCGCTTCGGCGTCTGGCAAGGCGAGGGTAGACATGATGACTTTTCCTAGACAGAGGAGGGGGACTCGAAATAGTTTTGCAGGATGATCTGGGCCGCGAGCGCATCGACATGTTCCTTGGCGCTGCGCGCGTCGTGCCCGGCTGCACGCAGACGTTCATCGGCTTCGACCGAACTGAAGCGTTCTTCGGCATAGTCCACCGGCAGCCCGAAGCGTCCGCGCAACTGGTTGGCGAAGCGCGTGCAACGGGCGGGCATGGCGTGTGGCGTGCCGTCGAGCGCGACCGGCAAGCCAACGATGAGCCGGACCGGCTTCCATTCAGCGATCAACGCGGCGATGAGGGCGAAACGTTCAGCATTGACCTCGCTGCGAATGGTGGTCAGCGGATGGGCTTGGGCGAGTGCCCACTCGCCCACGGCAATACCGATCCGCTTCTCGCCGAAATCGAAGGCGAGCAGCGTGCCGGTGGGCCGCAGGGGAGAATCAGGCATGCCCGGCCGCGTCCGAAAGGCGGGCAAAATCGACGCCCAACATCTCCAATGCCGAAGCCAGGCGTTCTTCGTGGGGTAGGCCGAACAGGATGTGAGCACTGGCGGGCACCGTCAGCCAGGCGTTTTGGCCGAGTTCGTGTTCAAGCTGGCCGGCGCCCCATCCGGAATAGCCGAGTGTCACCAGCATTTCTGGGGGCTGTAGCCGGCTGGCGACCGATTGAAGGATGTCGCGTGAACTGGTGAGTCCGATCTCCGCGTTGACGATCAGCGTTGATTGCCACTGTCCGTGTGGACGATGCAGGACGAAGCCGCGGTCGGTTTGTACGGGGCCGCCGAAAAACACGGGCTGCCCGCAGAGATAGGCCATGTCTTCCGGGGCGAAAGAAATCGAGATGCGTTCGAGTAAGGTTGCCAGATTCAGTTCGAGCGGGCGATTGACGACGAGCCCGAGGGCGCCCTGTTCGTTATGCTCGGCAATGTAGACTAGCGATTTGGCAAAATACGGATCGGCCATGGAAGGCATGGCGATCAGAAAATGATCGGTCAGGTTGATGCTTTGCATGCCGATATTGTACTCTCAAAACACTCGCCGACCATGTTATCGGTCTGGAATGTGAGCATAAACAATGAGTTGTAAGGCCCGTGTAGCGGTCTTTTCGGCCTTCTGGAGATTGATATGATGGACTCGGTTCTCGTCTGGTTTCGCCGCGATCTGCGCGATGACGACAGCGCGGCGCTGGCCGAAGCGACGCGACGCGCTCGGCGCGTATTCTGCGCCTTCGTTTTTGACCACGATATCTTGCGCGAACTGCCGGCACGGGCCGACCGGCGCGTTGAATTCATCCATGCTTCGCTAGAGGAGCTTGATGCCGCGCTGCGCCGACGCGGGGGCGCGCTGATCGTGCGAAACGCGCGTGCAGTCGAGGCGATTCCCCGTCTGGCAGTCGAACTCGGGGTGGATGCTGTGTTTGCCAATCGTGATTACGAACCGGCGGCCAAACGGCGCGACGAAGCGGTGGCGCAGATGCTGGCCGAGCGTGGCATCGCCTTCGAAGCGTTCAAAGATCAGGCCTTGCTGGATGGTGCAGAGGTCTTGGCGCGCTCCGGCAAGCCCTTGACGGTCTTCACCCCTTATCGAAATGCCTGGCTCAAGCGTTTCGATGAGGCTGACTACGCGCCGCATGTGCTCGTTTCCGGACGCTTGGCGGTACCGCCGGTCGATGGCGGCGTGCCCGCTCTGGCGGAAATCGGTTTCGAACCGGCCGGCTTGGCTGAAACGGGGGTACATCCAGGCATGTCTGGTGCCGCGTCGTGCTTTGATGACTTCCGCCGCCGGTTGGCCGACTACGCTAAAGATCGCGATTACCCGGATCGAGCCGGCGGTTCCGGCCTGTCGCCTCATCTGCGTTTTGGCACGATTTCGCCGCGCCGATTGGCGGATTTTGCGATCACTTCCGGCGCGCTGGCTGGCGAAAATGGCGCGATGACCTGGTTGAGCGAGCTGATTTGGCGCGATTTCTTCTTCATGATTCTCGACCGCTTTCCTCACGTTGTCGAACGGGCGTTCCGGCCGGCGTTCGATGCGCTCGATTGGGCAAGCGGGGAGGCCGCGGATCGGCGCTTCGCCGCGTGGTGCGCTGGTGAAACCGGTTATCCACTGGTCGATGCGGCCATGCGCCAGCTGAATCAGACGGGGTTGATGCACAATCGCCTGCGCATGGTGACGGCCTCGTTCCTGAGCAAGGATCTCGGCATCGACTGGCGGCGAGGTGAGGCGTATTTTGCCGAGCGATTGCTGGATTTCGATCTGGCGGCCAACAACGGCAACTGGCAGTGGGCGGCGTCGACCGGTTGTGATGCGCAACCGTATTTCCGCATTTTCAATCCGGTGACGCAATCAGAACGCTTTGACCCGGCGGGCGGCTTCATTCGCCGGTTTGTGCCAGAACTGGCGGCGGTTCCGGCGAACATGATTCATGCGCCGTGGCGCATGACCACAGCCGATCAGGCACGTTGCGGTGTTCGCATCGGGCGGGATTATCCAGGGCCGTGCGTTGATCACGACACGGCCCGCCGGGCAACGCTGGAACGCTACGCCGTGGTTAAAGCGCCGGCTCCGCGTTGATGTGCTGCGCCACGAGGTGCAGCAACTCTTCTTCCTGGAACGGCTTGCCGAGGAAGTGATTGACGCCGATTTCGAACGCGTAGTTGCGATGCTTTTCGGCCGTTCGCGACGTGATCATGATGATCGGAATACCCTTCAAGCGCTGGTCGGCGCGGATGTTTCGCGTCAGGTCGAAACCGTCGAGACGCGGCATTTCAATGTCGACCAGCATGACGTCGGGGATGACGTCGATCAACTGTTCCAGCGCTTCGACACCGTCCTTGGCAATCAGCACCTGATAGCCTTCGCGGGCGAGCAGGCGGCTGGTGATCTTGCGCACCGTCAGGGAGTCGTCTACCACCATCACGGTCGGGAGGTGAACTGCCGGGGGCTCTTCTGCCACCGGTTCGGCCGCACCGATCATCGGCTCATAATTGACCACCGGCGCACGCGTACTTAAGGCAATCGGATTGAGAATCAGAACGACTTCCCCGTCACCGAGTACGGTGGCACCGTCGATGCCGATGACACGTGCCAGTTGCGGACCGATGTTTTTGACGACGATTTCGCGGTTGCCCATCAGTTCGTCAACCAGGACGGCGATCCGGCGTGCTCCGCTGCGCAGCAGTAACACCCAGTATTGGCGACGTTGTTCGGGCAGCGCGTCGGGTTCGCCAAGAAGGTGCGGCAGGAAACTGAACGGATAATGATGGCCGAGCCACTCGGCGCTGCCGGCGGCACGGATGCGTTCCAGTGCGTCTGCCTTGAGATCAAGCACCTGCTCGATCATGACCGAGGGAACCGCGTAGTGGCGAGCGCCGGAACGCACCAGCAAAGCCTTGGTGACCGCGAGCGTGAGCGGGATGAACAGACGGAACTCGGTGCCTTTGCCGTCCTGGGAGGTGATTTCGATGCGGCCGCCGAGACTGGTCACTTCGCTCTTGACCACGTCCATGCCAACGCCGCGCCCGGAAATTTGCGAGATTTCGGCGGCGGTTGAAAAACCCGGCATGAAAATCATTTCGGCGAGATGTTCGTCGCTGATCGCTTCGTGTTCGCCAAGCAGGCCGGCGGCGATGGCGCGTTCGCGAATGCGTGGGAAATTGAGGCCGGCACCATCGTCAGCAAAGCTGAGGATGACTTCATTGCCTTCCTGACGCAGCGCGATGGCAACTTCGCCGGCTTCCGGCTTGCCGGCGGCCAGACGCACTTCGCGGCTTTCAAGACCATGGGCAATCGCGTTGCGCAGCATGTGTTCCAGCGGGGCGCCCATTTTATCGAGCACGCTGCGGTCGAGCTCGACCTGTCCGCCGACGATTTCGAGGTTGACGCGCTTGTCCAGCTCTTTCGAGGTCTGTCGCATGATGCGGTAGAGCCGGTCGGCCAGACTGCCGAACGGCACCATGCGCACGGTCATCAGTTCATGCTGCAGCACGCGGTTCAAGCGTGCCTGAGCGAGAATCGCGGCATTGGCGTCGTCGAGGTTCTTGAGCAGGTTCTGCTGCACGGTGCCGACGTCGTTGACCGACTCGGCCATCATCCGGGTGATTTCCTGGAACCGGGTGAAACGGTCGAATTCGAGCGGATCGAAACCGGCGTGCTGCGTGTCTGACTGGGCTTCCCGCGACTGCATTTGCGTTTCGGCCTGAATCTCGATGTCACGCAATTGGCGGCGCAGACGGATGACGTTTTCCGTCAGGTCGAGCAGCGAATCCTTGAGACTGCGCATTTCACCTTCGATCCGCGTACGCGCAATCGACAACTCGCCTGCCTCGTTGACCAGGTGATCGATGAGATCGGCGCGCACGCGCAAGGTGGCGCGCTGCGCGGCAACGTCACCGCTCTCGGCGGCTTCGGTAAAACGTTGGCGGGTGGCTCGCCGTTCCGGATGGGCGGGCGATTGCTCGGCCGGTTCGAAGGCCGCCGGGGCCGCTTCCGGAAGAGGGGCGGGTGTTGCGGTACCGTGCTCCACGGCTGCGGGTTCGAGCGTTTCGCCGCTTTGGAGGCGCTCAATGATGTGCTGTACATCGTCAAAAACATTGATGATGTCTTCGACGATATCGGACGCGGTGGTGCCGGCCCGCTCGGTATCGGCGATCCGGGTTTCGATGGCATGGGTGATTTCGCCGAGGTTCATTGCCCCGGCCATGCGTGCGCTGCCTTTGAGCGTATGCAACAGGCGTGTCAGCGCCGCGACGGCTGCCGTGTCGCCCGGATCCTGGTGCCAGGACTCGAGCTGCGAGGCGATGCCACGCGTGAGGTCTTGTGCCTCCTCGAGGAAAATCGGCAGCAACTGCTCATCGATCTCGTCCTGCAAGTGAGGTAATGCGGCGATCAGCGTGGACAGTCGAGGCGCTTCCGGCTTGGTGGCTGATGCGACAATAGCCGGTGTTGCGAGTGAGGAAAACTCTTCGGCGACCGCGGGCTCCTCGACGACGGTTTCGGCCGCTTCGATGGACGGATGAATGATCTGGGCAGGATAGATTTCGTCAAGATTTTCGATCAGGCCGGGGGGCAGCGCAATGTCGCGCCGATCGGCGAGCGAGGCGAGCACGAGACCGATCTCATCGATGGCCATCCGTATGACGCCCAGTGCTTCCAGGCTGCCGGGCTGGGCGGCGTGGTCACGCCGCATCAGTGCATTTTCGAGTGCGTGTCCCAGCTGGTTGAGTAGCGGGATGCCAACCGTGGCGGAAATGCCGGCGAGGGTATGGGCGGCCCGGTACATCTCATGCGGTGTTGGCACCACCTCTTCACGTTCGAGCACGGTAAGCTGTCGCTGCAAGGTGCCGAGATGGCCGTTCGCCTCGTCGCGGAAAATGTCGAGCAATACGCCGGATGGACCGGAG
>RRZT012131126.1_pt1 | contig 12191 bp, 10 predicted proteins | sample 2165551 | NCBI WGS metagenome assembly RRZT01 (sample SAMN10456910, study PRJNA506462) | wastewater metagenome | biome: wastewater; feature: sludge; material: wastewater sludge; isolation source: wastewater sludge with Escherichia coli K12::gfp cells carrying plasmid... | place: USA: Moscow, Idaho... | reverse complement strand
GCCAGGCACATTTCGAAACCGCCGCCCAGGGCGATGCCGTTGATGGCGATAACGGTCGGAACGGCCAGGTCTTCGAAATCGCTGAAGATCTTGTTGGCTTCGAGGTTGCCGGCAACCAGCTCTTCGTCGGGCAGCTTGAAGTTGTCGACGAATTCGGTGATGTCGGCACCGACGATGAACACGTCTTTGCCGCTGGTGACGATTACGCCCTTGATCGAACCGTCGGCCTTGATGGCATCCACGGACTGACGCAGCTCGGTCAGGGTGAGACGGTTGAACTTGTTAACGGACTCACCCTTGAGGTCGAAATTCAATTCGACGATGCCGCTCTCAAGAGCCTTAACCGTGATGGCTTTACCTTCGTAAATCATCAACTGATCTCCACGGTATGGAAGCTGAACTGTACACATCGGAGCCAACCGGCCGGGGCCGCTCTAGGCACAGAGCCGTCGAGCATAGTCCCAATCGATCCGACACACCCGCCGACGCGATAATCGGACTGTAAAGGCGCTGCCATAGGGGCAGATCGCTCAATTCATACGCCCGTTTGATTTGGGTGGGCGTACATTCAGTGAAAACCCGGCAATTGTCAATTGCCCGTCGCAGAAGCCCTGAATGGGTGCAGAGCCACTCGATGACCAGAAGCTGCCGCAGGGTCACGCATAACCGCTCAAGCCCTCTGGCACCAGCATTCAGCAGCTGAATAATGACAATAAGCAAATGCCATCAGGCCAGTTGCGCCAGCAATGCCGCCACGGCCCGCAGCTCCTCTTCGCCACCGCGCTCGCCCCAGAACAGGGAAATCATCTGCGGGGTGGCCTCGACCTTGTAGACGTCCGCCGGCAAGGCCTGCAGGCGTTCCAGCATGGCCGCATCGGCGCAGGGCTCGCGCCACTGGTTGCACCACTGCCCCGGCGCGACCTGCCAGTAGCTCCAGCTGTCACTGCGCCCCGCGCGACGCCCCCGGTGGTACTGGGCACAGCGTTCCGGCGGCTGTTTCTCCAGCCAGTGCGGCCACTGCTGCTGCCCCAGCTGCATGCCAAGCCCCAGGCGCCGCGCGGCCAGGCGCAATTCCATCTGCCCGCGCTGCTGCGGCGAGGGGCGCAGCCATACCAGCGGACTGAGGGCCGCACCGACGAGCAAAAGCACTATCCACCAGGTCATATCTCTCTCTTGTTACTGCTAGGGTCTGTGTTATGAAGGAAGCAGAACTTACTGCAAGCATGCCCACTGGAGTGGAGGAAATTCACCATGCCCTACCAGCACATCCTGATTGCCGTCGACCTGACTGACGAATGCCACCCGGTCGTCGAGCGTGCCCTGGCCATCGCCGCCAGCAGCGGCGCCAAGGCCGCACTGGTGCACATCGTCGAGCCCATGGCCATGGCGTTCGGCGGCGACGTCCCGATGGACCTGTCACTGCTCCAGCAGCAACAGTTCGACCAGGCCCGCGAGCGCCTGCAGAGCTTTGCCGGGCGCTACCCGCAGCTAGGCGCCGAGCAGCGCCACCTGGCCTACGGCCAGCCGCGTCAGGAGCTGCATCGACTGGCCGAGGAACAGGGCTGCGACCTGATCGTGGTGGGCAGTCACGGCCGCCACGGCCTGGCCCTGCTGCTGGGCTCCACCGCTAACGACGTGCTGCACGGCGCCCCGTGCGACGTGCTGGCGGTGCGCCTGAAGAAAACCAAGGAATAACGCCGGGCCCGGCAACGGGCCCTGCAACTCACTCCGGAACGTCGCCGGCGCTCATGACCAGCGGGCGGATCTTCTGCAGCTGGGTCTCCATCGACACCGTCATGCTCGACGACATGGAGAAGAAGGTGAGGAAGGCCTTGAGGTTGGAATCCCCTTCGCAGACATCGTGAATGCGCTGCCAGAACGCCTGGTTGACCAGCTGCAGCTGCTGGAACTGCTTGACCAGCCCCTTGAGCTCCCAGTCGGCAAGGCGCCCCTCGCGGAAGTTGAAGTACTGCCGGGTCAGGTACAGCGAAATGGTGCGCAGGATGAATTCCTGGCTGCTGGCGAACGGCAGGTGGTTGTGCGCCATCGGCTTGAGCTTGCCCAGCACCGGGCAGGCACTGGTCGCCATGATCACCCCGAGCAGCGAGCGCAGGCCCTCTTCCAGGCCAACCTGCTTGCTGTACTCACGCTCCGGCGTACGCACCCACACCTGGGCCTTCTTGAAGGCCGGCAGGCCCTGGAAGTCCTCGATCACCCGGTGCAGGTCGACCGCTGCCGGGCAGCGGCTGAATTCATCCTTCTTCAGTGGGCAGTTGCTGCACTGATTGTTCTCCAGGCGCGTCCACTTCGGCGTCGCCTCGGCACCCTGGGGGTCGTACTGACGGTCCAGCTCGATCCTGTAGCTGAACTGATGGTTGTCATCCAGGGTGATGCGGTACTCAATCGCCATGCATGTCTCCGACAAGCGTTTTAGGCTTCCAATTCGGCCCAGCGCTCCAGCAACTGGTCCAACTCCTCTTGCAGGCTCTGCAGGCGCTGCAGCACCGGCCCGGTAATGGTCGGTGCCTGCTGGTAGAAGGCCGGATCGGCGATCTGCCCCTGCAGTTCTGCCAGCTGGGCCTCCAGGGCGTCGATCTGCCCGGGAATGGCCTCCAGCTCTCGCTGCAGCTTGTAGCTCAGCTTCTTCGCGGCCGGAGCCGCCTCTTTCACTGTCTCTGTCACCGGCGCAGCGGGTGCCACTGCGCTCAGTTCCGCCTTGCCCGACTTGCTCTCGCCGACACCCAGCAGGCGTGGCGAGCCGCCCTGGCGCAACCAGTCCTGGTAGCCGCCGACGTACTCGCGCACCCTGCCTTCGCCCTCGAAGACCAGCGTGCTGGTCACCACGTTGTCGAGGAAGGCCCGGTCGTGGCTGACCATCAGCACGGTGCCGGGGAAATTCAGCAGAACCTCCTCGAGCAGCTCGAGGGTTTCCACGTCCAGGTCGTTGGTCGGCTCGTCCAGCACCAGCAGGTTGGCCGGTTTGCTGAACAGCTTAGCCAGTAACAGGCGCGCCCTCTCGCCACCGGACAACGCCTTGACCGGCGTACGTGCCCGCTGCGGACTGAACAGGAAGTCACCCAGGTAGCTCAGCACGTGGCGGCTTTGACCATCGATGCTGATGAAGTCGCGACCTTCCGCGACGTTGTCGATCACCGTCTTTTCCGGCTCCAGCTGATGGCGCAGCTGATCGAAATACGCCACTTCGATCTTCGTCCCTGCCACTATCGTGCCACTAGTGGGCTGCAGGTCGCCAAGCAGCAGTTTCAGCAGCGTGGTCTTGCCGGTTCCGTTGGCCCCGAGCAGGCCGATGCGGTCGCCGCGCTGCAGCACCAACGAGCAGTCGCGGATCAGGGTAGGTCCCCCTGCGTGCGCAAAACTGACATTTTCCGCCACTATCACCTGCTTGCCGGACTTCTCCGCCGACTCCAGCTGGATGTTGGCCTTGCCCTGGCGCTCGCGGCGCTCGCTGCGTTCCTGGCGCATGGCCTTGAGCGCGCGTACGCGGCCCTCGTTGCGGGTGCGGCGGGCCTTGATGCCCTGGCGAATCCACACTTCCTCCTGGGCCAGGCGCTTGTCGAACAGCGCATTGGCGGTTTCCTCGGCGGCCAGCTGCTGCTCCTTGTGCACCAGGAAGCTGGCGTAGTCGCCGTTCCAGTCGATCAGCCCGCCACGGTCCAGCTCGAGAATGCGCGTGGCCAGGTTCTGCAGGAAGGAGCGGTCGTGGGTGATGAACAGCACGGCGCCGCCAAAGTCTTTCAGCGCCTCTTCCAACCAGGCGATGGCGCCGATGTCCAGGTGGTTGGTGGGCCCGTCGAGCAGCAGCAGATCCGGCTCGGACACCAGCGCCTGCGCCAGCAGCACGCGACGGCGCCAGCCGCCGGAGAGCTCGGCCAGGGTCTTGTCCGCCGGCAGTTGCAGGCGGCTCAGGGTGCTGTCGACCAGCTGCTGCAGGCGCCAGCCATCTTTGGCTTCCAGCTCCTGCTGCACGTGCATCAACTGCTCGAGGTCGTCATCGCCCTGGATGTTCTGCGCCAGATGATGATAACGCGCCAGCAGCTCACCAACACCGGCCAGGCCTTCGGCGACCACATCGAACACCGTGCGCTCGTCGGCGCGCGGCAGTTCCTGCGGCAACTCGCCAATCTTCAGCCCCGGTGCACGCCAGATCTCGCCGTCATCCGGCATCTGGTCGCCCTTGACCAGGCGCAGCATGCTCGATTTGCCGGTCCCGTTGCGGCCAATGATGCACACCCGCTCGCCCCGCGCGATCTGCCAGGACACTCCATCGAGCAGGGGCATGGCGCCATAGGCGAGGGATACGTCGGCAAACTTGAGCAGGGTCATGAGCATCTCCAGAAACAGGCGGCGCATTCTACCCGAGTTACAGGTTGGCTGTGGCCGTTTCCACCCCAGCAGCGGGCACCTCGGCAAGGCACTCGCAGTAGCACTGCGCCATGCATTTTTTCTGCATGTGTCCATCTGGCGCGACGGCATTCACCGCGCCCCGCTGAAGCGCTAAGCTAAGGGTATGCAACGATATGGAACCTGTTGCCCCCACTCTCTGCTTGCCCCCTGGAAATGCCATGCGCGGTCGCCTTCTTTCTGTAGTTTCCTGCCTGATTTTCACCACCACTGCTGGCCTGGCCAGTGCCGAAGCCGCCAACCTGGCGCAGCAGCGCCAGTACTACGATGAAGCCAAGCGCGCCCTGGCCAAGGGCGACAGCGGCCCCTATCGCCAGTACGCCAGCGCCCTGCGCGACTACCCGCTGACGCCATATCTGGCCTATGACGAACTGACCAATCGCCTGCGATCAGCGAGCAATGCGGAAATAGAAAAGTTTCTTGCCGAACATGGTGACCTGCCTCAGGCCAGCTGGATGAAACTGCGCTGGCTGCGCGCGCTGGCCGAGCGTGGTGACTGGAAGCCCTTCCTCGATCACTACGATGCCAAGCTCAACTTCACTGAACTGGATTGCCTGTATGGCCAGTACCAGCTCAGCCACGGCCTGACTGCCGAAGGCAACGCTACCGCCGAGAAGCTCTGGCTGGTGGGCAAATCCCAGCCCAACGCCTGTGATCCCCTGTTCGAACGCTGGGCCGCCAATGGCCAGCTCACCGAACAACGCCGCTGGCAGCGCACCAAACTGGCGGTGGAAAGCGGCAACTACGGCTTGGCCAACTTCCTGATCAAGGGCATGCCAACGCTTGGCGAGCGCGGCAAGCTGATGGTCGAGGTCGCACAGAAACCGCAACTGCTGAAAAACACCGCGCGTTTCGCTCCAGCCGATGACGCCATGAGCGACGTGGTAGGCCTCGGCCTGCGCCGCCTGGCCCGGCAGAACCCCGAAGACGCCCTGGCCCTGCTCGACGGCTACGCCCAGCGCATGAAGTTCTCCTCGGACGAACAGGTCGCCATCGCCCGCCAGATCGGCCTACGTCTGGCACAACGCTTCGACCTGCGCGGCCTGCAAGTCATGGCCAAGTACGACCCGCAACTGCGTGACAACACCGTCAGCGAATGGCGCGCGCGCCTGCTGCTGCGTCACGGCCGCTGGGAAGAGGCCTATCAGCTGACCCAGAAGATGCCGTCCGATCTGGCCAGCAGCAACCGCTGGCGCTACTGGAATGCGCGCAGCCTGCAACTGGCGCAACCCAACAGCCAGCAACCAGCGGTGCTGTTCCAGGCCCTGGCCAAGGAGCGTGATTTCTACGGTTTCATGGCAGCGGATCAGGTCAAAGCGCCTTACGCCTTGAACAACCAGCCGCTGGCGCTCGATCCCAAGGTCGTACAGAAAGTCCGTAACACCGCCGGCATCAAGCGCGCCATGGAGTTCCACGCACGCGGCCAGATCGTCGATGGTCGCCGCGAGTGGTATCACGTCAGCCGCCTGTTCAGCCGCGATGAACTGGTGGCCCAGGCGCGCCTGGCCTACGAAATGGAGTGGTACTTCCCGGCCATCCGCACCATCAGCCAGGCCCAGTACTGGGACGACCTGGAAGTGCGCTTCCCCATGGCCCATCGCAACGAGTTGGTACGCGAAGCCAAGCGCCGTGACCTGCATCCGAGCTGGGTGTTTGCCATTACCCGCCAGGAAAGCGCGTTCATGGCCGACGCCCGCTCCCACGCCGGCGCCATGGGCCTGATGCAACTGATGCCGGCCACTGCCAAGGAAACCGCGCGCAAGTTCGGCATTCCCCTGGCTTCACCGCAGCAGGTACTCAACCCGGACACCAATATCCAGCTGGGCGCTGCGTACCTGAGCCAGGTATATGGCCAGTTCAACGGCAACCGCGTACTTGCGTCGGCCGCCTATAACGCCGGCCCCGGCCGCGTGCGCCAGTGGCTGCGCGGCGCCAATCACCTCAGTTATGACGTCTGGGTGGAGAACATCCCGTTCGACGAGACCCGCCAGTACGTGCAGAACGTGCTGTCCTACTCGGTGATCTACGGCCAGAAGCTCAACGCACCGCACCCACTGGTGGCGTGGAACGAGCGTTACTTCGACGATCAGTAAAACTGCGTTAAGTGTTGGGGATTGGTGCAAAGACCCGTAGGGTGGGCCGGGCGGCGCTCCGTTTTAGCCCACCACCGACGGTCTACGTGGGCTAAAACGGAGCGCCGCCCGGCCCACCCTACAAAGCTCCGAGCCTTCCCGGAACCGCTTGACAACAGATAACGCAGACATAGCCAGCATCATAGGGACGCAGGACAGCACTTCCCTTTAACGCTGGGCTCAGCCCACTGCAGACACGAAGATTGCAGCGCGCACCCTACTCCAGCACTTCGACCGTCATTCCGACCCGCAGCTCACCAACGCCTCGTGGCAGCAGATTCTGTCCGAAGTACACATCGCCATCGCGCTCCCGATAAGTTTTGAGCGTTGCCAGCGGTTCGCGCTGGGCGTTGCGCTCGCCGCGCTGCGGATCGATGGTGGTGAGAATGCAGCGCGAACAACCCTTGGCTACCTCGAACTCCACTTCACCGATGCGGATGCGTTTCCAGCCATCCTCGGCATATGCCTCACTGCCGGTAACGACCAGATTGGGGCGGAAGCGCAGCATGGACAGCGGCTGCCCGACACGTTGCGAAAGATCGTCCAGCGATGCCTGGCCAATAAGCAACAGTGGAAAGCCATCGGCGAAGGCCACGCGATCCCCCGGCTGCGCATAGGCAGTGTCGACCTGGCGAGTGCGGCCTTCCGGCACCTGCACCAGGCGGCAAGTCTTGCCCAGCAAATCGCTGAGCCAGGCGGCCGCTGCATCGCCGGCATCCGGCACGCGCAGGCTGTCACGCCAGACGACGACGCCACGCAGATCCTGCTCGGGGTCGGGCAGCGCCACGGACAGATCCTCACGACCCGGCGCACTTAAGGTCAGGCCACCACGCGCATCGTACAGGGCGCTCAACTGGCTCATCTGCGGCAACAGGCGTTGGGTGATGAAACGGCCGTTGTCGGCGTCGACCAGCATCCAGCGCCGATCGCCATGCAGCCCTAGTCCGTCGACCGCGCTACGCTGCAAGGCCTCGCCGCGGCCGGACTTGAGCGGGTAACGGTACAGCCCCGAGAGACTCAGCATGGGTCAGCTTCCTGTCGGCAAAACGCCGTTATACGAGCTGACGGCGATGCTCACAAGCACCGAAACCCAGGAAATAGCTGCGATTCGACGGCAACGCCCGGCAGGTTTCACCCGCCCTGCAGCGACTTTAGCGAGGTTCGTCCAACTCGAGACGTTGACGAATCACATCGACCAGCTTGTCCGGCTGGAACTTGGAGAGGAAATTGTCGCAGCCGACCTTCTTCACCATCGCCTCGTTGAAGCTACCCGACAGCGACGTGTGCAGCACCACGTAGAGATCCTTGAGGCGCGGGTCATTGCGAATTTCGCTGGTGAGACGATAGCCGTCCATTTCCGGCATCTCGGCATCGGTGAAGATCATCAGCAGCTTGTCGGTCATCACCTCGCCGGTGTCAGCCCACTTCTTCAGCTGGTTGAGGGCCTTCAGGCCGTCGCTGGCCATATGCAGGCGAATTCCCAGTTGCGACAGGGTATCGCGCAGTTGGCTGAGCGCGACGCTGGAGTCGTCCACCAGCAGCACCTCACGTCCACGCGCCTTTTCCAGCAGTGGATCGGCGAGCTTTTCTGCGGAGACCTTGGTGCTCATTGGCACGATCTCGGCCAGCACCTATTCCACGTCGACGACCTCGACGATCTGCTCGTCGACCTTGGTGATGGCGGTCAGGTAATGCTGACGGCCGGCACCACCGGGCGGTGGCTGGATCGACTCCCAGTTGAGGTTGAGAATGCGATCGACGCTGCCGACCAGGAAAGCCTGTACCGAGCGGTTGTACTCGGTGACGATGATGGTGCTGCGCTCATCCGGCACCAGCGGACGCATGCCGATGGCCTGGGACAGGTCGATCACCGGCAGAGTCTGACCACGCAGGTTGACCACGCCGCAGACGAAGCGATGGCGCTGCGGCATCAACGTCAGCTTGGGCAGTTGCAGGACTTCCTGCACCTTGAACACGTTGATGGCGAACAACTGCCGGCCAGCCAAGCGAAACATGAGAATTTCCAGACGGTTCTCGCCGACCAGTTGCGTGCGTTGATCTACTGAATCGAGGATGCCGGCCATCATGTGCTCCGAGGGATATAGGGTGATTCTAGTCTGCCGTTCGGGTTATCGGCGGACTGCCGGCAGACTGAAGCATTGCTGGCGCGCAGCCATCATGCCTTAGCCCTGTGTACCTGGCCAGCGAGCAGCGACGAATGCTTGGGCAGATGCAGACGCAGGGCACCGGGTTCGGCACGAAAACGCAGACCTGTACTTTCCATCGGTTCGCCGTCGAGATTCAGGTCCAAGCCCTCCAGCGCTTCCACCTCCAGCCAGGGCAGCCGTGCGCTGACCGCAACGCTCTGCAGGCCAAGAATGCCCCCGGACAACAACGTGCCCAAGGTGCCGACGACATCCTGCGCCGCCGGCACGATGCAGACATCGAGCAGACCATCGTTGATGCTCGCCTCCGGACAAAGCAGATGCCCGCCACCGGCCTGTCGCCCGTTACCGATGCCAAGAGCCAGAAACTCGCCCTGCCATTGGAAATCCGGCCCATGAAAACGACCGGCTGCCGCGCGCACTTCGGAAAAGCGGCTGAGCCCGGTAAGCAGATAGGCGGCGCCACCCAGGACTTTCTTGAGTTCTTCCGGAGTATTGGCGGTGACGTTGGAGCCAAAACCACCGGTGGCCATGTTCAGAAACGCCCGCTCGCCCGCCATGCCCACGTCCACAACCACCGGCTCGCACTCGAGCAGGGCCAACGCCGCAGCAGGTGTCAACGGAATACCGGCTGCGTGGGCGAAATCATTGGCCGTGCCCAGCGGCAGCAGAGCCAGGTTGGCATCGCTTTGCGCCTTGACCAGCGCCTCGACCACATCGCGCAGGGTGCCATCGCCACCGCCAGCGATCAGCGTTGAATAACCGGCGGCCAATCCTTCCCCGACCAGCCGCTCGGCGTCGCCACCTTCCCAGGTCAGGCGCACGGCCAGATCCCAGCCGCGCTCACGCAGGCCGTTCACCGCTGCCCTCACCTCTTCGTTCAACGCCTGCTTGCCATGCAGGATCAACCAGGCCTTGCGTTCGCGCATTGCGCGTCCTCCTTGAAAGGATCAGCGAAAGCCTAGTGCCTGGCCCTCGTGAAAATTAATCAAATTAATCGATATCAAAACTGTAGAAATTGCGCTTTTAAATCGATCAATCCAAATGGATCATTCACCCATCAACGCTGCACGGGACTGAACTCGTGCATGACTGGAGGATTGACCATGATCGATGTACGTCCGTTCGAACAACTCGGTGGTGCTCACCACGGCTGGCTGAATGCCCGTCACCACTTTTCCTTCGCCGAATACTACGACGCCGAGCGGATGAACTGGGGCCGCCTGCGCGTGTGGAACGACGACGAGATCGCTCCACATTCAGGCTTCCCGCCGCACCCACATCGCGACATGGAGATCATCACCTACGTTCGCGAAGGTGCCATCAGCCATGAGGACAACCTGGGCAACAAAGGTCGTACCGAGGCCGGCGACGTGCAGGTAATGAGCGCCGGTACCGGCATCGCCCACAGCGAGTACAACCTGGAGAATGAAACCACCAAGATCTTCCAGATCTGGATTCAGCCGAACCAGGCCGGCCTGCCGCCATCCTGGGGCGCCAAGCCTTTCCCCAAAGGCGACCGCTCCGGAGCCTTCGTCACCCTGGCCAGCGGTTACGAGGACGATGTCGACGCCCTGCGCATCCGTACCGACGCGCGCCTGGTGGCTGCCACGGTCAAGGCGGGAGAGAGCGCCGAATACGCCCTGCAACCGGGTCGCAAGGCCTATCTGGTGGGCGCGACTGGTGCTTTCAGTGTCAACGGCGTGGCCGTCAAGGCGCGTGATGGCGTGGCCATCGCCGATGAAACGCTGATTCGCATCGAGGCGCAGGAAGATAGCGAGATCGTGCTGGTGGATGTCGCCTGATGCACAAACCATCGCCCTCCGCTTAGGAGGGCGATCTTTTTTGTAGGAGCCAGCTTGCTGGCGATCATTGATTAACGGCATCGCCAGTGACGTAGGGCGTACTCGGCTTTGGCTTCCTGCGTCGCTCTACCTCCTGCATCCATGCAGTTGTCGCGAAGCAGTACGCCGCTGGACTTGTGTAGCACCGAGGAACGGCGGACTGTTCGCTGGCGCTATGAGCGGCCGGCGTCCCGGTCCGCCCTACGCCACCATGCCCTACGCCGGATAACCGGTAATCTTGCGAATGCGCTGGTACAGCGGCTTGAGCTGGCGGTACATGCGCTGATAGACCTGCCCGTAGAGCTGCTGGTAAACGCGCTGGGCCTCCGGGTTCGGCTGGAACACCTGACCAACCCGAGTCATGGCGGCGATGGCGCTCGGGTAATCAGGGTGCAAACCCAGACCTACCGCGCAATTGATCGCCGCGCCCAGGCCGCTGGTTTCGTACAGGTGCGGACGCTCGGCCGGCAGGCCAAAAATGTCGGCGGTCAGCTGCATCGCCGCATCGCTCTGCGAACCACCACCGGACACGCGCAGGCGCTCGATGCGGGTGCCAGAGTGTTTTTCGATACGCTCCTTGCCCTGGCGCAGGGCGTAGGCCAAACCCTCCAGAATCGCCCGATACAGATGCGCGCGGGTGTGTACGTCGCCAAAGCCGATGATCGACCCCTTGGCCTCCAATCCCGGCTCGCGAATGCCCGGCGTCCAGTACGGCTGCAGCATCAGGCCCATGGAACCCGGCGGTACGGCGTTGACCAGCTCGTCGAACAGCGCCTCGGGGGACACGCCCAGCGCCTCGGCCCGCTGCATCTCGCGCAGGCCGAATTCGCGTTTGAACCAGCTGACCATCCAGAAGCCGCGATAGATCATCACCTCGGTGTTGAAGTGATCCGGCAGCGCCGCCGGATAGGGCGGAATCAGGCGTACGGTTTCCAGATAACGGCTGCGTGTGGTGTTGATGGTCGCCGTGGTGCCATAGGACAGGCACGCCGTGCTGGGCTCCAGCGCACCGGAACCCAGCACCTCGCAGGCCTTGTCGGCGCCAGCAGCAATCAGCGGCAGGCCTTCCGGAATACCGGTATGGCGGCTGGCCTCGGCGCTGATCTGGCCCAGTCGCTCACCCGGCTTGAACAGCTCAGGCAGTTGCTCACGGCGCACCTTCAGCGCCTGCCACTTCCAGTCGCCAGGGGAGGCCCAACGCAGGCGCTTGTAGTCGAACGGCAGGTAGGCCACGCAACTGCTGGTGGAATCGACGAAGCGGCCGCACAGGCGATGGGTGAGAAAACCCGAAAGCAACAGCACCTTGTGCGTGCGCGCTGCTATCTCCGGCTGGTGCTGGGCGACCCAGTTGACCTCGGCCTGGCCACGAAAGTGATCGACCGCCTCTTCGGCGCGCACCAGCTTGAACAGCCAGCCCCACAGGCCCTTTATCCGCCCGGCTACTTCGGCACGACGCTGATCGAGCCAGAGAATCGCCGGGCGCAGCGGCGTACCCTGCTCGTCAACATGAATGATGCTGCCGCGCTGGGTGGTCACGGCCACGCCGCGGATCAGGCTGCGGTCGATGTCCACCTGCTGCCACAACAGGCGGAAGGCCTCGCCGAGGCTGGCCCAGTAGTACTCGGGGT
>RRZT011806822.1_pt1 | contig 12191 bp, 9 predicted proteins | sample 2165551 | NCBI WGS metagenome assembly RRZT01 (sample SAMN10456910, study PRJNA506462) | wastewater metagenome | biome: wastewater; feature: sludge; material: wastewater sludge; isolation source: wastewater sludge with Escherichia coli K12::gfp cells carrying plasmid... | place: USA: Moscow, Idaho ... | reverse complement strand
GCGGCTAATGGCAATGCCTCTAAACCAATTATTTGCGCAAGCACCCAGTTCAACGCTGATTCGTGAATTGACCATTGACAGCCGAAAAGTACGTCCTGGCGACTTGTTTTTAGCTGTGACCGGCAATCAGCAAGACGGACGTGATTACATTGGTGATGCTATTGCACGGGGTGCGGCTGCTGTCGCCTATGAAGCAGGCGATGCTTTACCTATGTATGACAGTGAAGCCTTGTTGCTGCCTGTTAATGGTCTGCAAGCCCAGCTTTCTGAAATTGCTGGACGCTTTTATGGCGAGCCGAGCCGAGCCATGCGCATTGTCGCGGTAACGGGTACCAACGGTAAAACCAGTGTCACCCAGTTATTAGCACAAGGGCTAGATTTGCTCGGTCAGCGCTGCGGCTTGATCGGTACTTTAGGCAGCGGGTTTTATGGCAATTTAATCAGTAGTCAGTTCACCACGCCAGACCCATTGGCAGTGCAAGCCACGTTAGCTGATCTAAAAAATGCTGGTGCGAAAGCTGTCGCGATGGAAGTCTCCTCCCATGGTTTGGCGCAGCATCGCATTGCTGCTGTTAAAGTGGCGGTGGCCGTGTTAACCAACTTGACCCGCGATCACTTGGACTACCACGGTTCGATGCAGGCCTACGCAGAGACTAAAGCGCGCTTATTTAGCTGGCCAGAGTTACGGGCAAGAGTCTTGAATTTGGATGATGCCTTTGGCCGCGAGCTGGCTGCAAAAGACAGCGCAGCACGTTTGATTACCTATAGCTTAACTGACTCCAGCGCCACTGTTTATTGCCGCAATGTGCGCTTTAGCGCTACTGGCATACAAGCAGAGGTGGTGACTGCGCAGGGCGAAGGTAATTTATCCAGCCCGCTGATTGGTCGTTTTAATTTAAGTAATGTATTAGCGGTGATTGGCGCTTTGTTAGGCTTAGGCTATTCCCTTGAGCAAGCATTGGCCGTGATGCCTAAGTTGCAAGGTCCTGCTGGGCGTATGCAGGTGCTGGGTGGACAGCAACAACCGCTCGTCGTGGTTGATTATGCGCATACCCCTGATGCTTTAGAACAAGTGCTTACAGCTTTGCGCCCGCATGTTGCGCCGAACGGACGTTTGTTGTGTTTATTTGGTTGTGGCGGTGATCGTGACGCCGGTAAGCGACCACTAATGGCTGAGGTAGTGGGACGCTTAGCGGATGCCGCAGTGGTCACCGATGATAATCCGCGCGGGGAAGATCCAGCGCAGATTCGTGCGGCAGTATTGAGCGGTTTTAGCGCCGATGCCCAGGTTAGTGAAGTGGCCGGACGCGCTGCTGCTATTGCGCAAATTATTGCCCAGGCGCGCCGTGAAGATGTCATTGTTTTGGCCGGTAAAGGCCATGAAGATTACCAAGAGATAAAACAAGTGCGTCAGCATTTTTCTGATATCGAGCAAGCACAGCAGGCGCTCGCTGCATGGCAGGTGGACAATGTTTAAATCATTGCAATTAAGCCAGTTGGTTAAGCCGCTCAATGCGCGTCTCATCGGTGCTGATGCAGAGTTTAGCTCACTCAGTAGCGACAGCCGCAAAGTGGCCAGTGGGCAGCTGTTTGTGGCCTTGCGTGGTGAGTTTTTTGACGGCCATAGCTATTTAGCTGACGTGGCTAAGCGGGGTGCAGTGGCGGCTGTGGTTGAAGACCTTGCTGCTGATGTAGCCATTCCGCAGTTAGTTGTTGCTGATACACGGATTGCATTGGGCCAAATCGCCTTGCTTAATCGCCAGCAGTTTAACGGCAAGACGGTTGCTGTGACTGGCTCCAGTGGTAAAACCACAGTAAAAGAAATGCTTGCCAGTATCTGTCGCAGTGCTTTGGGGACAACGGCGGTGTTGGCCACTCGTGGCAACCTTAATAATGAATTGGGTGTGCCGTTCACTCTGTTAGAGCTCAATGCTCAGCATCGCGCCGCGGTGGTTGAGTTAGGCGCTTCGCGTCTGGGTGAAATTGCCTATACCGCTGCGCTCGTTCAGCCAATGGTGGCAGTGATCAGTAATGCTGGGATGGCGCATGCGGGTGAGTTTGGTGGTCCTGAGCAAATTGTTTTAGCCAAAGGTGAGATTCTTGATGGTTTAGGCGCCGAGCATACTGCTGTTCTTAATCTGGATGACGTTGCTTTTGAGCAATGGCGTACACGTAATACGGTGTGCCAAGTACTCAGCTTTTCCACTAGCAATCCCGCCGCTGATGTCTACGCCAGCGCCATTAGCAGTAATGCACAAGGGCGCATGGGTTTTAATCTGCATGGAGTCGCGGGTGAGTGCTTTATTCAGTTGGCGGTATTGGGCTTGCATAATGTCAGTAATGCTTTAGCTGCCACGGCAGCGGCCTATGCTTTAGGTGTGCCACTGACGGCAATTAAACAAGGCTTGGAAAGCATGAACGCAATCTCTGGCCGCAGTGTGGTGCATACCTGTGCCAACCATGTGCAGTTGATTGATGACAGCTACAACGCTAACCCTGCTTCGATTCGCGCGGCGATTGATGTTTTGGAAAATATGCCCGGTCAGCGCATCTTAGTGCTGGGCGACATGGGCGAGTTGGGCACATGGGCAGAGCAAGAGCATGCGCAGGTTGGCGCTTATGCCAATGGCAAAGTGGATGCTGTTTATGCAGTGGGACCGCTGATGCAACATGCGATTGCACAATATTATGGCGTCTCAGGGCACTTTCTAGAACAAAACAGTCTGATCGAGGCGCTGCTGGCGCAAGTCAGCGGTCCTGCAACACTTTTAATTAAAGGTTCACGCAGTGCGGCAATGGAAAAGGTTGTCGATGCACTGCGCACTGGTTTAGGGGAAACACTCTGATGTTGCTTTTATTGGCGGAGTACTTACAGCAGTACTACAAAGGCTTTGCGGTCTTTCAGTACCTGACTCTGCGCGGGATTTTTGGTGTGCTCACGGCATTAGTGATGTCATTGTGGCTTGGGCCAAAAATGATCCGTACTTTGCGTAACTTGCAAATTGGTCAATCGGTACGAAATGATGGACCACAATCACACTTGTCTAAATCTGGCACACCGACCATGGGTGGTGCTTTGATTTTGGCTTCGATCACTATCAGTACCTTGCTGTGGGCGGATCTGAGTAATCGCTATGTGTGGATTGTATTGCTGGTAACCGTATTTTTTGGTGCCATTGGTTGGGTGGATGATTACCGCAAAGTGGTTGAGAAAAACTCTCGCGGCTTGCCCGGACGTTGGAAGTACTTTTGGCAGTCGGTGTTTGGTTTGGCCGCGGCATTCGTTCTGTACTTCACCGCACAAACCCCAGCAGAAACAGCATTAATTGTGCCGTTCTTAAAAGACATCAGTATTCCGTTGGGCGCTGGATTTATTGTCCTTACGTATCTGGTGATTGTCGGTACCAGCAATGCGGTCAACTTAACCGATGGCTTAGACGGCCTAGCTATTCTGCCCACTGTATTGGTGGGTGGAGCACTGGGTATTTTTGCCTATGTGTCAGGTCATGTGAGTTTTGCCCAGTACCTGTTTATTCCCTATGTGCCAGGTGTCGGTGAGCTGATTATTTTCTGCGGCGCACTGGTTGGCGCGGGCTTAGGTTTCTTGTGGTTTAACACTTACCCAGCGCAAGTCTTTATGGGTGATGTCGGTGCCTTAGCTTTAGGTGCGGCGCTCGGTACTGTGGCGGTCATGGTGCGCCAAGAGATTGTGCTGTTCATTATGGGCGGTGTGTTCGTGGTGGAAACCTTGTCGGTAGTGATTCAAGTCGCTTCCTTTAAGTTAACGGGTAAGCGCGTATTTCGCATGGCCCCCATTCATCACCATTTTGAGTTGAAAGGTTGGCCAGAGCCACGCGTGATCGTGCGTTTCTGGATTATCACTGTTGTTCTCGTGTTGGTGGGACTCGCCACCTTGAAGTTGAGGTAAGCAGGTGCAGACTATGGATCAGCAAACACAGGTCGTGGTTGGCCTGGGCAAAAGCGGCTTGTCGTTGGTGCGTTTTTTAGCGCGCCAAGGCGAGCCTTTTGCCGTCGCTGATAGCCGTGAAAATCCACCCGAGTTGGCGGCGTTGCAGCGTGACTATCCGCAGGTTGCGGTGCATTGCGGGCCCTTGTCTGTGGAGTTATTGGCTGCCGCGCAGGTGCTCTATGTCAGTCCAGGCCTCGCCTTGAGTACGCCAGCCATTCAAGCAGCGATCGCTAAGGGCGTCAGTATTTCTGGTGATATTGATGTGTTTGCTCAGCACGCGCGGGCACCAATTGTGGCCATCACCGGTTCCAATGCGAAAAGCACAGTCACCACCTTGGTGGGGCAGATGTTTGCTGCCGCTGGCTTAACTGTTGCGGTGGGCGGCAACTTAGGCGTGCCAGCGCTTGATCTGCTCGATGATGCGGTGGATGTGTATGTGCTGGAACTCTCTAGTTTTCAGCTGGAAACCACCTCGCATCTGCAAGCACGTGTCGCAGTCTGCTTGAATATCAGTGAAGACCACATGGACCGTTATGCTGATCTAAAGGGCTATATTGCGGCCAAACAACGTATCTTTAACCATGCACACACCGTGGTGATCAATCGCGATGATGCTGCTTCGCAGCCGCCGCACACAGACGCTAAAGTGATTGCTTTTGGTCTGTCTGTACCTGCTGTTGGTGAGTTTGGTCTGCGTGAGCACAACACTGAAACCTACTTAGCCTATGGCGATCAATTGTTGTTGCCTGTCAATCAGCTGAAAATTCGCGGCCGCCATAACCAAGCCAATGCATTGGCTGCACTTGCCATTGGCACTGCCATGAACCTGCCGATGGCACCGATGTTGGCGGCTTTGCAAGCCTTTGCAGGACTTGAGCATCGCTGTCAATGGCTGCGCACTGTACAGGGTGTGCAGTGGTACAACGATTCTAAAGCGACCAACGTTGGCGCGGCCTTAGCGGCTATTGAGGGCCTCGGTGCTGGTGATTCAGGGAAGCTGGTATTGATTGCTGGTGGTGATGGCAAAGGTGCGGACTTCTCAAGCTTAAAAGCACCGGTGGCACAGTATTGTCGTGCAGTTGTCGTGCTGGGACGTGATGCACAGCGTGTCGCTGATGCGCTGGCTGGCACTGTGCAGATTGAACAGGTAACTACTTTACAAGAGGCTGTGCTTAAAGCAGCGCAGCTCGCCGAGTCAGGTGATTCAGTGTTATTGGCGCCGGCCTGCGCGAGCTTGGATATGTTTAAAAACTTTGAAGAGCGTGGTGAGTTGTTTGCCCAAGCTGTCGGGAGGTTGCTATGAGCCTGCTTGATATGCTGTCGCTGCCGTCACCTTGGCGCCATAACAACCAAGTCGATATCGATTTCCCGCTGTTAACCGCTTGTGCGTTATTGATGGGTATTGGTTTGGTGATGATTGCTTCGGCATCCGCCTCCGTTGCAGAAATTAATAATGGCAACACCTACCACTACTTTGTCCGCCATCTGGTGTATATCGTACTGGCCTTAATTGCCGGTGGTTTAACTTTATTTGTGCCCATGTCGATGTGGGAGCGTTACAGCGGTTGGTTATTAGGATTGGCTTTTTTGTTGCTTGTTCTGGTGTTGATACCGGGGATTGGCCGTGAAGTAAATGGCTCAAAACGCTGGTTAGGTGCGGGTATTTTTAATATCCAACCATCAGAGCTGGCTAAGTTGTTTATGGTGATTTTTATTGCCGGTTATTTAGTACGACGTAAAGAGCAAGTGCAGTATCAGTTTATTGGTCTATTCAAACCTTTAGTGATCTTGGTTGCAATGGGCGGGTTGCTGATCCTTGAACCAGACTTTGGCGCCACAGTAGTGATGGCTGGCAGTATCGTGGTGATGTTCTTTTTAGGCGGCGTTGGTCTGCGTGTATCAGTGCCGTTGCTGTTTGCCTTGTGTGGTTTACTTTGGTACTTGGTGCAGTTTGAAAGTTACCGCATCGCGCGTCTCACTAACTTCACTAACCCTTGGCAAGACCAGTACGGCAGTGGCTATCAGTTAACCCAGGCGTTGATCAGCTTTGGTCGCGGTGAGTGGTTAGGACTGGGCTTAGGCAACAGTATCCAAAAGCAATTTTTCTTACCTGAGGCGCACACCGACTTTGTTTTTTCTGTTTTGGCAGAAGAACTCGGCATGATCGGAGCCCTGTTAACGTTGGCGCTGTTTATGTTTGTTAGCGTGCGTGCTTTATACATCGGCGTTTGGGCTGAGCAAGCAAAGAAATATTACAGTGCTTATGTGGCCTATGGCTTGGCCCTGCTGTGGATTGCTCAAGTGGTGATTAATCTGGGTGTCAATACTGGATTGCTGCCGACTAAAGGTTTGACCTTGCCGTTTATTAGTTATGGCGGTAGCTCGCTGGTGGTGTGTTGCATCAGTTTGGCAATCCTGCTGCGCATTGAGTGGGAGCGCCGCACCTTGCTGCTGTCCTCTGACTCGATGAGCAAAGCGCAAATCGCGGCGATGGCCAAGGGGGTGCGTGATGCGCGGTAATATTCTAATTATGGCGGCAGGTACCGGTGGTCATGTGTTTCCAGCTTTGGCTTGCGCTGAAGAGTTTAAAGCGCGCGGCTATCAAGTGCATTGGCTGGGTGCGGGCCGTGGTATTGAAAATGAGCTGGTACCAGCGGCAGGTTTTACGTTGCACACCTTAAAGGTTGATGGTTTACGCGGTAAAGGCTTTGCTGCATTGCTGACAGCACCCTTTAAATTGCTGGCCGCCTTGTGGCAGGCCAAAAGCTTAATGCGTCAATTGCAGCCTGTGTGTGTATTGGGCTTTGGTGGCTATGTCACCGGCCCAGGTGGTCTCGCGGCAAGAATGGTTGGTATTCCCCTAGTCATTCATGAGCAAAACGCTGTGGTCGGCACCGCTAATCGTTTGCTGGCAAGCTTTGCTACGCGTGTGTGTGAAGCTTTCCCTAACACCTTTAAGCGGCGCAAAAACTGTGTCACCACTGGCAATCCGGTGCGCTCATCGTTGTTTTTAGAAACACCACGCAATGGTCTGCAAGGACGTGCGGTCAATGTATTAGTACTGGGCGGCAGCTTAGGCGCTGAGCCACTGAACAAATTATTACCAGCAGCCTTGGCTCAGTTGCCTATTGATGTGCGTCCGCAGGTGACCCATCAAGCCGGACGCAATAATGATCAAGTGACCCGTGAGCGCTATCAAGCCGCTGCGGTTGAGGCGCAGGTGGTGCCGTTTATTAGTGATATGGCGCTGGCTTATGGTTGGGCGGATTTAGTGGTCTGCCGTGCTGGTGCGCTGACGGTGAGTGAGTTGGCCGCCGCTGGTTTAGCATCGTTTTTAGTGCCTCTGCCGCATGCCATTGATGATCACCAAACCCGTAATGCCGAATTTTTGGCAAAACAAGGCGCAGCGGTCTTGTTGCCACAACATACTACTGATGCAGACCGTTTAGCTGCTCAGTTCAAAGAGGTACTGATGGATAAACAACGCATTAAAACCATGGGTGAACAAGCGCGCTTATTGGCGCAGCCCGATGCTACGCAGCAGGTTGTCGCTGTGTGTTTGGAGGTGGCTCGTGGTTGATTTGTTACAACCTACATCCGCAGAAATGCGCCGTATGCGCCGTATTCGCCGCATCCACTTTATCGGGATTGGCGGTACGGGTATGTGCGGTATTGCTGAGGTGCTACGTAACCTTGGTTATGACGTGTCAGGTTCTGATCTGAAACCTTCGGCAGTCACCGAGCGTTTGCAAGCTTTAGGCGTGAATGTGGTCTTCGGTCATCATGCCGAAAACGTTGAGCATGCTGATGTGTTGGTGGTGTCGAGTGCGATTAATCCAAGCAACCCAGAAGTGGCGCGTGGTCTGGAGCGTCGTATTCCTGTCGTGCCTCGTGCGGAAATGCTGGCTGAATTGATGCGTTATCGTCATGGTATTGCTGTCGCCGGTACGCACGGTAAAACCACCACCACTAGCTTGTTAGCCTCAGTGTTTGCCGCTGCAGGTCTGGACCCGACTTTTGTGATTGGTGGTCGTCTTAATGCCGCAGGCAGTAATGCTCAGCTCGGCGGTGGTTGCTACCTGATTGCTGAAGCCGATGAAAGCGACGCCAGCTTCCTACACTTGCAGCCGATGGTATCTGTGGTCACTAATATTGATGCTGACCACATGAGCACCTATGGCGGTGACTTTAATAAGTTAAAGAAAACCTTTGTCGATTTCTTACACAACCTACCTTTTTACGGTTTAGCCGTGCTTTGCGTGGATGATCCGTCGGTGCGTGAAATTGCTAAACAAGTGAAGCGTCCGATGATTACTTACGGGTTTTCTGATGATGCCGACTTACGTGCAATCAATGTCAGTCAAGTGGGCATGCGCACGGCATTTACCGTATTACGCAAAGGCCGTGAGCCGCTTGATGTGTCGGTGAACATGCCGGGTAAGCACAATGTCTTGAATGCTTTGGCGACCATCGCTATTGCTACCGATGAAGGCATTGCTGACACAGCGATTATTGCAGGTTTGTCCGGCTTTGAAGGCGTCGGTCGTCGCTTCCAAGTGTACGGGCAATTGCCAGTTGACGGCGGCGAAGTGATGTTGGTGGATGATTACGGCCACCATCCAAGTGAAGTCGCGGCAGTCATTAAAGCTGTGCATGATGGCTGGCCGGGCCGTCGTTTAGTGATGGTCTATCAGCCGCATCGTTATTCTCGTACCCGTGATTTATATGAAGATTTTGTCCAAGTGTTGGGTGAAACCGGGGTGCTGTTGCTGTTGGAGGTCTATCCCGCTGGTGAGGAGCCGATTCCTGGCGCCGACAGTCGTCAACTGTGTCACAGCATTCGCCAACGTGGACGTTTAGATCCACTGTATGTTGAGCGCGGCACAGACCTTGCGCCACTACTCAAGCCTTTACTGCGTCCCAACGATATTTTGCTATGCCAAGGTGCCGGTGATGTCGGTGGTATTGCTCCGCATTTAATCAAGCATCCTTTGTTTGCTGTGCGTTCGCTGGAGGCTGAAGTATGAGTCAGTCGTTTGATGTTACCGCTTTTGGTCGTGTTGCCGTGCTCTATGGCGGCCGCAGTGCAGAGCGTGAAGTCTCTCTGAAGTCAGGGGCGGCGGTGCTGGCCGCATTGCAAGAAGCGGGTGTTGACGCGTTTGCCATTGACGTTGGTGATGATTTACTCAAGCGCCTATGCGAGCAGCCGATTGATCGCGCTTTCATTGTTTTGCACGGTCGCGGTGGCGAAGACGGTACTGTGCAAGGCCTATTAGAGTGCGCAGGTATTCCTTATACCGGCAGCGGTGTGCTGGCCTCTGCGCTAGCCATGGATAAATTGCGTACCAAGCAGATTTGGCAGAGCGTTGGTTTACCCACACCGCGTCATGCGGCTTTAGTGACTGCTGAAGATTGTCATGTGGCGGCTGAGCAGCTTGGCTTTCCGTTAATTGTTAAGCCTGCCAGTGAAGGCTCTAGCATCGGTATGGCCAAAGTTGACGATTTAGCAAGCTTATTAGCCGCTTGGCAAGAAGCGCGACGGTTTGATGCGCAAGTATTGGTTGAACAGTGGGTTTCTGGTCCTGAATTTACCATCGCGATGTTGGCGGGTGAGGTATTGCCACCGATTCGCTTAGGTACCAGTCATGCGTTCTATGACTACGAAGCCAAATATCACTCAAACGATACCCAATATCAGATTCCTTGTGGTTTAGCCGCGGAAAAAGAAGCTGAGCTGCGGGATTTAACAGCGCGTGCCTGTCAAAGCTTAGGTGTGAGCGGCTGGGGGCGGGCTGATGTGATGCAAGACGCGCAAGGTCAGTTCTGGCTCCTAGAAGTTAACACTGTACCTGGAATGACCGATCACAGCTTAGTGCCGATGGCGGCACGAGCGGCTGGTTTAGATTTCACTGCGTTAGTGCTGACCATTTTAGCTGGCACTTTACAGGCGAGAGGTTAAGTCAATGAGTAACCTACAGCAGCACAAAAAGACTGCCGCTCAACGTGGAGCATCGCGTCAAGCGCCTGCTCGCGGAGCGCGTCGTGCTGCCGTACAGAAAACCCCGCGGCAGTGGCCCAAGCCAAACTGGACGCTGCTTGGACGCTTGCTCTTGGCGATTGTATTGCTGGCGCTGCTGCTCAGTGCCGATCGGTTTTGGCAGCTGCTGCAACCGCATGTTAATCCGCCCATTTCGACAATCCGGGTGCTCGGTGAGTTGAGTGCGGTTAACCAACAGGCCGTACAAAAAGAGTTAATGCCCTATAGCACAGACTTGTTTCTGTCGGTTGATATTGCTGCGGTGCGTAATGCTTTAGAAAACTTACCTTGGATTGCTCATGCTGAGGTGAGCCGGATTTGGCCGGATCAGCTGCAAGTGATAGTGCAAGAAGAATTGCCAGTGGCTCGCTGGGGCGAAGAAGCGTTGCTCAGCACACAGGGGCATTTGTTTACTGTGCTAGATGTGCAGGCATACGCCAACTTGCCACAGTTGTCTGGTCCAAAAGACACCCAGCAGCGTGTGATGCAGCAGTATTTGATCTTTAGCCAAGCCTTAAGGCCACTGGGTTATTCGATTAAACAGTTAGAAATGCGTGAGCGTGGTAGTTGGTTTGTAACCACCCAAACAGGTTTACAGGTACTGTTTGGCCGCGATCACCTCGTAGAGAAAATGCGTCGTTTTGCTGTGGTTTATGAGAAAGAGCTGAAAGAGCAGATTGATAAAATTGAACGGGTTGATTTGCGCTATGCCAATGGCTTGGCTGTGGCATGGCGCGCCCCGACAGCAAGTGAAACTACAGCGGTGGTGGCACAGTGAAGGAGAAAAAGTTAATGGCAAATGAAAATAACCACAACATGATTGTTGGTCTTGATATAGGCACATCCAAGGTTGTGGCATTGGTTGCCGAAGTGACTCCTGACGGTGAATTGAACATTGTTGGGATCGGGACTCACCCAACCCGCGGCTTGAAAAAAGGCGTAGTGATTAATATCGAATCAACTGTGCAGTCGGTACAGCATGCCATCGAAGAAGCGCAAATTATGGCCGACTGCCATATTCACTCGGTGTTTGTCGGCATTGCGGGTAGTCATATCCGTAGCCAGAACTCCGATGGCACCGTGGCGATTCGTGATCGTGAAGTCAGTCGTGCTGATTTAGAGCGTGTGTTGGACGCGGCACAAGCAGTCGCCATTCCTTCTGACCAAAAAGTGCTGCATACCTTGCCGCAAGATTATGTGATTGATAAGCAGGAAGGTGTGCGTGAGCCGCTGGGGATGTCCGGCGTGCGTTTAGAAGCGCGCGTACACGTGGTGACCTGCGCCATCAATGCCTCACAGAATATTGAAAAGTGCGTGCGTCGCTGTGGCTTAGAAATTGAAGATGTAATTCTTGAACAGCTCGCTTCAGCCAATGCTGTGTTGACCGAAGACGAGAAAGAGCTGGGTGTGTGCTTGGTTGATATCGGTGGTGGTACCTCAGATATTGCGATCTTCACTGAAGGTGCGATTCGTCATACTGCAGTGATCCCGATTGCCGGTGATCAGGTCACCAATGACATCGCTATGGCGCTGCGCACTCCGACGCAGTATGCCGAAGAGATCAAGATTCGCTACGCCTGTGCACTGGCTAAATTAGCCGGCCCTGGCGAGACGATTAAAGTGCCAAGTGTGGGTGATCGCCCACCGCGTGAATTATCTCGGCAAGCCTTAGCTGAAGTGGTCGAGCCGCGTTATGACGAATTGTTTACCTTGATTCTTGCTGAACTGCGTCGCAGTGGTTACGAAGACATGATTCCTGCAGGGATCGTACTGACCGGCGGCACCTCGAAAATGGAAGGTGCTGTTGAGTTGGCTGAAGAAATTTTCCATATGCCGGTGCGTTTAGGAGTGCCCCAAGGCGTTAAAGGTATTGGCGATGTCGTGCGTAACCCTGTGTATTCAACCGCGGTTGGGTTACTGGTGTACGGGCTACATAAACAAACAGATGGCGCAATCATGGCAGGAAAAAGCCATGAGCAAACAGAAGACAAAACAGCCTTGCTTGGCAAGATCAAGCGCTGGCTACAAAACCAATTGTAAATGAATAAAACTGGCGAAAGCTGGACTATAACGAGAAGGGTAGGAGAATTACTATGTTTGAATTAGTTGATCAGACTCCGCAGAGTGCTGTGATAAAAGTGATTGGTGTCGGTGGTGGCGGTGGTAATGCGGTCAATCACATGG
>RRZT010714589.1_pt1 | contig 12191 bp, 9 predicted proteins | sample 2165551 | NCBI WGS metagenome assembly RRZT01 (sample SAMN10456910, study PRJNA506462) | wastewater metagenome | biome: wastewater; feature: sludge; material: wastewater sludge; isolation source: wastewater sludge with Escherichia coli K12::gfp cells carrying plasmid... | place: USA: Moscow, Idaho ... | reverse complement strand
CACCGTTGTGTGAACACCACGAACTCCCGCTTGAATAGCCGAATAAACATTAGCCACAGCCAGATCATAATCATTATGCGCATGAAAATCGAAATGAAGAGCAGGCCAGCGCGATACCATCTCTTTGCAAAAAGTATAGGTATTTTTCGGATTCAGAATACCAAGGGTATCGGGAAGCATAAACCGCCGGATAGGCAGGGTGCAGAGATTATCCATCAGTTTAAAGACGTACTCAGGAGAGCTGAGCATCCCATTGGACCAGTCCTCGAGGTAAACATTCACCTCAATTCCCATTTTTTGCGCCTTATAAACTACCTCCGTAATTTCGGCGATGTGTTGCTCCGGCGTTTTGCGCAATTGTTCTGTTACATGTTTATAAGAACCCTTACACAACAAGTTCATCACCTTACAGCCAGCCGATTGAATCCAATTCAGGGAAGTATCGCCATCCACAAAGCCGAGTACTTCCAGCTTGGAAAGGTATCCGGCACGTTCGGCCCAACGGACGGTAAGCTTAACCGCATCATACTCGCCTTCCGACACCCTTGCGGAAGCAATTTCGATACGGTTTACACCAAGGTCCGTAAGAAGCTGACGGGCAATACTTAATTTTTCGTGAGCAGAGAAAGATACGCCTGAGGTTTGTTCGCCATCCCTCAGGGTCGTATCCATTATCTCTATTACTTTATTTTCTGGCTGACTCATAAGCCTCTATTTTTGCTTTGTTGGACAACAAATAATCGATGTCGTCCAGTCCATTCAACAAGCAGTCTTTTTTATAGGCATTGATATCAAAGTTCTCACTCTTGCCGGTGGCATTGTTTGTAATTTTCTGATTCTGTAAATCCACCGTAAGCGTTGCTTTGGGATCGGTTGTAACCGATGCAAAGATTTCGGCCAGAAATTCGGGAGATACAACTACAGGAAGCAATCCATTATTCAAAGAGTTTCCTTTAAATATATCGGCAAAGAAACTGCTTACAACCACACGAAATCCGTATCCGGCAATAGCCCAGGCTGCGTGTTCGCGGCTTGAACCACTACCAACGTTTTTACCTGCCACCAGTATCTCACCGGAATAGGTGTTCTGGTTTAATACAAACGAAGGAACCGGATTATTCTCTTTGTCGTACCGCCAGTCGCGGAAGAGGTTATCTCCAAACCCTTCGCGGGTTGTAGCTTTTAAGAAACGGGCAGGTATAATTTGATCGGTATCCACATTTTCGATTGGAAGAGGAACTACCGTTGATGTTAATGTTACGAATTTTTCCATTTTTTCTTATTCTTATAGTGTTCGTGGATCTGTTATTTTTCCGGTAACCGCAGCAGCGGCAGCAACAAGCGGCCCTGCAAGAATGGTACGTGCACCAGGACCCTGACGGCCTTCAAAATTACGGTTGCTTGTACTTACGGCATATTTACCAGCAGGCACCTTGTCTTCATTCATAGCCAGACAAGCTGAACAACCAGGCTGACGCAATTCAAAACCTGCTTCCTTCAGAATAACATCCAACCCTTCTTCCTTAATCTGACGAGCAACATTCCATGACCCGGGAACCAACCAAGCAGTTACATGATCGGCTTTTTTACGCCCCTTTACAAAATTGGTAAACATCCGGAAGTCTTCGATACGTCCATTGGTACAGCTACCAAGAAACACATAATCGATCTGCTTTCCCTGAATAGGCTTACCGGCCTCGAATCCCATATAGTCGAGCGCCTTTTTGTACGACACGCGACTTGCTTCGTCAACACTGTCCAACGCAGGAATAATTCCGCTGATCCCCATACCCATACCCGGATTGGTACCATAGGTAACCATAGGCTCAATATCTTCAGCATGAAAAAGCACTTCCTTATCGAACACAGCATCTGCTTCACTATACAATGTTTTCCAGTAAGCCAACGCCTTATCCCACTCCTCCCCTTTTGGAGCAAACTCACGGCCCTTCAGGTAATCGAATGTTGTCTGATCAGGAGCAACCATCCCTCCGCGAGCACCCATTTCTATACTTAAATTACAGATTGTAAGGCGTTCTTCCATGGACGTAGAACGAATTGCTTCGCCTGCATATTCAACAAAATAGCCCGTTGCACCGCCGGTTGTCATCTTTGAAATGATATATAAAGCAATATCTTTGGCTGTTACACCCGCTTTAAGTTTTCCATCGACCGTAATACGCATCGTTTTGGGTTTCCGCTGGAAAATACACTGCGTTGCCAGAGTCATTTCAACTTCACTAGTACCAATACCAAAAGCAATAGCACCCATGGCTCCATGCGTAGAAGTATGAGAGTCGCCGCAAACGATAGTCATGCCTGGTTGCGTGTATCCGTTTTCAGGTCCTACCACATGGATAATTCCATTTTTATTATTGCCAATACCATAATAGGTAATGCCAAATTCCTTCGCGTTATTAGCAAGGGTATCCACCTGGTTTTTTGAGATCGGATCTTCAATAGGGAACTCCTGCTTCAAGGTAGGTACATTATGGTCGGGCATACAAAGCGTCTGTTCCGGACGGAACACCTTCAGACCGCGGGCTCTTAAACCTCCAAACGCCTGAGGACTGGTTACTTCATGGCAGAAGTGACGATCAATATACAATTGTATGGTCCCATCCGCTAAGGTGTCCACCACATGTTTGTCCCATATTTTTTCAAAAAGAGTCTTCATACGTTTCTATCTTATTTTACAAATTTATTAATTGCATCTATAAACGCCTCAACGGAAGCAGCAATAATATCCGTATTGGCCGAAAAACCATAATAATTATTTCCTTCATATTCAACCTGCATATGAACTTTACCTACGTCATCGCTTCCTTTATTAATTGCCTGAATAAGGAATTCCTGAATTGTCATGGTACGATGAATAATAGATTTCACCGCTTTAATGGCAGCATCAACAGGACCATTCCCTGATGCGGCAGCTTCAAATTTCTCTCCCGCAATATTCAGACAAACACTTGCAACAGCCTGAACTCCTACGCCAGAGGTAACCTGAAGATATTCAAGTTTAATGCGATGCATAGCTACTCGGTCTTTCCCTGCAAGCATCAACACATCGTCGTCGTTAATATCTTTCTTACGGTCGGCCAGCTTAAGGAATTCTTCGTAAACCTTATCCAGTTTATCCTGATCAAGGTCTACACCCAATATATTTAACCGGTGTTTCAATGCAGCCCGTCCGCTTCTTGCAGTCAATACAATGGCATTATCATCAATACCTACATCCTTTGGATCTATTATTTCGTAGCTTTCGCGGTTCTTTAAAACTCCATCCTGATGTATTCCGGAAGAGTGAGCAAATGCATTTCGTCCCACGATAGCCTTATTTGGCTGAACAGGCATATTCATCAAGCTGGAAACCATCCGGCTGGTCGAATATATTTTCGTACTGTTTATATTAGTAACAATTCCTGTCTCCTTATGGCTTTTAAAAATCATGGCAATTTCTTCCAAAGCCGTATTTCCTGCCCGTTCGCCAATGCCATTAATGGTAACTTCCACCTGGCGCGCGCCGTTCATTACTCCCTGAACAGTATTTGCAGTAGCCATTCCCAAGTCGTTGTGACAGTGGGTAGAAATAACCGCATTATGGATACCATCCACATGTTCCATCAGGTAACGAATCTTTGCGCCATATTCATCGGGAAGACAATATCCGGTTGTATCCGGAATATTTACAACCGTTGCACCGGCTTTGATAACCGCTTCCACCACCCTTGCCAGATACGCATTATCCGTACGTCCGGCATCTTCGGCATAGAACTCCACGTCTTCCACAAAACGTTTAGCGTATTTTACACAAGCCTTAGCGCGTTCAAGAATATCATCCTGATTAGAGTTAAACTTATAGCGAATATGATAATCGGAAGTACCTATTCCTGTATGAATACGTCCGCGTTTGGCAAATTTCAATGCTTCGGCAGCCACTTCAATGTCTTTTTCCACAGCGCGGGTAAGCGCACAAATGGTTGGCCAGGTAACCGCTTTGGATATTTCAACCACGCTTTTAAAATCACCGGGACTCGACACGGGAAATCCGGCTTCAATAATATCTACGCCCAATTCCTCCAATGCCTTGGCAACCTGAATCTTTTCAAGTGTGTTCAACTGGCACCCAGGAACCTGTTCACCATCTCGTAATGTGGTGTCGAAAATAAACAATTTGTCTGACATAATCCTATAATTCTTAATTTGTTTGTACTCGTAACAACAAAAAAGCCTCTCTCACAAGGAAGTGAGAAAGGCTTTTTCTTTTAACATATGCTTTGCATAGCACAACAGTCTCACTTCCCAGTCCGTTCCCAGAGTAGAATATCAATTAGAGAAATAATAATGAAACTATTTGCTGTATGCTGTATCATTGCTTTACTTATTTTTACGTTGCAAAGATAACTCCTTTTTCGAAACAAGCAAATGAAATTCGATATTTTTCATATTATTTTTCTTACAGTTTGTAACAATGCGACTTGTATTTCGTTCCGATTCATTATTTATACCTCTTTTCATGCTGCTATAAAGCATATATAATAGGAAGAAAGTGTTGTTTCGTCTCAAACGAATTAAAAAATATAGCTTACTTTTGCGTTTAAATCAAGCAGCATAGTAGAATATATGGAAATTGACTCATTGAACGAACGAGCCAAAAAGGTAGAAAAAGAGACAAAAGCATTTTTTAAAACCGTAAAGAAAAACAGAATGAGGGAACTGGACGATATGGTCCACTACCTGCATGAAGAAGTGTTTGAAGAAACAGACTGCTTGTCGTGTGCCAATTGTTGCCGCTCACTCGGACCGCGCATTACCGACAGGGACATAGAACGTATAGCTTCCGCTAAACGGATGAAGCATCATGAAGTTGTTTCTACCTATTTGCGAATTGACGAGGACAACGATTACGTATTCAAAACCATGCCCTGCCCATTTCTGGAGGCCGACAATTACTGCAGCATTTACGAAGACCGTCCGAAAGCTTGCAGGGAATACCCTCACACCGACAGAAAAAAGTTTTTTCAAATACATTCACTAACTATTAAAAATGCAGCAACTTGCCCGGCTGTCTTTAAATTACTGGAAAGACTAAAAAAAGAGTTTTAGCCTTTGATAGTTCTTAAATTTTCTTTATATTTGGCTAAATGTTAATTGGAGCCTATGAAACCTAATTTCGGAATCAGTTCTGCCCAGGTAAACGAATTGTTATGTAAGCAATTTGCAACCTGGTCTTTGGTCTCCGCCAATTACCAGGCATTGGAGACAGTAAAAAGCAAATCATATTCTTTCGAAGATTTCACTTTAAAAGTTCAGTTTAATCCTTTCAGAAAGAACACACCTAATCCGCCCTGTCCTTTATGCGCTAACAATTTGTCGGTCAAACAAGAACGGGTGCCGTTCGGGAGAGACTATATTGTATTATGTAATCCTTATCCAATTTTTCCAAGTCACTTTACCATTCCAGCCAGGATACATTCTCCTCAGCGGATTCTGTCACGATTCGGTGATTTGCTTGAATTAAGCAGAAAGCTGGATAAATTTACCTTATTCTATAACGGACCCTTTTGCGGGACATCGGCTCCGGATCACGCACACTTTCAGGTCGGCACGAAGGGGATTATGCCCTTCGATAACGAAATCGATTCGCTTGTTAAGCACAAAGGAGAGCTTATTTTGTCCGAACCAACCGCCTCACTTTACGGATTATACGGCGTTGCACGAAACTGTCTGATAATAAAAGCGCGGACAATTACCGCAGCCAGGAAACTATTCGGCCTTATTTATCAGTCGTTGTCCGAAAAAGAAGGAGAGCCGGAACCAAGGATGAATATCCTTTGTCAATATACGGATGGAACGTGGACTGTATCTATTTTCCCCCGGTCAGAACAATGTCCGGGTTTATACGATAATGCAGACAGCAACCAACGGCTATTAAAACCGGGGGCTGTGCAAATGGGTGGTCTGTTTATTACCTCGAGCGAAGAAGATTATGACAAAGCAACACCATCCATTCTCCTGGATATCTACAGACAAATTTGTCTTCCAGATGATTCATTCAGGGACCTATGCCAACACATACAACAGCTTTACAGCAAATAATGACTAAAAAGTGAGCCTTCTACAAATATGTTCGTTATATTTGCTGTTCAATAAACCTTTACAACCCGATAAGAGATATGAAACAATTCTTTAAAATGATGTTTGCTTCGGCATTAGGTGTATTCATCGCCGCCGGATTGCTTGTTTCCTGTTTGATTTTTCTGCTGATAGGTGTTTCTGCCAGCATGAGCGAACCAACATCTTACTCTCCGTCTTCCAACACCGTTCTGAAGATAAGCCTCAACGGAACGCTAAGTGATCAGACTGTCGAAAATCCTTTTGCCATCATTTTTGGAGAAAATGAAGAAACATTATCTCTTAAAGATATTCTAAAAGCCATTAAGGAAGCTAAAAAATCGGATAAAATTAAAGGAATTTACCTGGAAGCAGGCTCACTTTCGGCAGGTTCATCAAGTATTGATGCTATACGCCGTGCGTTGATAGACTTTAAGGAAAGTAAAAAATTCGTTGTTGCTTACGGCGACAGTTATACCCAGGGCTGCTATTATCTTTGCAGCGTGGCCGATAAAGTATTTGTTAATCCACAGGGACTGCTTATGTTAACCGGAATGTCCTCGCAAACCATGTTTTATAAGGGTTTGTTGAATAAACTGGGTGTAGAGATGCTTATTTTCAAAGTAGGTACTTACAAAGGAGCTGTCGAACCTTTTATGCTTGACAAACTAAGCGACGCCAACCGCGAACAGATTAGTTCGTATATGAACGGCATCTGGAATAATGTTACAAAAGACATTGCTACTTCAAGAAAAATATCTGTAGACGATATAAATTTATTTGCCAACCAGGGTTACGCGGCCGAACTTCCAGGCAAAGCCAAAGAATGCGGTTTGATTGATGATTTAAAATATAAGCCGGAAGCCGAAGCCTATGTAAAAGAGCTTGCAGGGCAGACCGACGACAAATTCAAAACTGTTGGTGTTGATAAAGTAAAGAACATTAAATCGTCCGAATCTAAAAGCAAAAATAAAATTGCAGTGTTGTATGCCGAAGGTGAAATTACCGAAACGGAAAGCAACACCTATGATATGGACAAAACGATTACTGAAAAAGTAGCCGAAGAGCTGATTAAACTGAAAGACGATGAGTCTGTAAAGGCAGTTGTTTTACGTGTTAATTCACGGGGAGGAAGCGCTTTCACTTCAGAACAAATCTGGAAACAGGTGCTGGAGCTAAAGAAAGTGAAGCCAATCGTTGTATCCATGGGAGATGTAGCTGCATCGGGAGGATATTATATCTCGTGTGCCGCCAGCAAAATTGTTGCCGAACGCAATACGCTTACAGGCTCGATCGGTATTTTTGGTATGTTCCCCAATTTAACCGGTTTATTCAATAAACTAGCTCTTACAACCGATGTTGTAAAAACAAACACCTATGCCGACTTAGGCGATGCAAGCCGTCCGATGCGTGAAGACGAAAAAGCATTGATCCAGGCGCGCATCAATGCCGGATACGATACATTTATCACACGCTGTGCCGATGGCCGCGGAGTAAGTAAAGCCGCCATCGACTCGATTGGCCAGGGTCGTGTCTGGACAGGCGAACAAGCATTGGACAGAGGACTTGTTGATGAACTGGGAGGAATAGAGAAAGCCATTACTGTGGCTGCCAAACTAGCCAAGCTTAAAGATTATAAGCTAACCGAAGTATCGGGAAGTAAAGATTTCTTCAAAGATTTATTGGAAAAAGAACTAGATGAAGTAAAAGTAAATATGGTGAAACAAGTATTGGGAGATGAATATGAGTACGTAAAAGCACTCCATTTAATCAAATCGGCTCCGGCTATTCAGACGAGACTGCCCTACGATGTGCAACCATTATAAAATGACATGCCAACAGACAACACAAGAAAACTCAATCATTTTTTATCCCCTTTATCCTTTTTATATGGATTAGGAGTAAGATTAAGAAACCAACTATTTGACTGGGGATTGTTACCATCGGAACAATTCCCGGTCCCGGTTATATGTATCGGAAACCTTGCAGTGGGTGGAACGGGTAAAACTCCCCATACGGAGTATCTTATCCGTCTTCTTCAGGGAACATACAAAGTAGCGGTATTGAGCCGCGGATATAAGCGAGAAACCAAAGGATATATTTTGGCGGACGAAAACAGTACAAGTCAGCAGATCGGAGACGAACCATTCCAAATGAAACGGAAGTTCCCCTCCCTCACTGTTGCAGTGGATGCCGACCGCAGAAGAGGCATTCGTGCACTTCTTTCTCTCCCGGAACAAGATCGCCCCGAAGTTATTTTACTTGACGATGCCTACCAACACCGGTATGTTACTCCGTCGTTCAGTATTCTGCTTACAGCGTACGACCGCCTCTTCCGCTGGGACAAGCTGCTTCCTGTAGGCTTACTCAGGGAACCCATATCCGGCAAACGAAGAGCCGATATTGTGGTTGTAACCAAATGTAAGAGCGAACTAAAACCAATAGAATGCAGGATTATTGAAGAAGACATGCATCTTGTTGCACATCAGCAGGTTTTCTTTACCGATGTGCGATACGACGAACTTACACCCGTATTTCCTGCAGAAGGAGGTTCGTTGCATCTGGCAGATATCCGGTCGGGCGATGCCATACTCGTGCTATCCGGAATCGCGGCTCCGGCAGGATTTGTAAAGGAGATCAAGCAGTACCCCGGACGGGTAACCTTTTTGCAGTTCCCCGATCATCATGAATTTACGACGCAAGACATTAAGAAAATTCAGGATACGTACAACAAACTAAACGCGAATAGAAAACATATAATCGTAACCGAAAAAGATGCTGCAAGGCTGATGAACAACAACCTTGTGCCAGACGAATGGAAAAAGTCTCTTTATTACCTGCCAATCCGTATTAAATTTGATCTGGACAGGGAACCGGAGTTTGATGAAATTATACTTAAACATATCATTACATTTTACAGAAACAATATTTTACGTTAAGCAAAATGAGTAAAAGAACAGAAATTGCGACATTGGGCGAATTTGGTCTTATCGACCACCTTACGAACAAAATAGAACTTAAAAACGAAAGCAGCACAAAAGGTGTAGGCGACGATGCAGCCGTACTAGAATATAAAGAAAAACAGGTACTGGTAACTACCGATTTACTGCTCGAAGGAATTCATTTTGATCTCATGTATTGTCCGCTTAAGCATTTGGGTTATAAGGCAGCTGTTGTAAATTTCTCGGATATATATGCAATGAATGGAATACCCAAACAGATAACAGTATCTGTAGCTATTTCCAAACGCTTTAGTGTGGAAGACCTCGAAGATTTTTACGAAGGACTACAGCTTGCCTGCGAGGTATATGGAGTTGATATTATCGGAGGAGATACTTCGGCATCGCTTACCGGAATGGCAATAAGCATTACCTGTATTGGCGAAGGCGAAAAAGAAAAGATTGTGTACCGCAGTGGAGCCAAAGAAACAGATCTTATTTGTGTGTCGGGCGATTTAGGCGCAGCCTATATGGGCCTTCAGTTGCTGGAAAGAGAAAAGCAACTCTTTAGAGGAGAAAAAGAATTTACGCCCGATTTTTCAGGAAAAGAATATATTCTGGAACGTCAGCTTAAACCGGAAGCCAGAAAAGATGTAGTCGAACAACTTGCCGCAGCAGGCATTGTTCCAACTTCAATGATCGATATATCCGATGGTTTATCCTCCGAATTGCTTCATATATCCAAACAAAGCAATACCGGATGCCGCATCTACGAAGAACGTATTCCTATTGATTATCAGACAGCTTATATGGCCGAACAGTTTAATATGAACCTGGTAACAGCTGCACTAAACGGTGGCGACGATTACGAACTACTCTTTACCGTACCCCTAATACTCCATGATAAGGTTTCGGCAATGAAAGGTATCAAAGTAATCGGACATGTTACCAACGCTTCGTTAGGCAACTACATGGTAGCCCGCGACGGAAGTGAGATTGAATTGATAGCCCAAGGCTGGAACTCGATTAAAGAGTAAAAAAAGTTTACTAAAGTGTTGCAGAATTAAAAAAAGTCCCTATCTTTGCACCCGTAAACAAAACGATGGTGCCATAGCTCAGTTGGTAGAGCAAAGGACTGAAAATCCTTGTGTCCCCGGTTCGATTCCTGGTGGCACCACTTAAAAAAGCAAAGAGCTACTCTTAATAGAGTGGCTCTTTTTTATTTATCTACTCAGAAGACAAATCTAACGTTTAGAAAACCTATTTTAAATTACCACTTTTAGAAGACAACTTTGTTATGAAAAATAAAAGTTATGTTAGCGTTGATTTAAGCATTTTGATTCCTTTTTTATTAGGGATGTTATATATTCTTTTTCCATCCAATAATAATTCAAATGATGCGTATGCGTATGCTGGCAGTATTAAAGCGGGTGATTTATTCAGTTATCATCACTTATTATTTAATGCTTTTGGATATTTATGGGTTAAGTTAATCGATATTCAAAATGTATTGAATTTAGTATGTATCATAAATGCTTTATTTGCAGTTGGATGTTTGTATTGTCTGCGCTCAATACTGCTTTATAGACTTAATAAAAATTCTGTTGGATATATACTATTATTAGTTGGCGCCAGCTATGGTTTTATGCGTTTTTCTACTGACGGGGAAACATATATTATTCCATTGTTTTTTTCTTTACTGGCAAGTTATTCCTTACTTTATTATCGTTCGCCTTTTGTTGTTAGTCTATTAGCTGCAATTGCTTGTTTATTTCATCAAATTCATTTCTTCTGGTGGTTGGGGTTAGGACTTTATTTTTTGAATAGCAATGTATGCCGGAATAGAAAAAAATCTATAATTTATTATGTGTTGGGAGCAAGTATTGTTCCACTTGTATATTGGATAGCCTTTTCTTTAAATCCTGCAGATTGCGATAATATTATTCAGTATATATTTCATGATTATATATTTATTAAAGGTGTTGGATTCAGCCTAAAACATGCGTTAACGCTTACTCCCATTAGTTTTATAAGGACTTTTATTCAAATACATGGATATATGTATCCGCTATTAGTAAAACATCCATGGATAATCATTGGCATATTGCTTTCTTTGGCCTGTTTTATAAGTACAATCAAACGTTGTAATGGTGTAATTACCCAATCAATTCAGGCAAGTTCTGAAATAATGTACTTTACTAAATGCCATTTATATATTTTAATTCTTCAGTTTGTTTTTGCTTTTTATTCGAATGGAAATGCTGAGTTTATGGCAATGCTTCCATTTGTTTTAAGCATATGTATTCTTTTTCGATATGACATAGATTATAAATTCGTTCGAAATGCGGGGTTGGGGTTGTTGTTTTGGAATATGACAGTAGGGATTCTACCTTATCATCTTATTGATATCAACCCGCATAAAGTTTTGGTTGAGTATATTTGTAAACATCCACAAAATGTGTATTATTTAACCGATTTGAATCAAATTAAAAATATGACATATTATTATCGTCCGGATTTGGACTTAAAACTGTATGGTAATATTGTAAATTTGGAGCATGTAATAACCAATGAGCAACCTATTTATACGGATTTGTTTTACAATCATATTTTTTTGTCAAGAGGAAAGATGGTTGAGAATAAGGATGAATCTGAAAAACTAATAGAATATTCAACACTATCTGATACACTCAACTATGATTTAGGAGAATGGTACATTTCCACGATTAAGGCTCCACTTGTTAAAGAAAAAAAGTAGTTCATCTAAGCTTATTAATAAAATAGGATCCGGGTATACACATGATCCCAATTGTTTTATGGCATTGGGAAACTCGTGAAGCAAGATATAGTTAGTCTTTGGAATAAAGACAGGTCTATTTCGAGTGCAGGACAAAAATAAACGAATATTGTCTTGCGAGTAAGACAATATAACTATACTTTTGTCTTACTCACAAGACAATATGATATTATGGATAAAAACATTCTAAAAACAGTTATTGCCGACAATCAGATCGAAGTTCCTAAATATAAGGTGATTCCAAGAGATTTCACTTTTGAGGAATTTGGCAATTATGTCTTTGTCGGTATACGAAGAGCGGGAAAATCATTTTTGCTCTATCAACGGATGCAACAGTTACT
>RRZT010507077.1_pt1 | contig 12191 bp, 8 predicted proteins | sample 2165551 | NCBI WGS metagenome assembly RRZT01 (sample SAMN10456910, study PRJNA506462) | wastewater metagenome | biome: wastewater; feature: sludge; material: wastewater sludge; isolation source: wastewater sludge with Escherichia coli K12::gfp cells carrying plasmid... | place: USA: Moscow, Idaho ... | reverse complement strand
GATAAAATTGCCATCAAAGTCGCTGCTTAACTCTTCCATCTCCAATATTTGACCGGGTAAAACCACAAAAATAAAGGGGCCGCTTGCCTGATATTGTTTCAGGTTTACAGTTCCCTTCATATAGCCTTTTGTGCATAAAATACCTGCAAATACATTTACTTTAAAGGGTTTGTTCAGGCAGGGCGAAATGCAGGGATTTTCTATTAATACAAAATCGTCGCCTATGGAATCTCTTCTGAAGTTATCGTTTTCGGCAGCCCAATTGAAGAACTCAGTTACATTTTTGTTATTCATATGTTTCAATTATGCTACAAAATTAGATTGAAATATCATATATAAATCTACTATATTACCTAATGACCAAAATAAGAGTTTGTTTTAGTAATATTTAATTATAAAATATTACTAAAATGCACAATTTGTAAATGTAAAATTACAGGGAATAATTGGCTGGCAAACGAAGTATAATGCTGAGACAGAAAAAGTGAATGCTGAAGTGTCGGATTTGGCTACTCAACTGAAAACCTGTTATGAGGTAAACCAGGTTTTGAATTCGGAAACGCGGGCTTTGCTTACAATTATTTTTTCTGGAGCCGATACAAAAAGATTGATGGAGACTTTGCTGCCAAACCACACTGAAATATCTTTTATAGCCTTACGTGCCACAATAAACTGTCGGTTTGCACGAAAAAACAGCTGCGGATCGAGTTGTGAGGCAATGTCTTCGAGGCTGGTGTCCAGATGATACATTTGTTCTTCGGACATAATGGTAACCATTTTGTTTTCGGTGTAAAAAAAGTCGATTTTGCTCACCTGTAATGGTATAAATTTATCTTTGTACGGAATCAGAAAACCGGATTTGTAACTTTTATTGTTTACTTTAAAGTTGGCTATAAGCTTTGTTATTAATTCATTGTTAACGTGTTCGTTGTTGGCTGTTAGTGTGCGTAGTTTATTGAGTGCACGTTCCAGATTTTTCTGGTTAATGGGTTTTAATAAATAATCGATGCTGTTTACTTCGAAAGCTTTGAGGGCATATTCGTCGTAAGCAGTAGTAAATATAATGGGGCAATTTATTGTAATCTCGTCGAAAATGGCAAACGATGCTCCATCGGCCAGGTGAATATCCAGAAACAACACATCGGGCTGTGGGTTCGACCGAAACCAGTCTATGGTTTCTTCCACGCTCTGAAGTATAGCCAAAATCTGAATATCTTCAGCAAGTTGCTGTAATATCCGTTGTAAGTTCTGCGAAGCAATTAGTTCGTCTTCTACTATAAGTGCTTTCATAATCGTCCTTGTTTATTTTATTGTAGTCTTCTTCATCAATTAATGGCACCTCCACGCTAAAAATATCGGTCATACCAATCTCAATTTTTTTCCGAAGAAGTAATTCATAGCGTTGTGCCAAATTTGCCAACCCTATACCTTCGCCTTTCTCGGCTTCCTTTTTGGCTTGTATTACATTTGAAAAAAGAATTGAATTATTTGCAGTTGTATCTATATGTATGGTAAGCGGGTGTTTGTTGCTGATAACGTTGTGTTTAATCGCATTCTCGAGCAATAATTGCAGGCTTATGGGTAGTATATATTTGTGCTTGTATTTATCGTCAATGGTATATTCCACCTGAATGTTTTCGCCGTATCGTATCCGCATTAAATGTGCGTACGAGTCCACAAATTCAAGTTCTTCGGTCAGTGTTACTATTTTTTTATTGCCAATAGAATACCTGAATACCTGCGACAAGTGTTGCATATAGGTGTGTGCCCTTTCGGGGTCGATGCCGATAAGGCCATCAAGGGTATTTAGTGAGTTGAAGAGGAAATGCGGGTCCACCTGGTTTTTAAGCGATTCGTACTGAATACGGAGGTTCTCGCCTTTCAGACCTTCATTTTCAAGTAAAGTACGTTGTTGCTCACTTACCGACGAGAGTAAAAATGTTGACAACAATACGATTAGTACTAAAATCAGATTTTTAATCAGGTTCGTAATCAGAAACTGATGCTCGGTTAACATAAGCGGCTTCATAAAAACAAACTGACTGGTAATAATGTAACTCAGTAATATTGAAATTAATGTGGTGCCACTAACCAATAGTGTGAGCATAAGTCTTTTGGATTTAACTTTGCTTATCACCAGAAAACTATAACTGTAAAGTGCATACAATATGGCCAGGTTTGTAATAAGCATATAAAACAAACCATATCTATTGACCATTTTTTCGGAATTATAAAAAAAGCCAATAAGCATAATTACATCCAGAATGGCACCTATAAAAAAGGATATTCTGAATGCATTTTTATTTGTAAATGGTTGTAATATGGAGTGTCGTTTCATAATGATATACTTATTCAGAATAAATAGGAGTAGCCATAAATTCTAAGCGTGTACTAAAATAGTAAAAAACAGTCTTGTTCTGAAATATTTTTATTATTTCAGAACATAAACTGCTACAAAACTATTTTGAATTGCTTAGCTGTAGTTGCCTTTCGGTTACTTTCAGCATAAGTTTTTTTCGTTTACCGGATCGGTTTTTTTCGCCTATCCGTTTGAATATATAGTAAATTACAGGCACTACTACCAATGTCAGAATCATTGAGCTGGTTAAGCCTCCGATAATGACCCATGCCATCCCGTTTTTCATTTCGGCGCCATTACCGGCAGCCAGAGCTATGGGTAACATACCAAATATCATCGAAAACGTAGTCATCAGAATGGGGCGAATTCGTTCCCTGCCGGCCTCAATTACAGCTTCGGCAAGGCTAAGTCCTTCTTTACGGAGGTGGTTGGCAAAGTCGACCAGTAATATGGCATTTTTAGCCACCAAACCAATCAGTACAATTATACCAATAATACTAAATATATCCAGGTTTTTCATGGTCAATGCCAGGGCCAGTATTGCGCCAATCATTGCCAGCGGAATCGAAAACAACACCACAAGCGGGTCGGTGAGTGAGTTGTATAACATCACCATAATGAGATAAATAAGAACGATGGCAGCAATAAATGCAAAGCCAAGACTGCCGAATGCCGACTCCTGTTGTTCCATCATACCGCTGGTTACTACTTCAACACCATCGGGTAGTTTGTTGGCATAAGCAGCCTGTATTTCGGCGCCTACTGTTCCGGCTGCACGCCCGATAACATTCGATTTTATGGTAATTGATGAGATACGGTTGGTGCGCTCAAGCGCTGTGGCCCCAACTCCGTAATGAATGTCGGCAAACTGTTGTAATTCAATCAACTCGCCTCTTTTGTTTACGAATGTAAGCCGGGCTATATCTTCGGGTTTCGTACGGTCGAAATTATCCACTCCGATACGGATATCATAATCAAAATTTCCGTCTTTGTACTTTGAGTCGTCGTTACCATTCAGCGCTGTACGCATGGTACCACCCACGTCGTTTACCGATAATCCGTAACCTGCCATTTTTTCGCGGTCGAGTTTTACCTGTACTTCCTGACGGGGATCGTCAATGGAGAAGCGTGCATCCGAGGTACCCGGAGTATGGCGTACCACATCAAGTACAATGGCCGCTGCCTGTTCTACTTTGCTGTAGTCGGCTCCCTGAACGACCAACTGAATTGGTTCCATATCACCCGATGCTGTTGGGGCCGATGAACGAACCCGTATACCCGGAATGGCCTGCGCTATTTTATCTTTCGTTATGGCTGCATATTCGTTTGCCGTAAGCTTGCGTTTTGATTTATCCACCAGTTTTACGCTGATTGTTGTTTCGTTGTTTTTGGTGGTTGTGGCCGATTTACCAACATTGGTAAACACGGTTTCAACTTCGGGCAACGTCCGGATAATTTTTTCGGCCTGCATGGTAATCTGATTGTTTTGGTACAGCGTCACCTGCGGATTCATTTCGAGAGTTACTATAAACTCACCTTTGTCCGAATCGGACATAAAGGCAAACCCGATAAAGCCGGCTGGCAACAACGCAAATGAAGCAAAAAACAGTCCGAATGCGATGGAAATAACAGTAACTTTGTGTTTCAAACTCCACGCTAAAAGGTTTGCGTACCAGTTTTTTAGTTCGTAAAATGCCTGCTCTACTGTGTGCGAGAATCGCCCCGACAGAGTTTCGCGATTTTCGTCGGATAGTTTCCCGAAGCGCGACACTAATAGCGGTGTAACCGTAAACGACACGAACAAACTACTCAATGTAGCAATTACAATGGGAATGGCAAATTCTTTCAGGATGTTACCAATTAATCCACCACTAAGTGCCAGAGGTAGGAATACTACTACAATTACCAGTGTAATGGCCACAGCGGTAAACATAATTTGTAAACCACCATCAATGGCTGCCCGCCAGCGGGTTTTCCCTTTTTCCATGTGGGTAAACATGTTTTCGATAACCACAATAGAATCGTCCACAAGAATACCAACCACCAGCGAAAGCGCCATTAGCGACATCATGTTCAGCGAAAATCCCATTATATACATGGAAATAAATGCCGGTATAATTGAGAGCGGAACGGCAATCATTACGATGATTGCACTACGCACATTGTGTAAAAAGATAAAGCATACAAAGGCTACAATAATAATGGCCAAAACAAGGTCGAACACTACAGAATCTGCTGCAGCACGAGTGTAAATAGAATCGTCGGTAGCAATGTCAAATTTCACATTGTTTGCTGCATATTCACTTTCGATGTGTTTTAACTCATCTTTTACAAGGTCGGTCACTTTTACAGCATTGGCATCGCTTTGTTTTTGTACCGACAAACCAATGGCATCTTTGCCATCAATACGGCTGATAATTTTTTGCTCGGCTATACCATCCTCAATTTCGGCTACATCCAGAATTTTCACTTTCCCTCCTCCGGGTGTTGTAGCTATAACCGTATTGCTCAACTCGGTAAGTGTAGTGTATTTGGCAGCTAACCGAACGGAATATACTGCCTTTTCGTTTTCGATATTACCGGCGGGGATTTCCATGTTTGCCTGCTGTATAGCCGATAGTACCTGAAGTACCGATATTTTATAGGCTTTCAGCTTCTCGGTATCGATGTTTACTTTTATCTGACGTTCGATACCTCCTGTCATGTTAATTGAACCCACGCCCGGTAGTTTGGCCAAGCGGGGCTGAATACGGTCTTCAACCAATTTATAAAACTCCGTTGGCGACATTGACGATGATGCGGCTACATTAAGTACCGGTTTCTCGTCGAGTGCCACTTTGTTAATGGAAGGATCTTTTATGTCGGATGGAAGATTGGCTTTTATGGCCGATATTTTGCGTTGTGCTTCCTGTACAGCCAGGTTAGCATCGGCGTCCTCGTTAAGTTCAACCACTATGACTGATACACCTTCCATTGACGTAGAACTGATTTTTTTCAGATTTTCGACAGTAGATAATGCATCTTCAATTTTTTTGGTTACCGAGCTTTCCACTTCCGATGCTCCGGCACCCGGATATATGGTTTGTACGGTGAGTATGGGTAATTCAAACTTGGGAAGCAAGTTTAAATTCAGCATATTATACGATAGTAAACCTCCAATGGTAAGCAGGGTGAAAATTACCGCTATAATCAGTGGTTTTTTTATCGAAGTTTCAACAATATTCATAAGTAAGAATTGAATAATTAGTTAATTACTGATACTTTAGCGCCATCGCTCAGGTTTATTTGTCCGTCGACTACTACTTTATCGCCCCGGCTTATACCACCCAATACTTCAATGTCGGTATCAAAACTACGCCCGGTATTTATTTTTACCATGCGGGCTACGTTGTTGTTTACCACATATACCGAAGGGTCTTTAACACTGCTTATAATGGCATTGCGAGGAATCATCAACGCTTCACCATCGTTCGATGTATTGATAATTACGTTTACATATGTGCCGGCTTTGAGTTTATTTTTACCATTATTGGCTATCATTACTTCCACCGGATAGGTGTGCGAAGCAGTTGCTTTCTGACTTATGGTCCGGATTTTTTTTTTGTATTTAGTACTGGATTGTACGTCCGAAGTCACTTCTACCGGCTGACCGTCTTTTAATTGATAAGCATCTGTTTCCGATACTTCGAGCACCACTTTGAGTTCGTTAATATCCGAAATTCCGGCGATGATTGTACCTGCATTTACAAAAGCTCCCTGTTCAACGTTTTTGCTGGTAATGTAACCACTGAATGGAGCTGTAACTTTACAATCGTCCCATTGCTTTTTAGCATTCTGCAATTGAATGGATGCGTTTTCGTAGGCCAGTTTGATATCACGATACTGTGTTTCGGACACGGCTTCGCCTTTGCGCAATACTTCGTAACGGGCGATATCTTCTTTGTACTTGTCAAAATTCAGTTTGGCATTTTCGTAAGCAAGACGTTTGTAAGTATCGTCAATTTCGGCCAAAACCTTTCCCTGAGCCACATAATCGCCCATTTTAAAATAAATACGGGTTATTTTTCCGGCACTTTCCGAAGCAATATTTACGTCCTTTGCAGGTTGGGCTGTACCAACCATACGCAAATTATTACCGGTAGCCTTCATTTCGACCTGCGCAAGCGTTACAGCAATTTCGCTGGCCGTTGTTTTTGCTTCTTTGTGGCTGTCAATTTCTTTTTTGTTCGAAGCTAACACCCATGTCATTGCACCGAGCAACACTACAATGGATACAGTGGAAATAATTGTTTTCTTTTTCATATCTTTTTTATACCTTAAATTATCAATGATTGTAACCTTAAGAGCTTTTAGGGTTTAATAAAGAGCTCGCGTGGGTTTATAGTATTGAATTAGTTTGTTGAATTGTATAAGTCTTTGATTTTTCCGTTGATGGACATAATTTTTAGTTCGGCTTCTTTTAAATTATAAAGAGCTGACAGGTAATTTGCCTGTGCACTGCTCAAACTCATTTCATCCTGTAGCAAAGTGCTCATAGTAGCCAGTCCCTGATTTAGCTTGAGGCTTGTTTCCTGGTACACTTTTTCGGATAGTTCCACATTCTGGCGCTGTCGTTTTACAGTTGCCCGGTTATTTATATAGGTATTCAATGCGTTTTTGTAATTCACACCATAATTCTCCTTGGTGCTCTCGAGTGTTTCGCTTGTTTTTTTAATATCCATACTTGCCTGACGGGATTTAGCGCGTTTTTCAAATCCGTCAAATATCGGAACCGAGAGGCTTACGGAAAAATTAGCCATCGGGTACCATTTATTGGCGCTTCCGCTTTCGAAGTAAGTACTGAAATCGTTGCGGAGTCCCTGATAGGCAGCCTGACCCGATAACGATAAAGTTGGCAAGTAACCACTGTTTACAAGTTTTTTATTCAGCATATTCAGCTCTTTTTGCGATTGTAGCATACGAATGTTTACGTTTTCCGAAAAGTCGTTCATCAAAACCGGCTCTACGGCCGATAATGGCTGTGTGACTGAATCGGTAAGTGCTATTTCCTGTGTAGCAGATAAACCTGTCAGGTATTTTATCATATTAATTTGCTGTTCAAGCGCGGCATCGGTATTACTTTTTTGTGTATACAGGTTCTCGAGATTAACGTTTACACGGTCGAGGTCAACCTGTTTTCCAAGACCTGTTTCTACAGTAAGGCGTGTAATTTGCTGTAATTTTTCGGTGCGTTTTATGTTTTCTGAGATAATGCGTTGTTGCTCTACGGTAGTTTGGTTTAACACGTATAAGCGGGCTACTTCAAAAGCTACTTCTTCGCTGGCTTTTTCCACCGATAGGCTTGTAAGTTGTTCCGATTTTTTGCTTAACTGAAGTGCCGTAAGCGCTGTTTGGCTATAAATCACCTGACTCAGCGATAAACTGGCTGTAGTGCTGAACTGACTACCCATTTGTACCGCTACAGTTGTGCCGGGTTGACCAAGAAACTCGCCGGGTAGCACTGTAGTTGGCAGGGCTACATTGTCGGTAAACTGAGCGCTCATGTTCAGTTTTGGCAACAGAGCTGCCCTGGTTTCTTCTTTTTTGTATTTGCTCTTTTCGTTTTCTATACGGGCAGTACGCGTATTAATATTCTGCTCCACGGCCAGTTTCACACAATCTTTCAGTGTTAACTTTTTGGTCTCCTGTGCAACTACTCCCAATGTAGCCTGCAATATTATCGCTGCAATAAAAAATTTTCGTTTCATGTAACTAATACTATTTTGGTTGCAAAATTAGGAGCCTCAATTCGGCTTCTGATAAATAATGGTACTGAAACGGAAAAAAAGGGGAGTGAAATGGGTTACAAAGGATTTGAAATTATCAATAGATAATGAAGAAGTATAATTAAAAAGGCGAATTAACAGTTGTTATTCGCCTTTTCATATATCACTCTACCGAAAATTTATACACGCACCACTCGTCGTATTTCTGACCGGGTCGAAGTAGCGGACTCGGGAAATGTGCTATATTGGGTGAGTTGGGGAAGCCCTGTGTTTCAAGACAAACGGCATCTTGACGGTCGTATGTTTTGCCATCTTTTGCCACTTGTTTTTCAATCCAGTTACCGGTATAAATCTGCATTCCGGGCTGAGTAGTAAATACCTCCATTTTCCGACCGCTTACGGGTTCGTATATATATCCGGCCAATACACAGTCGCCTTGTTGCTCTTTGCGCAGGCACCAGTTGTTGTCAATACCCCAACCAGGCACGTACACTTCATCGTCGATATATTTACCGATTAATGTAGGCTGACGGAAATCGAAAGCTGTACCATCTACCGGACGAATTTCGCCTGAAGGTGCAAACGACTCGTCAAGAATAGTAACAAAATCGGCATTAATCTGCAAAATATGGTCTTTTACAGTGCCATTTCCGGCTCCTTTCAGGTTGAAGTACGAGTGTTGAGTTAGGCCAACTACAGTAGCTTTATCAGTAGTAGCTTCGTAGTGAACACTTAACTCATTGTCGTTGGTAAGTTCGTAAGTAAGCGTAATGCTCAGATTACCCGGATAGCCTTCTTCGCCATCAGGCGAAAAAAGCGACAATACCAACTTCGACTCTGCTACTTCTTCCACTGTCCATACTTTGGTGTTGTACGCATCAACACCGCCGTGGAGGGCATTTGTTCCGTTGTTGATAGCCAGATTGTATTCTATACCATCAATTGTAAATTTACCATCCTTTATGCGGTTGGCAAACCGACCACAAACAGCTCCGTAGTACTCTTCTTTTTCGATAATATCGTCGAGCGTTTCGTAAGCAAGCACCACATCTTCGAACTTATTGTTGCGGTCGGGGGCATACAAACGAATAATTTTTGCTCCAAAATTAGTTATATCGGCACTCATGCCGTTGGCGTTCACTATCGTATATAGCGATACTGGTTTGCCGTCTATTAATTTTTCCATATAATTTTAAATTGGCCCAAACCCCTAAAGGGGCTTAAGAGAGTATACCATTCGGTACTAATTTTGTTCCCCTTTAGGGGTTAGGGGCAGTTTTATTAATCAATTTTACAAGCACCATCCCCGATTTCGGCAATGTAAAACTCTGGTTTAATGCCGATTTTTGCTTCGTAAGCCGCACCTACTTCTTTGATAAAAGTGTCAATAGCTTCATCTTTTACCAACGAAACAGTACACCCACCAAAGCCACCACCGGTCATACGTGAACCAATAACACCGTCAATTTTCCAGGCTTCTTCGGCCATGCAATCCAGTTCAGGTCCGGTTACTTCGTAGTCGTCGCGTAGCGAAACGTGCGATGCACACATCAACTTACCAAACAATGTTAAATCGCCTGCTTTCAGAGCTGCAATGGCATCGGAAGTGCGTTGTACTTCGCCCACTACGTGGCGTGCACGGCGAAATGCTACGGGATCAGTAATCGCTGAGCCGATTTTGTTGAATTCTTCTTCGGTCAATTCAGCCAGGTATTTCAGCGGACGCACAGTGTTCAGTTGTTCAACAGCCAGCTTACATTCGGCTACGCGTTGGTTGTAAGCACCTGAGTCCAGTTTGTGCGGGCTGTGTGTGTTCGAAATTAGGATTTTAACTCCTTCGAGTTTAACCGGTACGTGTTCAAATTCAAGTGTATCGCAGTTGAGGTGAATAGCCATGTCTTTTGCCCCGTTGGCCGACGCAAACTGGTCCATAATTCCGCAGTTTACCAATGCAAATTCGTGTTCCGATTTCTGACCGATTTGTGCCAAAACCGTGCGGTTGAAACCTGTTCCCAATTGGTCGTTAAATGCATAAGCAGTAACCACTTCGAGTGCTGCCGACGACGAAAGACCTGCACCGTTCGGTACATTACCCCAAATAAGCATATCGTAGCCCTGAGTAATGGCTATTCCGCGTTTAACAAACTGAGCAATAACGCCAAGCGGATAGTTTACCCATGATTTTTGAAGTGGGGTAGTGAGTTGGTCGAAACCTAACGATACAATTTCCGGCTGATTAAGCGATTTGAATTTCATTACATTATCACTGTTTTTAGCCATAAGCAAATACGTTCCGAAACTTAGTGCACAGGGAAATACCGAACCGCCGTTGTAGTCAACGTGTTCACCAATTAAATTTACACGACCCGGTGAAAAATACACAGCCTCAGCTGCTTTACCATAAGCGGCTTCGAAAGCTGCTTTTAATTCTTGAACTGTCATAGATTTAAATATTGTTTGTGTTTGATTGATTATACAATAAGAACCACAAAGTTAAAAAAATAGCAGAACAATGGTGTGAGCTGATTGATGTTTTGAAACAGATTATTGTTCAAAATTAATGAAATGCATACATTATGGAAGATTTGTATTGGTTTTGTGTGTCAAAAATTACCATAGCCATTCTGCTGCTCGAATAAAAATGGCAGTACAAAACATAAATTGTATATTTGTAAAAAATATCTCCTACAATGAATTGGCAACAACTTTTATCTACCATACGCTTCGGACAGGAAGCCTATTATGCTCCACGACATGACGACCGCAGTGAGTTTCAGCGTGATTACGACCGGCTAATTTTTTCTGCACCCTTCAGGCGTTTGCAAAATAAAACGCAGGTTTTTCCGCTACCCGGAAGCGTATTTGTGCACAACAGGCTTACTCATAGCCTTGAGGTGGCATGCGTAGGACGCTCACTGGGTAGCTCGGTAGCACAAAAATTACAATCAAAATACCCCGAGAATCAGTATCTTAGCGAGATTGGAGCCATTGTTTCAGCTGCTTGCCTGGCACACGATATGGGTAACCCTCCCTTCGGTCACTCGGGTGAGAAGGCCATAGCTACTTATTTTTCGGAAGGAAAAGGCAAGTGGCTTGAAGCTATATTAACTCCCGAACAATGGAAAGATTTGACATGTTTCGAAGGAAATGCCAATGCATTCCGACTGCTTACACACCAGTTTTCCGGACGTCGTCCGGGTGGTTTTGTGTTGACTTACAGTACACTCGCAGCCATTGTGAAATATCCGTATGCCTCAATTTATTCGGATTTTACAAAGCAAAAATTTGGGTTTTTCGATGCTGAAAAAGGCGTTTACGAACGTATTGCCCATATGTTGGGTATTTGTAAATTACCGGATAATCTAAACCGCTATGCCCGACATCCGTTGGTGTATATGGTAGAAGCTGCCGATGATATCTGTTATCAGATTATGGATATTGAAGATGCCCACAAGTTGCGGATACTTACTACGAACGAAACGATAGAGTTGCTGATGGGCTTTTTTGATAGCGAACGACAAAAACGACGCCGTGAAACCATGCTGATGGTTACCGATAAAAATGAGCAAATTGCTTACCTGCGTTCGTCGGTCATCGGATTGTTGATAGAGCAGTGTGCACAGGTGTTTGTAAACAACGAACAAGCGATTCTGGATGGAACATTTACAGGATCGCTCATTAAAAAATTGCCGGCACAAAGCGCAAATGCCTATGCTCTTTGTTCCGAAACGGCATTTGAACGTATTTATCGATCGCCTGAGGTGCTGGATGTGGAGTTGGCGGGTTATAAGATTATCACCACATTGCTTGAACATTTTGTAGATGCGGTTATCAATCCGGATAAAGCATATTCAAAGCAATTGCTTCATCGGATTCCCGAACAATACGAAACAAAGGCGCCGGATGTGTATGGCCGATTATTAGCTGTGCTGGATTATATTTCGGGAATGACGGATGTTTATGCACTGGATTTGTACCGAAAAATCACCGGGATTAATATTCCCGGCGTTTAATATATTATCCGGCTCTTACTGCTTTTTTCTAAAATATTAGTTCAATTGTATTTT
>RRZT010325363.1_pt1 | contig 12191 bp, 14 predicted proteins | sample 2165551 | NCBI WGS metagenome assembly RRZT01 (sample SAMN10456910, study PRJNA506462) | wastewater metagenome | biome: wastewater; feature: sludge; material: wastewater sludge; isolation source: wastewater sludge with Escherichia coli K12::gfp cells carrying plasmid... | place: USA: Moscow, Idaho... | reverse complement strand
GTCGCGCAGCAGCACCGGGGTTCCGGGCGCGAGGTCGAGATCGAGCCCGCCGCACCCGTTGGTGAGGACGAGCGTGTCGGCACCGGCCGCAGCCAGGGTGCGGACGCCATGCACCACGGCTGCGACGCCACGACCCTCGTAGAAGTGGGTGCGTCCCGTCAGGATCGCGGCGACACGGTCGCGGGGCGTCCGCACGAGGACCATGCGTCCGCCGTGGCCGGCCACGGCGGGGGGCAGGAACCCGGGCAGTTCGTCGAGCTCGCAGCCAGCGAGCGGCGTCCCGATCTCGTCGATGCCCGACTTCCAACCCGATCCCAACACCAGGCCGATGTCGACCCTGTCGATCCCGAAGCGCTCGCGCAGAGCCGCAGCGGCGTCCTGTGCGCGGGCGGCAGGTGACGTGGTGTCGTCGTGGTGAGGCATCGGGGTCCTTCCGTGTGGGGCAGCGTGTCGTCGCGGGCTTGGACGTCACCGATCCCGCGCAGCAGAGGCTACGCGGGATCGGGGGCGTCAGTCGATCGGGTCAGTACTCGTTGCTCGGGGTCTGCATCGAGATGTGGACGTGGTCGTAGTGGTTGGCGGTGGCGCTGCCCCGGTCCTCCATCAGGCGCCAGCCCTCGCTGGTGCGGGGGAGGCTCCAGATCTTCTGCTCGTGGATCACGTAGTACACCTCGAGGAGTCGGGCGTTGTCCTTGGCCCACGTGGCGATGCCGCGACGGGTCGCGAGGCTGCCCCAGCAGTCCATGCCGTTGCCGTTGGCGTGCTCACCCGACGAGGTGACGTAGGTGGTGCAGTCGGAGCCGAACTTCGTCTTGATGGTGTCGCGCAGCCAGGCGGCGCGCGGCGTCCACCCGCCGTTCGGTCCCCAGGACGGGCCGTAGGGGTTGTCGACGCTGCCACCGCCACCCGTCTGGCCGGTCCCGATCTTGTGGGACGCGTTGTTGTTCTTCAGCGTCGTGTTCAGGTTGGCGACCGTGCTGTTGGCGATGGTCTGGGACGCCCCGGCGAAGTCGGAGTTGTAGTAGACGGTGACGGACTGGCCGGACAGGTTGCGGACCGAGGCGACCTGGTTCTTGATGCAGAGCCCCTGGCCGGCGCCGGCGCTCTTGAAGACGTAACAGGTGGCCGGATCGGTGCCGTAGTTGCCGACCGAGGCGTTGAAGTCCGACAACGAGCCAGTCTGGTTGCTGTTGTAGTAGAAGCAGACCTCGCCGGTCTCGCAGACGCCGTTGCGGGCGGTGGCTGCCTGGGCGGGGGTGGCGGCGGACGCGGCGATTCCGCTGGCGAGGGCGGCTGCGGCGAGGACGCCGGCGGCGCGCTTGAGCAGAGTGGTGGTCATGGTCATTGCCTTTCGAGGGGTGATCTGTGTCGGGTGGGGGTGCCGGGGCCCGTCATCGGGCCCCGGCCGGGAGTGGGCGGACGGGTCAGCGGAAGTGGATGAACTGGTCGAACTGGTTGGACGCGGTGCCGATCGAGCTGGTCCGGTGTGCGTAGGTGTCGGGCTTGACGTGGTTGTATTCGTCGACCTCGAAGGTGCCGTTGGAGTTGACCTTCGTCACCAGCGCCACGTGGCCCCAGGTTCCGCTGTTGCGGACGGCGATGTCGCCGACGCGGGGCGTCCCCGAGACCGGGATGCCGGCGGAGCGGGCGGCGTTGTCCCAGTTGATGGCGTTACCCCAGTGCACGCCCTTGTAGGCGTTGTGGAACGGCAGCCCGAGGCGGGAGTTGACGGTCCAGGCGGCGAAGCTCGTGCATTGGCCCTTGTAGAAGTTCCAGGGGTCCACGCCGGTGGTGGCGCCGCGGTAGGGGTAGTCGTCGCCGACCTTGACCGGGTAGCCACCGCCCGTGGGCGGTTGGGTGGTCGGCACGAACTGGTGGGACGCGTTGTTGTTCTTCATCGTCGCGTTGAGGTTCGCGGCCGAGTTGGCGCCGATGGTCTGGTAGGTGCCGCCGTAGCTGCTGTTGAAGAAGACCTTGACGGCCTTGCCTGACAGGTTGCGCACCGAGGCGACCTCGTTCTTGATGCACAGACCCTGGCCGGCGCCGGCGCTCTTGAACACGTAGCAGGTGGCGGGATCGGTGCCGTAGTTGGCCACGTCGGCGGTGAAGTCAGACAGGGAGCCGGCGTAGTTGCTGTTGTAGTAGAAGCAGACTTCGCCGGTCTCGCAGACGCCGTTGCGGGGGGTGGCGGCCTGGGCGGGAGTGGCGGCGGACGCGGCGAATCCGGTGGCCATGGCGGCGGCGGCGAAGACGCCGGCGATCTTCTTGATGCTGGACATGATTTCTCCTCGGGGTGAAAAAGGGCGCAAAGGTCCCTTGAATGTGGTGGGTGTTTGTTTGCCGAACGTGCGGCGAGGGTCAAGCGATGGGATCGGGCTGGAATGCTGCCAGTTCCCGGTGGACGGCTGCGCGGGTCGCGTCCACGGTGGTGGGGCTGGAGTCGATGAAGACTCCGACTGCCAGGGTGTCGCCGTCCACTCTGAGGCGGACGTGTTCGACGGTCGGGATCGCTCGAAGCGCTTCGGCGATCGTGGTGAGGTCAGTGGCGGCTGGGGGTTCCCGGCGTAGTGGGAGCGGGATGGTGCTGGTGATCAGGTCCATGGGCGATTCCGGATGTCAGGTCGTCCACTCGAAGCCGCCGTTGATCGAGACGGCCGGGGACGAGGGGGTGGGGGCGGCTGCGGCGATGGCCGGAGTCGCGACGAGGGGGAGGGTGAGGGCGATGGCGACGGTGGCGACGAGGCGAGTGATGAAGGTGCGCATTGTTCTTCCATTTCTTCCTGGTTTCGGGGTTCCTCGCCCCGTCTGAGTTCTTGGTGTTTCTCGGGTTTTCCGATACCTGAATCAAATGGCATCGCGGCCGGGGGTGGCAAGGGTTTCGGCCTGGCCACTGGTGGCCTGTCCGGTCGCGGCCAGCACGTCGTACGGACACCTGTCCCGAGACATGGAATCGGACGCCGCGCTGACCGCCGGATGGTGCATGCTGGCCGCGACCGCCAACCCCCTGGAGGGACCCATGCTGAGCGACGACGCGCAGACGGTGTATCGCGCGATGATGGCCGACCCGTCGCTCGGCGTCGCGGGGCTGTGCAGCCGGCTGAACGTGACCGAGGACGTCGTCCGGGGTGCTCTCGACGACCTCGCTGACGCCTCGCTGCTTGATCTGACAAGGCAGGACGCCGCCGCTGCGGCCCATCCGTGGCTGACGTTGTCGGACGTGATCGCCAAGGAGGAGGCCGCGCTGCTGGCCCGTCAGGAGCGCCTGCAGTCAATGCGGACGCTGCTGCAGTCGGTCCGCCTCGACTACGAGTCGGCGCTCCAGCACGAGCGGATCGTGACCCACACGTCCGTCACGTCGATCCAGGCCCGGCTCGAGCAGCTCGCGCTCGGCGCCACGGTCGAGTGTGTGTCGTTCAACCCCGGCCGGGCCCACAAGCCGACCGACATGGAGGCCAGCAAGCCGCTCAACCAGCGGGCGCTCGAGCGTGGCGTCGGCATCCGGTGCATCTACCAGGACAGCTTTCGCCACGACCCCGGAACCCTCGGCTACGCACGTTGGCTGACGGAACTCGGTGGTGAGGTGCGCACGATGCCGCTCGTGCCGCAGAACCTGGTGATCGTCGACCGGCAGGTTGCCCTGCTGCCGCGCACGCCGGGCAAGCCCGAAGACGGGGCCGCCGAGATCAGCACCCCGTCGGTGGTCGAGGCGCTGGCCGACTACTTCGACGCGGTGTGGGCCACGTCCGACCCGTTCGGGACGCGCGCGCCGGCGTCACCCGACGTCGAGGTGCCGGCCCTCACCCGGCAGGTGCTGACGCTGTTGGCGTCCGGAGTGACCGACGAGTCGGCTGCGAAGCGGCTCGGCCTCTCGGCGCGCACCGTGCGCCGGCTGATGGCCAAGGCCATGGACGATCTCGGTGCGGTCAGCCGTTTCCAGGCCGGCGTCGCCGCCGTCGGGCACGGGTGGGTGGACGCCGCGTCCGCCCGCTGACCTCAAGGGGCGGGCGCTGTGTGGCCCTCTTTGTCCGCCTGAGATGCATTCCACACTTGAGCGAAGTGACCGTGAGGGTCGCTGACGCCACCGCCCGTACTTGCCGATAGCAGTCGCGCCCCCGGGGTGCGAGGGCGTCACCTGCGCGTGGTTCCATGAGCTCCACGGGTACGCTCGCCGGGTGACCGAACCACGCAGGCCGCGGCGTCCTGCCTTCATGGAGCCCGCCGCGCTGGAGGCGCGGGGCGACGCCAGCGACCCCATCGCCCAGCTGCATGCCGCCCACGAGACGGCGGCTGCGCTGGTGCGGGTGGGGCGGGCGGCGTCCGACCCGGCGGTGACCGAGCGGCTCATCGCCATCGTCGACGAGGTGGGCCTGTCGACGCTCGCCGACCTGTGGGCGGCGCGGCCGGCGCGCAGCCTGCCCGGTGCGCTGTGGCGGCTGTACCTGCTGCGCGAGTGGATGCGCGCGCACCCGGCGGAGGCGGCGCGTGAGTACGCGTGGGGCGTCCGGTTCACCGAGCCGAACCACGCGGTCGCCGGGGTCGATCCGCCCGGACCCGGCGAGGTGCTGCAGGCCGCCGACCAGATCCTGCGCGGAGCGTTCGACGGCGATTTCGCCGTCGCCCTCGAACGCGCCGCGGCGTTCTGCCACGTGATCGTCGCCGGCCGCGCCTACGCGACAGAGGGGTCGGACGCCGTGCTCGGCGCCCTGCGCCTGCGCGACGTCGCCGCCGACCTCACCGCGGACGCCAGCCTGTGGCGTGACGGCAATCTGACCTGACCACTTGGCTCGGACGCCGCGTCCACCTATCCTCGTGGATGCGTCGGACCGCGGTAGCCCCGGGCTCCACACTCAGCCGCTACGAGCGGCCACGCGCCGAGAGGCGCTCCCGGTCCGGCGCACCTCAACCTCAACACCGCCGCGCAACCTCACGGGTGCGCGTTCGGCGCGCCCCCGATCGGACGGTCAGGGCCCTCCCCGGCGTCCGCAATTCGCTCCCGACAAGGATTGTTCAAACTTTGTTCAACCTCTAGTGTGAGGTCAACGACCACAACGGAGGGACCAGCAATGTCTGACCAGAATCACGCCGAGGAACTCCGCAAGCTCGCCGAGGGGCAGCGGTTCGTGATGTTCACCACGGTGGCAGAGGGCGGCGAGCTCGTCAGCCGGCCGATGACCGTCGCCGAGCTCGAAGGGTGGGTGTTCCGCTTCATCGCCCAGGACGACAACGACGTCACCCGGCAGTCCGACGCCGAGCAGGTGAACCTCGCCGTCATGAACGGTGGCACCTACCTCTCCCTGTCAGGCACCGCGCGCATCGAGCGCGATCTGGCCAAGAAGCAGGAGCTGTGGAACCGCCTCACCGAGGCCTACGCCGGCGAGGCCGAGGACCCGAACAACATCATCATCGAGGTGACGGCGCAGACCGGCGAGTACTGGGACGCCGGCAACCCGATCGTCCGCGTCATCGGCCTGGCGAAGGCCGCCATCACCGGCGGCGCGCCCAGCGGCGACCACGGTACGGCTCACCTCTGAGCACCCCTCAGCGATGCTGAGCCCCTTGTTGGCAGAAGTGCGGGCCTTCGTGGACGCCGCACTGCTGCGGCCCGTCGAGCAGCCGGGCGTCGAGCCGGACGTCGTGCAGCGGCGCCGACGACGCGTCGTCGGGGCCACGTCGGTGCTCGGGGCGGCCGCGCTGGGCGGCGCGTTGGCGATCACGCCCGGTGACCCCTGGTTCTACGCCGCCAGCTTCGGCGTCGCGGGAATCTGGGCGGCCGGGGCGTTGGCGTCCGGACCTCTGCGGCTCGGATCCGCCCGCACCCGTGCGGGCGCCACGAGCCGCGGCGTCCTGCAGGGATTCCTGCTGGGTGCCGCACTGCTCGCCGTGTTCCTCGCAGGGGCCCTGGTCGTCGCCCGGATCCCGCTGCTCGCCGGGCCGGTGACGGACCTTCTCGACCACGCCAGGTACGGGTCGGTGTGGGTCATCGCCCTCATCACGCTCATCAACGGGGTCGCCGAAGAGCTGTTCTTCCGCGGCGCCGTCTACGCAGCGCTTCGCCCCCGCCTCGACCTGGTGGGGTCCACCGTGCTGTACGCGGCGTCCACTCTGTTCTCGGGCGTCCCTCTGCTCACGTTCGCCGCCGTGTGCCTCGGCCTGCTCACCGCCGCCCAGCGGCGGGTGACGGGCGGCGTCCTCGGGCCGATAGCGACCCATCTGACGTGGTCGCTCGGCATGCTCTTCCTCCTCCCGCCCCTGCTGACCATCGGAGCCTGACATGACCCCACGCACCGCCCTCGTCACGGGCGCCACCGGCGCTGTCGGCGCCCGCCTCGTGCCGGCACTGCTGGACGCCGGGTGGGCCGTCCGCGTCCTCGCCCGCCATCCTGACGCCCTCGAAGCCGCCTGGCGGCGCCGTGTCGAGGTCGTCGAGGGCGACGCCTCCCGGCACGAGGACGCCGCCCGCGCGCTCGCCGGGACCGACGTCGCCTACTACCTGCTGCACTCCATGGACGGCCGCGGCGACTACCGGACGCGAGACCGGGCCATGGCCCGCACCTTCGCGGATGCCGCCGCAGCGGCCGGCGTCGGACGCCTCGTCTACCTGAGCGGCCTGCACCCCGCGGGCGAGCTGTCCGACCACATGGCGTCGCGGGTGGAGGTCGGCGAGATCCTCCTGGCCTCCGGGGTACCGACGGCCGTGCTGCAGGCCGGCGTGGTGCTGGGGGAGGGGTCGGCGTCCTTCGACATGCTGCGCCACCTCACCGAGCGGCTGCCGGTGTCGTTCGGCCCGAAGTGGCTGCGCAACCACATTCAGCCGATCGCGATCGCCGACGCGGTGACCTATCTCGTGCGGGCCGCCGATCTCGATCCGGGCGTGAACCGCACCATCGACATCGGCATGGACGAGCAGCTCACCTACGTCGACATGATGCGCCGCTACGCGCGGGTGACCGGACTGTTGCCGCGGGCCGTCGGCACCGTCCCGGTTCTGACGCCCCGACTGGCGTCGCTGTGGGTCGGGCTCGTCACCCCCGTGGACGCCGGCGTGGCGCGTCCACTCGTGGGCAGCCTGATCCACGATGCGGTGAAGAGCGAGGACGACGCGGACGCCCTGCTCGGCCCGCTCCCCGATGGACCGCTCGGCTTCGAGGAGGCCGTGATCGCGGCCACCGCGTCGGTCGACCCGAAGCGCTGGAGCCGCACTGCGGCGTCCGTGGCGGCCGGTGTCGCGGCCTGCGCCGTGGTTGGCTCACTGCTCACCAAGCCCGACAGCGCCTGGTACCGCAGCCTGAAGAAGCCCGCGTGGCAGCCGCCGCCGATCGCGTTCCCCGTCGTGTGGAGCACCCTGTACGGGCTGATCGGCGTGGCATCGGCGTCCGCCATCGCCGACCTCGAAGAGACCGGCAAGAGCGAGGACGCCGCCCGCTTCCGCCGGTCGCTGGCCGTGAACCTGGTGCTCAACGCCGGCTGGAGCGGGCTGTTCTTCCGGGCGAAGAATCCGGCGCTGGCGGCGGTCGGCGCGGCCGTCCTGGCTGCGTCGTCGGTCGAGTTGGCGTCCAAGGGTGCGGCGGCCGGCCCCGGCAAGGCCGCTGCGCTCGGCCTGTACGCGGCGTGGTGTGCGTTCGCGACAGGGCTGTCGACCGAGGTGGCGCGTCTGAACCGCAGCGGGCGGGGGACGCGTCGCTGAGTCCCTGCAGGCGTTACCGAATCGGTGCTGCAGGGGCTGTTTGACGGCCTCGCGGGCGAGTAGCGTGAGGGCGGGCGACGTCCGCCCGACCTGAGAAGCAAAGGAGCTGGCCGTGGCCGAGGATTGGGCAGCAGACATCAAGAAGTACGCCCCGAACGCCGACGACGCGGTTGTCGCCAAGATTCTGTCGACGTACCGCTTGGTGCTGGGCAAGCGCGATTCCGCCTACGTCGCGATGAGCGACCCGGCTGAGGTCGCCACCGTCCGCGAGAGGTTCCTCAAGGGCAAGCTGGGCGTCACCGGTGACGACGCCGAGCTCGACGCCGCCATCGCCGAGGTGGGAGCGCGCATGAAGGACGACCGGACCAAGAGCCGCGCGACCGTCTACTACCTGCTCGCTGAGAAGTACGGAAAGTTGGGCGTCTTCGCCTGAGCCGCCGCCGGCTGTGCGACGGTGGGTGCATGCGCATCGCTCTGGCCTCTGACCATGCCGGCTACACACTGAAGACCGAGATCGCTGATCTGCTCACCTCGATGGGGCACCAGGTCAGCGATTTCGGTGCGCCCGGCACCGACCCTGCTGACCTGCCCGACCACGTGTACCCCGCCGCCCTCGCCGTCGGACGCGGGGAGGCCGACCGCGGCATCTTCGTCGACGGTGTCGGCTACGGTTCGGCGCTGATCGCGAACCGCATCGCCGGGGTGGACGCCGTCGTCTGCCAGGACCCGTTCTGTGCCCGGCTGGCCCGCGAGCACACCGCCTCGAACGTGCTGTGTCTTGGCGGTAAGATCATCGGCTCGGCGATCGCGCTCGAGATCGTCACCGTCTGGATGACGACCGACTTCCTCGACACCGACAAGTACCGCCAGCGGGTCGCCAAGGTCCGCGAGATCTCCGAGCGGCACTTGGTGCCGCTCGATCAGCTCGGCTGAGCGTCCGGGCTCACTGGACGCGGCGTCCGGGCTGGTCAGGAGCGGTTTCGTGAGCGAGGTGGATGGCGGGGGGTTTGATTTGTCGTGCCGATGGGGCAGGGTGGACAGATGAGCGACCAGACGAACGTGACCGTTTCGCGCGTGATCAACGCCTCCGCCAACGACCTCTTCGACATCCTCACCCTGCCGCAGCGGCACCGTGACGTCGACGGCTCGTCGATGATCGTGTCCGACGACCGGACCCAGCGCATCCAGGCCGTCGGCGACACGTTCACCATGAACATGCACCACGAGTCGCAGGGCGGCGACTACCAGATTGAGAACCACGTCACCGCCTACGTGCCGAACAAGGTCGTCGGGTGGGCGCCCGCCGCAGTGGGGGAGGAACCCTCCGGGCACACCTGGGTGTGGACCCTCGACCCGCAGGGCCCCGACTCGACCGAAGTGACGCTCACCTACGACTGGTCGGCCGTGACAGACAAGGGCCTCCTCGCCCACCTGCCCGCCGTGCCGAAGCCGGCGCTGGAGGAGTCGCTGAACCTGCTCGCCGCGTCCGTGGCCTGAGGGGAGTTGGTGTCTCGGTCGCGTCGGATCTGTGCCGTCTGTCGCTCCCGGGACGCCGAGCCTCCTAGAGTGCTGGCATGAGTGACGCACCTACCCCGCGGCTGCGGTTGGACAACGGCGACGAGTTGCCGATCACGGCACGCGGGTATCAGCTGCTGAACCGTCCGATGCTCAACCGCGGCACGGCGTTCACCTACGAGGAACGCAAGGCGCTCGGCCTCACTGGGCTGCTGCCGACAGGGTCGACCACCATTGAGTCGCAGGTGCGCCGCGTGTACGCCCAGTACCAGGCGCAGCGCGACGACCTGGCCAAGAACGGATTCCTCACCGCGATGCGGGATCGCAACGAGGTGCTGTTCTACCGGCTGCTCGCCGAGCACCTCGAAGAGATGCTGCCGATCGTGTACACGCCTACCATCGGCCGCGCGATCGAGGAGTACAGCGACTGGTACGTGAAGCCGCGCGGTGTCTACCTCTCCATCGACCGTCCCGACGAGATGGAGGAGTCGCTGCACAACTACGGCCTGGACGCCGACGAGGTCGACCTGATCGTGGTCACCGACTCCGAAGGCATCCTCGGCATCGGCGACCAGGGCGTCGGCGGCGTCGCGATCACCACCGGCAAGCTGGCCGTCTACACCGCCGCCGCCGGCCTGCATCCGCGCCGGTCGATCCCGGTCGTGCTCGACGTCGGCACCGACAACCTCAAGCTGCTCAGCAACCCCATGTACCTCGGCGAGCGCCACTCGCGCGTCCGGGGTGAGCGTTACGACCAGTTCATCGCCCAGTTCGTCGAGGTCGTCACCCGGATGTTCCCGCACGCACTGCTGCACTGGGAGGACTTCGCCGCCAACAACGCCCACCGCATTCTCGCCACCTACCGCGACAAGTGCTGCACCTTCAACGACGACATCCAGGGCACGGCGGCCGTCGTCCTCGCCGCAGCCCTCGCCGGCGTCCAGCGTGCCGGGGGCAGCATGCGCGACCAGCGCATCGTCATCCACGGCGCCGGCTCGGCCGGCATCGGCATCGCCGATGCCATACGCGACGCCATGGTCGCCGAAGGCCTCCCCCTCGAGGACGCCAATCGTCGCTTCTGGTGCCTGGGCAGCCGGGGGCTGATCACCCAGGGGATGGGCGACCGGATCCGGTCGTTCCAACGTCCCTACGCGCGCCCGGACGCCGAGCAGGAGTCGTGGGGGACCGGCACCGGCCCGATCGGGCTGCTCGATGTCGTCCGCAACGTGCATCCGACGATCCTGATCGGCACGTCGGCCCAGCCGGGCGCCTTCGACGAGGCTGTCGTGACCGAGATGGCCAGGTTCGCACCGCGTCCGATCATCTTTCCGCTGTCCAACCCGACCTCGCGCGCCGAAGCGCGCCCCGTCGACCTCATCGCCTGGACCCACGGCCGCGCCCTCATCGCGACCGGATCCCCGTTCGGGCCGGTGCAGCACGGCGACGTCGTCCACCACATCGCGCAGGCGAACAACGCGCTCGTCTTCCCGGGCCTCGGGCTCGGAGTCGCCGTGTGCCGGGCGAGCCGCGTCTCCGACGCCATGATCGCGGCGTCCGCCCGCGCGGTGGCGGCGATGGCGCAGGACCGCAGCCTCGGAGCGGCCCTGCTGCCCTCCATCAACCGGCTCCGCGAAGTGTCGGCAGCCGTCGCACTGGCCGTGTGCCGGGTGGCCGCCGACGAAGGCCTCGCGCGGGTCGAATTGCGCGACCCGGTGCAGCAGGTGTTCGAAAGCATGTGGCGTCCCGAATACGCCACGATCGTGATCTGAGCCCCACCCACACCAACCGACCAGAACTACGGCGCCGAGAACGAGGACCTCAACCTCGTGCGCGAGGAGGCCGAAGGCGAGGAGCCGATCCGCGGCTTCGAGGAGTGAGCCGACGGCTCAGATTCTGCGGAACACCCCGCACGAGTAGTGCCGGAACACCGACTCGGGGATGACCGGGGGGAAGGCGTCCAGCCCCACCTGCCGCAGGTGTCGGCGCAGGGCAGGGAGGCCGGTGCCGCGGCGTCCCTGAAACGTCTCCTCGGGGTCGTGCCCGGTCAGCCGGGTGAAGACCCAATCGATCCACGGCGAGTGCCCGGGCGTGACCGCGATGCAGCGCCCGCCCGGGCGCAGCACGCGCGCGATCTCGGACGCCGCGGCGTCCACGTCGTCGAGGAACTCCAGCATGCTCACCGCCACCACCACGTCGACAGAACTGTCGGCCAGTGGCAGTTCCTCGGCGCGCCCCTGCAGCAGGTTCGCCTCGACGCCGACGACCGTCCCGTAGTCGGCGAGCGCCGGCAGGAACAGGCCCGACCCGTAGCCCAGCTCGAGGATCACCCTCTGCGGGGTCGTCGTTGAGCTGCCGCAGCAGCCGCAGCACCATCTGGAAGCGTGTGCGGGACCCCCAGCCCAGGGGGCCGTCGCGGTAGGTCCAGTCGCCCTGGTCGAGATCGCTCGTCTTGATCAGCACGTCCCTCGGCAGCAGGCGTTTCCTCACATCCACCCCCGGACAGTAACCCCTTGTCGCCGCGCAATGACACACCTGCTGGCCTGAGCATTTCCTGAGGAAGCGACCACCTCGGACGCCGCACCCGCGCACCGGCTGGCGGCGGCGTCCGCGCAGCGGTAAATGTTGCGGCAGAAGTGCCGAACGAGTGGTAGATCTTGCGCTAACACCCGGATATGCTCGCGGAATGGTTGACATGATCGCCCCGGGCGGCGTGGCCCGGACCCTGAGCCGCCACCTCCTCGTGGACGGTTTCCCGTTCGTGCTAGATCTCACCCGATCACGCGGCACCACGCTGGTCGACGAGGCGTCCGGCACCGAGTACCTCGACATGTTCACGTTCTTCGCCTCGAGTGCGCTGGGCATGAACCACCCGGGGCTCACCGACGACGACGAGTTCAAGGCCGAACTGCTCGAGGTCGCCCTCAACAAGCCCAGCAACTCCGACGTGTACACCGTCGCGTTCGCCCGGTTCGTCGACACGTTTGAACGCGTG
>RRZT012971371.1_pt1 | contig 12192 bp, 12 predicted proteins | sample 2165551 | NCBI WGS metagenome assembly RRZT01 (sample SAMN10456910, study PRJNA506462) | wastewater metagenome | biome: wastewater; feature: sludge; material: wastewater sludge; isolation source: wastewater sludge with Escherichia coli K12::gfp cells carrying plasmid... | place: USA: Moscow, Idaho... | reverse complement strand
GACCCTTCATGACGAACACGATGAAGGCGCCGATCGCCACGGTGAACACCACCGTCCAGTGCAGGATCACCGCCGCCAGCACCCAGATGTCGACCATCTGCAGCGAGCGCACCGCCTCGAGGCTCTCGTCGCCCCACCAGTGCAGGCGGGCGAGCAGGGAGACGGCCAGGCAGGCCGCGGTGCCGACCAGCGCCACCATGGGCAGGCGCGCCAGCACCTTGCGTTCGAGCCCTGCCGGTTCGGTGCGCGAGCCGGGCAGGCGGCGCCAGCGCTTTTCCATGATGCTTCCCCGATGTCTTGTCGTTGCGGCATGGCTGCCGGGCGGCGTGCGGACGCGCCGCTTCACTCCGATCCGATTCCCGTGCGCACGCTGCGATCCGTGGCAAAAAACACGACGTCCGGCAGTAGCCCGGCGGACCGGGGGTAGAATGCCGGCACAGCACCTGCGTCGCACAGCTTGCGGCGCCGCTCCGGAGGCGAGGCTTCCGCACTGCTGTTCAGACACCGACCCGCGTACCAGAGTTCTACCCGATATGACCCTTCAGCAAGCCGAAACCGCCGCCCCTGCGACCGCCAGCACCGACGCGCAGGAGCCGGCCAAGCAGCCGCGCATCGAGCCGCGCGCGATCCTCAAGCGCCTGCAGGCCGAATCGCCGGCATTCCGCGACAGCAAGCCGCTGGCGCTGAAGATCGACGCGAGCATCCTCGCCCGCTTTCCGGATTTCGATCGCAAGAACCTGCGCATCGCCCTGCGCATGCACACCGCCTCGACCAAGTACCTCAAGGCGGTCGAGCGTGGTGGGGAGCGCTTCGACCTCGAGGGCAAGGCCTCCGGCGAGGTTACCGAGGAGCAACGCCAGCACGCTGCCACCACGCTGAAGGAGCGCTTCGCCGCAGTGGCCAAGCAGCAGCGCGAGAAGCGCGAGGCCGAGGAGGCCGAACGCCGCCGCAGCGAAAAGCTCCAGCAGCTGGTGAGCAAGTTCGGGCGCTGAGCCCGGGCGGGCACGCCGGCGCTCAGCGCAGGTCGCGCCGCACCGAGTCGGCCCGCGCCATCCAGATCCCCGCCCCGGCCGCGATCGCCACCGCGAGCGCCCCGCCGGGATGGCCGGTCCCGATCATCAGGCCAGCGAGCAGGCCGAGGGTGAGCAGAACCCGGGAAGTGATGGTTTGCATGGCGGTCTCCTGATTTTTTCGACTGTACGGAATACTGTATATATGAACAGTATCCGACGCAAGTCCACGCGTATGGGAGCGCCTCGCGCGCGTGCGATCCGCCGCAGTGGCGAGCAGGCGTCTTGCGCTATAATCCGCACCGCCTTGCCGGCATAGCTCAGTTGGTAGAGCAGCTGATTTGTAATCAGAAGGTCGTGGGTTCGATTCCTATTGCCGGCACCAATCATTCCTCCTACACCTGTGCGGCGCAAAAAGTTCTTGCCTTCTCGTCGCTCAGCGTTTATAGTTCTATTTCTCCGACGCGGGGTGGAGCAGTCTGGCAGCTCGTCGGGCTCATAACCCGAAGGTCGCAGGTTCAAATCCTGCCCCCGCAACCAAAAAAAGTCATTAAAGCCAATCACTTAGCGGTGGTTGGCTTTTTTGCTTTTGGGCCACCAGAATAGTGTTGGCCCAGGTTTGGCCCAGGTTTGGCCCACCCGTGGCCCCGTCATTTTTTTGTCTCTTTGGCGAGGTCACCGTTTGATCTTTGCTCGTGTGTGCCCCTTGGTCCGTCGGTGTTCGTTCCCAAGTAGGCCTCCAACGCGAGGCGCAAGACCTCGGACCGACTCGGGATCCTCCCCAGTACGGCTTGAAGCGAGACCCGTCGGTGATCGATTCGAGTGGCTAGTTCTTCTGTAAGTCGAACATTGATTTGTTGCCGATCCATGCGCACAGACTCCAGTGGGTACGGCGAGATTGTAGCTGTCTAGAAAATAGCGGGTTGACTCGTTGCACTTCTGCGATAGATTGGAATTGTCTAGGTGCTAGACAAATAGACAAATATCAAAGGAGCAAGAAATGGCTGCGACTTACCTGACAACGGAAGAACTATCCGATCGCATCAAGTACGACCAGCGAACAATTCGTGAGCGCCTCAAGGACAGCGTTCTGCTCGAAGGAGTGCACTACATCCGTCCGTTTGGAGGAAGGAAGATCCTTTACGTCTGGGAGCGGATCGAAGAAGACATGGCGAAGTCCTCACTCAATGCGTTCGTTATCCCGATGTCGAACGGAGGCGTGTGCCATGGCTAGCATTCGGACACTTGCGAGCACAGGAACGCTCTTCATCGATTTTCGCCACGAAGGGAAGCGTTGTCGTGAATACACGCGGCTGGAAGACACTCCGGCGAACCGCAAAAAGCTCATGCGACTCGTGCAGCGCCTTGAAACGGACCTTGCCGCGGGCACCTTCGACTACGCCAGCTTCTTCCCTGGCAGCAAGAAGAACTCAAGAGCCCAAGGAGGCCGGGTAGAAACGCAAGCGGCCGCCACCCTCGTTCCGCCTGCGCCGATGCCGATGCCTATCGGGGCTCCGTTTGCTGCTCAGTGGGGAGCGGTTGCACGAGAGACGCCGCGATTCGAGCAATTTGCCGCTACCTGGATCTCCGAGAACGAGGTGGCCTGGCGTCGCTCGTACCGGCGCACGGTCGACGACATCGTGCAGAAGTACCTGCTCCCGCGCTTCGGTGAGCGGGTGGTCGGAAGCATCGCACGGGAAGAACTGCTTCAATTCCGTTCCGAACTCGCCAAAGTCCCCGGACGGAAGAAGGAGACGCTGTCACCCCGCCGCATCAACGCGATCATGAACATCGTCGGGTTGATTTTGAAGGAAGCCTCCGACCGCTTTCAGTTTATCTGTCCCTTCTACAACATCAAACCGCTCAAGATCCCCAAGAGCGAGGTGCAGCCCTTCACGCTCGAGGAGGTCAAGCAGATTCTCAAGGCCGTGCGCGAGGATTTCCGCGATTACTTCACGGTGCGATTCTTCACCGGCATGCGCACCGGCGAGGTCGATGGGCTGAAGTGGGAGTACGTCGACTTCGCGCATCGGCTGATTCTGATTCGAGAAACGCGCGTCATGGGCGAGCAAGAGGACGAGGCCAAGACCACCGAATCGATTCGCGACATCCGCATGAGTCAGTTGGTGTTCGAAGCGCTGCAGCGCCAGCGGGCAAGGACGGCGCGGCTGGGCAAATACGTATTCTGCTCTCGCGACGCAAGCCCGCTCGATCACAACAACGTCACCAAGCGGGTCTGGTATCCCCTGCTGCGCCACCTGGGGCTGAAAGCGCGACGTCCTTACCAGACGAGACATACCGCGGCCACATTGTGGCTGGCAGCGGGAGAGAACCCGGAATGGATCGCCCGCCAGATGGGGCATACCAGCACGGAGATGCTTTTCAAGGTCTACAGCCGCTACGTGCCGAACCTCACGCGCCAGGATGGCTCGGCCTTCGAGCGTCTGCTCGCGCGAGCCATCGGTGGTGGAGTCGAGACGTCGGTCGACGCGAGTGAACCGACGGTTGCTCACGGCTCGCTGTCAGGCACGCTCGAGGAGGCTGATCATGAATGAGCGCCATTCCGTCACGACCTTGGCGGTGCATGCACTGCCAGTTGGGGACGATCATGTCGTGAAGCATCTGCCGCTGACGTTCCGGGTCCAGTCAATCGCGAGGCTGTACTTTGACGGCCATGACAAGATGAATCGGGCTGTGCTCTTCCACGAGCGGGCGAGTCTGACCGTAGAGTGGCTGTCGCGCAGCGTGGATGTTCGGATTGTCACCGGCGGCCTGGTAAGCATCAGGTGGCTGGGACGTCCGACCTGCGTCAAGGGCGCGGTGCGCATTGCGCGCCTGGTTCCGCTCGACCGGCCCGAGCCGTCGCTCAACCTTTTTGACACGGTGCCGTCGAACTGGCTCGCTGACCGTGCGCTTCTCAGACGTGCCGGCGCGCACTGGGACGGGCTACAGCCATCCTTCCGGCATCTGTTCAATGCCATCTTCTGGCAGGGCGATCGATTTCGTCGCTATCTCAATGCCCCGAGTTCGCTTTCGGGCCATCACGCGGGCCGGAGCGGAAATCTGCGGCACACCGTCGACGTGGTCGAGCGCGTCGTGGCACTTGGTATACATGAGAAGCGGGTTGACCTGGGCATTCTCATCCTTGCGGCCTTCCTCCATGACGCGGGCAAGGCGGACGAGTATAGGATGGGCTATCGCAATCTCGAGCTATCGGCGCGCGGGAAACTGATTGGGCACCGCCTGACCGTCATTGAATGGATTGCCGCCGCACAGGCACAGCACCGCGTTTTGATCGACGAGCAGCACTACCTTGCCCTCATGCACGTGCTGGGTTGCGCGAAAGGGGCTCCTGCCTGGCTTGGGCTGAGGGAGCCGCAGAGCCTGGAGGCCATCCTCTTGAGCGCCGCCGATCGTCTATCCGGGCAAAGCGATCTGATCAACCGATGTGCCCCCGGACAGCCCGGGTTTGGTCGGTACCACCGCCATCTGGGCGCGCGCCCGTTCGTCGTGACTGCACAGCCATAGCGATCAATGCACAGCGGCGGTGATCGGAGGCACACGGCACGGATTGCCCGAGCCTCGTTGTGTGCCCTTGAACATCTGCGTCTCCGCGGCAGCGTGAATCGAGTTTCCCCGTAAGGAGGCTGCCCATCCTTGAAATTCATGGTGCCACCCACCGTGCATCGACTCGAGGGCGTGGGAGAGAGATAGAGACAGTGCACCGTACGCGCCCGGTTCAGGTTCCCCCCTGTGCCAATGGCCGTGTTCTGATCCGCAGAGATCAGGGCGACCTTGAGATCGAACTGTCCGCCTCGCAGGTCCTGAGCAAATCCTACGACCGCTGAACGGTCTCTTTCCCGACATGAGGAGGGTAGAAATGCCCTTGTTAAGCCATAAAAAAAATAATTGGAATTTGCCCTCTTGAACATTCTGCCCTCTCCGGTAGCTTGATCTTCAGGTTGGTGGGTGCGCACCTCTTAACCAACGAGTGGCTGAGCTGACCCCGCATGGGGGCGGTTGGCTCTGCTCGCCTTGTTAACTAGAGAGTTGGAGGTGCCCAATGGACCTGAGTGCTTGTAGATCGGCATCCTGCTGGGGCGTATCGGCAGAAATTCCTCACAAAACGCCCAGAAAACCGTGGTTTGTCAACGTGGCTGCTCTTGTCGCTCGCGGTATGTTGGACCTCTCTTTACCCGGATTACCGCACTAATGGACAGAGAGAGGAATAGCCATCTCGGCCTCGTGCTGGGCGAGACCCAACGCCGCTTGCTGCTGACTCTTCATGCCCCTGCAGACCAGCCCGCGCTTGAACAAGCCCTCGGGGGGGCTGCACTGGCGGTTCTGGCGCTCGGACGGTGGATCACTGAGCCAGACTTCTATTTGCGCGAGTTGTGCGCCGAGCTGACTCTGCCTACATCGGGCTCGAAAAGAAACGCCTCGTCGGTGCTGTGGCGGCGCCTCGCCAAGTACCCAGCGTGGCGCCTGGTACTGACCATCACCGAGGAGGTCCAAGCGGACCTGCTGGCTGCAATCGGTGCCGAGATTGTCAACGGTGTGCTTGAGGGGAGGCCGTTCCCTCCGGGCCGTGCAAACCGGTTGAGAGAGCTTGTCGAAGGTGGTGTAAGGGTTGGTGCCGATCCGCTCGTATCCACGATCCTGCACGAGGCAGAGGTTCGCTTCTCCGCATCGTCGGCGGCTCCGGTCGAGAAGTCGCAGCCAGCAAGGGTCATGAGTTACTACCGCGCGCGGTTGCATTATTCGGGCGAGCACACTCAACAAGCGCGGGCCTCGCATCGAGCCCTTGAATCATCTCAGTTCATCAAAGCGTGCGAGTTCTTGCGTGGAAGCGTCGAGGATGATGACCCGCGCGCGATCCTTCACGCCCTTGTCTTGCTGACGGGGCTCAACATCGAGCTCACCCGCAGCCTGCCTCTGTTGTCGCGCTGGGCTGGGGATTGGACTGCCGCGATCGATATCGAAAGCGGGCTCTACCTGTTTGACCTGAACGCGGTTGCGCAGCATGCCCGACGAGCCCGGGGCGCCGGAAGCGTCGCTGCGAACAGGGTAGTGACGCGTCCTCTCCCCCAGTTTCTGGCTGCCCGGCTTCGAGGATTGCAACAGGAAAAACCGGCTGCGCTCACCGTGGATGAGATGCTTGACGCCCCTGAGATCTCGGAGGCTGACCTTCTTTCACACAGCTGTAGCGCACGCATCAAGCCGACCCTTGCGCGCGCAGGGAACACGGTAGAGCGCTTTTGCGTTGCCGAACTTGGCATGCATCGCGTGCTAGCAGCGTTCTTAAGCGGCCGGTTTGAAACCGTTTCGCATAGCAAGACGTACTACACATTGCTGGCGCGCGATATTGTCTGGCAGGCTGCCGGGGCGCTGTTTGATTGTATTGGTTGGGGCGCGCCCGTGCCACTTGTGGCCGGATTGCCCGTGGGGGCCCTCGGCGTTCCAACCGATCAGACAATGCAGCGCTGGTTCGCCTGGATGAGTTCAGCAGTGGAAGCAGTGGCTCCCGGGCGCAACGCAGGCCTTGGAAAGCTAATCGAGTATCACAACACCTACACGCGAGCGGCCGCCTCGCTTCTGGTGTTTGTCCTGGCTTCGCGGTCAGTGGCCCGCCTACCCATTACTGCCGATGTTGACATTGATGCCCTGGTGGTTGGGCTGCTCGACAAGCGTTCGCCCTCCGCCTGGGCGCCGGATGGTCGCTCGGCCGGCCCGCATCCCACCCCGTTCGCTAAGCTTGCACGCTACCAAATTGAACTGTATCGGCGGCATTGCAAGGCATTGGCCCGCAGACTGCGTCGCTTCGAGAGTTTCGCGGACGCTGCAGCTACCCTTGAGCGGATCGGGGCGTGCGCTCCGGTTGAGTTGCTTGTCCAGATCACTCATCAAGGCGAGATCCAACCAGTCGGCTCAAGTGAGCTGGTGCGCTGGTGGCCAGAAGAGTTCAGCCTCGCGGAGAACTTCGGGCGGGCATATTGGCAAACGCGGCTCGTGGAGCTGGGCGTTTCGAGTCGCGCAATCGACCGGCTGATGCGCCACGTCACGCAGGGCGAGCACCCCCTGTCCAGCGATAGCGGCGACAGCCCGCTGGCACTGGCGCTGGAGGTCGTGAATGGGATGAACGCAGAGCTTGCGCGCCTGGGGGTGGAACCGCTGCGGGGAATCGTCGCATGAGTCGCAACTCTCATGGGATTGGTGCTGCGCCCCGTGGAGCAGTCACTGTGCGCGGTGACCGTGCCGGGCGCGTTCGCTACAGTACGACGAGTTCCAGTGTTGCCGAGTTGCGCCGATTCATGGCCTTCCAACAGGCAATTCTTCGCGAGGCGTCACTCGGTGGGGAGGCGCGACTGCTGGGGTTGCTGATCGGGACTGAAGCGGTGCTCACCCGTCGTGATCTCACACTTGCGACTGCTGCACTACCCGAAGGCCTGTTTGCCGATCGATCGGGCCGCCTCTTCCTTGAGTGGACATGGGGGGAAGGGTGGTTGGACCGACGCATGCTCGGCCCCGTCGTCTGTGCGGTGCTTGAACAGCCTGGCGTACAAGTGGTGAGCGAGAACGCTGCCATCGCGGAACTGGCAGGGTTTGTGCGGGCGACAGTCCCGTTCTGGGATGAAGAGAGCGATGAGATCGTCGTCGAGCGGGTGCTCACAGCGGGTCGTGCATGGGCTGTGCTGTCACTGCCAGGGTTCCTTGCCGCCCATGTGTGCCGTGACTCGCCATTGTGTGCGTTGCCAAGGTCTGCCTGGGCGAGGCGCGAGTCGGGGCTCGCTCTCTCAATCACAGGTGCGCTTGCTGCACCGCGGGCAGACATCTCCACAATGGGACGTCTCCTCGATGCAATCCATGTGGCTGACACCGTAGGGGGCGACGCTCGCGCGCTGCTCGATGTCTTGAAGAAATCGCTCCGTGAGGGCGCCCGCATCGGAGGCACGCACTACCGCGTGCGTCAGGAAATGCTGCGCTTGATCGGGGCGCACATGGAAGCCGCATGTCGATCAGGATGGCAAGCAGCATTGCTATTCGCCTGGACCGTTGATCTGATCGAGTCGGGCACGGAGCGTGTGCCGGAGCTCGCGGTGAACACGATCCTTGGCTATGTGCCGCCGCTCCTGGAACCGATCATGCTGGAGTTGCAGGGGATCACCGCCCTGACGCGCGACGCCGCAGCATGGTTCGAGATTTATCAGCGTGTTCTGGCATCAAAAAGCGCTGGCAGCCGCAAGAATTTGGCGTCGGCGATGGCCAGTTTCCATGATCATCTGGTGAGGTGGCACGGCATCAATGCACTCGATCAGGCTCTGCACACACAGCTGCCTGATCCACCGCCGGCTGCGAACACAGTCTGGCCACACGAAATGGACCGTATCCATCAGTGGCTCGCGCGCTGTGATCTCGATGATCGCCTGCGCGGGGCGATTTCCGTCTCGCTCCGCTTGGCATGGTCCTGCCGGCTGCGGACCGAGGAGCTGATGACGTTGCGGCTGCGCAACGTGCAGGGGGCGGTCCTGGAGGTCGCGCCGATGATCCGCGATCGTCAGCCGAAGTCGGACAGCAGCGTGCGGGCCATGCATCTTGATGACGTCGCTGTGTCCGCGCTGGATGACTGGGTCAGCAGGCGCCGCACCGAGGGAGCAACGGACATTGATCTCCTTTTTGGCGACCCGCACCACCCAGATCACGTCTATCGGCGCGGCACCCTTCATGCCGCGCTGATCGGGCTCCTGCGCGCGGCGACGGGCGACCCCTCGGTCGTTTTTCACACCCTTTCACACGCGTGGTGTGATCGCCAGATCGTGGGGGGAAATAGAGAGCGGGGCGATGTCAATTGGCTGAACCCGATTGCTGCCGGGATGGGCCACTTTTCAGCAAGTTCCCTGCGATCGTACGCACATCAATATGAACTTTGGCTGCAGGGGGAGTTGCACGCCGTGCTGTCGAGCATGATCACCCTCAACGCCACGGACTGCGCTCGTCTGATCGGTGAGCCGCCCGCGTCCGTCAGAAAACGGCTGGAGCGGCTCAGGGCGCGGGAAGGGCAGGGCGACCGAAATGCGCAAATCTGGAGCTTGCTTTATACATACAAAGCCAAATCAACTTGGCCTGATGTCGCCGAAGGGATCGCGTTGGTCGAGTCCGTGCCACCGTCTTGGCTGAAAGACGATCCGCCGCCCAGCGCTGAGCGCGTGGCCTGGATTCTTGAGGATTTAGCAACCCAGAGGCCGCCCGAGGATCTGGTTGCGTGGGTCTGCAGGCGAAATGCGTGCATGCCGAAATTGGTGCATTCAGTCGTGCATGCCGCGATGCAGATTCTGCGCTTGGTCGGAGCCTGGAGCCCCAGTCGGCGGATCTGGAGAAGCGGCGATCACGATGCCCATTTTCTGCGGGAGTTCCTGCTGTGGAATGCCTCAGCCCGAATGGATTTCAAACGAAGGCATGCTGAAAAGTATCTTCCTTTGCTGTCGGTGCTGCCCGCCAGTGTCGAGGCCCCCGCCTGGATCATCTGGGCCGAGGGTTACTGGCGATCGGGTTACTTCGCGCTCGACCCGACACGTGCCGCGACGTTGTTCGATTGGTTGCGGCGATGTGGGGTGTCCGGTCTCTCAGTGGGGATTTCAGTGTGCTCCGACGCGACGGAGGGTCTTGCGCGTGAGCGAGCAGCCATTCGGGGGGCGTTCCGCGCAGCGTTTGGGGTGCCCTGCCCAACGTTTGAACATGTGCCGCACCAGGCTCGTCCGAAGATCTACTTCCTGTGGAGCGCCCAGCCTATCGAAGAGGACGTGCGGCCACCGTCCGCAGCGATCTCCCTGGATGGGTTCCATGCGTGGATGCTTGCTGCGGGTGTTGCTGCCGTTCTTCGAGAGCAAGTTGCGGATGTGTCTGGACTACTGATGCCATCTCTTTTGAGGAAGGGGAAGTGAATATGGCTGATGAGTTCTCCAGGACGGTCTCGATGCCAATCAGTGCCCCAGGGCAGCGGCTGCCATTCGAGCGCGTACAGATGCGGGTCAGGGATCTTGAGCGGGAACTGCGCTTGTTGATCCCGGAGCCCCGCCGTCACGACATATGCTTGAAGCTGCATGTGAGCGCCGTGGATAGCCAAATGCTTGCCGAGATTCACATGGTGGCCGCACCACAGGCTGCGCTGGGGCTGGATGAGGTCAGCGCAATGCCGATCAAGATCGCGATCGCAAGGGAGTTGGCGGATCTCGAGCATAGAATTCGAGAGGAACACGCTACCATCCTCGTGCGTCTGGATGACGATAGTGCGCCTCCGCTGTCACCACGACAGGAGCAAAGGCTTAAAGTGCTCAAAGGTCGTTCAGTGCGACTGGATCTGGCGACCGGCCCTCTTGATCTGCAGGGCGTCGAGATCCCCGCGCCTATCGACGGTGAGCTTCGCTTGTTGCGGATGCAGGTCTATGCCCATTACCGGCGATTGTTGATGGTGACTGACGTCGTCGACGCGGCCGACGGCAGCGCATTCGAAATCCCTGCGCGGGCGGGCATTCCCCTGCTGCTCGAATCTGCCGACGCCGAAGAGCAGGCTCGGCTGCATCGCGCAGTCGGCGAGTTGTTCTGTGCAGCCCGGAGGGGGCAGATCGAAGTGCAAGCGAGGGTACAGGTATCGCCGGTTAATCAGAAGCCTGCGCGGCTCATCTTCGAGCGGCTCGTTTGAGTTGGCTGAAGGATGTATCCGATTAAATTACCGCGAACTAAGTAGCGCCCGACAGTCGTGGGGCCCAGGGTTCGACAGTTCTCCCCGATTCTTGCCGCTTTTAAGGAAGCACCTTCAGCGCCGGCGCCGGTTTGAAGGCTTCAGCTACCATATCGACAACAAGGCGAAGCGTCTTGCGGACATGATGGACGGTAAGCTGCTGCTGGTGACCAACGCCGCGGGCCTCGCTGCGCAGAACGTGATACAGCGCTACAAATCGCTCGCCGACATCGAGTGCGATTTCAAGGTGCTCAAGTCCGAGGTCGAGATCGGTCCGGTGTATCACCGCGTACCCGAGCGGATTCGTGCGCACGCGTCGATCTGCTTCATGGCGCTGATCCTGCATCGGGTGATGCGCAGCCGACTCAAGGCGGCGGACGCGGGCTACACGCCCGAGCGGGCGCTCGAGCAACTACAGCGCATCCAGCATCACCGCGTGCGCCTGAACGGCGGCGAGCCGGTGGTCGGGGTGTCGACGCTCAGCACGGAACAGAACGAGGTGTTTCATGCATTAGGAATCGAAAAACCAGCGGCGCCGGAGCAGTTGGCGCTGTTGTAGTGGCATTTTTGAAAGTGCGCTCTAGCAAAAACAAGCACTTGCGAGCGTAACTGTCGAACTCGGGCGGCCGGGTGGGCTGGCGAACTGGGCACCGAAAACAACGGTGCCCCTATGAGCGTCGCCGATCTGATCGCCAAGCTGCATCCCTTGCCGCCAGACCTGCCGGTGATGCTCACGGTGAGCGAGGGCGGTATCGACTATGCCCGCGTCGTCCGGATAGCCGATGTGGCGCAGCACCACCGCAACTGGTCATTTACGCCCATAGGCCAATACCGCGAGTTGCCGGACGAAAACACGGTCGGAGAGCCATTCAAGGCCGTGGTGATTGACCTTGACGCGGAGTTGCTGTGAGCAAGGGGCGCGACACCGAACGGGCGATACTGGAGCGATGCCGCCAGGATGGCCAGCCTTTTGCCATCCTCATGCTGGATCTGGACCATTTCAAGCAGATCAACGACAGCTTCGGCCATGCCGGTGGCGACCAATTGCTGCGCAGCTTCAGCCACACACTGGCTCAGGTGCTGCGCGGGCAAGACATTGTGGGCCGCATGGGTGGAGAAGAATTTGCGGTGGTTCTGCCCCATGTGGACAGCAAGGCAGCACTGGAGATTGCCGAGCGCATCAATCAGGCCACCAGAACCCTGCGCGTGCCCGCTGGTGAGCAGACCATCTCCGCCACCGTCAGCATTGGGCTGGTGCATATCGCCAAGCCGGGAGAACACCAAGATCTGGACATGCTGCTGCAGCACGCCGATCAGGCTCTGTATGACGCCAAGGCCGCAGGCCGTGATCGCGTCGAGGCGCGGCTGTTGTAAGCCGCGCTCTCACTTTTTCTTTCAGCCAGCCCCTGAGGCTGCACTGTCTGGTTTGCGGTCAGCGTTCGTCTG
>RRZT010413629.1_pt1 | contig 12192 bp, 14 predicted proteins | sample 2165551 | NCBI WGS metagenome assembly RRZT01 (sample SAMN10456910, study PRJNA506462) | wastewater metagenome | biome: wastewater; feature: sludge; material: wastewater sludge; isolation source: wastewater sludge with Escherichia coli K12::gfp cells carrying plasmid... | place: USA: Moscow, Idaho... | reverse complement strand
TCTTTAAGACTTACTCTTGTTGACATATCTTCTGGATTTTGAGACAAATCTTGCATAGCTTCCCAATATTCATCTAAAACTTTTCTAATACTTTGATCACTAGGTTCATTTATAATATATTCCATATTTTTTATGTTAATATCTCTTATTTCCCATTTGGAATTAGCAGATTTTTCTTTAATCATCCTATCATCTATAAAAGCATCTCTAGCTCTATTAATTTCTCCTACTTCTGCTCCTATACCAACTTGTCCATATTTTTCATGCCGATTAGTGATAGTTTCCATTTCAACTTTTTGTCTACTAAATCCTTCTTTATTGGCACTAGATATATTATGACCAGTTACTTCCATTCCTCTTTTATGTGCATCTAAACTTCTTTTTCCAACTTCTAAGCCACTAAAACTCATAATGCCCTCCAATCAATTTTCAAATTAATTTATTAAAACTAAGTAACTACTAAAAAGAATTATTTAAGTATTTACAGTTTAGTTTTAATAAATTAATAATATAAAGAATTTATATAAATAATTGATGTAAATATTGTTTTCAAAATTATGTTAAGTTATTAAGTATAAAAAAGCAGCTTCTCAATAAAGCTGCTATTTATCCTCTAGTATTGAGTAAATTATTATTAATTATGCTACTTTTTTGTTTAAATTGATTATATCCTACATCTTTTTTACCTGAGGCCTCTTCAATTATTGTATTAATCATTTGAGTAGAAATATCTATTAAATTTTCACACAAAATATTTTTATTTTTTATATTTTCAAGTACATTTATAAGTTTTTCTCTTATAAATAAAAAATCATTCTGTTCATTTTTATCTAAGGTTAGAATAAGTTCATTTAAAGTATTTACTCCATAGGATTTAGTTAACTTTACTCTTTCAATTTCTAGAGTTTTTAACTTTTCACCTAAAAATTTTTCTTTTGCTATCATTTCATGCAATTCATTCATTTTTTTATTATTTATAAATTCCAATCTTTTTTCAACGTAAGAAAAATCTTCATTGTACAATTTTAATTCTTCCTCTAAAATGTCTTTTAATCTATTTAAACTGTTTTTACTCAATTACTACACCTTCTTAGAATCAATTATTGAATCGGCCACATCACCTAAACTCACATTGTAAGTTCCTGCTTTAACCCTTTCTCTTAATTCATTTATTTTAGTATCTCTATTTTCCAGAGCATTTAATCTTGATTTTAATCCTTTAACTTCATCTGATTTATCATTTTTTACTCTAGCAAAATCTGATATTTCAACTCTGTCTTCTTTGGATGTTTTTTTAGGATTAATTTCTTTTTCTTTTGAGAATTTGTTAGTATCCTTTGAATAGTTACCGTAAACTCCCAAATTATTTGAAACTTTCATGATTGTCACCTCACCTTCTAACCTTATATATATTAGTTATCGTCAAAATTCTAAAATACTTTATTCTTTTTTAGAACTAATATACATTTGGTGTTTTTTACCATCTGTTTTTTTGCTTGGCTTATTCATCTCATCCATGCAATTTTTACAAATATCTCCAACTGTTAGAGGCCTTCCACAAATTTTACATCTGGACAATGCTTTTATATTTGACTCTTCAAGCCTTCCATCTTCATACCATTTTACGATAAGGGCTTCAGTTACACCTGTAAATTTAGAAATATCAGAAATAGTTGACCCGGGATAATCATATAGATAGTCTTTTACTTTTTGAAAATCGTCTCCTTCTTTTGCCATACATTCAGGACATAAATCGCTTTTTCTAATTTCTAGGAACATTTTTCCACAACCAACACATTTTTTATGTTTATGAATCATATTAACACATCCTTTTGATTTTTTTTAATATATGAACTAGTAGCAGTTAATGAAAATACAATGATTTTATTAATTTTACTACCCTTTAACAACTCTTTTTTAAATTCATCAATTGTTGCACCTGTTGTTATTATGTCGTCAAAAATAAGAATATTCTTACCTTCAAAATTATTTTTAGATTTAAAGCTATTTTCAATATTTTTCTTTCTCTTTTCTTCATCAAGAATTTTAAACATTTTTTTAGTATTTTTTATTCTTTCTTCTTTTATATAAGAATAATTCAGATTTTTTAAAATTTCTTCTACCTGATTAAATCCACGACTTTGTTCTCTCCTATAATTTATAGGGATAGGAATAATATAGTCTATATCTTCATTATATATGATATTAAAAAAATCGTCAGAAATAATTTCACTTATAATATGGCTTAGTGGAAGAATACTATTTCCTTTATATTCCAGAAGAAGCTTTCGAAAGAGACTTCTATAGGGCCAAATATAGTAGGTATTCTCTATTTTGTTTATAGATTTTTCCTTTAAAATGATATTAAAACAACCTCTACACAAGTAATGTAGCTTATTATCTGGACGATTTTCACAGCAAACACAAGTATCTGCAAATAAAAATTTCCTAATACTCAGGATTAAATTCTTCATTTGTATCAATCACCTTAGCTGAATAAACCTCTGTAAATCCACATTCTACACAGGTTTTAAAATAGTATCTTCCTAATTCTAATTTTATTCCAGGTTCCTTTTCTGGTAAAAAGACTGTTTTTACAATATATTTATCTGAACCACATTTTATACACTTAAAATCCAAGTTCATCACCCCAAAAGCAATTTTTAATCCAATTGTATTGTTCTCCTTCAAAGATAATTAAGTCAAATCTATAACTTTTATAAAAATTTTCATTTTTTAATAAAAATTCTTGAGCTCCCATATAAATTCTTTTAGCTTTTTTAATATTTATAGCTTCTAAACCTGTTCCATATTTTTTATTTTTTCTATATTTTACTTCTACGAAAACAATCTCTAAACCGTTTTTAACGATTAAATCAATTTCTCCATACGAATTTTTGTAGTTTTTTAAACATAAAGAAAAGCCATTGTTTTCAAGAATTTTTAATGCTTTTTCTTCATATTCTTTCCCTTTTTCATAATTTGTCATAATTTTAATATACCCTTCATAATGCTATGACTTAGGTATAAAATATACCTCTTTCAAGATATTCAAAACTTTTTCTTTTATTCCTTTTTTTCTATATCATAAATATACATTAAAATTTCTGTAACTAATTTATAAGCTTCTTCTGGAATCCCTTCATAGATATCAGCTTTCTCCAAAATATTTACAGTAGAAATATCTTTAACAACTTCTACCCCTTCTTTATGAGCTTTTTCTATAATAGCCCTAGCTTCTTCAGCTTCACCTTTAGAGATTAGAGTAGTTAATTTATTTTCTGTTTTTCTAAGACCATAAGCTTTTAATTTATTCATTTTTTTCACCTTCTAAATTTTGTAGTTAATTGCACCGATATCTCCTACATCATTTTCAGAACGTCTACTAATATGTATATTTTCAACAATGTATCCAACATTTTCCAATCTATTTTTAAGTTCGTCTAAATTTGTAAATGTTTTTTTATCAATATCTGAATAAGTTACAAAAAATAATTCAATTTTTTTTCTCCATATATTGATAATAATATCTAATTTACCTAATTTTTCTAGTTCTAATTTTATAACAATTGTTAAATTTTCTTTTTCCATTTGATTATTTGGGGTTTCTGCCTTAAATTCTACGGTAATAGGTTTTAAAAATCCTACTAATCCAAAGATAATATTTAAGTATCCTTTTTCATAATTCATTTGATTTACAGTATTTGTACCTTTTGCAAAAGGAGTGGTTTCTTCTTTTAAATACTTGATTTCTTCTTTAAGTTGAATTTCTAAATTTTCGATATCTAAGCTATGATCAATTTTTTTAGCATAATATTTCCTTAAACTATTGAAAGTTTCTTCATCATTTATATTGTGTTTTTTAACAAATAATAAAGTTTTTATTAGATTATCTTCTATTTCATTTCCTTTTTCTTTATAATGATCTAAACCCAGAACAATTTCATCAAGTTCTTTATTGCTTAAAAAAATCTTTTCTTTGATACTTTGTTTTAAAACTTCCTTTTTTATTGAAGAAATCAGCTCTTTATTAGCGTAGTTAATTGTTTCTTTTTTTTCGTTATTATCTGCAATTTTTACAATTATTTTTCCTTCACTGTCTAATTTTTCAATCTTTAACTTTACAATTTCTCCTTCTTTTAAAGGTTTTTCACTTTTTGCTTGTACTTTTTCTCCATTTAGGCTTAGAAGATACAGTCCATTTTCTGCTTTTAAAACTTTTGCTGAAACAATTTTTCCTGGTCTTAGAATATTTTTTTCTAAACTATTTATAAGTTCTTGTTCTAATTTTTTTACTTGCATAGAATGAACCATTTTTAACATCTCCATCACCTCCCATTGGATTATTAATAGTTTGTTGCAAAACTCCAACACCTTTATTTTACTTACATAAAAAACTACGTTTTTTATGTAATCCCCCCCACCTTCGGTGGGGAGAAAGAGGGGATTCGGGGCGGAGCCCGAGCCCACGGCAAGGAAGTATCCTCGCCACTCCTCTAAAATCAATACCAATTATTTGTGACTATATACAAATAATTTTTTAGTTTTGCAACTAGCTAGATTATTAATTATAATTTGTTAGATAATTTTAGTAGAATAACCATCATAAGGAAGTTTTTAAAATTTTCTTTAGAAAACTTTCTCTATGAAACTTAGTAATCCCTAGTTCTAAAATTTTTTCTCTATGTAATTTAGTCCCATAACCCTTATGTTTTTCAAAAGAATATTCTGGATGTTCTTTTGCAATTTCTAGCATGATTTTATCTCTTGTTACTTTTGCAATGATACTTGCAGCAGCAATACTTAAACTTTTGGAATCACCCTTAATTACAAATTCTTGATTATTTTCATATTCTCTGATAAGTTGATTTCCATCTACAAGGACGAAGCCTTCTTCTCCCAAATCTTCCAAAGCTCTTCTCATTGCAAGGAAATTAGCGTTTAGTATGTTTAGTTTGTCAATTTCTTCTACCGTCCCAATTCCCACGCCAACTTTACATTTTTCAATAATAATATCAAAAAGTTTCTCTCTTTTTTTCTCAGATAATTTTTTAGAGTCATTTATTAAATCAAATTCTTCGCAATAGTTATCAATTATAACTGCAGCAGCTACAACAGGGCCAGCAAGAGGGCCACGACCTGCTTCATCTACTCCAATTATGACTTTTTTATAATTTTTATCAAATTCATATAATTCGTTCATGTTTCTCCCTTTAATTTTCGACATTCTTTACCAAATCATTAGAGATTATTATTTTTATAATCCATTAAAAGCTATTCCAACATTCTTTAGAGTTTTTATATAATCTTCTGGTAATTGACCAATAATTTCAATATATTCATTAGTAATAGGGTGGTTAAATCTAAGTAAATACGCATGTAACATTTGCCTTTGGGCGACATCCTTTCCATTACCATAAGTTTTATCTCCTTCAATAGGATAGCCTAAATGTTTCATATGAACTCTAATTTGATGAGTACGTCCTGTTTCTATATCAACTCTTACAAGAGAATGCTTACTTCCTTCACCGATTACTTTATAATTAGAAATAGCTATTTTACCATTTTTATCAACTACAGTCATTTTTTTTCTATCATTAGGATTTCTTCCAATTAAAGTTTCAATTCGCCCTTCTTTATTTTTCATAATTCCTTTTACAATAGCTAAATATGTTTTTTTAATAGTTTTATCTTTAAACATATCAACTAATTTAACATGAGCTTCATCTGTTTTAGCAATAACAATAAGACCACTGGTGTCTTTGTCTAAACGGTGAACAATTCCGGGTCTAATAACCCCATTAATTTTAGATAAATCTTTTATATGGTACAAAACAGCATTTACTAGAGTTCCAGTATAGTTGCCCGGGGCAGGATGAACAACAACACCGGGATTTTTATTAATGATTAGCATATAAGAGTCTTCAAAAACTATATCTATTGGAAAATTTTCAGGTTCAATATCTAAAATTTCAGGTTCTGGAATTTTAACTACTATGACCTCATTTCCTTTTATTTTATTACCTGCTTTAATTTTTGTCTTTCCTTCTACCTCTATCATTTCATCATCAATTAACTTCTGTAAATAAGACCTAGTTAATTCCTCAACTTTTTCATTTATAAAAGAATCTATTCTTTTACCTTTATCTTCAATGCTTGCCTCTATCACAATTTCTTCTACCATTTTTCCCTCTTTCGATTTTTAAATATCAATAAATTATATAAAAATTATCTATTTAAGTCAAATTAGTATATTTATAAAGATATTATTCAAAATTTTATCTTTTAATTCTCAAATAAATAAAGTATACTATATTGATAGTATATGTTCAAAATTTACTTTACAAGAAGGTGGAATTATTATGTTTAAATTTATTAAAAATATTGATGATAAATCCTACAAAGCTCAGTACGGAGTTTTAGAAGCTTTAAAATACATTGGTCCCGGGCTTTTGGTAACAGTAGGATTTATAGACCCGGGAAATTGGGCTTCAAATTTGGCAGCAGGTGCAGATTATGGATATACATTACTTTGGATGGTAACTCTTTCTACAATAATGCTTATAATTTTACAACACAATGTTGCTCATTTAGGAATCTCAACTGGATTATGTCTTTCAGAGGCAATTAGTACCCATATGAAACCTAAAACAAGTAAGCTTATTTTATTTTCAGCTATGGCAGCTTCAATTTCAACTTCCCTAGCAGAGATATTAGGTGGAGCAATTGCACTTCAAATGCTTTTTAAAATTCCAATAAAACTTGGAGCAATCTTGTGTGCAATTCTTATTTTTATTTTGCTTTTGACAAATTCATATAAGGCTATAGAGAAATTTATTATAGCTTTTGTTTCAATAATTGGACTGTCATTTTTATATGAACTATCTTTAGTTTATATTGATTGGCCTCAAGTTTTAAAAAGTTCTGTTACTCCAGCGTTTCCTAAGGGTTCTATGATTGTAATAATGAGTGTACTTGGAGCTGTTGTTATGCCTCATAATTTATTTTTACATTCAGAGGTTATTCAAAGTAGACAATGGAATAAAGAAGATGAAAATATTATAAAAAAGCAATTGAAATATGAGTTTTTAGATACATTGTTTTCTATGGGGATTGGATGGGCGATTAATAGTGCAATGATTATATTAGCTGCTTCAGCATTCTTTAAGAGTGGAGTTTCTGTAGAAACTTTAGAGCAATCAAAAAATTTATTAGAGCCACTTTTAGGGAAACATGCAGGAATAGTCTTTGCAGTAGCTTTATTATTTGCAGGGATTTCTTCAACAACAACTTCAGCAATGGCAGCAGGTAGTATTTTTGCAGGGGCTTACAAAGAACCCTTTGATATGAAAGATAATCATTCAAAATTGGGCGTTTTAATATCTATATTAGGGGCAACAACTATTATTTTCTTTATATCAAATCCTTTTAAAGGATTAATTATATCTCAAGTTATTCTTAGTATTCAGCTTCCTATAACGATTTTTTCTCAAGTTTTTTTAACTTCTTCAGAAAAAGTCATGGGAACTCATGCAAATAGTAAATGGACTAAATTTATACTTTATCTTTTAGGAATTATTGTTACTATTTTAAATATAGCTTTAGTTATTAATATAGCTTTATAAATAAAAAAACTGTTGATATTATTTATCAACAGTTTTTTGGTTACGAAATTATTTAATGGTAACAAGCATTTTTATGTCTAATTCATTTCCATTACGAGCACCTTTTAAATTATAAGTAATGTTACCAGATTTTGTCCATGCAGTTTCTTTATTTAAAGTTAAATTTCCTGTAATATCTCCTGCAACTTTAGCTTCAGCATTTCCAGACTCAACATTTCCTTTTACATCTAAAATTACTTCATCAGCTTTTATCTCTTTTATTGTGTAAATTAATTTTCCAGTCATTGGAATAGCACCAGATTTATTAACTGCTTGTTCAAAAGTATCTCCAATTTTTAATTCTTTGTCAGGAAAAGTAATTGTAGAACTTTCAAAATTTGATTTTAAAACTTCTTCATTCATTAAACCTTGCATTTGAACTTTAGCTTGTTCTCTTTGCTCTACTGGTAAAGACGCCACCATCTCAGCATATAAATTTTCAACACCTTTAACAGCGATTAATTTTCCTTTTGAGTCAAGAGTAAATGTGAAAGGTTTTCCAGTCATACCCTTAAACATAGGATTCATCATTTTACCATACATTTCTTCTTGTGTTTTAGGATTGTCAACTATAGGTAAATCAGAACCAACTTTAATCTTTTGCCCCATAACTTCCATATTCATAGAAATTTTTTCAAGAGAGCTATCTAAATCTACGTTTTCTCCGGCTTTTTTTACTTTAAATTTAGTTACAACTTCCATATCTGTTAAAGTATTCATTTTTTGACCTTGAGATGTCATAGTCATATCCATTTTTACATTTAATGTTTGCTTAAATTCGCTACCATCTTTAAAAGTATATTGTAGTTTCAAAGGTTTTTCACAAGATGCCAACAATAAAGCCATTACAAACATTAACAACATTAACTTAAATTTTTTCATTTTAATAATCTCCTTGTATTTTATATAATTTCAACGTCATATATTTTAACATAAAATCGACTACAGTGCAAACTTTTTATAATAAAATAAAAAAATCTAAGCTTAACTTAGATTTTTATATCGTGATAAATAATGATTTTTCATTGGAATATATAACATTTCCGGGTTTAGAATCTTTAGGTTTTTTTACAAATTTCTTTCTACAATAGTCAATTCTCACAGTATTTCCTGTTGAAACTTTTGAATTTTTAGCACATAGTTCTGCAACTTTTAATAAAGTTTCTTCTTTTACGTCATCTTTATAATTTTTTATAACTACATGGCTTCCGGGCAAATCCTTAATATGGAACCAAAAGTCATCACCATCAGCAAGTTTAAAAGTAATATACTCATTTTCCTTATTGTTTCTTCCATAATAAACTCTAAATCCATCTATTTCTTCAAAGGGAATATCTACTGTATTTTTTTGTTTTTTCCCTTTTACTTGTTTTTTCATAATTATTTTATTTTGAATAAATTCTTCTTTTAAAGTTTTTAATAATTCTAATGTTTCTGATTTTTCTAGATAAAATTTCAATTCTTCAAAATATTTTAACTCTTCACTAATTAGTTCTTCTCTTTCCAAAGCGTGTAAAACTCCACGTTTCCCTTTATTATATTTTTTATAATATACATCTAAATTTTGTTGGGGAGAAAGCTTTTCATCTAGTTCAATCAAAACATTATTATTGTGATAAAAATCAAATACTTCTACCACTTTCATTCTAGGCTTTATCATATAAAGATTTGCAGCCAAAATATCTCCAATTTCTTTAAATCTTTCATATTTTTCCATTTCATTTTGGTCTTTTTTCAAGTTTTCCAAAATTTTCTCATGTTTTTTAATTTTACTTTTTAATGCCTTGTCTAACTCTTTTCTAATATCAGAAGTTTGATTGTCAGACATGGTTTTTTCCATGTAATAATTTACAAGTGTATTTACAGCTTCAAATTTTTCCTCTTCATAACCTTTATATTTTTCATATTCTAAAAATGAAGCAAAAGTAATTTTATTATTTTTATAATAAATTACTGGTTGAGCTTCTAAAGTCAACATTTTTTTAAACTCTTCATAAGAAGTACATCTTTCATTGTTAAACTTTCCAATTCCTTGGACTTTTAAAGATAAATTTCCTTTAAAACTTTCAAAGTTTTCTTCATTTACACTTTCAATTAAAACTTTATCATCCACTTTAGGTTCTTCATAAGGGGCATTGGGCATTAAAAGTCTAAAAGAACTTTCTTCTAGAGAAAACTTTTTCATCAAGTCCAAAATTTTATTCTCATTATCCAAAATAAATATATTTGAATGTTTTCCTGTTAGCTCTACTATCAATTTAAATCTTTTCAAAGCTCCCAGTTCATCAATTCTTGTAAAATAAATTATAATTATTCTGTCATTTTGAAATTGTTTTATCTCTTCTACCTGTGCAGACATAAGAAATTTTTTTAATGATAAAGAAAAATTAAGGGGCTTTTCAGGTGCCAACTCTTTATTTTCTCTAATATAAACAAGGGGTAAAACAGGATTTATTGAAAAATATAAATTGTCCTTTCCAAAAAATAAAGAAAAAGATAATTTGTCATATTGAATAACTCTTGATACCCTTTTATTTTGTAGTTTTTCATTCAATTCATTAATCAAATATTTTAAATTGTTTCCATCTATATATAACATTTACATCACCTTTTGCTATTATAACATATAATTTATGATTACAAAGTCTAATTTTTTATTTTGTAATAAATTACTTAACTTTTCTTTAAGAATTTTGTATAATCAGAAGAAATCGATTGGGGAAATTTAGTAATTTAGTAGTTAGGAATTAGTAATGGAGAATATTTTTAACCACTGGATGACACAGATTATGGTAATTAATAATTAAAAGTGAAAAGTTAAGAGTTAAGGAATTTTTTTAATATGACTGGAGAAATAATGAACGAAAAAACAAAAAAAATACTTTTGATATGTTATGCATTATTAATGTTTGGAGTAGCTATTTTTTATCAATTTAATAAGGGAAATATTAAAGAAAATAACGAAGAGGTAGTTCCTCCAAGAATATATAGTGGAAAATATAAAGGACATATTGAGCTAAAGTATCCGCAAGCCAATGCAAAAGCAGGACAAGTAAGATTAGAAATATTAAAAAATATTAAAACAAAAAAAGTTAAAGAAGAAAAAAAACATCGTATTACTGAATGTTTTGATTCAAAGAATAGGCTTGTTTATAAAATTGATGCAGATTTGAATACAAGAGTGGTAACAATGAGTGGGAATAAATTTTTTAGAAAAGTATTTGAACTTAATGTACCTGAAGAAGAAGGATATATTTATGATGAAAATGACAAAGTAATAACTAAACTACATAGACCAAATTCATGGACTTATACAGTAGACAAAGAATCTGATGCAGGAAAATACACATATTTGGAGCAAGGAGGAATAGGAGTTTTTGTAACAAATATAAAGTATTTTGAAAATAACAGGAGAATAGAAACAGAAGAATACATAAATAAAGTAATGTCACAATTGTATGCAAGGACAGAATCAGAATTTATAGATAATAAATTAGTTAGAGAAAAACATTTTGCTGACCAAGAATTAAAAGATTCTTTTATTATGTACACCACAGAAAAAAAATACAACGATAAAGGCGAACTAATCTATAAAACAGTAGAAAGAAAAGACAAAACCAACAATTACAAATCTTTTACGGAAATGAACTTTGCAAAAGACGAAATAGTAACCAAATACTATAAAGGAAAAAATGTATTTGCCATAGTTACTGAAAACCTTGTGGGACCTGTAGAAACCATAGAAGAAACAGAAATGGACAGAGGGAAAGAAATAAAGAAAGTCTACAAGAACAAAGTAAAGGCTATTGTGAAAAGGCAGAAAGTTGGTGAGTCTGTTAAGATTGTTGATGTAATTGAGTATGTGCCAAATGAAAAGTTTGATTATGAAAAAAATAAAATATATGAACCATATTATAATACTAGATATATTATTGAAAATAATCAAATAAAATATGTCATAAAACAAGTGTATATTCTTATTTATACGAACCATATTTTGATAAAAAACTTAGGACTAATTCAAATTATTTATATGATAGTTACTTTAGTATAGACTTAAATAATGAATACAGTTATTTAGGGAAATTATTATATTTAGATAGTATATTAAAAGTTACAAATATTAAAAAAGACAATTTAACAGGAACTGAGTATAAAATAAAAAATAAAGATAATTTTTCAGAAGTATATCAAAGTATTGCTTATGGAGAAATAAATAATTCTTTTGAAGGATATATAGAAAAAATAAGAAGTTTAGAAATCAAAGATGAAAATATTAAATACATAATAAAATAAGGAGAACATTTAAATGGATATAAACATGAATAATTCTCACATAAATAAATTTAGGGGTTAAGCGTCCTACGCTTAGGCTTTTAAATATTTTAAAAATCCCCCAAAATTTTGGGGGATTTTATACAAATTCCTATTTTCCTAAAACTCTCACTACTGCATCTCCAACCTCATTAGTTTTTGCAGTTCCCCCCATGTCTGGAGTAACATCTTTACCTTCTACCATTACTTCTTC
>RRZT012061817.1_pt1 | contig 12193 bp, 9 predicted proteins | sample 2165551 | NCBI WGS metagenome assembly RRZT01 (sample SAMN10456910, study PRJNA506462) | wastewater metagenome | biome: wastewater; feature: sludge; material: wastewater sludge; isolation source: wastewater sludge with Escherichia coli K12::gfp cells carrying plasmid... | place: USA: Moscow, Idaho ... | reverse complement strand
CGACAAGGTCGAACACGTGCAGATCGTCGCCTGTGGCACCTCCTACAACTCCGGCATGGTGGCCCGCTACTGGTTCGAAGAGATCGCTGGCGTCTCCTGCGATGTGGAGATCGCCTCCGAGTTCCGCTATCGCAAATCGGTGGTGCGCCCCAACAGCCTGCTGGTGACCCTCTCCCAGAGTGGCGAGACCGCCGATACCCTGGCGGCGCTGCGTCTGGCCAAGGAGTCCGGCTACATGAGCTCGCTGGCTATCTGCAACGTGCCGGGCTCTTCGCTGGTGCGTGAATCGGATCTGGCTTTCATGACCCGTGCCGGTGCCGAAATTGGCGTGGCCTCCACCAAGGCGTTCACCACCCAGCTGGCTGGTCTGCTGATGCTGGTGGCCTCGGTCGGTCACTGCCGTGGCAACCTGAGCGCTACCGCCGAGGCCGAACTGGTCAAGGCACTGCAAGCCCTGCCGCTGCGCATTAAAGAGAGCCTGGCGCTGGCCAAGGATATCGAAACCCTGGCCGAAGAGTTTGCCGACAAGCAGCACAGCCTGTTCCTCGGCCGTGGCAGCCAGTACCCCATCGCCATGGAAGGGGCGCTCAAGCTCAAAGAGATCTCCTATATCCACGCCGAGGCCTATGCCGCCGGTGAGCTCAAGCACGGCCCGCTGGCGCTGATCGATGCCGAGATGCCGATCATCGTTGTGGCGCCGAACAACGATCTGCTGGAGAAGCTCAAGTCCAACGTGGAAGAGGTGCGCGCTCGTGGCGGTATCCTCTACGTGTTCGCCGATGCCGACGCCGGCTTCAAGAGCGACGAGACCATGCGGGTGATGAGCCTGAACCACGTGGAAGAGATGATCGCGCCGATCGTCTATACCGTGCCGCTGCAGTTGCTCTCCTACCACGTCGCCCTCATCAAGGGCACCGACGTGGATCAGCCACGCAACCTGGCCAAATCCGTGACTGTGGAATAAGCCGTCGCCGGAAATGAAAAAAGATGTATGAGAGCAATAAAGATTCATACCAAGTAATAAAGTATCATATCAAGTAATAAAGTTGCATACCTTAGCCGCCCTAGCTAAGCTCAATCTATGAGCAATAGCGGGGCGGCTTTGTTATGGTGGGAAGAAAAAACGTTAACACGGAGTTACAGAGTCAGAAGTGGCTGCGTGAGGGCCGAGGAGGTGGTCATGGTTCCGACTACAAGCCATGGTTAACCGTCAGGGATTTACCATCTGAAGGTCGCTCGCACCGCGTTTTTGGTCATAATTCTCAACGCACCCACCACTTACTGTCGGATTTGGAACTGGCTGTATTCCTGTTATTGGAATGGAATATTTCGACTGTAGATATTCGCGAGCAATTCCCTCTTCGTTTGGAGGATACCAAGGCTCTTGCGCTGGAGTCCGAGATCGATCACCCTGCCGTTCGCGGTGTTCTGCAGGTTATGAGCTCAGACTTTCTCGTCAACACCTCTAACGCTAACCGGCCAAAATTTGCACTGCAAGCCAAGTACGCAGAGACACTGAGTAATGCGAGAACCATTGAGAAATTGGAGCTGGAACGCCGCTATTGGTTACAAAAAGGAGTGCCTTGGTGGTTGATCACAGAGAAGGACATTCCGAATGTGGTTACAAAAAACATCAGTTGGCTTTATCCGGCACAACGGGACGAGATAGCGGTTGATGTGCTGATAGAGCGCGCAGGGTTTTATCAGTACCACTTTCAGAGTGCGCCGGAGAGAAGCGTGATTGATGTAGCTAAACAGCTGGATACTGCTTATCATCAGCCGATGGGGCAATCCCTGCTGGAGATTAGGCAGCTACTGGCTCAACGCTGTTTTCTGTTCGACATATTGACGCCAATAACCAAGTTAAAAGCCGGTGATCTGCAACTGGAGAACATTGAGGCTATTTCGGAGGCGTTACATGTTTCAAATCAATGAGGTTATCAGCGTTGATGGTGTTGCCTACCGGATCTTGGCTGAGTTGCCGGATGAAATTATCTTGATAGCCTTGGACAATGAGTCTGCTTTCCCTTCGGTGGTTTCTCGTCAGGAATTGTTGGATGCCATCGATAACGAAGTGTTACAACGGATCGAAGATCCCTATGCCAGGCTTTATTACGCCAAACCGGATGATGGAACTAAGGCTAGGGAATTACGGGATAAAAATTATCAGCTTATTCAACCACTGATATCCAACCCAGAATGTATGTTCCCCCGCGCAAGAAATAGGGCTGTAAATCATATCATTGCAACACATGGATCAACCAAACAGACACTTTATCGGCTTATCCGCCGTTATTGGCAACGTGGGCAAACTCCCAATGCTCTTCTTCCTGACTATGAGAACTCCGGTGCTAAGGGAAAAAAGAGATTGTCAAAGGGCGGAAAGCTTGGTCGCCCCAGACAGACTGGCTCAGGAGTCGGCGCTGTTATTGATGAACAGATAGAGAGACTCTTTCGTAGAGCAATTGAAAAGCACTATCTTATAAAAAATGGTAAATCATTTATTGAGACTCATAACCGTTTCAAAGGGATGTATCATAACTATTATCCTGACGTTGCAGAGTCGGAGATCCCATCTATTTGGCAGATGAAGCACTTCTTCAAACGCGATTACTCTCAAGTTGAAAAACTAAAACAAAGGGTCAGCAAGATTAATTACAATAAGGATGTCAGGCCGTTGCAGGCAACAGCGAACACGCATGTTCTCGGTCCAGGCTCCCGGTTTGAGATTGATGCGACTATCGCTGATATCTACTTGGTTTCAGATAGTGATCGTAAAAATATAGTTGGCCGGCCAATAGTTTATATGGTCATTGATGTGTTTAGTCGAATGGTCGCTGGCTTTTATATAGGCTTTGAGAATCCTTCCTATGTGGCAGCTATGCAAGCCTTAGCGATTGCCATGACCGACAAGGTGAAATTATGTCAGCAACTCGATATTGATATTGACGAGTCTGATTGGCCTGTCATGGGCATCCCAGATGCTATATTGGCTGACCGTGGTGAATTGCTGGGGTGTCAGATCGAATCGTTAGAGCAGAGTTTTTCTGTTCGGATAGAAAATGCACCACCTTTTCGTGGTGATTGTAAAGGGATAGTTGAGCGTTTTTTCAGAACCATACAGGCGGTTTTCAAACCATTTGCTCCAGGTGTTGTATCTGATAATACGGTAAAAAAACGGGGAGGAAGTGATTACCGATTGGATGCGATGCTCAATATACACGAATTTACATCGATCATTCTGTCGGCCATCTTATTTCACAATCGATATCATGTGTTGGAAACCTATGATCGCGACATCGATATGCCTGCCGATTTGCCTATAACGCCATTATCGTTATGGAATTGGGGATTGCAGAATAGGTCAGGGCGGTTACGGACGGTTCCTGAAAATGCCCTGCAGGTTAGTTTGCTACCTCGAACGAAGGCTACCCTCTCCCCTCTGGGGCTCTGCGTATTTGGCGTGTATTACACTTGCCAAGAAATACTACAAATGGGGTGGTTGCACAGGGGCAAGAATGTTTCCAGGCCTGAATCATTAGAGGTTGCCTATGACCCAGCTGTTGCAGATGTTATCTATCTGCTGCCACAGCAAAACAGTGCGGAATATTGGACCTGTGGATTGACCGAGCGCTCTCGAGAGTTCCGTGGCTGTTCTTTCTGGGATGTCTGGTTGATTACGAGACAGCAAAAGGTTGTTGTGGCAGAGAGCAAGCTAGTTGCTGATCGTGAGAAGCGAAGAGTCGATGAGTTGATTAACTCAAAAATACGGCAAGCGGAAGCCCAAGTTCAAGCCGAAGATGCCCCAGTAGTGTCAGATCGCCAACGCATTGCAGGCATCAGGGGTAATCGAGCCAAGGAGAAGGACAAAGAGAGAAAACGCGCCAAATCTGTTGCGACATCTGAGCCATCAAGTGAGCCAGCAACTGTGGTACCGTTATCTAAAGGTGCGGATGACTATAAGTATCCGGATTATATCGACGAACTCTTCAAGGACGACTAGATGGTATTACCAGCTAACATGGCCAAGGCCGTCTACAACGACCCTGGCATTGAACAGTATCGTGGCAACCCCTTGATCGAGGCATTGCCACCTATCATGACTACTCAGCAGATAAAACAGGGGTTGAGCGGCGCCATCAAGTTTGATCCCAAGGATATCTATGTCGATGGCCCTTGGCGTGTTCATGTGATATCCCAGTTGCTGGATGACTTTTTTCAGCCGATAAGCCGTCATTTACAACTGGAATCAAAGTTATCCATCATGATCCGGCAGGGGTATGTTGGACGCAACCTGAGCGATGGATCTTTGAATGTGCAACTGCAAAATGGTTATGAGCGGGTTATGTCTGGTGAGTTGGATGTTTTTCGGTTCGAGCAGGTTAAATCGACAGCCCGTAGCCTGTCGTTGATTGGGTGCTCTGGGTCAGGAAAAAGTAGCACCATCAACCGGATCTTGGCAACTTATCCTCAAGTGCTCTACCACGAGCAATACAATTTTACCCAGATTGTCTACTTGAAGCTGGATTGCCCTCATGACGGCTCATTAAAAAGCCTGTGTCATCACTTTTTCAGGGCTATTGATGCCGTACTGCATACGGACTATGAACGCAAATATGCGCTTAAACGCCACAGTGTTGAGACCCTGATGGCATTGATGAGCCAAATCGCTAATGTCCACGCGATTGGCGTGCTGGTCATTGATGAGATTCAGCACCTGAGTATGAGCCGTTCCGGTGGCGTGGAGAAGATGCTAAATTTCTTCGTGACATTGGTAAATGTGATCGGCTTGCCTGTTGTCATGGTGGGGACCCCCAAGGCCAGACCCATCTTTGAGATGGACTTGAGATCGGCAAGGCGTGGAGCCGGTTTTGGCGCATTGCTTTGGGAGCCTATGCAGGCTACCAAGCCTAGCGTGGATCCTGCCACCAACCAGCCCAGGCCTACAGAGTGGATGGCCTTCACCGATAAGCTGTGGCAATACCAGTGGCTACAACAACGGGATGAAAATTTGTCCGATGAGGTTCGGGATTGCTGGTTCGAGCTGTCCCAAGGGGTGCTGGACATAGTGGTAAAACTCTTTGTTCTGGCCCAGTTGAGAGCTATTGCCACCCGCATCGAACGGATCACTCCACAGCTGTTGCGGCAGGTTTATGAGGATGAACTCAAACCGGTACACGCCATGTTGGCCGCGTTACGCTCCAAAGATCCTGAGTTAATCGCCAGATATTCGGATCTGAGCATCCCGGATATAGACAAAAAGATCCTAGTTCTCAGCACCAAGATTGATGAAGCCAGAGTTGCTCTGGATTCTCATCATAACCGATATGGTGGCAATGAGCAGGCCATCCGCTTGCATAACCTGCTCGTTGGCATGGATTGCCATTCTGAGCTGATTGTGCCGTTAATTGATCGCGCCTTCAGTACATATCCGGATCTGTCCGTCAGAGAGCTGATGCCTATCGTTCTTGATTGGTACAACTCGGACTCAAAGCCACAAGATAACGCAAAACCCAGGCCCGCTCGTCTCAAGCCAAAAGAGTGGCACACGCTGCACACCGACGATCTGCGTTTCCAGTTTTCCCAATGTGGCAAGGACAACCCTCACTATCCTGCATTCAAGAAAGCCGGGGTCACCTTCGATGTGGATACCTGGCTGAGAAGGATGGGCTAGCCATGTTGAACTTTCCGGTTCCTTATCCAGATGAGCTGATTTACAGCTTGGTGGCCAGAGCCGGAATACATTTGGGACTAACCAGCCCAAAGCAGTTGTTGGATGAGGTTTTTGCCAACCGGCATGTCATTGCAACGGTTGATCTCCCTAATCATCTGGCACCTTTGGCTCGGTTATTGCCGGATAGTATGGGCCTTGATGTTGAACGACTTGCCTATATGCATACGCTATTTCCTGTCTATGCCCCTTTTACACCAGAGGATCGCCGGAAGTTCTGCCTTGAGAAGATGGCAGGAGAATCTCAAGGAGCAATTCACCTTATCCTCGGGATAGTGGCATCCAGAGTTAAACAGTCGCTTTCATTACGCTATTGCCCGCAATGCCTGCAAAATCAGCGTTTTCATCAAGGTGAATACTACTGGCTGCGCTCATGGCAAGTGATAGGGGCTGATTGTTGCTTGTTTCATGGCACCCTAGCCGAGGCTAATCTTGAGCGGCATGCTTATCATCGCCATGAGTTTATTGCTCCCAATCCCTTGTTGTGCCCACCTGTGCCCCAGTCTGCCGGACGCGATCACGTCATCCGGGTTACTCGTCAAGTAAATGCACTGTTGCAACGTCAGGCTAAAACATCACCGTCCTTTTCCCAGTGGAGTTCATTTTACAACCAGCTAGCGAGCATGTCCGGGTGTGCCAAGGTGAAGCAGGTAAAACAGGGCGATATTCATGAGCGTGTATTATCCCGTTGGCCGGCTGATTGGTTAGTGCAACAAGGATTGGCTATTCATAACGAATCAGGTTGTTGGCTGCAGGCTATCTTCCGTAAGCACCGAAAATCCTTCAGCTATCTGGAACATATCGTTGCCCTGGATAGCCTGTTGCCTGAGTCTTGGAACATAGCGACGGTGCTGGACGAAGTGCAGAGTATTCCAACAGGAATTTACGGTCTCCATCCTGTTCCTCAGGAGGAAAAGAGCGACCAGTTGGTAGAATATCGAGCTAGCTGGCAGCAGTTGCTGGAATGTCATGGTGTTAAGCTGGCCCGCCTCTCTCATCAGGCGTTATATGCCTGGTTGTATCGGCATGATCGACGCTGGCTTCTGGAGTTTAACCGGCAACACTATCAAAGTCGTGCCAGAGAAAATCACCGGGTCGATTGGCCAAAGAGGGATCGTGTGACTTGCCGTCAGTTACTCAAGATCCTGAGTGAACAGACGTGGCGTCTTGACTCCCCTCGGCTATCGATGCGCTGGTATCTGTCGAGGTTGCCTACCGGCGCCATGGTGGAGAAAAAATTGAGCAAAATGCCGCTTACGCGCTTGTTTTTTAAACGATATTGTGAAGATATTACGGACTACCAAGTGCGTCGCTTGGCTTTTGCCTCTGGATTGTTAGTACAAAAAGAAGGCACCTTGCGACGATGGCGACTTTTGCGTGTAGCCGGCTTAAGCGATGAGCGGTTAACCTCGATGTCAGAACGGCTGTTAAGTGATGTTTTGGAGGACTAATGCAGGATATCCGCTTTGACAAGGTGTCTGATGATACAACAATCTTGGCAATCGGCTCGCTGTTCAGGCGGATTGATAATTCCCAGTGGGGCGTCAATCTTGATCTGGTGCCCAAAGCGGAAGCTGGGTCACTACGGGTGTCAAATATCCCCGTCTTGGCTCGCAAACGTGTGTTGAATCCGACCCAAGAGCACAGGCCTGCTGGTTTTCGTCTCTCTTTAACTATCGACAGCACTGAGACTTGGCAAAGAAAGAGGTTGGGAGATTACCCGGTTTCCTCTGCCATTCGCGCAATGGACAAACGCCAACACTGCTTTTGTTTTCTTGCAAATGACATACAGATATATCTTCCCCAGTTGGAGCTCGCTCGTGTACTTTTCTTGCACGACGGTTATCTATCTCGCTCAGCACTTGAGCCTGATTATCTGAAAAGTGAGTTTTCGATTGAACACGTCAGCGCCGAGGTTGTCCGGGTGAATGTATTGCCTTCCTCCAGCTACCCGCTCAAGTCTCTAGATGACTTCGAGTCGCGACGTTTGTTGAGCTGGATTTTGATCGATCCTGATGCCCGTGCTTCTTACGAAAGCATAGGCCGCAGTCAAAAGCTGAATGGCTATGAGAAGGGAGGATATCGGCAATGGGAGTTTGAGTTTACTCCTCCACCTTTACCATCGGTCTCTTTTGAAATCCGAGGGCGATTCGATAAAGAAGCCAAAAGCATGCTGGTTTACGAGGTGGCCAGTCTGCGAAATATACAGGCAGATATCCCAAGTGAAGTGGAATTTTTCCATCCCAAGTTGCGGGAGTATGTGCGAGGTGAAGGGGACGGTGCAGTACGCTTGGTCGCTGAACGCCCACCAATTCACTCGGTGCATGATGGGGCGGATGCCAATGCGGATACCACGCCTGTTTTATTGCGGGCTCCATCTGTCGTGTTTGAGTTTTCTAAGGCATTCAATACGCGTAAGGTAGCCGAGAAGAAGCAAGAAGGTGCCAATGGCAAGGCCGATGATGAGGTGGGCTCCCAAGCATCAGAGGATGTCAGCACTGAAGAGTCAGTTGCAGGAGGGATTCTGCCCAGCGCAGAGTGGACAGCTGAATCGGACGAAACCGATGATCTGCATCTCTACGCCAATAAGTTTGATTGCTTTCAATCGATGCTGGATGAGTTGGTGGCGGCCCATGGTTGCGTGATTAGATCCAAGCAACTGCGCAAGCTACCTAAGCTCTACCGTTGTAATCGCCACCTGCTTCTGGATGGCAATCCCAGATGCTTGGCCGTCGTTGAGGTTGAGTCGCACAATCGCATCTTTCATATCCTCGAAGTCGATACCTCCGATGGGATTTGCTCCCTCTCAACCCTGCTATTAAGGCTGACGTCGCAGCAGGGGTGGCAGGAGCAGCTTAAGTTATTGGAAGAAGAGTTAACCCAGAAATCATTGCATTGGCCAAGTAAGCGGCTGAAAGCGCTTTGTGGCAAGGATGGTTATTCCGGCATCCCTCATCCACAGACCAAATCTGTGGATAAGGGCAAGCTGCCTGAGAAGTCGATAGAGCACTGGGCGACAAGGTTTCATAGTTGGATGACGTCAATCTAAACCTATAGAAAGAGCTCACAACAAGATGATCTATGTCTACATTTGAGACCTGAATATCTTGATGTTGTACAAATTTCGGCACACCATGTCATCAATTTGATTATATTTATGGTGCCGTATGAGATACACAGCTAAACCTTCTTCTCTCTTGGTCGGAGCGCATGGTTAGCTCGCCCTCTCAGCGTGTCGAGGATTTGAGCCTTGCCCTGTGCTTGCTATCTGCTCTGGGCTTCGGCGATTGGGTGAACGGCGTTGCGAATCGCCCACCGCGCTAAGCAACCCCAAGATGAATGTGCTTGCCCCGATCTGCCGTGCAATCCACGCCAAAAAACCAGTTGCCATTCGCTACCACTCGATGAGCGGGGGTGAGTCCGAACGGATCATCGTGCCCTTCGTCCTGGTAGACACCGGCTTACGGTGGCATATCCGAGCCTTTGATCGGAAGAGCAGCGAGTTCCGCGACTTCGTAGTCACACGCATAGAAGCGCCAACCTTGCTCGGCGAAAGAACCCAAGGCCAACGAGAGCCAGGTCAACGACATTCAGTGGACGCGTATGGTCGAGCTGGAACTCGTTCCCCATCCACGTCTGGCTCGACCCGAGATCATCCGGATGGACTATGGGATGAATGATGGCTCAATCCGGATGCGCGTACGCGCGGCGGTGGCGGGCTATATGTTGCTGCGCTGGAGCGTGGACTGCTCGCCCGATCACAGCCTCAAAGAAGAACAGTTCCGCTTGTGGCTCAGCGAACCGCTGGCGCTGTACGGAGTAGAGAATGCGAAGCTCGCTCCGGGGTATCAAGCCCCATTAGCGAAGGTATCACCCAAAGGATAAGAACAAGATGGCACACAACGTCACCAGCAAGAACGGCAACGGTGGGAACCTCGGCTTCGAGGCTGAACTTTTCAATGTTGCGTCGATCAAAGGTGGCGACTAATGAACAACGAACGCTATCCGCTGGAATTGGCTATTTCAGTTCAGGACTTTACGGCGTCAGGCTGGAAGGATGCGATTGCCCAAGCTACCCGCGAAGGATATTCGTCGATGTGGCAGGCACTGTCGGCTGCTGCGCGCAGTACCATTGAGCAAGGGCGAATTGAACACGGCAAGGTCTTATGGCTGCTTGCAGATGCCTGTTCTATGATGCTTTCACCGTCGAGCCCGAATGAACCCTTTAAGCCTTTTGCTGTTTTCCATGACCGCCGGTCGGTCATCCCGGATGACATGCCTGATTCCGACATTCTGTTCTTTGCCGCGATCGTCGATCTGGTGAACGACGACTGGCTGAAGGCGCGACTCAGCGATTTGGTCTGGTTGAAGGGCAAGCCTCGTAACACTTCATTCGCTCTAAAGGCCATCGACGCCTACCGCTGCCTTCCACTAGACACAGATACCTGGATACATGGAGGGCGTGACTGTTGGCCACGTGCCATCAGTCTGGCGCGGATGCTCAAAAGTGGTGCTGGAGATAGGCTCCAGCAAATGGAGGCGTCAATTGTCACTGCTTTTAACGCAGCGACCCGGGACGACGGTTTCCTTGGGCTTTGGCTTGCCGACCTTCTGAAGTCGAATGGTTTGGGGCGGGCGAACCGAGCCGATGTGGCAAGGAAGCTAGAAGTTTTGGCCCGCGAATTTGATTGTGAAGGTGATCTGCATAGGGCGCGGGAGTATTTTTCTGTTGCTACCGAATGGCATAAGGCCATTCCTGACGAGGTCAAAGCGGCAGAAATGACGGTGGCGGTCGCCGAAGGTTGGGTAAAAGAAGCCGTTGCACGCTCCACATCGGAAAGCCTGAGTCACATGGTGGCCGCGAGCTTTTACGAGAATGCCATCCAGACGTACCGAACGGTTCCCAGAGCCGAGCGCTCTACGCATCAGGTTGATGAGCGAATTGCCGAGTTGCGAGCCCACTTGAACGATTCTGGAGAGAGAGCTCTGGGAGAGATGAGACTCATTCAAACGTCCGGTGTCGATATCACCCAGCTCGTCGAAAACGCGAGGAAGTCCGTCTGTAGTGGTCAAGAAAAATTGGCCACGGTCTTATGCTCTAACCAGAACAATCGTTCGGATTCATTCGGTGTCAGACCACCATTGTAGGAGTGCGGTCTAACCTGGCTGTAGTAGCCCACCAGATAATCCGTGATTGCCTGTTTGGCTTCGTTAACACTGCGGTAACCGGTCGTGGGCATCCACTCGGTCTTTAAGCTTCTAAACAATCGCTCCATCGGAGCATTGTCCCAGCAGTTACCGCGTCGGCTCATGCTCTGTCTGATCTGGTAGCGCCAAAGCTGCTGCCGGAATCGACGGCTGGTGTAATGGCTTCCCTGGTCAGAATGAAACAGTAGCCCCTTGGGTCGGCCTCGGGCCTCAAAAGCCACCATCAATGCCTTGCTGGTCAACTCGCTATCCGGGGACAACGACATCGCCCACCCCACTGGCTTGCGGGCAAACAGGTCCAGCACCACCGCCAGATAGGCCCATTGCGTTCCGGTCCAGATGTAGGTCACATCACCACACCAGACTTGATTCGGCGCCGTCACCGCGAACTGCCTATCCAATAGGTTAGGGATGGCAACATGCTCTTGATGCGCCTTTTTGTAAGCATGCTTGGGTGGCTGGCAACTGACCAACCCCAGCTCCTTCATCAGTTTGCTTGCCCGATAGCGGCTTAAAGACTGGCCGCGGGACGTGACAATGTCTGCAATCGTCCTGGCACCCGCTGAGCCCTTGCTGTCGTTGTGGGCCTTACGGACTTCGGCTTGCAGCTTTACCTTCTCCGAAGAGATGGCTTGAGGACGCGCCGCCCAGTACTTATAACTGCTGCGATGGATCCCGAATACATCGCAGATGCGTTTGACGCTAAAGCTCTTCTTGAGTCGCTCGACTAGCGAGAATTGTTCAGGGAGTCCGACATCAAGAGAGCGGTAGCCTTTTTTAAAATTTCTTTTTCCTCTTCTATCCGTTTGATTTTTCTCTCTAATTCTCGGATTTTTTGTTGTTCTGGCGTCAGCGGCGAGGCCTTGGGACTGATGCCTTGGCGCTCACTCCTAAGCTGTTTCACCCAGGTCCGCATGGCGCTATGGCTGACGCCCATGACCTCCGCAGCCTCTCGGGTGCTGTATCCCTTTTCGGTGACCAGTTGGGCCGCTTCAAGTTTGAATTCGGGGCTAAAAGAGGGTCTGTGTTTTTCGGTCATTTTTCCACCTGTCTATGAGGGCGTGATCCTATCACGCGATTTAATCAGGTGGCCAAATTCACTATGCCACTACAGCGGTCGTTTGCCGGATCTGGATGGATATGGTGTCGAAGCATCATTAGTCGATTCCAGTCTTCCGATCTACCGTGACACAGACATGCTATATCAAGATGAAACGCTGGGCTACTGGCCTTCGTTCAATCGCCTCTCTGAGT
>RRZT011720357.1_pt1 | contig 12194 bp, 9 predicted proteins | sample 2165551 | NCBI WGS metagenome assembly RRZT01 (sample SAMN10456910, study PRJNA506462) | wastewater metagenome | biome: wastewater; feature: sludge; material: wastewater sludge; isolation source: wastewater sludge with Escherichia coli K12::gfp cells carrying plasmid... | place: USA: Moscow, Idaho ... | reverse complement strand
AGGCTTTTGTTATTTCATTGCATTTCGGCTCGCTTATGCGTGACCCGTCACGCGCAGATAGTCCGCATAGGTGCCGTCGAAAACGTTGATTTTCCGGTTTTCGAGTACGGCGATCTTCGTCGCAAGTTTATCGATGAAATAGCGGTCGTGCGAAATGAACAACAAGGTGCCGGAGAACTCCAACAAAGCGTCCTCAAGCATCTCACGCGTTTCAATGTCGATGTGGTTCGTCGGCTCGTCGAGAATGAGAAAGTTCACGCGGTTCTGCAAAAGAACGGCGAGCTTTAACAACACCTTTTCACCGCCCGAAAGAGAAGAGACGCGCTTCATCACCGCCGCGCCGCAGAAGTAATACTTTGCTAAAATTTGCCGCGCTTCGCCCTCGCCGCAAACACACTCGCGGCGGAATGCTTCGAGCACGCTGTCCTTGTCGTTTAAAAAGCGAATCTCCTGCGGAATATACCCAAGCTGCGCGGAGGGGTTGAACTTCGCTGTACCGGAAAATGGGACATCCCCGAAAATTGCGCGTAAAAGCGATGTTTTGCCCGTGCCGTTCGCGCCGAGAAACGCCATGCGGTCTTTTTCCTCCACAAGCAGCTCTGCCTGTTCAAACAGCGCGGTTTTGCCGAACGAAAGGGAGAAACCCGTAAGCTTTAAAACCTCGCGCCCGGTGCGGTCGCCCGCAAAGCGCATCGGGATTTTGGGCTTTTCAAGCTGCGGGCGCTTTATCATCTCCATTTTCTCAAGGCGAAGCTCCAGCATTTTGGCGCGGCGGAAGAACTTCGGATTATCCGCCTGCGCGCCCCACTCGCGAAAACGTTTGATGGCGGCTTTCATTGCTTCAATCTGCTTTTGCTGGTTTTTGTACTGCTCGAATTCGAGAAGCATCTGGCGTTCCTGCTCCTCTTTCGCAGCTGTGTAGCCGCCGGGGTAGCTTGTGCAGATGCCGTCCTCTAAAATGAGCGTGCGCGTTGCCACACGGTCTAAAAACCGGCGGTCGTGCGAGACCATTAAAACCGTACCGCGGTATTTTGCGAGGAAGCCCTCAAACCAATCGAGCGTCTGCATGTCGAGGTGATTTGTCGGCTCGTCGAGCAGCAGAATATCCGGCTCACGCAGAACGACGGCGGCGAGGTTCACAACGGTCTTCTGCCCGCCGCTGAGCACATTATACGGCCGCTCGAGCAGGTCGTTCAGCTTAAACCCCTGCACAATGTTTTTCAGCCGCGTTTCTGCGTCATAGCCGCCAAGCGCCGCATACCGGCTTTGCGCCTCGGTGTATGCGTCGGCATAGCGCTCGAAATCCTCCGTCATCTTTTCTTCCAGTTCGCGCAGCTTCGCTTCAACGGAGAAAACTTCCGCAAACGGCTCGCAAAGCACGTCGTACACGGTTGCGTCTTTGCCGCGCAGGCGGGGAATCTGTTCCAAAAGCGCAGTGTTCGCACCGCGGCGCAGGGAGATTTCACCGCTGTCCGGGCTTTCTTCGCCCGCAAGCAGCTTTAAAATCGTCGATTTACCCGTGCCGTTGCGCCCGATGAGCGCGGCGCGCTCGCCGGTCATCACTTCAAAGCTCAAATCTTTTAAGACGGGCTTGAAGCCGAAATTTTTATTTACATGTGAAAAACTGAATTCTGTCATTTTTATCGCTCCTGTTTTTGAATTGATTTGTACATTCAAAAAAGCAGGCCGAGGCAGAATACATCAGGCGATCCAAAGAATCGCTCCGTACAAATGGATAGCCTTAGTCTCTGTCCATAGAGCCTGCACGGAGCACATCGAATCGGATTCGGAAGCAAAATGCGTGGTAATTGATCCGAACCATATCGCTCACCGTCCTTTCGTGCGCGAAAGCGCTTTGCTTTCACCAGTATAGCGCACAAAAACGGACTTTTCAAGAAGAATTAATACGCCACGGCGGAAAGCGGAGTTTAAGTTGATTTTTGGCGGCAAATCCGCTATAATAATATAAAATAACAGATACCTTAGGCGTGCTTTGTGTGGGACGCCGAAAACAAGGGAGCAAAAGCCGCTAAAACAGCATAAAAAGGCTTTTGCAGCCGTCTTAACTTTAGGGAGGAAGATCACGATGCCGGAAGTTTACACCATACCGCTTTCCAAGATCATTCACGAGTTACAGCTTGAGACCGCTTTTCTGCCGAAGAGCGCCGATGATATTTTGATTCAATCGAGAGACGTTGTTCGCCCCGGCATGGAGCTGAACGGCTACCACGAATATTTTGACCCGAACCGTATCGCCGTTTTAGGCCGTGCGGAAATGTACATGCTGGAGAGCTTAAAGCCGTCGCGCCGCGCCATGGCGCTGGATAGCTACCTGTCCCTGAAGCCGCCGGCAGTGATTGTTGCCCGCGGTATTGACGCCGGCAAGGACTTCATGGAGATTGCCGAAACGTACCACGTGCCGGTGCTGCGCACGACGGAGTCGACCTCAAATGTTGTCGCGTCGCTCGTTGCGTATTTGAACGTCGAGCTTGCGCCGCGCATCACACGCCACGGCGTGTTGGTGGAGGTTTACGGCGAAGGTATTCTGCTTGTCGGCGACAGCGGCGTCGGCAAGAGCGAGACGGCCATCGAGCTCATCAAGCGCGGCCACCGTCTCATCGCGGACGATGCGGTGGAAATTCGCCGCGTATCCAGCAAATCGCTCGTCGGTCAGTCCCCGGAGAACATCCGCCACTTCATCGAGCTGCGCGGCATCGGCATCATCAACGCCCGTCGCATTTTCGGTATGGGCGCCGTTAAGCTGCAGGAAAAGATTGACATGTGCATCAATCTGGAGATCTGGGACGCGACGAAGGTCTACGACCGCATGGGCATGGACAGCGAATACACGGAAATTCTCGGCATCAAGGTGCCGGTGATGACGATCCCGGTAAAGCCCGGCCGTAACCTTGCCATCATCATTGAAGTTGCGGCGATGAACAACCGCCAGAAGAAAATGGGCTACAACGCCGCCTACGAGTTGCTCTCCGCGCTCGGCATGGATGCTTCCATGATGCCGCACGAGGAGATTAAGAGAGATTTGGATATTTAACAGCATGATTTTAGGATAAAACAAGATGTTTTGGCATCTTGTTCAGAAACCCCCTTGATAGGGTTTCCTGCGGTCGGACAATTCACCGGATTGTCCGACCTACCTTCCTGATCTTTTGGTAGGCAAAAGGGTTCCGCTTTCTGCGGAAAGCGGCTTAGGGCGCTGCCCTAAGAACCTGTAAACTTCCTGAAGAAAGTTTCATCAAAGACTTTTAACCGCATTTAAGGTTAGCTGAAAGTGAGAAAATATCATCATGTATAACATCATTGCAGATTTGCATACACATTCGCTGGCGTCTACGCATGCGTACAGCACCATTCGCGAAATGGTCGATTCCGCTGCGGAAAAGGGTCTCAAAGCCATCGCCATCACCGACCACGCCCGCACCATGCCCGGTGCGCCCGGCCCGTGGTTCTTTAATTCCATGCATGAACTGCCGCTTTTATACCGCGGCATTCTGCTCATTGCGGGCATGGAGGCGAATGTCATCGATTTGAACGGCACGCTCGACATCAATGAGACCGAACGCCGCGACGTCAACTGGCTTGTGGCGTCCATTCACAACCTCGGACTGCCGGGGCTTGAGAATCCCACGGTCGAAAAATGCACGCAGCTTTGGCTCAACATTGCACACGATCCGAAGGTGAATGTCATCGGCCACAGCGGCAGTCCGGAGTTCCGCTACGATTATGAAACGGTCATTCCGGAGTTCGGTCGAAACCACAAGCTTGTGGAGATTAACTCGCATTCCTTTGAGGTGCGCAAGGCGAATATCCCGAACTGCCGCGAGATTGCGCTGTGCTGCAAAAAGCACCGTGTGCCGATTATCGTCAGTTCGGACGCGCATTTTGAGACGCAGGTGAAAGATCACACTGCGGCGCTCGAGATGCTGCGCGAGATTGCGTTTCCGGAGGAGCTGATTCTCAACGCGAACACGAACCGCCTCATCGAGTATCTGCGCGCGCACACGAACATCCTTGAAAACCGCAAGAATGCCGATGCTATTTTAAGGAGCTTTGAGAATGTCTGATTACCGTAAATTTGACGCCGCACTACAAAGTGCCGGCGTATGCTATAAGACCGATGAGCCCATGTCCGCCCACACGTCGTTTAAGATCGGCGGCCCGGCGGATCGGTTTGTCGAAGTGAAGACCGTCTCTGAATTGCAGGCGGTTTTAAATGCTGTAAGCGACGGGAATGTCCCGTATTTCATCCTCGGCAATGGTTCCAATCTGCTTGTGCCGGACGAGGGCTTGCGCGGCGCGGTGCTGACGCTGCAGGGCGATTTTAAGAAAGTGCAGAGCCTTGCGAGCGGTCATGTTTTGTGCGGCGCGGGTGCATCGCTTGCGACGGTATGCAGCTTTGCACGTGGGCAGGGGCTTACGGGCCTTGAATTTGCGTGGGGCATTCCGGGGCAGCTCGGCGGCGCAGTGTACATGAACGCCGGCGCCTACGGCGGCGAGATGAAGCAGGTCGTCGAACGCGTCCATTTCCTTGAAGCGGACGGCACGCCCGGCGTAATGAGCGGGGAAGACCTCGCGTTCGGCTACCGCAAAAGCGCCTTTATGGGCACGAAGCGCATCATCACAAGCGCGGAGCTGTGCCTTGAAAGCGGTGCGGAAGCGGAGATCACCGCGAAAATGGAAGATTTCATGCGCCGTCGCCGCGAAAAGCAGCCGCTCGAGCTGCCGAGCGCGGGCAGCGTATTCAAGCGCCCGGAGGGTTATTTTGCCGGTACGCTTATTGAACAGTGCGGCCTGAAGGGCTTTGCCGTGGGCGGCGCGTGCGTCAGCGAAAAGCATGCAGGCTTCATTGTGAACAAAGGCGGTGCGACGTGTGCCGATGTGGAAGCGCTCATCCGCGCCATTCAGGATACGGTTTTTCAGGCGACCGGCGTGGAGCTGGAGCCGGAAATTCGCCGCATTTCGCTCAGCGAGTAAAATTTGTGGGATTTACGGTGGCATTTGGCTGCCGAAAAGGTGGTTTTTAAAATGGAATTTGTGATCTTGACCGGCTTATCCGGCGCAGGCAAAACGCGCGCCATGCACGCCATGGAGGATATCGGCTTTTATTGTGTCGATAATCTGCCCCCGGCGCTCATTCCGGTCTTTTACGATCTTTGCGATAAATCCGAGGGTATTCAGCGCCGCGTGGCGGTCGTCACGGATACCCGCGGCGGCGAGCTTTTTAAGTCATTTTTCAGCGCGCTCGAAACACTGAAGGCGCAGAACGAGCCGTATAAAATTTTGTTTATGGATGCGTCCGAGCCCGTGCTTGTCAACCGCTTTCAGGAGACGCGCCGCAAGCACCCGCTTTCCGAAGCGATGCAGGGCTCTTTGGAGCAGGCCGTGCGCCTGGAGCGCGAGATGCTGCGCCCGGTCAAAGAGGTCTCCGATTACGTCATCGATACGTCGAACATTCCGGCGGCGGGGCTGAAAGCGCGCATTTCCGACCTGTTTTTGCAGAACGACAACGACGCCATTACGGTGCATTGCATCAGCTTCGGCTTTAAATACGGTCTGCCGCTCGAATCCGACCTTGTGTTTGACGTGCGCTGCCTGCCGAACCCGTTCTACGTGGAGGAGCTGCGTGAACATACCGGCCTTGAAGCGCCCGTGCGCGACTACGTGATGAACTGCAAGGAAACCGAGGGCTTTAAAACCCGCTTTACGGACATGATCGATTACATGCTGCCGCTCTACATTCAGGAGGGCAAAAGCCAGCTCGTCATCGCGGTCGGATGCACCGGCGGGCATCACCGCTCCGTGGCGCTTGCGCAGTATATGCACGATCACCTTGTCGCAAACGGCGTTCACGCCACGGTCTCGCACCGGGATATCACGAAACAATAAAGCGGGAGGGAGCCGTTTTCATGTCATTTGCTGCGGATTGCAAGCAAGAGCTGTGTATGATTGAAAATAAGCGCGCGTGCTGTTTGAAAGCGGAATGCTACGGCCTTCTGCTTTTTTCAAAGTGTTTTTCCGCGCGGGAATCGCAGATGGTATGCGAAAATGCCGCCGTTGCACGCCGTGTGGCGGAGGCCGCCGCCGTTTCGGCCGGTGTATACGCCGAGGTGCGCTCGCAGTTAAGGCGCAAGAATATCGGCGCGTATGCCATCACCATTCCGGGTGAAGCCGCACGCATTCAGATGATCCGTTCGTTCGGGCATGATGAGAATGACGTGAACCTGCATATTCATGAGGAAAATCTGCAAAAGGACTGCTGCATTTCGGCGTTTTTGCGCGGTGTGTTCCTCATCTGCGGCACGGTCACAGACCCGCAGAAGGAGTATCACCTTGAGTTTTCCACGCCGTACCTGCACCTTGCGGAAGACCTTGTGGCTGTTCTGCACCGCGTGAAGGCCGCGCAGCTTTCGCCGTCTATTGCACGCAGAAAAAACAGCTACATTGTCTACATAAAGGAAAGCGCCGCCATTGAGGATTTCCTCACGCTGACGGGTGCGGTAAACTCCGCCATGAACCTGATGCAGATCAAAATGTACAAGGAGACCTACAACAATTTAAACCGTGTCTCGAACTGCGAGACCGCGAATCTTGATAAAACGTACTCTGCTGCAACAAAGCAGATTGCCGCCATTGCGCTCATCAGCGACAAGGTGGGGCTGGACGAGCTGCCCGCCGACCTGCGCGAGGCCGCCGTTTTGCGGCTGGAAAACCCCGAAATGTCGCTGCGCGAAATGGGGGAGCGGCTTTCCATCAGCCGTTCCGGTGTGAATCACCGCCTGCGCCGCATTTTGGAGTTTGCGGAACAGCTCGGCTCGCCGGAGGAATCCCTTGCGGAGCAGAGCGTTTTTGAAGTGGAGGAAAAGCTGCATGCTGAAAATGCAAAGACCGAAGAGCTTTAAAGACCTTGTGTTGGGCATTTTGATTGTTGCGGTGCTCGGCGTGGGCGCGTATTTCATCGCCGATGCGCTGAAAGCCGAGCTTGTGCCCGGCGATATCGTGGTGCGCTCCGGCAATGAAGAGATTACCGCGCTGCAGAACGTGACCGGCGAGCAAAGGAAGAACGGTTCAAAAGCGTGCGGAGGGCATTTTGAAATTGAAGAGGTTGCCGATGAATTCCCGGTCATTCGCATGGATAAAGGCATCGTGCTTGAAGCCTCGCAGGATCCCTACGGCGCGATGTATTACACGGTTTATAACGAGGATTTCTCCGAGCTTTACTACCGCAGCGAGCGGTTTGCGTACCCTGAAAACGACGGCACATACTACGTTGTGATCGATACCGCGTGGGGGGATAAAAACCACTATTTTTCCACCGAGCACGGATTTACCCTTGTGATTGAAAACAGCAATTAGAGGTTTATGTAAATTCGATTATGTAAACTTAAATGGAAAAGGAGGGCGAAAATGGCGTTTACACATTTGCATGTGCACACCGAATACAGCCTTTTGGACGGCGCTTGCCGCATTGAAAAGCTGCTCGATCAAGCGCAGAAAATGGGTCAGAAAAGCGTTGCCATTACGGATCACGGCGTGATGTACGGCGTGATCGACTTTTATAAGGCAGCGAAAAAGCGCGGCATCAAGCCGATCATCGGCTGCGAGATCTACGTTGCAAAGCGCAGCCGGTTCGATAAAATTCACGGCATCGATAACGAAAACCGGCATCTTGTGCTGCTGTGCAAAAACGAAACGGGCTACCGCAACCTTGTCGCCATTGTCTCTAAAGCGTGGACAGAGGGTTTTTACAGCAAGCCCCGTGCCGATATGGAGCTGCTGCGTGAACACAGCGAGGGGCTCATCGCGCTTTCCGCCTGCCTTGCGGGTGAGATCCCGCGTGCGCTTTCCGTCGGCGACTATGACGAGGCAAAAGCCGCCGCCCTGCGCTACCGTGAGATTTTCGGCGAGGACAATTTTTACCTCGAATTACAAGACCACGGCCTGCGCGAACAGGCACATATCAACCCGCAAATAATCCGATTGTCCAAAGATACGGGCATTCCGCTCGTCGTGACGAACGACTGCCACTATATCGAAAAAGAAGACACCAAAATGCACCACATCCTCGTCTGCATCCAGACGAACCGCACGGTGGAGGATGAGGATACGCTGGAATTCGGCTCCGATGAATTCTATTTTAAAAGCGAAGACGAAATGCGTGCACTGTTCCAGGATTGTCCCGAGGCAGCGGACAACACGCAGAAAATCGCCGACCGCTGCAATGTGGAATTTGAGTTCGGCAAAACGAAGCTGCCGCGCTTTGATACGCCGGACGGCAGCGACAACCGCGAATATTTCCGCCGCATGTGTTACGCGGGTCTGCACAAATACTACGGCGAAAACCCGAAAAAAGAAATCGTAGACCGCCTTGAATATGAAATTTCGACGATTGATACGATGGGTTATGTAAACTACTACCTCATCGTGTACGATTTCATCCGTCAGGCGAAAAGCATGGGTATCCCGGTCGGCCCGGGCAGAGGCTCCGGCGTGGGCAGCCTCGCCGCATACTGCATCGGCATCACGGGCGTTGACCCGCTGCGGTATGACCTGCTGTTCGAGCGTTTTTTGAATCCGGAGCGCGTCAGTATGCCGGACTTCGACGTCGATTTCAGCGACGAGCGCCGACAGGAGATCATTGAGTATGTCACGGAAAAATACGGCACCGACCATGTGGCGCAGATCGTCACGTTCGGCACCATGGCGGCGCGCCTTGCGATACGCGACGTTGGCCGCGCCATGGCGATTCCGTACACAACGTGCGATACCGTCGCAAAGCTTGTGCCGATGGAGCTCGACATCACGATTGATGCCGCGCTGGAACGCGTCTCCGAGCTGCGCGATTTATATGAAAGCGACAAACAGGTGCACGAGCTCCTCGATATGGCACGCAAAATTGAGGGCATGCCGCGCCACACGTCTACGCACGCCGCCGGTGTTGTCATCACAGACCGCCCGGTCGTCGATTACGTGCCGCTGAGCATGAACGACGATTCGCCCGTCACGCAGTACACGATGACGGCCATCGAGCAGCTCGGTCTGCTCAAGATGGACTTTCTTGGCCTGCGCAACCTCTCGGTTATCGACCACGCCGAGCAGATGATTGCGAAACACACGCCGGGCTTTAAGGTGGAAAACGCGCCGGATAACGACCCGGACGTGTTTAAAATGATCGCGAGCGGTGCGACAGAAGGCGTGTTCCAGTTCGAATCCGCCGGTATGCGCCGTGTCATCATGCAATCCGACCCCAAAAGCATTGAAGATCTCATCGCCGTTATCTCTTTGTATCGCCCCGGCCCGATGAAGTTCATCCCCATGTACGTCGAAAATCGCAAGCACCCGGATAAAATCACGTACCGCCACCCGCGCCTTTCCAAAATACTGGATGTCACCTACGGGTGCATCATTTATCAGGAGCAGGTCATGCGCATTTTCCGCGAGCTTGCGGGGTATTCGCTCGGCCGCGCGGACATTGTGCGCCGCGCCATGAGCAAGAAAAAGCACGATGTCATGGAGCAGGAGCGCGAGTATTTCATTCACGGCTTAAAGCGTGAGGACGGCACCGTGGAGATTGAAGGCTGCATCGCCCGCGGCGTGGACGAGCAGACCGCCGAGACAATCTACGATGAGATGAAAAGCTTCGCGTCCTACGCGTTCAATAAGTCCCATGCCGCCGCGTATGCCGTTGTGGCGTATCGCACGGCGTACCTCAAATATCACTATCCGAAAGAATATATGGCCGCGTTGCTCACAAGTGTGCTCGCATCCGCAGGCAAGATTGCGGCGTATATGGAAGAATGCAGCAGGCTGAATATTGCCGTGCTGCCGCCGCACGTGAACGAGAGCGAGCAGGGCTTTTCCGTTTTTGAAAACAGCATTCGTTTCGGTTTGCTCGCCATCCGCAACCTCGGGCGCGGCCTGATACAGCGCATTTTGTCCGAGCGTACGATGAACGGCCCGTTCACGACCTTCTACGATTTCTGCAAGCGCATGCAGGGCAGAGACCTGAACCGCCGCGCCGTGGAAAGTCTTATCCGCTGCGGTGCGTTCGACGGTCTCGGCAACAACCGCCGCGAAATGCTGATGGCGGTCGGCCCGCTGCTCGATCAGCTGGAGGACGATAAGCGCCGCAACATAGAGGGACAGATCGGCCTGTTTGACTTCGGCGGGGAGGAGAAAACGGAATCTTTCGAGATGCCGAAAGCCGAGGAGTTCCCCAAAACCGAACTGCTTTCTATGGAAAAGGAAGTCACCGGCATGTACCTTTCCGGGCACCCCATGTCGCCGTATGCGGAGGTCTATAACGCCGGCATCGCCGCGCGCTTTGATGAGATTGCCCGCAGCGCCGCCGGGGAATCCGACCAATATAAAGACGAGCAGTATGTGGACGTTCTGGCCGTTGTGGAAAGCGTGAAAAAGAAGGTGACGCGCTCCGGCTCTGCCATGGCGTTCATTACGCTGGAAGACATGTATGGCTCTATGGAGGCCCTTGTTTTCCCGAAAGTTTTGGAAAAATACGGCGACCTTTTTGCGCCGGGCGGCTCTGTTTGGGCGCACGGACGCATCAGCTTTACGGAAGAAAAAGACCCGAAATTCATCTGCGAATATGCCTCGGCACCGTTTTCGCCGGAAGAAATGATGATCCGCAGAAGGCCTGCGCCTGAGGAAAAGAAAAGGGCCTCGCAAAAGCCTGCCGTTGTGCCGGAAAGCGTCACGCCGCCGCGCGGGGAAGAGCGGCCCGGTGTGCAGATTAAGGGCTATAACACAGCCTATAAGGGCCTTTACCTGCGTGTGCCGAACGCCGAAGACCCGCTCTGCAAAAAGGCGATGCAGTACATCGAGATTTTCGACGGCGTGACCGACCTCTATCTATATTATACGGACACGAAAAAGCTGGTCCGCGCGCCCGCCCGTTACCGCGTTGCGGTGAACTACGAACTCGTCTCCGCATTGAAAAAACTTCTCGGCGAGGGAAATGTTGCGCTGAAAGAATAAGAAATTCTCAAAAAAACAAAAACCGATTCAAAAAAGGCAAAATACCTCTTGAAACCGTCAGGGAAAAGGGGTATAATCAAAAATGAATGGAATAAATTGCTGAATTGCATTTTTAACTTTGCAATTTTCAATAAGAAAGTGGAGGAATTTACAATGTGTGCAAAGAAAATCGCAGTACTTACGAGCGGCGGTGACGCACCGGGCATGAATGCTGCGGTTCGTGCTGTTGTCCGCACCGCGATCTCCTTCGGCATGGAGGTATATGGCGTACGTCACGGCTACAACGGTCTTCTGACCGGCGAAGTGCAGAAAATGGAACTTCGCAGCGTTTCCAACATCATCCAGCACGGCGGCACGGCGCTCTTTACGGCGCGCAGCCCCGAGTTCAATACCCCGGAGGGCGTTCAGAAGGCGGCTGCCAAATGTCGCGAACTGGGCATCGACGGCGTGGTCGTCGTCGGCGGCGACGGTTCTTTCCGCGGCGCACGCGACCTGACCGGCGCAGGCGTTCCTTGCATCGGCGTTCCGGGCACCATCGATAACGATATTTCGAGCTCCGAATATACCATCGGTTATGACACGGCGATGAACACCGCTATGGAAATGATCGACCGCATCCGCGATACCACAGAGTCTCACGACCGCTGCAGCGTTGTAGAGGTCATGGGCAGACGCTGCGGCGACATCGCACTCAACACCGGCATCGCTGTCGGTGCAATCGCAACGCTCGTCCCGGAAGTGAAGTATGACTTTGAAAAGGACGTCATCGAGCGCATCCGCTACGCACAGAAGACCGGCAAGCGCCACTTCATCGTGGTCGTTGCAGAGGGCGTAGGTCACTCCGAAGATATCTGCAAGCGCATCCAAGAGGAGACCGGCATCGAGAGCCGTGCGACCATCCTTGGCCATGTACAGCGCGGCGGTTCCCCGACGCTCCGTGACCGTGTTGTGGCAAGCCGGATGGGCTACCACGCAGTTGAGCTGCTCCGCGACGGCAAGAGCAACCGCGTTGTCGTCATGCAGGGCGAACGCATCGTAGACTTCGACATTACCGAAGCCCTCGAGATGCCGCGCGTCTTCGACGAGAAGCTCTACAAGATTTCTCAGGATCTTTCCCGCTAAAGTTTAGTCACCGAAACGCCTGTTCCAAAAGGACGGGCGTTTTCTGTTTTTCGGCACGGTGT
>RRZT010705201.1_pt1 | contig 12197 bp, 10 predicted proteins | sample 2165551 | NCBI WGS metagenome assembly RRZT01 (sample SAMN10456910, study PRJNA506462) | wastewater metagenome | biome: wastewater; feature: sludge; material: wastewater sludge; isolation source: wastewater sludge with Escherichia coli K12::gfp cells carrying plasmid... | place: USA: Moscow, Idaho... | reverse complement strand
GCATGCGCCATGATGGGGCCCATGACGCAGACGGCACCGCGCACCCCACGCACGGAGGGCGTCGACGAACCGTCCGCACGCCTCGCGACGTGGCCGGCCGTCGCGCTCGCGGTCGTCGCGTTCGCCGCCTACCTGACGCTGAGCCTTGCGCGGTGGAACCGCTGGGACACCCCGAGCTGGGACAACGCGATCTTCGAGCAGGGGATCCGCGGGTGGGCCGGGCCTGGCTGGCCGATCGTCGACATCAAGGGCCACGAGTTCAACCAGCTCGGCGACCACTTCTCGCCGATCATCGCGCTCGTCGCACCGTTCTACCGCGTGTTCCCGTCGCCCGTGACGCTGCTCGTCGCACAGTGCGTGCTCGTCGCGATCTCGGTCGTGCCGCTGACCGTCCTCGCGCGCCGTCGGCTCGGCGCTGTGCCCGGCCTGCTCGTCGGTGTCGCATATGCCTCGTCGTGGGGCGTGCAGTCGGCGATCGACGTGCAGTTCCACGAGTACGCGTTCGCCGCACCGATCCTCGCGTTCGGCCTCAAGGCCGCTCTCGAGAAGCGGTGGACGCCCGCCTGCGTGTGGATCGCCCTCCTGCTGCTCGTCAAGGAGGACATGGGCCTGACCGTGGCCGGCTTCGGGGCGGTGCTGTGGCTCTGGGGGGAACGCCGCCGTGCGTGGCAGATGGTCGCGACCGGGCTCGGGGGAATGGCCCTCGTCCTCGGGGTGGTCATCCCGCTGTTCAACCCGCGTCACCAGTACGACTACTGGGGCAAGCTCGGTGAGGACGGCAGCGACACCGCGACATCTGCGGGTTCGCTCCTCGCGGGCCTGTGGCGGATCGTCACCCACTTCTTCGTGCCCGGCCAGAAGATCACGACGCTCCTGCTCATCGTCGCGATCTCGGGGCTCGTTGCCCTGCGCTCGCCGCTCCTGCTGATGATCGTGCCCACGATGGTGTGGCGGTACGCCGGGTCGACCGAGTTCTACTGGGGACCGACCTGGCACTACTCGCTCATCCTCATGCCGATCGTGTTCTTCGCAGCGATCGACGGCTGCGAGCGGCTCCTCGGGTCAGGCTCGCGCTTGCTGCGCGGGTACGGACGCGCTGCACCGGTCGTGATGGTGCTCGTGAGCGCCGCGCTGCTGCCGTCGTTCCCGCTCGGCGATCTCGCGCGCCCCAGCACGTACGAGGTCCCTGGGCATGCCGCCGCCGGGGCCGCGGCTCTGGCGACGATCCCGCCAGGCTCGTCCGTGACGACGGACCTCGGGCTGATCGTCCGGCTCGCGACGGAGCACCGCGCTTACTGGGTCGGCAACGACGGGAACCCGGCGACTGACTACGTCGCGATCCGCGCCGACCACGGCTGGGGACCGGACGGCCCGACCGACGCCGCCGAGTATGCCGAGCTGCTCTACCCAGGGCACACCTACGAGACGGTGTTCGACGACGGCGGCTACCAGGTCGCCCGACGGACCTCCTGACCACGTCCACCCCATCGAGAGGACCCTAGTGCGCACGATCCTCAACGTCGTCTGGCTCGTCTTCGCCGGCTTCTGGCTCGCGGTCGGCTACCTCGTCGCCGGGGTGATCTGCTGCCTGCTGGTCATCACCATCCCTTTCGGCATCGCCTCGTTCCGCATCGCGAGCTACGTCCTGTGGCCGTTCGGTCGGACCGTCGTGCCCAAGCCCGGCATGCGGGTGGGCGCGACGATCGGGAACGTGATCTGGGTGCTCGTCGCCGGCTGGTGGCTCGCGCTCGAGCACCTCGTCACCGGCATCGCCCTGTGCATCACGATCATCGGCATCCCGATGGGCATCGCGTGCTTCAAGCTCATCCCGGTGTCGCTCGTCCCGCTCGGCAAGGACATCGTGCCGACCGGCCGCGCACGGTTCTGAACCGGAGCGCTCCAGCGCCTAGCGGCGTGCCCCCTGACCGATCGGCGCGACCACCGCACCCGTCAGCGCGACGAGGTCACCGGGCGCGAGGCTGAGGTCGAGACCGCGCCGCCCGCCCGAGACGAGCACCGTCTCGTGCTCGAGGGCGCTGTCGTCGACGACCGTGCGCAGCCGCTGGCGCTGGCCGAGCGGCGAGATCCCGCCGACGACGTAGCCCGTCGCGCGTTCCGCAGCGGCAGGCTCGGCCATGACCGCCTTCTTCGCACCGACCGCGTGCGCGAGCGCCTTGAGGTTGAGCTGCCCCGAGACGGGGACGACACCGACCACCAGTGCGCCGTCGGCCACCGCGAGGAGCGTCTTGAACACCCTCGCCGGGTCGACGCCGATCGCGTGCGCGGCCTCGAGGCCATAGCCGAGATCGCTGCGCGGGTCGTGCTCGTACGCGTGCACGGTGTGGGCCACGCCCGCGGCCTCGAGGGCCGCGACCGCTGGGGTCCCGCCGCGCGCCGCGGCCGACTTCTTCGCCATGCGAGCGACGATATCCGTTCGGGGCGCCACGGTCTGACGTGGTTTCATGGCGAGATGCCGCTCCCTGGAACCCCCCGCTTCCCCGACGACGTCCCGACCCTGACCGAGGGCGACGTGACGCTCCGCGCGCACCGCGAGCAGGACGCGCCCGACGTCGTCGTGCAGTGCACCGACCCGGTCTCCGTCCGGTGGACGACCGTGCCGCACCCGTACGACCTCGAGATGGGGCAAGGCTGGATCCGCGAGGTCGTCCAGGGAGGCTGGGAGGCCGGCACCGAGCACGCGTTCGCGATCGAGTCGACGCATCCCGACGGCGCGCGCCGTTTCTCGGGCACGGTCTCCGTGCGTGACGCCGGCCCAGGGCGCGGCGAGATCGCGTTCGGCGCGCACCCCGACGTCCGCGGGCGCGGGGTCATGACGACCGCCGTCGACCTGCTGCTGCGCTACGCCTTCGACGCGCTCGGCCTGCGGGTCGTCGTCTGGTACGCGAACGTTGGCAACGTCGGCTCGCGCCGTGTCGCCTGGAAGAGCGGGTTCACGTTCGGCGGCACGATGCACGCGTGGCTCGACCACCGCGGCGAGTCGACCGACGCGTGGGTCGCCACGCGGCACCGCGACGACCCTGCCGGGCCGCAGGGCCCGTGGGACGGAGGCTCCGTCCCGACGGTCTGACCCCGGCGGCGCCTGCTCGGGCGTGCACCGTCAGAGCGAGCCCACCTCGGTCACCTGCAGCACGACCTCGCCCGCCTCGTCCGACGCGTCGAGGTCGACGACGGCGCGGACGTGCCACGCCCGGTCGCCGTCCGGGTCGTCGAGGACCTGGCGCACGGCCCAGCGGCGCGGGTCGCCGTCGACCTGCTCGGTGATCTCCACGAGCTTCGGCGACCGTGCCGCGCCGGTGATGCCGATCGCGTCGTCGCCGTACTCCTCGAACATCGGGTCGAGCGCGTCCGCCCACGCGTCGGCGTCCCAGCCAGCCGCGGCGTCGAGCGCGCCGAGCGTCGAGTACGCCTCGCGCGACGCCAGCTCGACGCGGCGGAACATGGCGTTGCGGACGAGCACGCGGAACGAGCGGACGTTGCCCGTGACGGGACGCGCGGGCGCCTCCGCACCGGTGCCCGAGAGGGGGCCATCGCCGGTGAGCGTGTCCGCGTCGTCGTCGACCGGGTTGGCGAGCCGCTCCCACTCGTCGAGCAGGCTCGAGTCCGTGCCGTGCACGACCTCGCCGAGCCACTCGACGAGCTCCTCGACCTCCTCGGTGCGGTGCTCGGCCGCGACCGTCTGCCGCAGCGTGCGGTACGCGTCAGCGAGGTAGCGCAGCAGCACGCCCTCGGTGCGGTCCAGCTGGTAGCGCGAGACGAACTCCGAGAACGTCTGGGCGCGCTCGATCATGTCCCGCACCACCGACTTCGGGCTCAGCTCCTGGTCTGCGACCCAAGGGTTGCCCTTCTTGTACGACGCGAACGCGGGGACGAGCAGGTCCTCGAGCGGCTTGGGCCACGAGACCTCCTCGAGCATCGCCATCCGCTCCTCATACTCGTAGCCCTCTGCCTTGAGCGCGCCGATCGCCTCGCCCCGGGCCGCCCGCTCCTGCGCGTAGAGCACCTGCCGCGGGTCCGAGAGCGTCGCCTCGACGATCGAGACGACGTCGAGCGCGTGCGTCGGCGAGTCGACGTCGAGCAGCTCCTGAGCGGCGAGCGCGAAGGGGGACAGCGGCTGGTTGAGCGCGAAGTCCCGCGGCAGGTCGACCGTGAGGCGCACCGTCGGGCGCGTGACGCCGTCAGGCCCCGTCACGCGGGACTTCTCGACGATGCCCGCCTGCCGCAGGGAACGGTAGATGCGGAACACCTGGCGCACGTGCCGCGCCTTCGCTGCGTCCGCGTCGTGGTTGGCGGTGAGCAGGTGGCGCATCGCCGTGATCGCGGCGGTCCCGTCGTCGTCCCGCTCGGCGCGGGCCAGCACGTTGAGGACCATCGCGTGGTTGACCGTGAAGTGGCTCGTGAGCGGCTCCGGATCGGCGTCGCGCAAGCGCTCGAACGTCTTGTCGGTCCAGTTGACCGACCCTTCCGGGGCCTTCTTGCGGACGATCTTCTTGAGCTTCTTCGGGTCGTCGCCCGCCTTGGCGAGCAGCTTGCGGTTCTCGATGACGTGCTCGGGCGCCATGACCATGACGTCGCCGACCGTGTCGAAGCCCGCGCGGCCCGCGCGCCCGGCGATCTGGTGGAACTCGCGCGCCGTGAGGTGGCGCATGCGCTCGCCGTCGTACTTGACGAGGCTCGTGAACAGGACCGTGCGGATCGGCACGTTGATGCCGACGCCGAGCGTGTCCGTCCCGCACACGACCTTGAGCAGGCCCTGCTGCGTGAGGCGCTCGACGACGCGGCGGTACTTCGGCAGCATCCCCGCGTGATGCACGCCGATGCCGGCACGCAAGAACTTGCTGAGCACCCGGCCGAAGCCGGACGAGAACCGGAAGTCTCCGAGCTCCGTGGCGATCGCGTCGCGCTCCGCGCGCGTCGCGACATTCATGGAGAGCAGGGCCTGCGCTCGGTCGACGGCGTCCTTCTGCGTGAAGTGCACGATGTAGACGGGCGCGCGGTGCGTCTGCACGAGCTCCTCGATGACCTCGCCGAGCGGCTCGACGACGTACTCGAAGCTCAGCGGCACGGGACGCTCGGCTCCCGTGACGAGCGCGACCGGACGACGCGTGCGCGTCTCGATGTCCTCGACGAAGAACGACGTGTCACCGAGCGTCGCGCTCATCAGCAGGAACTGGGTGTCAGGCAGCTCGAGGAGAGGCACCTGCCACGCCCAGCCGCGCTGCGGGTCGGCGTAGAAGTGGAACTCGTCCATGACGACCTGCGAGATCGCGTCCCGCCCCGTACGCGTGCCGCCGTCGCGCAGCGCGATGTTCGCGAGGATCTCCGCCGTGCAGCAGATGATCGGCGCCTCCGGGTTGACCGCGGAGTCGCCCGTCATCATGCCGACGTTCTCGGAGCCGAACACGTCGACGAGCGCGAAGAACTTCTCGCTCACGAGGGCCTTGAGCGGTGCCGTGTAGTACGTCCGCCCGCCCGTGCCTGCCCGGAACGCCGCGAGCGCGGCGAAGTGCGCGCCCGTCGCGACGAGCGACTTTCCCGACCCGGTCGGCGTGGACAGGATCACGTGCGAGCCCGACACGAGCTCCATGAGCGCCTCGGACTGCGCCGGGTACAGCGCGAGCCCTCGTCCGGCCGTCCACTCCTCGAACGCCTCGAACAGGTCGTCAGCGTCGGTCGAGTCGGGGAGGGCAGCGGTCAGGCTCGCGGTGTGGATGCTCATCGTGGTTCCATCGTCTCAGGTCGCTGCGGCCCGAGGGTGATCCGCCCGCTCGCGGGCTGCACGGTGCAGTGCTAGCAACGAAGCATGGTCCAGATTCTGACGGTCGGTCACGGCACGCTCGACCGCGCGGGCTTCGGTGAGCTGCTGCGGGCTGTGGGTGTCGCGGCGCTCGTCGACGTCCGGCGCTTCCCGGGTTCGCGGCGCAACCTCGACGTCGCGCGGGACGTGCTGCCGTCGTGGCTCCCCGACGAAGGGGTGTCGTACCGGTGGGACGAGCGCCTCGGCGGTCGCCGCCGCATCCCGCCGGGGGAGGAGCCGCGCGACACGTGGTGGCGCGTCGAGGCGTTCCGCGCCTACTCCGCCTGGACGCGCACTCCCGAGTTCGGCGAGGCGCTCACGGAGCTGCTCGACGACGCGGCCGCGCGCACGGTCGTGATCATGTGCAGCGAGTCGGTCTGGTGGCGCTGCCACCGGCGCGTCATCTCGGACGTCGCCGTGCTCGCCCGCGGGGTGGAGGTGCGCCACCTGATGCACGACGGCCGCCTCGTCGACCACGTCCCTGCGGAAGGCGCACGGCTCGACCGCGACGGGGTCGTCTGGGACGGGCCTGCCTGAGCGGAGCCAGGATGTCCCGACCGGTTCATCCGGGGGACGCCCCGCAGACGATCTGCAGACATCTGCCCAGGTCAAGGTCTCGGTGACGGTCCGGACGGACCCCTCCCGAGCCTTGAAGGACGACGATCCCATGTCAGTGCACAGCCGCTGGACGGCCACCGCTCTCGCCGCCACGATGACTCTCGCCCTCGCCGCGTGCGGCACCGGCGCCGCTGCAGACAGCCCTGCCACGTCCGCGTCAGGTGGCGCGTCGAAGGCCGCGACCGCCCAGACCGCCGCCGACCTCGGCGGCCTCGACGCACTCGTCGCGGCAGCGAAGGCCGAGGGCCAGATCAACGTGATCGCCCTCCCGGACGACTGGGCCAACTACGGCGCCGTCAAGGCAGGCTTCCAGAAGAAGTACGGGATCACGGTCAACTCGATCCTCCCGGACGCCTCCTCGAAGGAGGAGATCGCCGCCGCCGAGGCGAACAAGGGCACCGCCCAGGCGCCTGACGTCTTCGACCTGGGGACGAACGTCGCGCTCGAGTCCACCGCCTACTTCGCGCCGTACAAGGTCGAGGCGTGGGACAAGATCCCCGCCGAGAACAAGGAATCCTCCGGTCTGTGGGTCAACGACTACACGGGCATCATGAGCGTCGGCTACAACGCGACGAAGTACGGCGAGATCACCTCGCTCGACCAGCTGACCGACGAGAAGTTCCGGGGAGCGGTCGCGCTCAACGGCAAGCCGGCAGAGGCCGGAGCCGCGTTCAACGGCTTCCTCATGGCCAACGCTGCCAAGGGCGGCACGTTCGACGACCTGCAGCCAGGGCTCGACTTCTTCGCGAGCCTCGCCGAGGCGGGCACGCTCAACGTCAAGGACGTGACGGCCGGCACGGTCGACGCAGGCGAGCACGGCGTCGTCATGGATTGGTCCTACAACCAGCTCTCGACGCAGGCGCGCCTCGCCGAGAAGGGCGTCGAGTGGAAGGTGTTCGTCCCCGAGGGCGGCGAGATCGCATCGTTCTACAACCAGGTCATCAACAAGGACGCGCCGCACCCGGCGGCCGCACGCCTGTGGCAGGAGTACCTGTTCTCGGCTGAGGCCCAGAACCTGTGGCTCGCCGGGGGCGCCCGCCCCGTGCTGTTCGACGCGCTCGAGGCTGACGGAACTCTCGACGCGGCCGCGGCCGGCTCGCTCCCCGAGGTGTCCGGGACTCCGCAGACGCCGACGATCGAGCAGGCCGAGAAGGCCAACGCCGTCCTCGCGCAGAGCTGGGAATCCACGGTCTCCTGATGGTGACTGCCACCGTGCCCGTCGGGCGCGCGCACACCGCGCGCCCCGCAGCTCCCGCTCGCAGCCGGGCCGTCGCCCGGCTGCGAGCGGGAGCGGGCCTCGCCCCCTTCTTCGGGTACACGGCCGTGTTCCTGCTGCTGCCGACGCTCATCGTGGTCGACGGCGCCTTCCGAGGAGCCGACGGCGCGCTCACGCTCGACGGGCTGCGGGACGCTGCGACGGCCCGCACCGCGCAGGTGTTCTGGACCTCCACGTGGCTGTCCGCCGTCACGGCGGCGATCGGTACCGTCGTCGGTGGGGTGCTCGCCTACGCGCTGTCCACGGCGCCGGCCACGATCGTCCCGCGGAAGGTGCTCACGGGCTTCTCCTCGGTCCTCGCGCAGTTCGGCGGGGTGATGCTCGCGTTCGCGTTCATCGCGACGCTCGGCACCAACGGCATGGTCACGCGGCTCGTGTACGAGCAGCTCGGACTACAGGTCCCGCCCGACCTGCTGTCGAGCATGACAGGCCTCGTCGTCGTGTACGCCTACTTCCAGGTGCCGCTCATGATCATCGTCTTCCTGCCGGCGCTCGACCGGCTGCGCCCGCAGTGGCGCGAGGCGACCGCCGTCATGGGCGGGACCACCGCGCAGTTCTGGCGCCGCGTCGCCGGGCCGATCCTCCTGCCCCAGGCCCTCGGGGCGTTCCTGCTGCTGTTCGCGAACGCGTTCTCGGCGTTCGCGACCGCAGCTGCCCTGATCTCGCAGCAGACGGTCCTCGTGCCGATGGCGATCGAGTCGGCGATCCGCAACGAGAACAACACGGGCATGGACTCGTACGCCCAGGTGCTCGCCCTCGGCATGGTCGTCGTCGTCGCCCTGGTCATGGGCGCGCACGCCCTCCTGCTGCGCCGAGCCGCCCGCTGGACGAAGGACGCCCGATGACCGCCCCCACGCTCACAGGTGGCACCTCGCACGCTGGCCGCGCCAGGCGACGTCAGGCCGTGCTGCGCCGCACCGTCCTCAGCGTCGGGACGGTCGCGATGCTCGTCCCGGTCGTCGCGCTCCTCGAGTACTCCGTGCGGTTCCCGCTCACAGGAGCCGTCGACCTCTCGGCTTGGCGCAAGATCGTCGCGGGCCGCACGACCGAGTACCAGTCGCTCGCGCCGCTGTGGTCCGGCCTGACGAGCTCCCTGGTCATGTGCGCGCTGACGGTCGCGATCATGCTCGGCCTCCTGCTGCCGACGATGGTGTGGGTGCGGCTGCGTGCGCCCCGGGCGGCTCGCACGCTCGAGCTCGTGTGCCTGCTGCCGCTGTCTATCCCCGCCGTCGTGCTCGTCGTCGGCCTCGCGCCCGTGTACCGCTTCATCGCAGGGACGCCGCTCGGCTCGTCGACCGTCTGGCTGTCGTTCGCCTACGTGATCCTCGTCCTGCCGTTCGCGTTCCGGGCGCTCGACGCGGGCCTGCGGGCGATCGACCTCGTCACGCTCGCGGAGGCCGCCCGCACGCTCGGGGGCGGCTGGTCCCGGATCCTGCTGCGGGTCGTCGTGCCGAACCTCCGCCCGGCGATCGTGTCCTCGTCGTTCGTGACGGTCGCCGTCGTGCTCGGGGAGTTCACGGTCGCTCGGCTGCTCGCGCGCGAGAACCTCCAGACCGCCCTGTTCCAGGTGAACCTGTCCGACAGCCAGGTCGCCGCCGCGATGGCGTTCGTGCTCCTGACCGGCACGACGGCGCTGCTCGTCACGCTCGAGCTGCTCGCCACACGCACCGCCCGCACCGCCCGTCCGCGCAGCGCCGAGCCGTCTCGGCCCCGCGTCGGGCGTGAACCTCGAGGAGCCCGTCGATGATCACCCAGCCCGCCCCGACCATGCGCGCCTCCGCCGACGCCGATCCTCGGCCCGAGGCGCTGGACGCAGCCGCCGCTCGGCGTCGTGCAGGTGACGGCGACGCGTCCGACGTCGTGCTCGACGGCCTGTGGCGTCGTCTCGGCGACGTCCAGGCTCTCGCCGGCATGAGCCTGACGGTCCCGGCCGGGACGCTCGTCGCGCTGCTCGGCCCGAGCGGCTGCGGCAAGACGACGGCCCTGCGCGTGCTCGCCGGGCTCGAGGACCTCGACGCCGGCGCGGTCCGGATCGCGGGCAGGGACGTATCCCACGTCCCGGCGCACCGTCGTGACAACGCGATGGTCTTCCAGGCGTTCTCCCTCATGCCGCACATGACGGCAGGCGAGAACGTCGCCTTCGCGCTCGAGCTGCGCGGCGTCCCGCGCCGGGTGCGGGCCGCGATCGTCGACGAGCACCTCGAGCTCGTCGGGCTAGGCTCGCACCGCGACCGGTACGCCCACCAGCTCTCGGGAGGGCAGCAGCAGCGCGTCGCCCTGGCACGCGCGCTCGCGGTGCGTCCTTCCGTGCTCCTGCTCGACGAGCCGTTGTCCGCTCTCGACGCCAAGGTGCGTGTGTCGCTGCGTGACGAGATCCGGCGCATCCAGTCGCAGACCGGCATCACGACGCTCTTCGTGACGCACGACCAGGAGGAGGCGCTCGTCGTCGCCGACCAGGTCGCGGTGATGCGCGCAGGCGCGGTCGTGCAGGTCGACACGCCGCAGGGGCTCTACCAGCGGCCGCGCGACGAGTTCGTCGCGACGTTCATCGGCGCGACGAACCGCGTGCGTGCCCTCGCGTCGGACGGGACCGCCCTCGTCGAGGGGTGGGGGCCCGTGCCGCTCCTGCCTGGGTCGGCGCAGGGCGAGGTGACGCTCCTCGTGCGCCCTGAGCACGTGCGTGTCGGCGCTGCCGACTCCCGGGGTGCGCGCGTCGCGGACGTGTCCTTCCTGGGCACTCACGCCCAGGTGCGGGTCGCGCTCCCGGGGAGGCTCGACGTCGTCGCGCAGCTCCGGGTCGACGACGCCGCATCGCTGCGCCCTGGCGACGCGGTCGGTCTGACGTTCGACACGGTGCCTGCGCTCGCCGTCGAGCGCTCGACGGCGGACGGCGTGGACGTGCGCTGACCTGGGCGGTGGGCGTGGCGGTCTAGGGGATGGTGCCGAGCACGTCGTCGCACACTGCGACGAGACGTTCGCGCAGGGACGCTGCGCGGTCCGCGAAGCCGCGTTGCTGGGCGGAATACTCGACCTTGCCCTCGGGCGTCTCGATGGCGACGGCAGGCAGGCCGTACGACGAGACGTCGTACGGGGAGGCCTGCATGTCGAGGTAGCGCACGTCCCGTGCCAGCTCGAAGCAGTCGAGCAGGAGCGTGCCCGGTACGGCGGGGCCGAGCTTCTCGGCCCACTTGAACAGGTCCATGTTGGCGTGCAGGCAGCCGGGCTGCTCGAGCTCGGGCTGGTTCTCACGCGTCGGCTGCAGCCGGTTGAGCGGCGCTGCCTCGGGCGTGAAGAAACGGAACGCGTCGAAGTGCGAGCACCGCACGGGGTGGGTCTCGACGACCTCGTCGGTGCCGCGGGCGCCGAGGCGCAGGGGGAGGGGGTGCCGGGTCACGTCACCCTGGCGGTAGACCATCGCCCACTCGTGCAGGCCGAAGCAGCCGACGTTCGCGGGGCGGCTCGAGGTGCGGGCGAGCAGGTTGCGCACGTAGCGCAGCGTGTCGCCGCGATCGGCGAGGAACGCCGCGACGTCGAGCGTCACGCCGTCACCGTCGGGCGTGTGCCAGCGCCAGGTGAGGCGCTCGCGGACTTCCGTGACGTCGTCGGCTGCCGAGCCTGGCAGGAGCGTCTCGCCGACTCCTGGGTGCCAGCGGCGAAGGCGCGCCGGGCGTGCTGCGTAGTACGTGAACAGGAAGTCCTCGACCGCGTGCTTCTCGCCGTGCTCGCGGCGCTCCCGGAAGACGGCGGTGAGCTGGTCGGCGCGTCCGGCGTGCGCCGCCAGGGCCTCGCGCCACTGCGCGGCCTCGAGGGGGAGGGCGCGCGAGGTGGTGCGGTCCGCTGCGGTCATGCTCACCCGTCCAGGCTAGGGCACGGCCGGGGGAGGTCCGTGAGAGAGCGGACCCCCGACCGCCGGGGGTGGTGTCAGGGGTCCGCGTCCAGGGGGCGGCTCAGAAGGTGAAGCCGGACACCTTCTCACGCAGGTCCGCGGAGAGCCGCGCGAGCTCGTCGACCGCAGTCGTGGACTGGGCGACGACGTCGCTCGTCGTGGTCGCAGCGTGCGCCACGCCGTTGATGTTCTGCGCGATGTCGCCCGAGCCGGTGGCGGCCTCGGAGACGGAGCGGGACATCTCGTTGGTGGTGGCGGTCTGCTCCTCGACGGCGGAGGCGATCGTGAGCTGGTAGTCGTTGATCTTGGCGATGACGTCGGAGATCTCGGTGATGGCGTGGACGGCGTTGTCGGTGTCGGCCTGGATGGCCTCGACCTTGCGGGCGATGTCCTCGGTGGCGCGTGCGGTCTCCTGGGCGAGGTCCTTGACCTCGGAGGCGACGACGGCGAAGCCCTTGCCGGCCTCGCCGGCGCGGGCGGCCTCGATCGTCGCGTTGAGCGCGAGGAGGTTCGTCTGCTCGGCGACGCCCGTGATCGCGCGGACGACCGCACCGATCTCCTGGCTCGACTCGCCCAGGCGGGACACGGTCTCGGTCGTCGTG
>RRZT010308893.1_pt1 | contig 12197 bp, 11 predicted proteins | sample 2165551 | NCBI WGS metagenome assembly RRZT01 (sample SAMN10456910, study PRJNA506462) | wastewater metagenome | biome: wastewater; feature: sludge; material: wastewater sludge; isolation source: wastewater sludge with Escherichia coli K12::gfp cells carrying plasmid... | place: USA: Moscow, Idaho... | reverse complement strand
TCCTCAGCCAGGCCGCCGACGGCACGCTGCAGGTCGGGATGGCGAGCTACCTGCTGTTCTCCCCCCAGTCGCAGCCCGACGCGTGGGCGATCGCGGGCGTCCTCGCGCTGACCCTGCTGCCCTTCACGGTCATCGGGCCGTTCGTGTCGCCGTTGCTCGACCGCTGGTCCCGCCGCGACGTCGCCCTCTATTCCGACGTCACGCGCGCGGCCTTGTCGCTGGTGCTGGGCGTCACGATCTTCAGCGGCGCGACGTCGGGCGTCTGGGCGGTCGTGCTCTACGGCGCCCTGCTGGTGGCGATGAGCATCAACCGGTTCATGCTGGCCGGGCTCTCCGCGGGCCTGCAGCACACCGTCGACGAGGACGAGTACCTGACCGCGAGCTCGATCGTGCCGACGGTGGGCCCGCTCGGCGTGGTGATCGGCGCGGTCCTCGGGTTCCTCGCCCGGTTCACGCTCGGCGGCCTGCTGCCCGCGCACCAGGCGGACTCGGTCGTCTTCGGGTTCGCCGCGGTGCTTTTCCTCGGCTCGGTGCTGATCTGCCGCGGCTTCCCCCGCGACGCCCTGGGCCCCACCCGCTCCTTGAGCCAGGCCCCCGCCGCGTCGAAGGGCTCTGACGCCGACGCGCAGTCTGGACCTCGCGCGGTTCTCGACGGGTTGGCCGAGGCCTGGCGGCATCTGGCCACGCGGCCGACGGCGCGGCTGGCGCTCGCGCTCATGGCCGTGTCGAGGCTGCTGTTCGGCCTGCTCAGCGTTGCCGTGATCCTGGCCGCGCGGAACCTGTGGCACCCCGTCGACCAGCCCGCCCCGGCGCTGGCCGACATCACGCTCTGGGGGCTCTTCACCGGCGCGGGGTTCATCCTCGCGGCGCCGCTGGTTCCGGGGCTGGTGCGCGCGCTGGGGCTGGGCCGCACGGCGCTCGCGCTGCTGATCGGCTGCGCCGCGGTGTCCCTGACGACGGCGTTCGTCTCCGCGAAGCTCGGCGTCTTCGTGCTGAGCTTCCTGATCGGTCTGGGCGTGCAGTCGTTCAAGATCTGCGTCGACACCATCGTCCAGGCCCACGTCGACGAGGGCTTCAAGGGCCGCGTCTTCACGTTCTACGACATGGCGTTCAACGGCGCGTTCGTGCTCGCGGGCGTCGTCGCCGCGTTCGTCCTGCCGCCCACCGGCCTGTCCGTGGCCGCGTTCCTCGGCATCGCGGCAACCTACGCCGCGTGCGCGGTCGCCTTCGCCGTCGCCCGCCGTCGGCTGGGCGCGGACACGTTCGAGCGCGGCACCGAGGACCTCACCCGGCCCCCCCGCAACTAGGTGTTTTCGCCGACGGCGGGGCCGGCCCCGGCCGTCCGTGGCACGATCGACGCACGGCGGAGCCTGTCGCCGCCGCAGGAGGAGGCACAGCCGTGAACGCAGACGACATCCCGGACGAGCCGAACGCGGAGGGGGAGGCCGGCGCCGACGCGCAGGCCGAGGGCCCCTCAACCACGGGCGTCACGCCCCGGACGCTGCTGGTCGTCGGCATCCTCGTGGTCGTGCTGGCCTTCCTCGCGGGCTTCATCGGGGCGCGGATGGGCGCCCCCGCGGCCCCCGACCCGGTGCCGACCGAGACCGCATCGTCCGAGCCGTCGCCGTCCCCGGAGCCGTCTGTCTCGCCCGAGCCCTCCGTGTCGCCTGAGCCCTCGGTGTCCCCTGAGCCGACGGAGAGCGAAGAGCCGGAGAAGGAGGAGCCGGTGGTGCTGCCCGCCGGCGCCGACGTGCGCGCGGGCCTCGGCGTTCCAGACTCCGCCCACGGCGAGGAGGGCGACGTCTTCATCGACCTCGAGTCGGCCGACGTCTACGTCCGCGGGGCCGATGGCTGGCGCCTGGCCGGGAACATCCGCACCTCCGCCCTCGAGAACCTGACCGGTGAGCAGGGCGAGGCCGGGGAACAGGGCGAGGCCGGAGAGCAGGGGGAGCCGGGCGAGCTCGGCGCCTCGGGGAAGCCCGGCCAGCCGGGCCGCGACGGCACCCAGGTGGTGCTGGGCACGGAGTCGCCCTCGGGCGCCTGCGACAACGAGGGCGACGTGTTCGTCGACACCGCGGAGCTCCGGTTCTACAGCTGCACGGACGGGGCTTGGGCTCCCGCCGCCGGGTGAGCGGTGCCCCCTGCAAGGATTCACCAGCATCGGCCCCCAACGGGCACGGTCATGCCCGTTGGAGGCCGAAGCTGGTGAGTCCTTGCACCGTCCTCACCCCAGGACGCCGAGGCGCTCCCGGTTGACGACGGCGATGGCGGTCAGGGGGATGCCCGCGGGGCAGGCTTGGGCGCACTCGCCGTAGAGCGAGCAGGGGCCGAACAGCTCGTCGAGTGCGCCGACGAGCGACCTCGCCCGTCGACGGCGCTCCAGCGCCGGGATGGGCAGGAGCGCCAGGTGCGCGAGCTTCGCGCCCGCGAACAGGTGGGCCGAACCGTTGGGGCAGGCCGCGACGCAGGCCCCGCAGCCGATGCAGGCGGCGAAGTCCAGCGCCTCCTCGGCAACGTCGGTGGTCGTCGGCACCGCGTCCGCATCCGGCGCCGTTCCCGCGTCGACGGCGACGTGCCCGCCCGCGCGGATCAGGTCGTCCAACGCGTCCCGGACGACGACCAGGTCGCGGAGCACCGGGAATGCCGCGGAGCGCAGCGGCTCGATCCGCACCGTCGCGCCGTCGCGGAACGACGACAGGCGCTGATGACAGCTGGGCACGTTGTCCTCCAGGCCGTGGACCGCGCCGTCGACGGTGACGCCGCAGGCGCCGCAGATGCCCTCGCGGCAGTCGGAGTCGAACGCCACCGGCTCCTGTCCGCCGTCGATCAGGCGCTCGTTCAGGGCGTCCAGCAGCTCGAGCACGGACAGCTGCGGCTCCACGCCGTCTATCGTGTGCGCCTCGAACCGGCCGGGCTCGCCCGGGCCCGCCTGCCGCCACACCTCGACCTTCAGCCTCATCGGTAGCCCCTCCTGTCCGGCGTCGCGACGCCCACCACGTGCGTCATCGGTAGCTCCTCGTCGCCAACGGCACGGCCGTGAAGCTCAGCGGCTCGACGTGCCGGGTGAACTCCAGCCGGCCCCGGTCCTCGCGGGCGCCCCAGGCGGAGGCGAACGCCCAGTTGGCGTCGTCGCGGCGGGCCTCGCCGTCGTCCTGGAACTCGGTGCGGAAGTGCGCGCCGCAGCTCTCCTCGCGGTCGAGGGCGTCGACGGCCATGAGCTCGGCGAGCTCCAGGAAGTCCGCGACCCTGCCCGCGCGCTCCAGCGCCTGGTTCAGCTGCGCGCCGGTCCCCGGCACGCGGACCTCGCGCCAGAACCGCGCGCGGAGGGCGCGGATCTCCTCGATGGCGGTTCGCAAGCCGGCCGCCGAGCGCTCCACGCCGACGTGGCGGTACATGATGTCGCCCAGCTCCCGGTGGAAGTGGCTGGCCGCCACGGTCCCGCCCGCTGTCAGCAGCGCATCGGTGCGGTCGTGGACGCGGCCGACGGCGTCGCGGACGCACGCGTCGTCGGCCCCGGGCAGGCGCGAGCCCAGCAGCCCGGACAGGTAGTTGGGGACGCTGAACGGCAGCGTGAACCAGCCGTCGACCGCGGCCGACAGCAGCGAGTTCGCGCCCAGCCGGTTGGCCCCGTGGTAGGCCCAGCTCGCCTCGCCGCCGACGAAGAGGCCGGGGATGGCGGTCATCTGGTCGAAGTCGGACCACAGCCCGCCCATGGTGAAGTGCGCGCCGGGCGCGATCCGCATCGGCGCCGCGTACGGGTCCTCGCCGGTGGCGTGCGCGTACATGTCGAACAGGTTCCCGTAGCGGGCCGCGATGGTCTCCCTGCCGTGCGCGGCGAGAGCGTCGGCGAAGTCGAGGTAGACGGAGTTCCGCAGCGGGCCGACGCCGCGGCCGCCGTCGATCTGTTCCTTGGCCGCGCGCGAGGAGATGTCGCGCGGCGCGAGGTTGCCGAACGCGGGGTACTTGCGCTCGAGGTAGTAGTCGCGCTCGGCCTCCGGGATGTCGCCGGGGGCGCGCGGGTCGCCAGGCGTCGTCGGCACCCAGACGCGGCCGTCGTTGCGCAGCGACTCCGACATCAGGATGTTCTTCGACTGCCAGTGCGTCGAGATCGGCAGCGCGGTGGGGTGGAACTGGACGAACGACGCGTGGGCCAGCTGCGCGCCCCGCCGCACGGCCCGCCAGACCGCCGTCGCGTTGGAGTTCATGGCCAGCGTGGAGTGGAAGTACACCGACCCGTAGCCGCCGGTGGCCAGCACGACGGCGTGCGCGGGCTGCGCCCAGACCTGGCCGGTCACCAGGTCGCGGACGACGACGCCGCGGCACACCCCGTCGTCCACGATCAGGTCCAGCATCTCGGTGCGGACGTGGAGGTCGACGGTGCCGCGCGCCACCTGGCGCTGCAGCGCCTGCGCGCTGGCGACCTGCAGCTGCTGGCCCGTCTGCCCCCGCGCGTAGTAGGTGCGCGAGACCTGGACCCCGCCGAAGGAGCGGGTGGCAAGCGCGCCGCCGTACTCGCGCGCGAACGGCGCCCCGATGGCGTTGAGGTGGTCGATGACCCGCACCGACTCCTGGCCCAGCCGGAAGGCCTCCGCCTCGCGGGCGCGGAAGTCGCCGCCCTTGACGGTGTCGACGACGAAGCGGCGCAGCGAGTCGCCGTCGACCTTGCGCGCCCTGGCCGCGTTGATGCCGCCCTGCGCGGCCACCGAGTGCGCCCGGCGCGGCGAGTCGTGGAACGTGAAGGCGTGCACGCGGTAGCCCAGCTCGCCGAGAGCCGCGGCGGCGCCCGCCCCGGCCAAGCCGGTTCCCACCACGACGACGGTGAACCTCTTCGCGTTCAACGGGCTGACAAGGCGGTACTCCTCGCGGCGGCGGTCCCACGCGGTTGCGGGGTCGCCGTCGGGGATCCGCGGGTCGAGCTCCTTGAGCCGGGCCCCGGGCGAAGCCCCGGCCCGCACCGAAAGGCTCCGCAGCCATCTCACGAGATCACCCCCAGTTGGACGAGCACGGGGATGGCGCCGTTGGCCAGCAGCACGGCGACGGCCAGCAGCCCGCCGGCGACGGCGAACCCGGCCTTGACCCGTCGGCCGGTGACGCCGAGGTCGGCGGCCATCGTGGTGAAGCCCTTGGCGATGTGCAGCGCCAGCAGCAGCATGACCGCGACGTAGAACCAGGCCGATCCCGGGCGCTGGTAGCTGGCGACGAGGTTCTCGTAGGCGTGAGCGGTCCCGTCGGAGGGGTGGGCGAAGCCGTCGGACGCGGCCGGGACGATGCCGAGCGTGAGGTCGAGGAGGTGGAAGCCGACGAAGCCGAGGAGCGCGACTCCCGTTACCGGCATCAGCCAGGAGCCCCACGACCGGGCTCCGGTGATCCGGGCGCGGTGCGGGCCGCGGGCGCGCCGCCCGCGAACCCACAGCGTCGCGGCGCCGACGACGTGGATCACCAGCGCGATCAGCAGCACGACGCGCATCGTCCACAGGACGAAGCCGTGGGGAACGAGCGGGTAGAAGGCCTCGCGGAGCCAGGCCGCGTAGGTGTTGAAGGCCTCGGCGCCCTGGAACACCTTGAGGTTGCCGAAGAGGTGGATGGCGACGAACGCCGCCCAGACGGCGCCGGTGACGGCCATGGCGGTCTTGAGCGCCCAGGAAGGAACCCGGTGGCGACGGCGTCGTCGCTCGGGCTGGGCAGGCGGCCCGATCAGGACGGGCCTGTTGGTCGTGGTCATGTCGACCTCCCTCTTCCGAGGGTATCCGGTGGGGGAGGTCGGTCGACGGCCGGGGTGCCGGTTCGCGAACCGGGTGCCAGACCTTTCGACGCGCGCCGCGTCGCTTCGCTCCTGGAGCGCGGCTCAAGGAGCGTGGTTAGAGCGCGGCTCAAGGAGCGTGGTGGCGCGGCGGCTCAGCCAGCAGGGGCCGGCACAGCGTATGAAACGTGCTAATCCGGGATGAAAACGGTTACCTTATCTTCTTTCCAAGAAAAGGCAATACTTTCCCCCATAAGTGGTTGACACTGTCGACCATCGGGCATAGGTTCGAGCCAACGGATCGGGCAACGAAAGCCGCGATTCCGGGTGGTGGAAGTCAGGCTATGGGGGGGCTAAAACCTGTCGTACGTCGGCGCCCGTCTGGGGGGAAGGGCGCCGGCGCCACCAAAAAAACTTGAGGCCTGGGTCCGGCGATGCCGAACCCAGGCCTCCTTTCACGCTGGTTGAGCCGCCGCGTGAGCGCTAGCGAACCGGCGTGTCGAAACCAATGAACGCGCCAACGGCTTAGCGGAGGGCTGCCGCCTTCAGCTGCGCGAACTCGGCCTCGGAGATGGTGCCGGCGTCGAGCAGGGCCTTCGACTTGGCGATCTCGTCGGCGGGGCTGGTGCCGGCGACGTCGCGGATGTACTCGTCCGTGCGCTCCTTGTTCTGCGCGACGACCGCGCTGCTGCGCTTCGCCATGCCGTCGCCGCGCGCGATCAGGTAGACGAGCGCGGTCAGGAACGGCACCCAGAACAGGAAGATCAGCCAGATGGCCTTCGCCCAGCCGGACAGGTTGGTGTCACGGAACAGGTCGGTGACGATCGAGAACAGGGCGATCAGGTACGCGACGAACGCGAAGATCCAGAAGAACGTCCAGACGACGTCCCAGATGGTGCTGAAGATGGACATGAAAAACTCCTTGTGGGATGCACATTTGTCAACCCCCTAGCTTAGTGCCCGTCGGCCCCGACCCCATCCACGATTCGATCCCCACTTATGGGGGTTTCTGGAAGCGACCGGGGCCGATCCCCAGTATCGCGCCTAGTGAAACGGGCTTGGGGCGGATTGCGCCCTGAGAGATGGTGGCCCCCGGCGGACGACGCGACGGTGGGGCGTACGGGATGCGAGCCACTGGCTAGACTGGGCGCACCAGCGCTGGAACGTGTTCCCGGAATCCCTCCTGGACGGTCGCCGTCAGCGCGAGTTTCACGGAGGTGCATATGAGCCAGGACGTCCAAGACAGGCTGGGACCGGTCGATGTCGTCATCATCGAGTTCCCCGCAGGCACGCTCGAGGCGGCCGGGTTCGAGGCCCTTCTCGACGCCGTGAACAAGGGTGTCGTGCGTGTGCTCGACATCGAGCTTGTGTCGCATGGGACCGACGGCTCGGTCACCCTCGTCGACCTCGACGACGCCGCGGCGGAGTTCGGCCTTTCCGAGCTGGTCGGCGCCTCCAGCGGCCTGCTGGACGACGACGATGTGGCGTTCGTCGGCGAGATCACCGCTCCGGGATCGCTGTCCGCCGCCATCCTGTACGAGCAGATCTGGGTGTTCCCGGTCGTCGACGGGTTCGAGAGCGTGGGCGGACGTGTCGTCAGCTCGTCGCACCTGGACGCACAAGATGTTGTCGCCGCCCTGGGCGACGAGTGAAAGGGAACCTGACATGAGCCTTCTTCGTACCGCCGCCCGCACGGCAGTCATCACCGGAACCGCCACCCGCGTGCACCACCGCACGGCCGCCAAGCAGCAGGCGAAGTGGGCCGCCGCCAACGCCGCCCCGGCCCCAGCCCCGGCTCCGGTCGCGCAGCAGCCCGTGGCCCCGGCCCCGATCGCCCCGCCGGTCGAGGCCGCGCCCGCCGCCCCGGACACCGGCGCCATGCTCGACCAGCTCCGCCAGCTCGGCGAACTGCGGGCCGCCGGCGTCCTCACCGAGGCCGAGTTCGAGGCCCAGAAGGCCCGCATCCTCGCCTCCTGACCGGTTCCTCTCAGCGTCCGAACAGACAAGGACAAGCCATGCCTCGCTTCCTCATCCAGATCGTCGTGAATCTCCTCACCGCGACCATCGCCCTCATGGTGGCGGGGGCCGTGATCGACGGCGTGACCGTCCGCCCCGCGGGCATCATCACCGCCGTCGCCGTGTTCGTCATCGCCAACGCGCTCTTCGCGCCGTTCGCCTTCAAGATGGCGCGCAAGTACGCGCCCGCGGCGATCGGCGGGATCGGCCTCATCTCGACGCTGATCGCGCTGCTCATCGCCACGGCCATGGGCGATGCGCTCACCATCTCCGGTTTCATGGCCTGGGTGCTCGCCACACTGCTGGTGTGGGTCATCACCGCGCTCGGCGGCTGGGCCGTCATGGCCTGGTGGATGAAGAAGCGCGTCGCCGCGCGCCGCGACTCAGCCGATGGTTGAGCGGTAGTGGCTCAACCAGCGTTGAGGAAGTCCCGGTAGTCCTGCTCGGAGACGTCCGCGTACGCGAGCGACCAGTCGGTGACGGCGCGCGCCACCTCGTCGTTCTTGCCGATGTAGCCGACGACCGCGGCGATGTTCGGCGACTGGCCGTGCGCGCGGGCCAGGGTGATCGCGCAGGCCGACACGTAGGTGAGGAAGGGGGCGTCGTCGAGGAGTTCGACGTCGACCCCGCCCTTCATGTCGTGGAACTGGCGCACGTACAGGTCGGCGTCCACCGCGCGCAGATAGCCGAGGAACGGGTCTGACAAGGCCTGTTGGATGCGCTGCATCGCGACCACGCGTTGGCCCTGGCCGGACTCCTCGATGGCGCGGACCAGCACCGGCGGCTGCTCGATGCGGCCGTACTGCTCCAGCACGCTGCGGTTCGCCTCCTTCGACTGGAGGATGAGCGCGTTCCCGTCGCCGTCCTGGAAGAGCGTGAGGGAGCACCGGGTGCCGACGCTGCCGACGCCGACGACGCGGCGGGCCCAGTCGACGGGGGCGTAGTGCTGCAGCAGGAGCTGGATGTCGTAGTTGGCCGAGACCCGGTAGCTCTCCAGGTAGTCGGTGAAGCGCGCGAGGGCCTCGGGCTCGTGCGGGGTCATCGTCGGGTGCGCGTGCACGAAGCGGAGGGCGCCGTCGTCGTCCCTCGTGGTGAGTCGGCTGACGGCCCGCTCGCCGGTGCGCTTGTGCGCGGACGCGATGGCCCGGCTCAGCGCCTTCCGCGACTCCTTGTCCATCCGCGCCACCCCTGCCTCGGCGTCGAAGTGGGTGAAGAACCGCTCGGTGGGCGACAGCGCGATCCCCGCGTAGAGCGTGCGCTGGTACGCGGCGACGGTGTGGAGCGCGGCCTTGCGGACGAAGCGCGGCGAGCTGTTGCGCGCTCGTGCCGCGATGACGACGCTCGTCACGAGGCGCTTGAGGTCCCACTCCCAGGGCGCCCAGGCCGCTTCGTCGAAGTCGTTGAGGTCGAAGACCAGCGTGCGTTGCGGGGAGGCGTAGAGGCCGAAGTTGGAGACGTGCGCGTCGCCGCATGCCGCGACCAGTTGGCCGGTGTGCGGGGCGCCGGCGAGGTCGGCGGCCATGAGCGCGGCCGTCCCGCGGTAGAACGCGAAGGAGCTCTGCGACATGCGCTCGGTGCGCAGCGGGATGAGGTGCTGGAGCCGGCCGGCGTTCTGCTCGTCGAGGATGCCCAGCGGGTCTCGGGGTCCGGTGGCGAGCGTCGCGAGCGCCTTGCGGGGCACGGCGCCGCGGAGGCGGCGGCCGGCGTCGAGCAGTTCGCGAGTGGGCGTGAGGGGCATCAGGTCACCAGGCTTCCGATGAGGGCGGCCGTCGCCATCGCGGCAATGCCGATGACGAGGGACCGCAGAATGGTGGGCAGGACGTGGGTGTGCGCCAGCCGGGAGAGGACCAGCGAGGTGAGGGTCAGCGACAGCACGACGCCGACGATCTCGAACTCGTCGACGAGGCCGCGGGGGATGAGGATTGCGATGAGGACGGGCACGAGCGATCCGATGAGGAAGAACAGGCCCGAGCCGAGGGCCTCGATGAAGGGCCGGGTGGCGTCCATGACGCTGTGGATGCCGTATTCCGTTTCGAGCTGCGCGGTGAGCGCATCGGCGGCGCTCAGCTCCTGGGCGACGCTCCTCGCGGTCTCCGGGCTCAGCCCCTTGTCCTCGAAGTGCTGGGCCAGCTCGTACATCTCCTCCTCCGGGCTGAGCTCGAGCAGCCGCTGCTCCTCGCGGATGAGGTCCTGCTGGACCTCGCGCTCGGCGGCCTCCTCGGTGTACTTCACCCCCGCGACGGAGACGGCGCCGGCGATGGCGGCGATCGCGACGACGGCGCCGATCGACTGCGTCGTCGCGATGGCAAGGCCCTCGGCCAGCCCGGCGATGGCGAGCACGCCGTCGTTGGTGTCGGCGACGCGCGAGCGCACGTACTCGGGCGTCAGGCGGCTGCGCCACGACCCGGGCTCGTGTTCGGTCATAGGCGAAATCTAGCGGCGCGCCGCGGGATTAGCGCGCCGTTTCGCTTCACGCCGTCGTGAATCGGCCTCGACGATCAGGAGCGGGGTGGTGGGTAGTTGCTCCAGTCGTCTCGGTGGGTGCCGGTCTCTGGGTCGGACATCGAACGTACGTAGTCGCCGAGGTAGGGGAGCGAGAAGGTTACGTATCCGCGGCCATCGGCCTGCACGTAGCCGCTCTCGATGAGTCGCTTCTTGTAGACCTGTGCGTATTGGTCGGAGACGCCCATCCGACGGGCGATGTCGGACATCCGGCTGCGGTGCTCATCCTCGGCCATGGCGGAGACGAATCCCTGGTCTTTCTCGGATAGGTCTTTGTAGACGCGGCGGATGACTCGTTGTTCCACTGCTGCGACAGCCTTGTTGTGCGCCGCCTCGGCGTCTGCGAGTTGGATCGTCTGGTTGCCGCCACTGTTGCGCCAGGCGTAGTCGCCGGCCAGTTGGACGAGGTAGGGGTATCCCTGGGAGAAGGTGACGAGCAGCTCAAGCGCGGGATCGGTGACGTCCTTCCCGCCTATGCGGATCGTCTCAGCGAGCACGTGCCGGGTCTCGCTTGGCGTGAGGCGGCGAAAGTCCAGTTCTCGGGATCGGCGCAGGAATGTTGTGTGGTCGTGTTCAAGGAGTGCGTCGAGATCGACCCGGATGCCTGCGAACACCACCATGATGTTCGCTCCGTCGCTGATTGCGTGGGATACCTCGAGCGCGAATCTTGATAGTTCTCGCAGCCGGACCTTGCCGGATGAGACCTCGTCGATGGTGATCAGGACTCCGGCGTGGGGGCGGGTTTGATCGAGTACGTGACTCTACCTCAAACCGTATTTATTTTATTTAGTTGAGAGGTGGTGTCACCGAAGACTGCGTCCCACCGGTTATCTCGGCTGCGTCCGTCGGAATGGTGACGCTGGCAGCCGAGATAACGTCGCTGCACGGCCACCGGAACTGCTTCGTCCTGCGCGGACCTCGACGATCGACCGGTCGACGTGCCCTGTGCCACTCAGCGCCGAGTCGACCAAAGTTGACTCGGCGGCGCCTTTTGGATGCTGCCGTTCGGGTGCGGAGGGAAAGATGCCCACGTCCCTCACGCGGAGCAGGCGGGATCTGGACGTCGTTGCGGCCGCCCTCGGAAGGTGCGCGTAAGCCGGAGAGCGCCCTGATCCCGAGCGAGAAGCCTGCGGAGGGGCAAGTCAAGCCCTGATGCCCCTGGAGCTAGGGGTTCACCGCCGCCTTGGCCGTGTCGCGGACACGCCCGTGGTTGACTTCTGAAACTTCCCGCGCCATGATTCAATCGCCGGCGAATCTACTAAAGTAGGTTCGGCAGCGGCGGCAGAGGTCACGTTCAGGAGAGCGCGACCGCGTTGGTGGGGTAATGATGACGTTCGGTGGGGCGCCCTTCGGGGCAAAGAGTGGATCGGTGAGGCCGGATGGGCCCAGCGTTTCCAGGATTCGACGCGCCGTTGTTGCCTCCACCGCCGCCCTGGCGCTGTTCCTCTCCCTCGGCACCTCCATCCCCAGCGGAACCTCCGCGTTCGCCGACGACTCCGACGTCGTCACCCCCGCGCAGACCCAGCCGACCGAGGACGACCAGTCGACGGCCGATGCCAAGAAGGACGACGCCTCCGTAGACGATCCGGCGATCGAAGAGCAGAGCGCTGAGCCCGCCGAAGAGGCCGAAACGAAGGCTGTGCAGATGCCGCGCCTCGTTTGGGAGGCGCGCGACAAGGACGACAAGCTTTTCGAGGGCGTGACCTTCGAACTCCAAGGTCCGCGTGATGACGCGAAATCAGGCGACGACCAGTGGACGAACGCGCCCAAGGTCACGGTCGAGGACAACGCTGGCCAGCGCGGATATGACGGCCTCGACGACGACCCGAGCCCCGGCGTCTTCCTCGTCGCTCAACTCGACGACGACACCGCTATCGACGACGACGCAACCTACCGCGTGATTCCCACGGCCCCGGAGAGCATCCTGACCGGCGACGAC
>RRZT010395401.1_pt1 | contig 12198 bp, 7 predicted proteins | sample 2165551 | NCBI WGS metagenome assembly RRZT01 (sample SAMN10456910, study PRJNA506462) | wastewater metagenome | biome: wastewater; feature: sludge; material: wastewater sludge; isolation source: wastewater sludge with Escherichia coli K12::gfp cells carrying plasmid... | place: USA: Moscow, Idaho ... | reverse complement strand
GCGTATGTAGCCGGTTTAGCCAAGTTAACTGTCAAGTCAACTACAGAAACATCCAAAGTCGGAACACGCATTGACATACCAGTCAATTTACCGTTCAATTCAGGAATAACTTTACCTACAGCTTTAGCAGCACCAGTAGATGAAGGGATAATGTTACCAGAAGCAGCACGACCACCTCTCCAGTCTTTCATAGAAGGACCGTCAACTGTTTTCTGAGTAGCTGTTGTAGAGTGAACTGTAGTCATCAAACCGTCAGTGATACCCCATTTGTCATTCAATACCTTAGCGATAGGAGCCAAACAGTTAGTAGTACAAGAAGCGTTAGAAACGAACTGAGTACCTTTAACATAAGTCTTTTCGTTTACACCGCAAACGAACATCGGAGTATCATCTTTAGAAGGAGCTGACATAACTACATATTTAGCACCAGCTTCAATATGAGCCTGAGCTTTTTCTTTAGTCAAGAACAAACCAGTAGATTCAACTACGTATTCAGCACCGATTGCATCCCACTTCAAGTCAGCCGGATTTCTTTCAGCTGTTACGCGGATTGCATTGCCGTTCACGATCAATTTGCTATTTTCTACGTCAGCTTCGATAGTACCGTCAAATTGTCCGTGCATAGTGTCATACTTCAACATATATGCTAAGTAATCAACCGGGCAAAGGTCATTGATACCTACGATCTGAATATCGTTTCTTTTCTGAGCTGCACGGAATACAAAACGGCCGATACGACCAAATCCGTTAATACCTACTTTAATCATTTTGTTTAAATTTTAAAGGTTTTATAATATAGCTTTTAAACACTCTACGTTGGAATGTTGTTAAACGTTTAGTATTTATTTCCTAAACGCGGTGCAAAAATAAGAATTTGTTTTTATATTCGCACATAAATTCATATTAAAATAAAAAAAAATGGGAAAAAGCAGCTTCTTGCAAGATTTTAAGGCGTTCGCAATGCGCGGAAACGTCATTGACATGGCAGTCGGTGTCATCATCGGCGGAGCCTTCGGTAAAATAGTATCTTCCATTGTGGCCGATGTCATCATGCCTCCCATCGGATTGCTGGTAGGTGGCGTGAACTTTACAGATTTGAAACTACAATTAAAGCCGGCCGAAGTAGTGGATGGAGTTGAAAAAGCTGCCGTAACGTTGAATTATGGCAACTTCCTACAAGCCACTTTCGACTTTATCATCATTGCTTTTTCTATATTCTTATTTATAAGATTACTTGCCAAACTGAATCGCAAGAAAGAAGAAGTCCCTGCTCCCGCTGCCCCGCCTGCCCCCAGCAAGGAGGAGGTATTACTTACAGAAATCCGTGATTTGTTGAAAGAACAAACTGACAAAAAATAAAATATTATTCACAAAAAAAACGGACTGCCCCTCAAGCGCTTGTCGGACAGCCCGTGATCTACATACTAGCCGACATTTCCTCAACTTTCCAATCTTTTTTTGCATATTTTCCCACAAGGAAGCAGGAAGAACAAAGTTTTTCCAATTCAATTATAAAAAGCCTCAACAGCATGACGGATTTTTATTTTTTCTGAGTATCTTTGCGGCACGAAATCATTTACATATCTTAATATATATATGCAAGAAAAGATCATTATTCTCGACTTCGGTTCACAAACCACACAGCTCATAGCCCGTCGCGTTCGCGAACTGAATACTTATTGCGAGATTGTGCCTTACAACAAATTTCCACACAATGATCCGTCCATAATCGGCGTTATCCTTTCGGGAAGCCCTTTCTCGGTGTATGATGAAAGCGCCTTTAAAGTCGATTTGAGTGACATTCGCGGAAAGTATCCTATTTTGGGTATCTGCTATGGTGCACAGTTCATGTCTTATACGAACGGTGGAAAAGTAGAACCGGCCGGCACACGTGAATACGGACGTGCGCACCTTTCCACTTTCGACCAAGAAAACCCACTATTGAGGAACGTTCGTGAGCACTCACAAGTATGGATGAGCCACGGAGATACCATCACCGCCATTCCGGAGAATTTCAAAATTATCGCTTCAACAGATAAAGTAGCCATCGCTGCTTATCAAATAAAGGAAGAGAAAGTATGGGGAGTACAGTTCCACCCGGAAGTGTTCCACAGTGAAGACGGAACCCAGCTTCTGAAAAATTTTGTAGTCGACATTTGCGGGGGGAAACAGGACTGGAGCGCTGCCTCTTTCATTGAAACGACTGTAGCCGAACTGAAAGCGCAACTGGGAAATGACAAAGTAGTACTGGGGCTGAGTGGCGGAGTAGACTCATCTGTGGCAGCCGTATTATTAAATAAAGCGATAGGCAAGAATCTTACCTGCATTTTTGTAGATCACGGCATGCTGCGTAAGAACGAATTCAAAAATGTACTCCATGATTATGAATGTCTCGGACTGAATGTAATCGGAGTAGATGCCAGCCAAAAATTCTTCAGCGAACTGGCAGGTGTGGAAGAACCTGAGAAGAAGCGTAAGATTATCGGCAAAGGTTTTATTGACGTATTCGATGAAGAAGCTCATAAAATTAAAGATGTGAAATGGCTGGCACAAGGTACCATTTATCCTGACTGTATCGAGTCATTAAGCATCACCGGCACTGTAATCAAAAGTCATCACAACGTAGGTGGACTGCCCGAAAAAATGAATTTGAAACTATGCGAGCCTCTGCGTCTGCTATTCAAGGATGAAGTACGCCACGTAGGTCGTGAACTAGGTATGCCGGAACATCTGATTACACGCCATCCATTCCCCGGACCAGGACTTGCGGTACGTATTTTGGGTGATATCACTCCTGAGAAAGTACGTATTCTGCAAGACGCCGATGATATCTATATCCAAGGATTGAGAGACTGGAAAGTGAAAGACTCGGACGGAAACGAAACATCCCTTTACCACCAAGTATGGCAGGCAGGCGTAATCTTGCTACCCGTACAAAGTGTGGGAGTAATGGGGGACGAACGTACATACGAACGTGCCGTTGCCCTACGTGCCGTAACTAGTACGGATGCCATGACCGCCGACTGGGCTCATCTTCCCTATGAATTTATGGCTAAGGTTTCAAACGACATAATCAATAAAGTAAAAGGTGTAAACCGCGTATGCTATGATATCTCGTCCAAACCGCCTGCCACAATTGAGTGGGAATAATAGACAACCAACTAATAACTTAAAAACAACATAACGGAATGAAACAAGATATGATTGTTATCTTGGATTTGGGAAGCACCGAAAACACCGTGCTTGCCAGAGCCATTCGTGCTTTGGGTGTATATAGTGAAATTTACCCGCACGATATCACAGCCGCCGAGCTGACAGCATTGCCCAATGTAAAGGGTGTCATTATCAATGGCGGTCCCAACCATGTAATTGACGGAGTGGATATTGACGTGCTTCCCGAGATTTACAAAGCAGGGATCCCCGTAATGGCTGCCGGTCATGACAAAGCATGTTGCGAAGTGAAGCTTCCCCAACTGACGGATGATGTGGAAACAATAAAGAATGCTGTACAATCGTTTGTTTTTGATACCTGCAAGGCAGAGGCTAACTGGAATATGACAAACTTTGTCAATGACCAGATTGAATTGATCCGCCGCCAGGTAGGCGACAAGAAAGTATTATTGGCACTTTCCGGAGGTGTAGACAGTTCTGTAGTAGCAGCTCTGTTGCTGAAAGCCATCGGCAATAATCTGGTCTGCGTACATGTGAACCATGGATTAATGCGCAAAGGTGAATCGGAAGCAGTAATTGAAGTTTTCAAAAATCAGTTGAACGCTAATTTGATTTACGTGGATGCTACAGACCGTTTCCTGAGTAAACTGGAAAATGTAACTGATCCGGAGCAGAAACGCAAGATTATCGGTGGTGAATTTATTCGTGTGTTCGAAGAGGAAGCCCGTAAGCTAAATGGAATCGACTTTTTGGGACAAGGTACAATTTATCCTGATATCGTAGAAAGTGGTACTAAAACAGCCAAAATGGTTAAATCCCATCACAATGTAGGTGGCTTACCCGAGGATTTACAGTTTGAATTAGTAGAACCTTTACGCCAGTTGTTCAAAGACGAAGTCCGTGCCTGCGGAGTGGAACTTGGTTTACCATACGACATGGTCTACCGTCAGCCGTTCCCTGGTCCTGGTTTGGGAGTGCGCTGTTTGGGGGCTATCACTCGTGACCGCTTGGAAGCTGTTCGCGAATCGGACGCCATCTTGCGTGAAGAATTCCAACTGGCAGGCTTGGACAAGAAAGTATGGCAATATTTCACCGTAGTACCCGATTTCAAATCAGTAGGCGTGCGTGACAATGCCCGTTCATTTGACTGGCCTGTTATTATCCGAGCTGTCAACACCGTAGATGCTATGACAGCTACTATCGAACCGATAGACTGGTCCATTCTGATGAAAATTACCGACCGTATTCTAAAAGAAGTAAAGAATGTGAACCGCGTATGCTATGACCTGTCGCCCAAACCCAATGCGACCATTGAGTGGGAATAAAAAATATACTTCAAACCATGTAAGATCCCGAAACTAAAAGTTTCGGGATCTTTTTTATATTCAAGTTCTTCACTTTGCCCCCAATGACACTAGAACAAGAACCATAAAATTTTTCGTTTTTTTGATATTTCCGCTTCAATATTTACATCCAAGGAATCAAAGCTCTATAATCTCCTCATTACAAATGGTCAGTTTGCCGGCTCCGTTTTCTGTAACTACCCAAGAATTTTCAATGCCGACCGGTCCTACTCCCGGCAATACGATTTTAGGTTCAAGGGCAAACACCATTCCCTCTTCCAACTCCCTCCGGATACGCGGAGCCAACACTGGTGCCTCATTGATTTCCAACCCGATGCCGTGTCCTATAAAACGTGCCTGTTGGGACACCCCCATAAAACGATCGGCAAATCCGGCTTTCGTCACGATCTCAATGGCCGCATTATAAAGATCCTCGCACACCACACCAGGCGCCGTCATAGAGGCAACCTTATCCTGCACTTCAAGACAGACTTGATGAGCTGCATAAGCCTCATCATTTAATTTTCCAATGGAGAACACACGACTCATATCGCACATATATCCGTAAAAGTTTCCCCCTATATCCACCATTACACTATACCCCTCTTTCAACAAAGTTCCATTCATTCCTCCGGGCAAAGACGGGTCCAATCCCTTACCACCTAAGGCAAAATCATAAGGCGAAGGAGTAGCTGCATTATCTCCGGCCAACACACTTCCCATAAATATCTCCATACTCTGACCAAATACTCTGAATATTCCCAGACAACCTTCCAGTCGCATCAGGCGTTCCACCTCAACAGATAGTTCACGATCAGTCATCCCCGGATGGTATACATCGGGAATCTTACTATATGCTCGAGCATGTAAAGCAGCCGACCGACGAAAAAGTTCAATCTCCAGCGGAGTCTTTACGCTACGCGCTTCACGAATAATAGCAGTTCCATCCACGACCTCCGATTCAGGAAAAAGAGATGCAAGACGCATATAGTCCGCATAAGGCAGTTCCCCGCCTTCCAACATTATCTTTGAAGCTACAGGTATACCATTTTCTTTTAACAAGTCCACTATCTGCTCAGGTTTACGAATAGGGAATACAAATTCTCCCACAATATTATTAGGACGTTTTACAAAGAGAAGTGCCGGTGAATGAAGCGGTAAATAAAGATAGCCGTTCACTATCTCACCATACGTATAAAGCAAATTTACATTACAAGCTATCAGGGCAGCATCAATGCCTTGTTGAGCCATCAAATAGCGTATTTTATCTCGACGAAATTTCAATTCGGGTTGTAACATAAGTAATATTATCTGATTATTTAAAATACTGAGTACAAAAATAACAGATTTCAGTCAGTATAAAGGATAGTAGTTCCAAAAAAGAGAAAGGATATATTAAAACTCACTAATTTTGGATGATTAGTTTGAAAACAGTGTTCAATTATATTAAATTTGCAAACGAATTGACAAACAAAGTATCTTTCATGTTCAACGGTATCAAAAAATATGTGGTAAGAATAGTATGCGTAATTATGTTATTACTCGTACAATTTGATGTATGCGCTCCACTGATTGATGCCAATCTGGCTATGGTAGAAACGATGGAACAACCCACCCTGCCTTCTGACAACAATGAAGAAAGCAGAGGAGAAGAAACTTATTATTTCCAGTCGGGACGTGCACAACTGCCAAACAGTCGTTTTTTACCCTGCACTATCGACATGCTGGTCAATCTTTTTGCTATTCCCCAAGTTCCGGTACAAAGTTACACACCTGTCAGTGAAAATCCGGGGAAAGTGGTACATCATCACATTATCTTTTGTGTGTACCGCATTTAATATGTCACATTAAAGCATATTCATACATATTGGCCTTGTATTCTGAAAGATTTGAATGCAAGCCGGATCTTTTATTTACTCAAACTCAATTATTAATCTTTTTAAATTGTATTCGTAATTTCATGAAGAGTAATTTTCAGAAAATTGCGGTCCTGTGTACATGCACAGGATTGCTATGCTCTTGTGGTCAATCGGACAACAAGCAGGAACATCACAAAGAATTCATTCCCATCACCATTCTTCACCCCACAACCATTGAGTTTCCACGCTCATATGTAGCTGATGTGCAAGCTATACAGTTTGTAGAAATTAAGCCCAAAGTGGAAGGATTTGTTCAACAAATATATGTAGACGAAGGACAGAAAGTCAAAAAAGGACAGCCCCTATTCCAACTCAGTTCCGACCAATATAGCGAAACGGTAAAAGAGGCGCAAGCCAATTACAAACAAGCACAGGCACAATATGAAATGGCAAATTATGAAGCCGAAAGAATAGGCCGGCTGGTTGACAAACAAATCTTATCAAAAATCCGACTCGACCAAGCCAATAAAGAAAAAGAAGTAGCCCAAATGAAAGTGGAACAGGCAAAAGCACAAATGCAACGTTCACAGATGGATTATTCTTACACCACTATCACTGCCCCTTTTGACGGCTACATAGACCGTATTCCTTATAAGACGGGAAGTCTGGTAAATCCGCAAAGCTTACTGACTACCGTAAGTGATATTTCCGAGATCTTTGCTTACTATAAAGTGAACGAAAGCGAGTATCTGGAATACAAGCGCCAACAACTTAGCGGACAAAAACAGCACGAAGAAAATAATGTGGAACTGATTTTGTCAGACGGTTCCATCTACTCCCACAAAGGCACATTAGAAACAGTAGAAGGTGACTTTGAACGAGGAACCGGCTCCATTGCCTTCCGTGTCCGTTTTCCGAACCCGGACGGACTGCTGAAACATGGAGTGACTGGAAAAGTACGTATGATGACCCAAATGGACAACATCTGCCTAGTTCCCCAGAAATCAACATTCGAAATTCAAGATTTCACCTATGTATATACCGTTGATAGTGCCAGTGTAGTAAAAGTACGCAGCTTCCAACCGCTGGAACGCTATAATAATTACTATGTGACACAAGACTTCTCTCCTAACACTGCCATCGTATACGAGGGAGTGCAAATGATGAAGGATGGCATTACCATCAAGACTGATACCATTGATATGGAAGCAATCAGAAAAGAAGTTGAATTAAAACAACCTATCGTAAAATAAAACGGACAGTTTATGTTTAAGCTATTTATAAAAAGACCGATACTTTCAGGAGTAATCTCCGTCATTATCGTCTGCTTGGGCGTACTGTCTATTTTGACACTGCCCATCACTCAGTTTCCCGATATCGTACCCCCATCTGTAACGGTAACCGCCCGATACACCGGGGCTAGTGCCGATGTGATGTCTAAAACAGTCGCCACCCCGTTAGAGCGTGCCATCAACGGAGTACCCGGCATGACCTACATGACCACTGTTTGTACCAACGACGGTATGTCCCTTACTACTATCTATTTTAAAGTGGGAACCGATCCGGACGTAGCTGCCGTAAATGTACAGAACCGTGTGACTACCGTACTAGACGAATTGCCTGAAGAAGTAATCCGTGCCGGAGTTATTACAGAAAAAGAAGTAAACAGTATGTTGATGTACTTGAACATCATGAGTACGGACAGTGCACATACCGAAAAGTTTGTTTATAACTTTGCCGATATCAATATTTTGCGCGAATTAAAACGTATTGACGGTGTAGGCTTGGTAGAAATCATGGGTAGCCGTGATTATGCCATGCGTGTATGGTTGAATCCTAATCGGCTGGCCGCCTACAACATGGTACCTCAAGATGTAACTGAAGCCATCCGTAATCAAAACATAGAAGCAGCACCCGGCAAGACAGGTATCAGTTCAGACAAATTACCCCAACAACTGCAATATGTATTACAATATACCGGAAAGTTCAGCACAGCAGAAGAATATGGAGAGATTGTATTGAAAGCTCTTCCCGATGGTTCACTGCTACGTCTGAAAGACGTTGCCACTATTGAATTCGATTCTGAAGATTATAACATGACCTCTATGACCGACGGAAGGCCATCGGCATCTATTATGATCAAACAACGCCCCGGCTCCAATGCAAGGGAAGTCATCCAAAATATTAAAACCAAAATGGCAGAAATCAAAGAAAGCAGTTTTGCGCCTGGCATGGATTACAATATCTCCTATGACGTATCACGCTTTCTTGACGCCTCCATACAGTCAGTGCTGAAGACACTGCTCGAAGCATTCATACTGGTATTTATTGTGGTGTATATATTTTTACAAGATTTCCGTTCCACCTTAATTCCGGCTATCGCCGTACCAGTTTCATTGGTCGGTACATTCTTTTTTATGGAAATGCTGGGCTTCTCCATAAATATGTTGACCTTATTCGCCCTTGTGCTCGCAATAGGTATTGTAGTAGACAACGCAATAGTCGTCGTAGAGGCTGTCCATGTAAAGATGCATCATGAGAAACTCTCTCCTTATAAAGCATCTGTAGCAGCTATTAATGAAATCGGTGGAGCCATTATTGCCATCACGCTAGTCATGTCGGCAGTCTTTGTTCCGGTGGGCTTCATGCAGGGAACTGTAGGTATTTTCTATCGGCAATTCTCATTGACACTGGCGGTAGCCATTGTTATCTCAGGAATAAACGCATTGACCCTCTCGCCTGCCCTATGTGCTTTGTTACTGAAACCCGCTGATGGAAAAAAGAAGAAAAAAGCAGGATGGCTACGTCGTTTCTTTATTTTTTTCAACCGCCGGTACGACCGCTTTGAAAAGAAATACAATATCGGATTACACAAGTATTTGAGCCGGAAAATAATCACTTATGCCACACTGATTATTTTCTTCCTTGCCACTTTCGGCATGAGCCAGGTACTTCCTTCAGGCTTTATTCCCAATGAAGACCAAGGTATGATTTATGTCAATGTAGATGCGCCTCCGGGAGCAACATTGGAACGCAGCGAAAAAGCCTTGAACGCTGTACAAGCTGCATTGCTTCCTTTCAAAGAAATTGAAAGCATCTCCACATTAGCAGGTTATAGTTTGATGACTGAAACGGAAGGTGCCAATTTCGGTATGGGTATGATTAATCTCACCCCGTGGAGTGAACGCGATCAAACAGCAGCCGAACTTATAGAGATATACAAAGACCGCACCTCGCATATCAAAGATGCGGATATTCAGTTCTTCCTGCCTCCTACAGTTCCGGGATTCGGTAATGCCAGCGGCTTCGAACTTCGTTTACAAGATAAAACAGCAGGCAGCTTTGCAGAATTTGCCGATGTTGCCAATACATTAGTAGAAAAACTGAATGAAGATCCGCGCATTGTGGGAGCAACCTCAGGATTCAATCCTAATTTTCCACAATATCTGCTGAAAGTGGATATTGCTAAAGCAGCTAAATTAGGAGTAAATCTAAATGAATCCATGGAAACACTCCAATCCTATATCGGCAGTTTCTACTCATCCAACTTTATTCGTTTCGGACAAATGTATAAGGTGATGTTACAGGCTTCTCCAGAGTATCGTATGAATCCTGAAGATCTGTATAAGTTCTATGCCAAGAACAAGGACGGGAATATGGTACCCTACTCTAACTTTATGACGATGGACCGTATATTCGGTCCTAACCAGATTACACGCTACAATATGTTCACCTCGGCCTTGATTACAGGTGAACCTGCCGAAGGAGTCAGTTCAGGAGAGGTTATCGAAGCAGTGGAACAAATTGCCAAAGAGACATTACCTCGCGGTTATGATATAGAATGGTCAGGAGTTACTCGTGAAGAGAAAGATTCGGGTGGACAAACCGTTCTCATTTTCGGTATCTGCCTGCTGTTTGTTTATTTGTTGCTGGCAGCACAATACGAGAGTCTGTTACTGCCTTTTCCCGTCATACTTTCATTGCCGGCAGGTATCTTCGGTTCTTATTTTTTCCTGCAACTGGCAGGCTTGGAAAATAATATTTATGCCCAGGTAGCCTTGGTAATGTTGATTGGTCTGCTAGGCAAAAATGCCATTCTTATTGTGGAAATGGCCAACCAGTACCGCAAACAGGGAATGAGCATCTTTGATGCTGCCGTTAGAGGTTCCGTAAGCCGTCTGCGCCCCATCCTGATGACATCCTTTGCATTTATATGCGGACTAATCCCGTTGGTAATGGCAAGCGGAGCCGGTGCTTTGGGCAACCGTTCCATCGGAACAGCTGCCGCCGGAGGTATGTTTATCGGTACATTCGTAGGAATCTTCCTTGTACCTGGACTTTACCTTATTTTCGAGAGTTGGTCTGCACATCTTAACCGTAATAAAGTCAGCTATGATGAAGAAGATGAAAAATAACAATATAAACAAAACAGGTTTAATAATAGGAGCTTTCTGTCTGATTATGGTAAGTTGCAAAGCCCCTTCCCTTACTCCGACAGAAAAGATAGAGTTACCCGAGTTCTATATGGATAGGGAAACGGACAGCACTACTATCTCTTCCATGTCATGGAAAACATTTTTTCCAGATACGTTATTGCAAAGTTATATAGCCGAAGCGTTAAATAACAATCATTCATTCCTTCAAACTATAGAACGGATATCCATTGCCCGTTCACAAGTTCGAGTAGGAAAAGGAGCGCTGCTGCCCGATCTTTCATTAGGCATTGATGGTGGAGTACAACGTTTTGGCGAGTACACTATGGACGGAGTTGGTAACAGCACCACCAACACTCCCGATTTAGAAAAAGACAAACATATTCCAGATCCCTACCGGAATTTCAACCTAGGACTCAATTTTCAATGGGAAGCTGACATATGGGGTAAGCTAACCGATAAAAAACGATCGGCCGTATCCCGCTGGATGCAGTCTGTAGAAGCTATGCGTCTGGCACGCACCTTATTGATATCAGAAGTAGGTACACACTATTTTGAATTAATAGGACTGGATAAACAGCGATATGTGCTACGCGAAGCCATCCTAACAGCCAGAGATGCTTATAATTTAACCGATGAACTGATGAAAGAAGGTGAAGTAACCCGACTTTCTGTAGACCAATTCCGGTCACGACGCCTTAAATTGGAAGAAATGCTGCTTGCAAACGAACAGCAAATAAGTGAAAAGGAACGTGCCATCGCCACCTTATTAGGACGACTGCCTTTCAAGGTGAAACGAGTGTCATTTGAAACTGCATGTAGTTATGAGTTTCCCACAGATGCAGGAATCCCGTCACAACTTTTGCAATATCGCCCGGATATAAAGGCTGCCGAACTGGAGTTATTAGCTAGTAAATCCGACGTATCTGCAGCGCGAAAAGCTTTCTTCCCATCCATCGTGATTGGAGGAAACGGAGGTTTTAACGCATTTGATCTGGATAAATGGTTTACTGCTCCTGCATCCCTGGTTTACAATCTCGGTGCAGGTATCACAGCACCTATATTCAAACAAAATACTATACGTGCATTATGGAATGATGCGAAAAGCCAGCAACGCATCGCTTTGTTAGGATATCACGAAACGGTATTAAAAGCCTATGAAGAAGTATTAAACCTCATTACTGCATCATCCCAAATGCACCAGCGCAAAGAGTTGAAAGAAGAAGAAAGCCGTATCCATCATCGATCTATTTATAATGCAAATGAAATGTTTAAAGTAGGATTCGCAGGCTATCTGGATGTACTGTCGGCCGATGAACGTTTCCTGGATTGTGAATTGGAACGTATCGCTCTGAATGTGGAATCTTGTAAACTGCATATCATGCTTTACCG
>RRZT011099223.1_pt1 | contig 12199 bp, 7 predicted proteins | sample 2165551 | NCBI WGS metagenome assembly RRZT01 (sample SAMN10456910, study PRJNA506462) | wastewater metagenome | biome: wastewater; feature: sludge; material: wastewater sludge; isolation source: wastewater sludge with Escherichia coli K12::gfp cells carrying plasmid... | place: USA: Moscow, Idaho ... | reverse complement strand
GCTGGGGTGCGCAGGTTGTATGCCATGCCACCGGGCGGCGCTGCCGGGTCAGGGACGCCCGTGGCCAGTTCCACCTGGACCGTGTGGCCATTCACCGTGACGGCGCCCGGCTGGCCCTGCACGCCGCGGGCCTGGAGGTATTCCACACGCAGCTGCGTGGGGCCTTGCCATCGCAGGTTGGCGCCATAGGCCTGGTGGTTGCGGGTGGCGCCGACGACGGAGAGCACCGGCCCATTCACCGCGCGTTCGCCCTGGGGCAGCACGAAAACGCCGTAGCGGAAGGTATCGGTGGCACCGGCGTTGACTTCGACCAGCACGGCGTCCAGCCGGCCGTCAGGCCGAAGTTGAAGTTGCCGAAGTCCTGGTACTGCGCACCTTGCTGCTTGTAGTGCCACGGGCCCTTGTTCTTCACCTGGTTGTAGAACCAGCCCAGGTCCTGGGGGAAGCGGCGCGACTGCGCATCGCGGATGTTGTGCGGGCTTGCCCGCGATGGGACGTTTGGCGGAGCGAGGCGCCGTCATCGCGGGCAAGTCCGCTCCCACAAAAGAAGAGCCAGCATCCGTTGATGGCGCAAGGCCGGGGGCTGCCTCGCCATCGCTTGTTCACGATGAATGCGCCGACAGCCGGTTGCCAGGGAGCAGGCGCCGCGGACAGGCTTGACCAGCGCGTGGCGTGGCCGGTCGCGTCAACCACAGCCAACCCCAAAAACAAGGGGTATATGCCACCAGCGCTTATTTAGCAAGCGCTGGCGGGCGGTATGCGTGGGAGTATGTGGGTGTTCACCCGCCCCGCAGCGCGCCCAGCAGCCGCTGCCCCGCGCGGCCGTCCACCTTGTGGCCCAGGCGCTGCTGCTCGGCGCGGATGGCTTCGCGCGTGCGCGCGCCGATCATGCCGTCGGCCGTGCCGATGTCGTGGCCGCGCGCCAGCAGCAGGGTTTGCAGTTCGCGGTTCTGTGCGCGCGACAGGCCGGGGTCGTCGGTGGGCCAGGCCTGCACGAAGCCGACCGGCATGCCGGGCGGCGCCGTGACCAGGTTGGACAGCTGCGCGATGGCCAGGCCGTAGTTCTCGCTGGCGTTGTAGCTGTACAGCGTGTCGAAGTTGCGGCCGACCAGGAAGGCCGGGCCGCCGCGCGCCGGCACCATCAGGCCGGCGCTGGGCAGGCTGTCGGGCAGGGGCGAGCCGTCCATCAGCGTCAGGCCGGCGGCGCGCCAGGCGGCGATGGGGCGCTTGGCCTTGCGGCTGGCGCCGGCCGTGCTGTAGCCGGCGGGCAGGCGCACCTCGAAGCCCCAGGGCTCGCCGCGGCGGTAGCCGGCGTTCTGCAGAAACTTGGCGGTGGAGGCCAGCGCGTCGGGCACGGTGTCGACGATGTCGCGCCGGCCGTCGCCGTCGAAGTCGACCGCGCTGCGGAAGAAGGTGCTGGGCATGAACTGCGTCTGCCCGAAGGCGCCGGCCCATGAGCCGACGAGCTTGTCACCCGGGATGTGGCCTTCCTGCAGGATGCGCAGGGCGCTGGCGAACTCGCCGCGGAAGTAGGCCTGCCGCCGCCCGAAGCACGACAGCGTGGCCAGCGACTGCACCAGCGGACGGCCGCCCAGGTTCTGGCCGAAGTTGCTCTCGACACCCCACACGCCGATCACGATGTGCGGTGCCACGCCGGTTTGCTGCTCTATTTTCTGCAGCGTGTCGTGCCACTTGGCATGGGCGGCGCGGCCGTCTGCCACGCGCTCGTCATCGACCAGCACGGCCAGGTAGTCCCACACCGGCATGGTGAATTCGGGCTGGCGGTTGAGCAGCACCAGCACCGTGGGGTCGGCCGCCAGGCCGTCGGTGTGCTGCGCGTAGGTGGCGGGCGTGATGCGGCTGAACGCCGGCGTGGCCCGGAGTTCGTTGAGGCAGCTGCGGAATTCGGCCGGGTCGATGTTGGGCGGCGTGTCTTGCGCCAGCGCGGCGCCGGTGGTGGCCAAGGCGGCCAGCAGGGTGGCCAGAGGGCGGGAAAACGGCAGGGGCAGGGTCATTCAAAAATGATAGCGCATACCGGCGGACCGACGGACGTGCCGGCGCAACAAAAGGTCAGCGCGATGGGGCGTTGAGCGCGCGTTGGAGGGGCTGATGCCCACTGGCTTTTGAAATGACGAATGACGAATGACTTCGCTGCGCTTCAATGACAAAAAAGGCATTCGTCATTTGTCATGCGGCGCCAGCCGCGGTCATTTGTCATTGTCTTGAGCGCAAACGGCATCAAGCCTTGCGCGCGCGCGGCTGCAGGTCCAGCGTCAGCTGGTGCGTGGTGGCATCGCCCGGCGTGGGCGTTTCGCTGAAGCCCAGCGCCTGGCCGAGCTGGCGCATGCGGTCGTTCTCCACCAGCACGGTGGCCACCAGCTGCTGCGTGCCGGCGGCGCGCTGGTAGCGGATCAGCTTGTCCATCAGGATGCGGCCCAGGCCCGTGCCCTTCATCCCGGGGCGCAAGATGATGCCGAACTCGGCGCCGATGTTGTCGGGGTCGGCAATGGCGCGCGCCACGCCCAGGGTTTTCTCGTCGCCGTTCTCGTCCGGCACGGTGGCGATGAAGGCCATTTCGCGCGTGTAGTCCACCTGCACCAGGCGCGCCAGTTCACTGCGCTCCATGATGCGACGGCTGTAGAAGAAGCGCATGCGCATGTCCTCGGCATCCAGGCTGTCGACGAAGGCGCGGTGGCGCGGCTCGTCCTCGGGGCGGATGGGGCGCAGCGTGAGCTTCTGGCCGTGCCAGTCGATGACCTCGGTCAGCTCGGCCGGGTAGGGCTGGATGGCGAAGTTGGCCGCGCCCGCCGGCAGCTTGGGGCTGACGCGCACGCGCGCATCCAGCGCGATGGCGCCTTCGTGGTTCACGATCAGCGGGTTGATGTCCAGCTCGGCCACCTCGGGCACGTCGGCCAGCAGCTGCGACACGGCCATCAGCGTGGCCACCACGCTCTCCATGTCGGCCGGCGGCACGTCGCGGTAGCCGGCCAGCAGCTTGGCCACGCGGGTGCGCTCGATCAGCGTGTGCGCCAGCGGCGCGTTCAGCGGCGGCAGCGCCATGGCGCTGTCCTTCATCACCTCCACCGCCGTGCCGCCCTGGCCGAACAGGATGACGGGGCCGAAGGTGGGGTCGATGCTGGCGCCGATGATCAGCTCCTGCGCCTGCGATTTCTTCACCATGCGCTGCACGGTGAAGCCGTCGAGCCGCGCATCGGGGAACTTGCGGCGCACGCGCGCCAGCACCAGCTCGACGGCGGTGCGCACCTCGTCCTCGCTCTGCAGGTTCAGCACCACGCCGCCCACGTCGGACTTGTGCGAGATGTCCTCGGACAGGATCTTCAGCACCACCGGAAAGCCGATGCGCGCCGCCTCGGCCGCTGCGGCGTCGGCATCGGCCGGCACGGTGCTGGTGGCCACCACGGGGATGTGGTAGGCCTCGCACACGGCCTTGGCCTCGGGCTCGGTCAGCATGTCGCGGCCGGTGGCCAGCACGCCCTGGATCAGCGCGCGCACGCGCGCCACGTCGGGCGTGCTGCCGTTGTGCAACTGGGTGGCGGGCGGGGCCTCGGTCAGCTCGGCCTGGTTGCGGGCGTAGCGCTGCAGCGTGCCGATGGCGGCCACGGCCTGCTCGGGCAGGTCGTAGCAGGCGATGCCGGCGTCGATGAACAGCTGGCGCGCCTCGGCCACGGCCGGGCCGCCCACCCAGGCGCTGATCAGCGGCAGCGGGCGCTTGCCCGGCGGCTGGATGGCCGGCAGCATGGCGCGCGCGATGTCGGTGGAGGGCACGATGGCCGTGGGCGCGTGGATGAACAGCAGCGTGCCTGTGTCCTGCGGGTGCTTGGCCAGCGCGTTCAGCGCATCCACATAGCGCTGCGCTGGCGCGTCGCCGATGATGTCGACCGGGTTGCCGCGCGACCAGTTGGCGGGCAGCACCTTGTCGAGGTCGCGGATGAGGCCGTCGCCCAGCTCGGCCAGCGGCACGCTGTGCGCGGCGGCGGCATCGGCCGCCATCACGCCCACGCCGCCGCCGTTGGTCAGGATGGTCATCTTGTCGCCGATGGGCGACTTGAAGCGCGTCAGGATCTCGGCCGCCAGGAACAGCTCTTCCAGGCTGTCCACGCGCAGCATGCCGGCGCGGGCGATGGCGGCGTCGACCACGTTGTCGGCGCCGGCCAGCGCGCCGGTGTGCGAGGCGGCGGCCTTCTGGCCCTGCTCGCTGCGGCCAGCCTTGACCACGATGACCGGCTTGTTGCGCGCCGCCGCGCGCGCGGCCGACATGAACTTGCGCGCCTGGTCCACCGATTCGATGTACAGCAGGATGGCGCGCGTGTGGGGGTCGTTGGCCAGGTAGTCGAGCATGTCGCCGAAGTCGACGTCGGCATGCTCGCCCAGCGACACGAAGTGCGAGAAGCCGATCTGCCGCGCCTCGGCCCAGTCGAGCATGGCGGTGACCAGCGCGCCCGACTGCGACACGAAGGCCAGTTCGCCCGGCCGCGCCGGAATGTGCGCGAAGCTGGCGTTGAGCCTGGCGTGCGGCGCCAGCAGGCCCACGCAGTTGGGGCCCAGAATGCGCATCAGCGTGGGCCGGGCGGCGTCCAGCATGGCCTGCTTCTGCTGCGCCGTCAGGCCGGCGCTGATGACCACCACCGCCTTGGTGCCGCGCCGCGCCAGCTGCTTGACCAGGTCCACCACCGTGCCGGACGGCGTGCAGATCACGGCCAGTTCGGGCGCCTCGGGCAGGTCGGCCACGCGGGCGTAGCAGCGCTGGCCCGACAGCGTCTTGTACTTCGGGTTGACCGGGAACACGGGGCCGGCAAAGCCGCTGGTGCGCATGTTGTGCCACAGCGTGCCGCCGACGGAAAACGGCCGCTCGGACGCGCCGATGACGGCCACCGATTGCGGGTCGAACAGGGAATCGAGATTGCGGATGCTCATGGGTTGCCTCAAGGGGGTGTTGCCCCGGTGCCGCCAGCCTAAGCGGCCAGCATGATGGGGCGATGACAAGGCCTCAAAAGCCGATTGTCATTCAAAAAATTTGAATTTAAAGCTCAAAACAAATGGAACCGATCGATGTTCAGGGGTTCTAACATGGCTCAGCCCGCATCGGCTGAGCCGCCAGCGCGGCCGGGCCGGATCGCGTGATTTACTTGTGGACAGAACAGCCCAACAAAAAGGAGTTTCCCATGCGCCAGTTTTCCGTTGCCCTGATCGCCGCCGCCCTGGGCCTGGGTGCCGCCGGCGCGGCCCATGCCGCCCCCGCCACCTACAAGATCGACGACGACCATACCTACGCCACTTTTGCCATCGACCATTTCGGCGCCTCGGTCAACCGCGCGCGCTTCGACACGGTGACCGGCACGGTGCAGTTCGACAAGGCGGCCAAGGCCGGCAAGATCGACGTCACGGTGGACGTCAAGAGCGTCTACAGCGGCTCCAAGGGCTTCGACAAGCACCTGCAGGCGGCCGACTTCTTCGACGCGGCCAAGCACCCGACGATGCGTTTCGTGTCGGACAAGCTGGTGTTCCAGGGTGACAAGCTGGTCGAGGTGCCGGGCCAGCTGACGCTGCTGGGCCAGACCCACCCGGTGACGCTGAAGGCCAACCAGTTTGCCTGCTACCCCAACCCGCTGGCCAAGACCGAGGCCTGCGGCGGCGACTTCGAGGCGGTGATCGACCGCACGCAGTGGGGCATGAACGCCATGGTCGACATGGGCATGCCCAAGAACGTGAAGATCACGGCGACGATCGAGGCGTTCAAGCAGTGATCTTCGGTTTTTGAATCGAATCGGGCCCTGGTGCTTGCTTGGCGGGCGCTGGTAGCTATGTAAAAAGAAGCGGGCTGCGGTCCGCTTTTTTGTGGCTGGAGGGGTTGGATGCGCCGCTGGCCGGGATGTGCGCCCGGCGGCGCAGTCACTTTCTTTTTGTCTCGCCAAAAAGAAAGTAACCAAAGAAAAAGGCGACCCCGCTGGCCGTGTCCCTCCGCTGCGCTGCGGGCAACCTGCGATGCTCGGGCGCGGGGCGGCGCTGCGGAACTCGCTGCGCGCTTGCGCGCTTCGCTCAGACAACCGCAGCGAGTCAGAGCACGAAGCGCGGCATGCTGCGCTGCCGCGCCCGCCCCACGCCCTGCGCTTCTCGGCACGGCCAGAGGGGAGCTTGAAGTCCGCTCGGGCCATCGCTGCGCTCGGCCTTGGTCTTGTCAGGCCGCTGCTTCGCGCGGCGGCTTTCTTGCTCCCTCTCCCGCTGGCGGGAGAGGGTTGGGGTGAGGGCGAACCGCAGCGCGGGCTTGGGGCCGGCTGCGCGCCCCTTTGCTTCGCAAGAGAGGGAAGGCGCGTCAGCGCTTCAGGGGGGTTACCTTTTGCTCTCCGCCTCCGCCACCGCCAGCGCCGTCATGTTCACCACGCGCCGCACCGTGGCCGATGCCGTCAGCACGTGGGCCGGCGCGGCGGTGCCGAGCAGGATGGGGCCGATGGTGACGCCGTGGCCCACGGTGATCTTCAGCACGTTGAACAATATGTTGGCTGCGTCCAGGCTGGGGCAGACCAGCAGGTTGGCTTCGCCGTCGAGCGTGCTGTCGGCCACGGCGCGTTCGCGCAGGGTCGACGACAGGGCGCTGTCGCCGTGCATTTCGCCGTCGCACATGATGGACGGGTGCTGCGCGCGGAACAGGTCGCGCGCGCGCCGCATCTTCAGCGCCGAGGGGCGCTTGGACGAGCCGAAGTTGGAGTGCGATACGAAGGCCACCTTGGGCGGCAGGCCGAAGTTGTGCACCTCGTCGGCGGCCATCTTGGCGATGGCGGCCAGCAGCTCGGCGCTGGGGTCTTCGTTGACGTAGGTGTCGGCCACGAACAGCGTGCGGTCCTGCAGCAGCAGCGCGTTCACGGTGGCGTAGCCGGGCGCGCCGGGCTCCACGCCGATGATGTCGTGGATGTGCTCCAGGTGCTGGTCGAAGCGGCCGAGCGCGCCGCACAGCATGGCGTCGGCGTCGCCCAGGTGCACCATCAGCGCGGCGATGATGGTGGAGGAGCGCCGCACCGCGGCCTTGGCCGCCTCGACGGTGACGCCGTTGCGCGCCATCAGGCGGTGGTAGGCCTCCCAGTACTGGCGAAAGCGCGGGTCGTCCTCGGGGTTCACGCACTGCACGTCGGCGCCCAGGCGCATGCGCAGGCCGGCTTTCTGGATGCGCTGCTCGATCACCGCCGGGCGGCCGATCAGGATCGGCATGGCCAGCCGGTCGTCGATGGCGATCTGCGCCGCGCGCAGCACGCGCTCGTCCTCGCCCTCGGCATAGGCCACGCGCTTGCGGTCGTGCGGCACGGCCTTGGCGGCGTCGTACACGGGGCGCATCACCATGCCGGTCTGGTAGACGAAGCGCTCCAGGCTGGTGCGGTAGGCCTCCATGTCGGTGATGGGGCGTTCCGCCACGCCCGATTCGACCGCCGCCCGCGCCACGGCGGGGGCGATGCGGGTGATCAGGCGCGGGTCGAACGGCGTGGGGATGATGTAGTCGGGGCCGAACTGCAGGTCCTTGCCGGCGTAGGCGGCGGCCACCTCGGCGCTGGTCTCGGCCTTGGCCAGGTTGGCGATCTCGTGCACGCAGGCCAGCTTCATGGCCTCGGTGATCTTGGTGGCGCCGCAGTCCTGCGCGCCACGGAAGATGTACGGGAAGCACAGGACGTTGTTGACCTGGTTCGGGTAGTCCGAGCGGCCGGTGGCGATGATGCAGTCGGGCCGCGCGGCCTTGGCGTCCTCGGGGCGGATTTCGGGCTCGGGGTTGGCCAGCGCCAGGATCACCGGCTGGTCGGCCATGGTCTTGACCATCTCGCCCGTCAGCACGCCGGGCGCAGAGCAGCCGAGGAACACGTCGGCGCCCTTCACCACGTCGGCCAGCGTGCGCTCGCCGGTGTCGGGCTGGGCGTAGCGCGCCTTCGATTCGTCGAAGCCGCCGGGGCGCCCTTCGTAGATCAGGCCCTTGGAGTCGCAGGCGTACACGTTGTCGGGCCGCACGCCCAGCGCCACCATCACGTCCAGGCAGGCGATGGCGGCCGCGCCGGCACCGCTGACGGCCACCTTGACCTTGTCGATGCGCTTGCCCACCAGCTCCAGCCCGTTCAGCAGCGCCGCCGACGAGATGATGGCCGTGCCGTGCTGGTCGTCATGGAAGACCGGGATGTTCATGCGCTCGCGCAGTTTGGTCTCGATGTAGAAGCACTCGGGCGCCTTGATGTCCTCGAGGTTGATGCCGCCCAGCGTGGGCTCGAGCGCGGCGATGATCTCGACCAGCTTGTCGGGGTCGCGCTCGGCCCGCTCGATGTCGAACACGTCGATGCCGGCGAACTTCTTGAACAGGCAGCCCTTGCCTTCCATCACCGGCTTGCCGGCCAGCGGGCCGATGTCGCCCAGGCCCAGCACGGCGGTGCCGTTGGTGATGACGCCCACCAGGTTGCCGCGCGCCGTGTATTCGGCCGCCTTGGCCGGGTCGGCCTGGATGTCGAGGCAGGGGTAGGCCACGCCGGGCGAATAGGCCAGCGACAGATCGAGCTGGTTGACCAGCGGCTTGGTCGGGGTGACCGAGATCTTGCCGCGCGTGGGCGTGCGGTGGTACTCGCGCGCGGCGTCGCGCAGGGCCGTCTCGGCGGGCGAGAGGGGCTTGGTCATGAGGGGTCTCCTGTCGGGTCCAAAGGTTCGGGCACGTCGAGCGCCGCGAGCCTTCGCTTTTTCTTCGAGGAGTTCAGGCGTGCCGCTGGCGGCGCTGTCGGATCGCTAGCCTAACCCAAGTCCTGGCGCCGGTGGCTGCGGGCGATGCGCGGTGGACTGCCGTGGCGTGTGGGATGAACCGGTGCGGCCCAGCGCGGGCCAGCCCGGTGTTGCCAGGGGTTATGAGAGAAATCGGGCTTCAGCGCCCGTCCAGCAAGCGCTGGAAGCTATCAATAAAGTAGCTTTCGTGTCAGGCATCGTGCAGGCAGCGCGCATCCCGGCACGGCCCCAGCCGGTGCCCGGCCCACGCCGCCGTGCCGCGCAGCAACTGGCCGCCGGCGCGCACGGCATCGCGCAGCGCGCGCTGCAGTTCGCTGGCCGGGCGGGCCACTTCGGTCGCCCAGCGCGTGTCGGCGGCGGGTTGCCAGTGCAGGGCCACGCGCTGCGCCGGGGTGCCGGGCACGGCGATGGGCTCCAGCACCAGCACCTCGCCGGCGTGCAGCCGCAGGCGCTGGCCGGCGCGCAGCACGTCGTCGCCGCCCGCGGCGCCGGCATTGGCCGCGTGCGGGCCGCGGCGGGTGGCCCACACCGCGCCGCGCTGCACGTGCAGCACGCCGGCGCGCGCCGGGCGCAATGTCAGCGCCTGGCCGGGGGCCAGGGTCTGCACGGCGTGGGCAGCGGCCCGGGCAGCGAGGGGCGACAGGGCGTGATCAGCGGCGGACAAGGAAACCTCCTGCACTGTTGTTTCAGCATCAATCGATGCCGCCATGGTGCGCCTGGCCGCATTGACAGTCCAATGAAATCCGGCGAGCCTATTCATGCCGTTCACGCATCAATTGCCATGCTGCACTCACAAACCCACCTGCGCACCCGCCCGATCCAGGCCGGCCACCTGCGCGCCTTCGAGGCGGTGGCGCGCCACCTCAACTTTCGCCTGGCGGCGGAGGAGATGGCGCTCACCCAGTCGGCCGTCAGCCGCCAGATCCAGGCGCTGGAGGACGAGGTGGGCGCTCCGCTGTTTCTGCGCCACACCCGCGCGGTGGAACTGACGGCCGCCGGCGCGCTGCTGCTGCAGGCGGTGGCGCAGGCGCTGCCGCGCATCGACACCGCGGTGCGCCAGATCCGCCAGAGCGCCGGGCGGCGGCACGTGACGGTGACCACCTTCGCCTCGTTCGCGTCGATGTGGCTGATTCCGCGGCTGGAGGCGTTCCAGCGCGAGTTTCCCGACATCGACATCCGCATCGAGGCCTCCGACACCATGCTGGACCTGGAGGTGGCCGACGTGGACCTGGCCGTGCGCTACGCCCCCGTGGCGCGCGTGCCCACGGGGGCGCGGCGGCTGTTCGGCGAATCGGTCACCGTCATGGCCAGCCCGTGGCTGCTGAAAGCCGGCCCGGCGCTGCGGCGCCCGGCGGATGTGCTGCAGTACACGCTGATCGAATCGGGCGACGCCTACGCGCCGCACCTGGCGTGGTTGTCGTGGCACCGTTGGCTGGAGGCCAACGACCTGGCCAAGCAGCAGCCCAAGCGCTGGCTGACGCTGAACTACGCCTACCAGATGGTGCAGGCGGCGCTGACCGGCCAGGGCCTGGTGCTGGCGCGCCCGCCGCTGGTGGCCGATGCACTGGCGCGCGGCGAACTGGTGGAGCTGCTGCCGCAGACGCGCCTGCATTCGCCCCTGGCCTACTGGCTGATGCTGGCCCCGCGCAGCGCCGCGCGGCCCGAGGTGAAGGCCTTTGCCGACTGGGTGCTGGCGCAGGCGGTGGCCACGCGCCAGGTGATCGGCGAGGGCGACGACCCCGATCTGGTGAACGACCTGGATTGAGGTTTGCTATTGAATCGGGAGCTGCTGGCGCTCGTTACGCAAGGTTTTCAGGTTGATTTGGCTTGAAACCATTGATTGACCTGCGCTGACCACTATCAATATTGAATTTCAGCCCGGTGAAAGCGGCCTTGGCCGCGATAGGGCGGTGGGAGGAGCGAGGCGCCGTCATCGCGGGCGAGCCCGCTCCCACAGCCCCCGGGTGGGGTCAGCCCGCCGGCTGGTTCTTCAGGTGCACCAGCGTGGTCAGCCCCAGCAGGTTGACCTTGCGCACCGACAGCACCGTCCAGTCCGGGTGCTGCATGTGCGGCGCGAACGGGAACTCCGAGCGGAAGCCGATGCGCGCCGCCAGCCCGCTGACCAGCCGCTCCAGCGGCGCCCACACGGCGTTGCCGCCGCTGAAGTGGTTGAGCACGAAGATGTCGCCGCCCGGCTTGCACACGCGGCGCAGCTCGGCCGTCAGCCGCGCCGGGTCGGGCGTGACGGAGAGCACGTAGGGCAGGGTGACGCAGTCGAAGGTGCCGTCCTCGAAGGCGAGCTGCTCGGCGTCCATGCAGTGCAGGGCGATGCGGCGCCCGGGCAGCGCGGCGGCGCGGCGCTGCGCGTGGCGCAGCATGTCGCGCGACAGGTCGATGCCGGTGACGGCGGTGGCCGCCGGGTACTGCGCCAGCGTCAGGCCGGTGCCGATGCCCACCTCCAGCAGCGCCGCCGGCGCCTGCGCGCCCACCGCGTCGCACATGGCGCGCCGCCCGCCCTCCAGCACCGCCCCGAACACCAGGTCGTAAAACCGGGCGTACATGCCGTAGGCACGCTCGACGTTCTGGCGGGTGATGGGCTTCATGGGCGCTGCGGATTCTATCGAGGGCCCCATCGGCCGAATCTGCCGCGCATCCTGTGGGGTGGCGCGGGCGCCCGGTGCCGTTGGATCGGCTCGGGGTGGTGGCAAGCGCTCATGGATTCCGGCTTGTGCCGGAATGACGGGCATTGCGCGCAGGGCTTCGCGGCAGGTCTTTTCGAGTCGCGCATCGTGCAAGCCGGCACGGGCACCAGGTGTCGTCGGGCTGGCTCAAGGTGGTGGCAAGCGCCCATGGATTCCGGCTTGCGCCAGCACGGCGAGCATCACACAGGGCTGCGCAGCAAGCCCTTTCAGATGGCCGCGGAGCAGGCCACCCGGGAACGCCGTGGCCGGGGTACCCCCGGCCACCAGCGTTGTCCCCCTGGGGGGAAGGCGCGCGCAGCGCGACTCAGGGGGGATTACAACAACGCCTGCGGCTTCTCGCCGCGCTCGTACACCACGTGCGCGCGGCCGACGATCAGCGGGTCGAGCTTGCCCACCTGAGCCAGGTCCTTGCCGGTGTAGGGCAGCTTGTGCAGCACGTAGCGCATGGCGTTCAGGCGCGCGCGCTTCTTGCAGTCGCTCTTGACCACCGTCCACGGGCTGTCGGCGGTGTCGGTCTCGAAGAACATCTGCTCCTTGGCGCGGGTGTAGTCGTCCCACTTGTCCAGGCTGGCCTTGTCGATGGGCGACAGCTTCCACTGCTTCAGCGGGTGCCCTTCGCGCTCCTTGAAGCGGCGGCGCTGCTCGGCGTTGCTGACGCTGAACCAGAACTTGATGACGTGCACGCCGCTGCTCACCTGGTGCCGCTCAAATTCGGGCGCCTGGCGCATGAAGTCCTGGTATTC
>RRZT012144853.1_pt1 | contig 12200 bp, 12 predicted proteins | sample 2165551 | NCBI WGS metagenome assembly RRZT01 (sample SAMN10456910, study PRJNA506462) | wastewater metagenome | biome: wastewater; feature: sludge; material: wastewater sludge; isolation source: wastewater sludge with Escherichia coli K12::gfp cells carrying plasmid... | place: USA: Moscow, Idaho... | reverse complement strand
TACCTTGAGAACAACAATTCTCCCGCATCACATTCAGATAAATTGAGTCGAATTCTGTAGAGCACCCGGTGTATAAGTTTTTCCAGAAAAAACCCAAAATTCTATCCCCGCGTGTCGTGGTACGCCCGCGCTCATCTTGGCAATCACGTCTGATAAGCATTATGATTGTCTGCTCATTACTGCTGCTACTTTCTTGGTTTATGTACGAAATGGGCAGACAATCGATCAACACGCAAGAAGATACCATTGAAGAGAAACTAGCATACTTATTTGATCCTGGAATATGCAGGCAAACCAAGAAACAAAAATTATGCGCCCAGATTGGTGATTTAGCTCAGCAATTACAAATCAGCAGCACAGCCAATCAGAATCTTACTGAAGAAATCAAGTCCCTTGCTGGCGAAAACGATCAATTAAAAGAACAGCTGGAATTTTTCCAGCATCTGATCGCCAGCAATACAAAAAGTGGTATTTCAATTTATCAATTTAGTTTAAAAGAAACACAAACACCTGGCGAGTACCGCTATGCACTGACATTAATTCAAGGTGGAGAAAGACCGAATGATTTTAAGGGAAACTTAAGATTCACAGTGAAGCTGACACAAAATGATCAGAGTAAAGTAATACCACTCACAAAAAAAAATCAGCAACTAGATTTTCCTGTTATCTTTAAGTTCTTCCATAGAATGGAAGAACTTTTTAAAGTACCGCCGAATTCCATCGTAGAGAATATTCAGGTAGAAATCTTTAGAAATGGTAACAATAAAGCCATACTATCTGAAACTATACAACCGACATTGTGAAGGAGAGAAAAGATGTTCGGTAGAAAGAAGAAAAACCAACTGCATCATCATATTGATACTTTGATTGGCGCAAACACGAAAATTTTGGGTGATATTCATTTCACCGGCGGCCTCCGAATCGATGGACATATTACTGGAAACATCTTTGCAACCGATGACGAGAACAGCACACTGGTACTCAGCAATGAAGGCAGTATCAAAGGTAATATAAAAGCCACTAATGTCGTCATTAACGGCACTGTAACCGGCCCCATTGACGCGCAAGGATATCTGGAATTACAAGAAAAAGCCGAAGTTTTCGGCGATGTCCATTATGGTTCTTTAGAAATCCGGCTCGGCGCTTCTGTTGCTGGAAAAATGATTCATAAGCACAAGCGAGATATAGAGGGTACGCAGCAATCAGAGAAAATGATAACATTAGCTCCAGCAACCGATCAGCAAACAACTACTACTGAAAATGATGCGCCCTGATTTATATACTGTATAGTATTTGCCATCAATCCATAATTTGACAGCTTAAAGAAATTAATATGAACACTGAACTGAATACCCCCCTTACTTTTACTGAGAACGCAGCCTCGAAAGTTAAGCAACTCATAGAGGAAGAAGGCAACAACCATCTTAATCTTAGAGTTTTTATCAGTGGCGGCGGCTGCTCTGGCTTTCAGTACGGCTTCACTTTTGACGAATTGATCAATGAAGATGATACGGTGATGGAAAGAAATGGCGTCAAACTGCTGGTTGATCCTATGAGTTTTCAGTATCTAATCGGCGCTGAAATCGATTATCAAGAAAATATACAAGGCGCTCAGTTCATCATTAAAAACCCTGGCGCCACCAGCACTTGCGGTTGTGGATCATCATTTTCGGTATAACACGTATCTACATTAGAAACTTCACGCAGGGTAAACCACCCCCAAAATTCTGCTTCCTTTCGCACCAGTCACTGCTGTCAGGTTACCTGTTTTACGCAAAATAGCCTGATGTGCCAACCAAGCAAATGCGAAAGCTTCTACCCAATCGATCGCAATACCTAATTGATCAGTCAGTGCCACTTTTCCCCCGCGTATTACCTCAGTAAGCCGACTCATCAGCAAAGAATTATGTCCTCCTCCTCCACAAACATAAACTTCCTCCGCGCCCAAACAATGAGCATGGATGGATTCGGCAATTGACACGACAGTTAATTGCAACAACGTTGCCTGAACATCTTCTGGCGATTCTCTGCCCTGCAGCTTCTTTTCCAACCAATGGAGATTAAACAAATCCCTGCCTGTACTTTTAGGTGGCTTTTGAGCAAAAAAGGGATCTGACGATAAGGCTTTCAGTAAAGCAGGAACGACCTGACCAGTTGCTGCCCACTGCCCACCATGATCATAAGTTCTTTCGGTATGCTGCAAGCACCAAGTATCCATTAATAAATTACCCGGCCCGCAATCAAATCCCGTGACAAAATGACCAGGCTCAAGATTTGTGATATTAGCTATACCACCAATATTAACGATTACGCGATGGCAGTTTGGACTCTTAAAGACAGCTTCGTGAAACGCAGGTACCAGCGGCGCACCTTGTCCGCCTGCAGCAATATCACGACTTCTAAAATCAGCGACTACGGCGATTCCTGTTAATTCAGCTAACAAAGCCGCATTGACAAGCTGAATCGTATAGCTTTTCTCTGTCTCAGGGCAATGCCTAACCGTTTGCCCATGACATCCAATGGCAACGATCTGCTGTGGAAAAACGTCAGCACTTTCCAGTAAACCTGTAATTGCTTCCGCATATAGATATGACAACTGGTTGCTAAGCATCGCCGCGCGATGGAGTTCATCATAACCCGATTGTTGCAGCGACAGCAGTGCTTCACGCAAATCATTGCTATATGGACTATAGAAAGTTCCTAATAATAACGGAGTTGTTTCCCGCAGATCCACCAACACGACGTCCACACCATCCAGACTGGTGCCCGACATCATTCCTATGTAGTAAATGGACTTCAACTATTCGAGTATATTGAGTACAGTAGGAGGTAATTTTAATTGATAAATTGACGATTTGTTCGCAAAAACAAACCGTCAATCGATAAGATCCAGCAGATCACTCTATCGCAGCGAGATGAATATCGCGCATGATGCTTAAACGAGCCAGCAAAGCTTGTGCCTCATTCTTGAATGTATTTGAATCGCGTTTTGCTATCGGTATTGCCGTTGGCAACACAACTTTAGTAGGATCACGCTGCACGCCATCAACACGCAATTCATAATGTAAATGCGGTCCTGTCGCCATACCTGTCGAGCCCACATAACCAATCACGTCTCCCTGGTTTACCCGCTTACCTTTACTTAACCCGGAAGCAAACCGGGACAGGTGACCATAGGCCGTTTCATATTTACCGTTATGTTTGAGCACAACCAGATTGCCATAACCACGTTGCGAGCCGGAAAAAGCAACAATTCCACTTGCCGTGGCTTTTACAGGAGTGCCGGTAGGAGCGGCATAATCAATACCACGATGTGCGCGCCACTGTTTAAGTACAGGATGAAAGCGCCTGTTCGTAAAGCCGGAACTGACGCGTGTAAAGGCAAGGGGAGAAAGTAAGAATGCTTTGCGCAAACTTTCACCCTCGGGAGTGTAATACCCATCTGAACCATTGTATGATTTGAAATAAACCGCCTGATGAGATTTTCCTTTGTTGACAAACTCAACCGCCAGCACTCGTCCAGATCTAGTACGCCTACCATTGTTTGAAAAAGTTTCATAAACTACGGTAAAACGGTCTCCTTGACGTAAATCCCGATAAAAATCGATTTCTGATGCAAATATTTCAGTCAGCTGCATGGCAATATTGTTAGGTATGCCGGCATTATCCGTCGCACCAAACAAAGAACTATTAATCACGCCGGATTTCATGTGAATCTGCGCATCCATTTCGATCGGCTGTTCCGTCATCTTGAATGCATCGTCTGTTTTTTCCATCAAAAACAGCTCTTCATTACCAAAGAAATAACGTAACGACAACAATTCACCTTCAGCAGTCGTTTGCGCATAAACGGTTTTGCCAGGTCTAAGCTGCCGCATCGCACGGCTATCGCGCGCCGCTTGAAGGAAATAGGTAGAATCTTGGCTGCTGACATCCAATCGGTTCAAGATAGCGGCCATCGTATCACCGCGCCGAATGCTTTCTTGGCGCCAGAAGGACTGATTGGACTGCGCCTCGACAAGCGCATCTGGAATGGACAAATCAAGATCAAGAACGATTTCTTCTACGGGAACTTCTCCAAATGACGGAGAATTAGGTGCGATTCCAAATGCAGTGACAATGCCAAATAATGGAATGCTGGATAGAGCTACTAACCAGCGAATTGATTTTTTTGTTAGTTTAGATGATTTTTGAGCTAGAATCCTTTGTTTACTGCTAATAGGCGTATATAGCACTATGAAGTACCTCCAGTCATGTAACTAAGACAGGCGCGAGTCTAACATGAAAATAGTCAATGTGTACTAAGAAACGACTAAAAATGACCTAAGCAAGCATTTCAGGAAAATATTTTACCAATAAAAATTACAAATTTATCTCCAACGTGAACAACTCAATAAAATCTCAACTTGAAATCATCAAACGCGGCAGTCAAGAGCTATTGGTCGAAGCCGAGATGGAAACCAAGCTAAATTCTGGCCAGCCTTTGCGCGTTAAAGCCGGGTTCGATCCAACAGCACCGGATCTACATCTTGGCCATACGGTCTTACTGAACAAGCTGCGCCAACTACAGGATATGGGGCACCATATTTTGTTTCTGATCGGCGACTTCACCGGCATGATTGGAGATCCCAGCGGGAAAAACAGCACCCGCCCGCCACTCACCCGGGAACAAGTTGCAGAAAATGCGCAATCCTATACCGAGCAGGTCTTTAAAATTCTAAACCCGGATCACACTGAAGTAGTGTTTAATTCGATCTGGATGGGCAAAATGGATGCCGCAGATCTAATTAAACTAGCTGCAACCCATACCGTTGCGCGAATGCTGGAACGAGATGATTTCGACAAACGCTACCGCAACAATCAAGCGATTGCCATTCATGAATTTTTATATCCCTTGATTCAGGGTTTCGATTCTGTCGCACTCAAAGCAGATCTGGAATTGGGCGGAACCGATCAAAAATTCAATTTATTAATGGGACGAGAACTACAAAAACATTTCGGACAACCGCAACAATGCATTCTTACCATGCCGTTACTTGAAGGACTAGACGGCGTTAACAAAATGTCCAAATCTTTGAATAATTATGTCGGCATCACCGAAAGTCCCGCCGAAATTTTTGGCAAGTTAATGTCAGTTTCGGATCAACTGATGTGGCGTTATCTGGAATTACTGTCCTTTGAATCTTTGCAAACCATTCAAAAATGGCGCGAGGAAGTTAAGGCGGGCCGCAATCCGCGCGATATCAAAGTAATGCTAGCACAGGAAATCGTTACCCGCTTCCACAACCGGGGCAGTGCTGAGGATGCGCTGGCCGACTTTGAAGCACGGTTTAAACACGGCGCTTTGCCCGAAAATATTCCGGAAAAAATAATCCAGGCATCGGGCAACGAAATACCTTTAGTACAATTATTAAAACAGACAGGATTAACCTCCAGCACCAGCGAAGCACTGCGCATGATCGAACAAGGCGCTGTCAAATTGAACAACGAAAAAGCGACCGACAAATCGACCCAAATAACGCGTGGCACATCTGTTGTGATACAAGTGGGAAAACGAAAGTTTGCCAAAGCCATCATTCAATAAAAAAACATTATCACAAACAATTGCAGAGCATGGCAGAATCCAGTATACTTCTCGGCTCAAAGTTGAGCAGCGTTTTTTTGATCAACTTTGCATAGCTTCATCGTTCCTGACCTCTCCAACTTTTCAAGTTTTTCCGAAAAAGTGCAACAACTTTGGTTAGCGGCGATGCTTTTTAACGCGCTGACAAGGTTTCGCACAATTCACATTCGCGGCATGCAAATTATGATGCCTGTGTGTTTCATTGTCTGTATTTTTTAGGAAAATAACGTGTCTTTTGAAGAATTAAATTTAAACCCCTCGATACTTAAAGCAATTCAAGAAGCGGGGTATACCACCCCAACACCGATTCAGCAACAAGCCATACCCGAATTAATTGCCGGTCACGATATTATGGCCTCTGCACAAACAGGAACTGGCAAAACCGCAGCATTCATGCTACCGGCATTACATGCGCTGGCAACACCGGCGCAAATCCGCAGCCGCGGACCGCGCGTTCTGGTGCTGACACCGACCCGTGAACTGGCACTGCAAGTATCAGAAGCTGCAAAAAAATACGGCAAGTATTTACCGCGCATCAACGTGGTGAGCATCCTGGGTGGCATGCCCTATCCATTGCAGAACAAATTGTTGTCACAACCAGTTGATATTCTGGTGGCCACGCCCGGACGATTGATTGATCATATTCAACGTGGACGCATCGATTTCCAACGCCTGCAAATGATGGTACTGGACGAAGCCGACCGCATGCTGGACATGGGCTTCATTGAAGATGTCGAAACCATCGCAGCCGCCACACCGGCCACCCGGCAAACATTACTGTTCTCCGCCACTCTGGACAACGCGATCGACAGAGTTGCCGCAAAATTATTAAAAACACCGAAACGCATTCAAGTATCATCGCCTAAATCCAAGCTCGACAATATCGAGCAGCGGTTACATTACGCTGACGACATGTCGCACAAAAACCGACTGCTCAATCATGTATTGCGCGACGAGACATTGAAACAAGCCATTGTTTTCACCGCCACCAAGCGCGATGCCGACTCCCTGGCAGACAACTTGTATGCCCAGGGCTATGCCGCTGCTGCACTGCATGGCGATATGAATCAGCGCGAGCGTAACCGCACATTGACCCGCCTGCGCAACGGCGGCTTGCGCGTGCTGGTCGCAACCGATGTCGCTGCCCGCGGTATCGACGTCGCCGATATCACGCATGTTATCAATTTTGACTTACCTAAATTCGCCGAAGATTATGTCCATCGTATTGGCCGCACAGGCCGCGCAGGCGCTGCAGGTATAGCAGTCTCATTCGCCTCGGTGAAAGACAACATGAACCTGACAAAAATTGAACGCTATACCGGGCAACGCATTGCATCGCATGTTATCCCCGGTCTTGAGCCGCGTATCAAGCCACGCTCCCCAGGTAACGGACCCAGAGGCACGGCGCCTAACGTTACGCAAAGACGCAAACGCTCACCTTTCGCCGGTCATGACAGCCGCCCTGGCTTTGGCGCAACGAGTGAATCCGGCAGAAACCGTAACGGACAACGCGGTCGCGCCATCGGCGCCGACAATCGCGGGAATTCTTTCCGGAATGGCGATAGTAATGGCAACAGAGTCGGCTACCAAGCTGCGCGCTCTAAGTAATTGCCTGTAAAAGACACATTGCTCAGGTTTATTCAGGGCAGTGTGTCTCATTGATATCAAATCTCAAGCTGCTAGGGAAACATTTTGTCTGAACTAAGCCGCACAGCGGAACTGAGTTGGCTTAGTAAATGGTTAAGCCCGCACTGTAAAAGACTCGTACATAAGTATGATATCCCGTGCCAAAAGGTGCTGCGCCGCCGAACGCGATAGCCTGGAAATACTCCGACGGCACACCAGGCAGGATAAGCAAAGATTCGACTTTGAAGCCAAAGTGAGAATAGCAACCCGGATCTCCGAACACCACACACCCTGAAGCATCAAGCATGTGAAGCTCGCTGGGCACTTGTTCCATAAGTCGGACACCAACACCGCACTCTTGTATTCCAGTACTACTGAATATCGGTCTTAATTCTTTATCCGTAACCAAACACCGTTTGTTTGTATATTAACTGAAACGCCGTGTACGTAAGGTTATTATTCCCAAGCCCACTAAGAATAAGGCATATGTCATGGGTTCAGGAATAGGACTGGAAATTTCAACGACGAAGGACGGCAGCTGATAAGTGTTCTGATTAATATCATTCCATGACGAACTGTTATCAAAAAAATGAAGCCATGTCTCACCCAATGGGTCTGCGTCATTTGGCTCAAATGGCGCCCAATTCGTGTATGAAAAATCGCCATTATTGTTGACCCATTGCCAACCCCCGGCAGGCTCAGGAGAGTCGGCACGTTGAAAACCACCCAACCATGGCCCCCAGGTGTCACTGCAAAAAGCACCACACGGAATCCAAGCCTGCGGTATTACATCGGGTGCAGCCAAAGCAAATACAAAGTCATTTTCCGCCGCTGAGGTGAGCGTTGCGAGATATCCCCCTTTACTCAATGCGATGGATTGTGCTTGATCCCATGTCACTAATGAGGGTTGGACGATAACTTCATATAGATGGCCATTACCTCCCTCGGAAACCTTCCATTCTGTTGGTGCAGCGATTACATTTCCAATGTTAACAACCATCATTATCACTGCGGCGCTCAAAATCAGTGCTAAAGTACGAAATCTCTCGAAACCCTGCTTTACAGAAAAAATACTTGAGTGTTCTATTAAACATATACTATGACTTTGAATTAACATGACACCTCTCCTATGAAGGTTTAAAAATTATTAATAACTCGATTTTTCTTTACTGGATCTGGCTTTTCCGCCACTTTCCTGATCACCTGCCGGTATTTGATGGAAAGGGTGTATGGTTTTACTGTCAGTTTAAGAATCAGGAGTTTCTGGCACTGTGGGTTTACCGTCGCAAGCAACTAAAACCAAAACAGCTGATGCTAACAAAAGTATAAAATTCCCATATAAAACCATTGATGGGCAATTGATAATCAAACCTTTTGTTACAACAATTATCAGAATACCGATTGCGGCTATGTGGAATATTGATCTAAATCAAACTATATTGATCCTGGTATCAAACACCTCAGGATACAGAATAACGAATCCTGCATGTCTGTCCTATTGAAGTTTTTTGCTTTGTTAGAGAACACCTGAATTAAACCACACCGCAATGCGCTGCCTCAATTACCGCGATGTCGATCTTTGACATCTGCATCATCGCATCAAACGCACGCTTGGCGGCAGCGGGATCGGAGTCCGATATCGCTTACGTAAGCGCGATTGGCGTGATTTGCCAAGACAATCCCCATTTGTCCTTACACCAACTGCAAGCGCTCTCCTGTCCACCGTTACCCATGATCGCGTTCCAATAACGATCTGTTTCGACTTGGTCAGCGGTTGCAACCTGAAATGAAAACGCTTCGCTGTGCTTGAATGCAGGGCCGCCGTTGAGCCCAAGACATTGAACCCCCAAGGCGGTAAACCAGACGCTCAGCACGTCCCCCTGCTTTCCCGATGGAAAATCTCCTGGGGCGCGGCACACTGCGGTGACAGCCGGATCGGGGAAGGTATTGGCGTAAAGCCGCGCCGCTTCCTCAGCATCGCCGTCATACCAAAGGCAAATCGTATTTTTTACGGAGTTAATCATGTCAATCCTCCATTGAGTAATCCAGCGGATACTGATCCTTCAACACCGAACGCAATATAAGTGCGAAAAAGAATTCGCTTCAAGCAATTACAGTTTAACAAGCTATTAATACTATCTGCATTGCAGCACAACCACCTGTATTACAATACTTTACCTATACATCCCCACCCTGATTCTGACAAACTTTTTTTGCCAAATTCTGCTGATCATTGTAATCTTTTACCCGATACCTCTGGCTTGCTGACTGAGTAAGTCATGCGCACGTTATTTTTGGCACTGCGTTGCCGACAGTATCAGATATTCATTCCGCTACCCTGATGATTAACCAACTTGAGTTGCTTTCTAAGCCATGAATTCCAGATCCGACTTTAACCTGAAATCTTTCGATTCGTTTGAATTTCAGCAAAAAAGATTGCACCTGCTCAGTAAAGCTGCGGAAATAGGCGACTGGTGTTACACGTTCTCCACAAATTTCACGATCTGGTCGGAATATCTTTATCAATTTTATGAAGTCGGAAAAGATTTTGAGTGTTCTCATTTACTTGGAGGCACTTACTATTCCGAATCTGAAAAAGAAAAAATGCTGGCTTTGATCACCCAGGTCACAACGCATAAGGAAGAGCAAAGTGGGGAATTCCTGGTGAAAATACAGGATGGCAGAGTTAAATGGCACACCACGACCCTCTATCCTATGCTCGATCCGGGTGGAGACATTATCGGCTTGTATGGCGTGTTACAAAATATCACTGCCAGAAAAAAGAATGAATTGGAGTTACAGCGCATGGCCTATGTCGCTGAGAAAACCAATGGCATCGTCATGATTACTGATCCTGAGAGAAAAATTATTTGGATCAATCATAGTTTTGAAAGAATTCTGGGCTATAGCACTGAGGAAGTGATTGGGATTGATCCGGCAGCTTTTCTCCAAGGGCCTGAGACCTCCAGCACAACCATCCAGGAAATCGCCCGGTCGTTGAGAAACACGGGTACATTCTCCGGCGAAATCCTCAATTACACCAAAAGTGGCGAAAAAATCTGGCTCTATGTAAATATCGCCGCAGTATATGATGACCAAGGAAAATTGATCAATTATGTCGCAGTAGAAAATGACATCACCCTGATAAAAATGGCAGAGCAACGGTTGCAAAAAGCGATGGAAAAAGAGCGCGAGCTCAATCGATTTAAAACGCAATTTGTTAACCTTGCCTCACACCAATTCCGCACGCCGCTTGCCACTATTCGCTCCAGCATTGATTTGCTGGATCTAAAAATGGAATCAGCCCAGCTTAGCGCCGCCTTTATCGATCTGTTCCAGAAACATAAGACTATCATGGCCGAGGAAACCACTCGCATGACCGAGCTAATGGAGAATATTTTAGATATCGGACGAATTGACGAAGGCAAAATAGAATTATCGAAAAAGAATCTTTCGTTCAAACAATTCATGGATGCTTTTGTTGCAGCCAATGTAGAACCCAATGGACAACAGAGAAGACTCAATTACCGGTTTAATGCATCCGATCGAATCATCGGCTTGGATGAGATTCTGTTACGAAATGCTTTACGCAATATTGTATCAAATGCGTTTAAATATTCAGAAGGAAAACCAGCACCTAACCTGAGCGTGAGCTTTCAGGATGATACTTTTTTCTTAACGCTCGTGGATCATGGCATGGGTATTCCGGAAAAGGATCAACCATTCCTGTTTCAATCGTTTTTCCGGGCATCAAATGCAAAAATTTTCCCTGGAAGCGGCCTAGGTCTCATGATTGCAAAGAAGCTTATCGTACTTCATGGTGGAGATATCGATATCGAAACTAAGGTCGGTAGCGGTTGTACCGTGACAATCCGATTGCCGGTATAAGCTGAAACCATGGACAACGCATTAATTCTTATCATCGAAGACGAAAAATCGTTGCGCGAGAATATCTCCGAAATTATTCGGCATTATGGCTATCGGGTAATCAGCGCCCCTTCGGGTGAAGATGGAATAAAAACAGCGCTGGAGTTTATTCCCGATATCATTATTTGCGATATCATGCTGCCTGGAATTGATGGCTACGACGTGCTTGCCCGATTAAAACAAGCACCCCAACTATCATCCACTGCATTTATTTTCCTTACAGCAAAATCGACCCGCTCCGATACTCGCATGGGCATGAACATGGGCGCGGATGATTATCTTACCAAGCCATTCACCAAAGAAGAATTAATTAACAGCATCAATGCAAGAATAGAGAAATTAGCAAAAACACTGAATACTCAGGGGGAGCGCGACAAATTAATCGAAACCGCACTGGATAAAATAACAAGCCTCACAAAAACTGAGCGCAAAATACTCACAAAGATTTCTGCAGGATTCACCACGCCACAAATTGCTCAAAAGCTGTTTGTAAGTCAAAAAACCATTGAGAATCACCGTGTCAATATTTCACGAAAACTCAATCTTAGCGGACCTAATAGTCTGATTAACTTTGCGCTGCGATTACAAGGGCAATATTCAGAAAACCCGGCCCCCGTTAATCATCCTCCCACTTCATCACATTGAAACCTTCTTGAGTTACGACTTCTTCATCATTTAATTCGATGTTGAGTACTTTTGTTTTCAAATAATTGCCAATCGAAAACATTAAAAACTGATAAGTACCCTATCCTCACAAAATGAGTGGATACACTCATTGTAAATGAATAGCAATGCGCTATGCTTAATTGCGTAAAAAAGTGATTATTTATGCAATTACATTAAGTATGTAATTAATTATAAATCATTACTTGCGTATATTTATTGATCAAACAAATGGAGGAAATGATGGCAACAACCTATGGCACAACTAGCGGCGCAGCGAGCGCCAACTACGACATGTCGCTGTGGTATGACTCAAAATATTACAAGATAGGCATGTTAACGATGCTTTTGGTAGCGATAT
>RRZT010131155.1_pt1 | contig 12200 bp, 10 predicted proteins | sample 2165551 | NCBI WGS metagenome assembly RRZT01 (sample SAMN10456910, study PRJNA506462) | wastewater metagenome | biome: wastewater; feature: sludge; material: wastewater sludge; isolation source: wastewater sludge with Escherichia coli K12::gfp cells carrying plasmid... | place: USA: Moscow, Idaho... | reverse complement strand
TCGACAAGGACCTCGGCAACGGCCAGTCCAAGGAAGAGTGGAAGGGCGGCGTCGAGACCAACAAGATCCTCGGCCGCGGCGAGGGCTTCGGCTCCCCGGCGGTGCCCATCGACGGCCTCTGCGTGCGCATTGGTGCGATGCGCTGCCACAGCCAGGCGCTGACGCTCAAGCTTAAGAAGGACATCCCCATCGACGAGATCGAGGCCATGCTGGCCAGCGCCAACGACTGGGTCAAGGTTGTTCCGAACCAGCGCGAGGCCTCCATGCGTGACCTCACCCCGACTGCCGTCACCGGCACCCTCACGGTCCCGGTCGGCCGCCTGCGCAAGCTGGCAATGGGCGGCGAGTACCTGTCCGCGTTCACCGTCGGCGACCAGCTGCTGTGGGGCGCCGCCGAGCCGCTGCGCCGGATGCTGCGTGTGCTGCTCGAAGCCTGAGTCGGTCAGAACGGCTTGAAAAAGGCGGCTTCGGCCGCTTTTTTCTTTTTTGCGCAACATCTTCGTGCGTAGCTTGGGGAGTCTAATGACGGCTTGAACTTGCCTCACCATATCCATGATGTTATGTTCATCGATAACTCGATTTCGATGATCAGCCTTCGTGCCTAAGAAACTTGTGAATAGCCGTCTAAAACGCACCCTGATCGCCGTTGCGGTCAGCGCCGTGTCCCTCAGTGCCAGCGCGGCAGGTCTGGGCCGTATCACGGTCCTGAGCGGCCTTGGCCAGCCTCTGCGTGCCGAGGTCGAAATTGCGGCGACACCGGAAGAGCTCCAGAACCTGACCGCCAGGCTCGCCTCCGCGGAAGCCTTCCGTCAGGCGGGAGTCGACTACTCCCCCTCGGTGAGCGGCCTGCGCATGGCCGTCGAGCGACGGGGCAACGGCGCAGTCGTCCGGGTGAGCAGCGACAGGCCGATCAACGAGCCCTTCGTCGACATGCTGGTCGAGCTCAACTGGTCGTCGGGGCGGTTGATCCGCGAGTACACCTTTCTCCTCGATCCGCCGGATACCGGTGTCGGCCGGGCGCCGGCCGTCGTCTCGAGCCCCGAATTCAGGTCTGCTCCCCGGGTTGCCGAACAGGCCCCCCGTCGTGCAGCCGCTCCGCGTGCGCCCCGCCAAGCCGCCGCCGCGGGTGGTGGTGCCGCTGCAGGCCGGACTTATCTGGTCCAGCCCGGCGATACCCTCAATCGCATCGCCCTCGAGACCCGTCCTGACGGCGTCTCCGTCGAGCAGATGTTGACAGCCCTGTTCCAGGGCAATCGCTCGGCCTTCGAGGCCGATAACGTCAACCGCCTGCAGGCCGGCAAGATCCTCCGCATTCCCGATGCAGAAGGCGTTCGTCAGCTCGCCGGCGACGCGCCGCGTCAGCAGGTGCTGGCCCACTCCTCCGACTTCGGCCGCTATCGCCAGAAGCTGGCCGAGCAGGCGGCCGCGGCTGCGCCCAAGGAGGCGCCGGTTCGTCAGAGCAGCGCAGGCAAGATCGGCGCCAAGGTCGAAGATCGGGCGCCCGCCGCTGCCGGCTCGAGCGATCAGCTGAAAGTCTCCAAGAGCGAAGAGGGTGCCCGTCCGGGCGCCGCCGGTGGCGAGAAGTCCGTCGCACGGCTGCAGGCCCTCGAGGAAGATCTCGTCTCCCGCGACAAGGCCTTGCGGGAGGCCAATGCGCGCCTCGCGGAGCTCGAGAAGAGCATCAAGGAGCTTCAGCGTCTCGTCGAGCTGAAGAGCCAGGGCATGGCCCAGATGCAGGCGGAGTCGCCTGCCCAGCCGGCACCTCAGCTCGCCCAGGCACCTCAGGCGGCGGTGGCGCCGGCAGCGGCGCCTGCGCCCGAAACGGTGCAGCCGCCTGCGCCTCCGCCCGCCCCCGAACCCGAAGCCCCCGCCCCGGCCCGGGAGCCCGAGCCGCCCGTCGAGTTGAAGCCGGCTCCGGTGCCCGAGACCAAGCCTGTGGTGCAGCCGGCCGCCCCCGAAGCCCAGCCCGCCGCCGCACCGTCCGAAGACATGTCGCTGCTGCTCGGTGGAGGCAGCATCCTCGCGCTTCTGCTCGGCTGGGGCGCCTACAAGTTTTACAAACGCCGCAACGGCCAGGGTGCGCCCACGACGACGCCGGCCTTGTCCGAATTCGGTGACAGCTCCAATTCGGTGTTCGGTGCCGCAGGTGGCCAGAGCGTCGATACCGGCAGCAGCAGCCAGATCCAGACCGACTTCAGCCAGTCGGGCCTGTCCTCCATCGATACCGATGAAGGGGTCGACCCGGTCGCTGAAGCGGATGTTTACATGGCTTATGGGCGCGATGCCCAGGCCGAAGAAATTCTCCTCGACGCCCTCAAGACCGATCCGGGCCGCACCGGGGTGCACCTGAAGCTGCTCGAGATCTACGCCCAGCGCAAGAACCTCAAGCAGTTCGAAACCTCTGCAACCGAGCTCTACTCGCTCACCGGCGGTAACGGCCAGGATTGGGAAAAGGCAGCTGCGCTGGGGCGTAAGGTCGATCCGGACAGCCCCTTGTACCGCATCCCGGCCCCGGGCGTCGCCGCAGGGCCGAGCGCCATGCCGGCAGCCGTGGCCTCCGCGGCGATGGGCAGCATGGAGCAGGGGCCGCGGACGATTTCGGCGGCCGCGCTTCCCGAGACCGGTTTCATTTCCGCGGGTGGTGGACGCCGGGTCAGCACCGAGCCCGACTTCATGTCGGGTGATTCTGCGCTGCTCGGCGGTGACGATCCCCTCGAGTCGCCCTCGCAGCTCAAGGATACCTGGGCGCTTCCGGGTGAGCTCAACCAGTACGCCAGCCTCGAAGACATCGACCGGGCCCACGACGCCCAGGTTGCCCCCGCCCCGAGTGCGCCGGTCCTCGATTTCGATCTTGACCTCAATGCCCCCAGTGACGACGGCAGCAGCGCGCGCACCGTCGCGTTGGGCGGCAACAGCCCGTCGGCGAGCAGCGGCCTCGATTTTGACCTGGGCTTCGACCAGCCCCATGCAACGCCGTCTTCGATGGGCGCCACCTTGGTCGCGGGTGACGTCATGCCCCGGAGCCTGCAGGCAACTTCAACCCGTTCCCAGCAGATGTCGGACAACTTCGCGTTGCCCGACCCCAACGAGCTGGACTTCGAGGTCAGCTCCGAGTTCGGTGAGCGGCACGCCGATTCCCGTGAGCAGACCGTCGATGTGGATCTGACCGCGACACTGGCTGACGACAGCCTCCGGGAGCGCGTGGGTTCAGCCACGGCCGATCTGGAACGCACGAGTTTCGACAGCAGCCTCCTCGATTTCGACTTCGAGCTCGATGAAAAGGCAGAGCCCAAGGTTCCGCCGCGTGCCTCGTTCGCCACCTCAAGCAACCTGAACGCGATCGACATGGAGCTCAGCCGCACCGTCGATACCGCAATCGAGCTGCCGGACGCGGGCCCTCCCACCGAGCCGCCCCTCGATCTGGATCTTCAGCAGGAGGTCGCGACCAAGCTCGAACTGGCCCGCGCCTATGAAGAAATGGGCGACAAGGAAGGCGCGCGGGAACTGGTTGAAGAAGTTCTGCGGGAGGGCTCCGGCCGCCAGCAGAGCGAAGCCCGCTTGATTCTCGGCCGCCTGTCCTGATTACGCGGAGCGATAACGAAGCTTCGAATTCGTGCTGAACAGCCTGCATCCGGCGACGCGTCTCGTCGGGTGGATAGCCTTGATCGTTTTCGTACAACTGGCCCGAGGCCCCCTCTTGTGGGGCTTCGGGCTTGTCGTTGTAACGCTGGGCCTTTCGTTTGCCCGGCAGCGGAGCCTGCGGCTGGTGCGGCGCGCCCGATTCCTGCTGATCGTTCTGGTCGTCCTGTTCGCCTTTTTTACACCTGGCGAGGCGCTGGTTTCGGCGCTCGGACAGGCTGGGCCGACGCGTGAGGGCCTGATGCTGGCGGCCAGCCATGGTGTTCGCCTGCTTTCGGTGCTCATCCTGGTCGCTCTTCTCCTTGAAACGACTGACGAAAGGACGCTGGTGTCCGGATTGATGACTCTGGCCTCGCCGCTTGGCAAGTTCGGCTTTCCCGTGGAGCGTCTGGCGCTTCGCGTGCTGCTGGTGATGGCCTACGTGGAGCGGCCGCCGGAGGGCGGCTGGAGGGCGCTCCTCGACGGCCGTGCCGACACGCCCTCGGGGCCCGGTTTGCGGGTTCGTCGGCAGGCCCTGGCGGTGCCCGATCGGCTTTTGATCGGGGCCTTGCTGGTGCTGATTGTCTGGGGAGCGTTCCGGTGAGGGTCGCGATCGGCATCGAATACGCCGGGAACGCCTTTGAAGGCTGGCAGACCCAGCCCCACGGACGCACCGTGCAGGACTTCCTCGAGCGGGCGCTGGCACAGATCGCCCAGGAGCCGGTCAAGCTCGTGTGCGCCGGGCGCACCGACACGGGGGTTCATGCCAGCATGCAGGTGGCCCATTTCGACACCGCGGCCCATCGGCCCCTCGAGGCCTGGGTGAGGGGCGTCAATAGCCATCTGCCGGCGAGCATCGGCGTGCTGTGGGCGGTGGAGGTGGATGAGAGCTTTCATGCCCGCTTCAGCGCCGAGGCGCGTCGCTATCGGTATGTGCTCCTCAACCGGCGGATTCGCCCCGGGCTTGCCGGTGGGCGGGTCGGGTGGACCCACGGCGATCTCGACGAGGAGGCGATGGCAGCGGCGGCGGCCTGCCTCGCGGGTGAGCACGATTTCACGTCTTTCCGCGCCGCCGAATGTCAGGCCAAGTCGCCGGTTCGACTGATGCACTCGGTGTCGGTCCAGCGACGGGGCGAGGTGGTCGTGTTCGACTTTCACGCCAACGCCTTTCTCCATCACATGATCCGCAACCTGGTGGGCTCGCTGGTGTTCGTGGGCAAGGGCCGCCGCCCGGTGGACTGGATGGCCGAGCTGCTGGCAGCGCGTAACCGCAGCCTCGCGGCGCCCACCTTCGCGCCGGATGGGCTCTACCTGTGTGGTGTCGACTATCCGCCCCAGTGGCCGCTGCCCGGTGGGGGGCGTATCATCGCGCCTCCGCAACTCCTGCTGCCGTGAGCCCCGTGCTTCATCGTACCCGTATCAAGATCTGCGGCCTGACCCGCGAAGAGGACGTTCGCGCCGCCGTCGCGGCCGGTGCCGACGCGATCGGCTTCGTGTTCTATCCGCCGAGCCCGCGCTACGTGAGCTTCGAGCGTGCAGCGGAGCTGGCACGTCTCGTGCCGCCCTTCGTGAGCATCGTCGGATTGTTTGTGAACCCGGCGCCGGATTTCGTTCGGGAGGCGCTGGCCAAGGTACCGTTGCAGGTTCTGCAGTTTCATGGCGATGAGCAGGAAACCAACTGCGTTGGCTTCGGTCTGCCTTACATCAAGGCGGCGCGGATGCGCCCTGGCCTTGATCTGTTAAAATACGCAGCTTGTTTCCCGGGCGCCCAGGGTTTGCTGGTGGATGCCTTCGTCGAAGGTTACGGCGGCGGCGGTGAAACCTTCGACTGGTCGCTCATTCCCTCCAAACTGCCTTTGCCTCTGATCCTTTCCGGTGGGCTCAATGCCGGGAACGTCGCCGAGGCGGTCCGGTGTGTTCAGCCCTGGGCCGTGGATGTGTCGAGTGGCGTGGAGGCCGCGAAGGGAATCAAGGATGCAGTCCGAATCATCGAATTTGTTGCCGGAGTTCAACATGCACATGGCTGATGCCCCCTACGATCTACCCGACGCACGCGGTCACTTCGGCCCCTATGGCGGCATTTTCGTCGCAGAAACGCTGATCCCGGCCCTCACCGAATTGCGCCAGGCCTATGAAGAGGCCCAGCAGGATCCGGCTTTCGTCGCCGAGTTCAAGTACGAACTGAAGCACTACGTCGGTCGCCCCAGCCCCATCTACCACGCCAAGCGCTGGTCGGAGTTGCTCGGTGGCGCCCAGATTTACCTGAAGCGCGAAGACCTCAACCACACCGGCGCGCACAAGATCAACAATTGTATCGGCCAGGCCATGCTCGCCCGTCGGATGGGCAAGCCCCGCGTGATCGCCGAGACCGGCGCCGGCCAGCACGGCGTGGCAACGGCCACCGTGGCGGCCCGCTACGGCATGGAGTGCGTGGTTTACATGGGCTCCGAAGACGTCCGGCGCCAGGCGGCCAACGTCTATCGCATGAAGCTCCTCGGCGCCACCGTGGTGCCCGTCGAGAGCGGCTCGAAGACCCTCAAGGACGCCCTCAACGAGGCCATGCGCGACTGGGTCACCAACATCGGCAACACCTTCTACATCATCGGCACCGTGGCCGGCCCCCATCCTTACCCGATGATGGTCCGCGACTTCCAGACCGTGATCGGCAAGGAGTGCATCGACCAGATGCCCGAGATGGCGGGGCGCCAGCCCGACTACGTGATCGCCTGTGTCGGTGGTGGTTCGAACGCGATGGGGATCTTCCACCCTTACATCGAACACGCCGACGTGCGCCTCGTCGGTGTCGAGGCGGCCGGCAGCGGCATCGACACCGGCATGCACGCAGCCTCGCTGTCGGCCGGCCGGCCGGGGGTGCTGCACGGCAACCGCACCTACCTGCTGCAAAACGAAGACGGCCAGATCATCGAAACCCACTCCATCTCGGCGGGCCTCGACTACCCGGGCGTCGGCCCCGAGCACGCCTGGCTGCAGGACATCGATCGCGCCCAGTACGTGGGCGTCACCGATGCCGAGGCGCTGCAGGGTTTCCACGATCTGTGCCGCTTCGAGGGCATCATCCCGGCCCTCGAGTCGTCCCACGCGCTGGCCTATGCCGCCAGGCTGGCCCCCACCTTGTCGAAGGACAAGGTGCTGCTGGTCAATCTTTCTGGCCGGGGCGACAAGGATATGCACACCGTTGCCGAGAAGTCCGGCATCCAGTTCTGATCTTCACGGCCCCGCCGGTGTTTCCGGTGGGGCCGCTGACCATTGATACCCATGTCCAGAATCCAACACACTTTCAAGCGGCTCGCAGGGGAAGGGCGCAAGGCGCTCATTCCTTTCATCACCGCCGGTGACCCTGCCCCCGAGCTGACCCTGCCGCTGATGCAGGCGCTGGTGGCCGGTGGTGCCGACATCATCGAGCTCGGCGTCCCGTTCTCCGACCCGATGGCTGATGGCCCGACCATTCAGCGCGCCTCCGAGCGGGCGATTGCCGCCGGCATGAGCATGCGCAAGGTCCTCGACATCGTGCGCAGCTTCCGTGCCACGGGCGACGAGACGCCCGTCGTGCTGATGGGCTACGCCAACCCGATCGAGGCGATGGGTGTCGAGCCCTTCACCCGCGCGGCGGCCGAAGCCGGCGCCGACGGCGTGCTGGTGGTCGACTATCCCCCCGAGGAATGCCATGAGTTCGCCGCCAGCTGCAAGGCGGCCGGGCTCGATCCGGTCTTCCTGCTGGCGCCCACCTCCACCGAGCAGCGCTTTGCCGATGTGGCGGTGGCCGGTAGCGGTTACATCTACTATGTCTCGCTCAAGGGTGTCACGGGCTCGGCGACTCTCGACCTCGATGAAGTGGCGCGGCGCATCCCGGTTATCCGCGACAAGGTCGGGATGCCGGTCGGCGTTGGCTTCGGCATCCGCGACGCGGCCACCGCAGCGCGCATCGCCGGCCTGGCCGATGCGGTGGTGATCGGCAGCCGCATCATCGAAGAGATCGAGCAAAGCAGCCACGCCGAAGCGCCGGCGCGTGTCACGGCCTTCATCCGGGGCGTGCGCGAGGCGATGGATGCGGCGGTCACGCAGCCGGGAGGTGCCCGGTGAGCTGGCTCAAGAAACTCCTGCCCCCCAAGATCAAGCGTGACACGCCTTCCGGTCGCAAGGCGATCCCCGAAGGCCTGTGGAGCAAGTGCCCGGCCTGTGAGGCCGTGTTGTACCGCTCCGATCTGGAGAGCAACCTCAACGTCTGCCCCAAGTGCGGTCACCACCAGCGCATCCGCGCGCGCCAGCGCATCGACCTGCTGCTCGACCCCGAGGGCCGCTTCGAGATCGGTGCCGAGGTGGTGCCGGTCGACCCGCTCAAGTTCAAGGACTCCAAGCGCTACCCTGATCGCCTCGCGGCGGCCAACGAGGATACCGGCGAGGCCGACGCGCTGCTCGTGGTGCAGGGCGCGATCAAGACCGTGCCGGTGATCGTGGCCTGTTTCGAGTTCGAGTTTCTTGGTGGCTCGATGGGCTCGGTGGTGGGCGAGCGCTTCGTGCGGGGCGTGAAGGCCGCGCTGGAGCAGCGGCTGCCTTTCATCTGCGTCACCGCAACGGGCGGCGCGCGGATGCAGGAAGGCCTGTTCTCGCTGATGCAGATGGCCAAGACCACCGCCGCAATCACTCAGCTGGCCGACCGCAAGCTCCCCTTCATCACCCTCCTGACCGACCCGACCATGGGCGGCGTGTCGGCCAGCTTCGCCTTCATGGGCGACTTGGTGATCGGCGAGCCCGGCGCCCTCATCGGCTTTGCCGGCCCGCGGGTGATCGAGCAGACCGTGCGCGAAACCCTGCCTGCTGGCTTCCAGCGTTCCGAGTTCCTGCTCGAGAAGGGTGCCCTCGACCTCATCATCGATCGTCGTGAGCTCCGCGACCGCATCGCCGAACTCCTCACCCTGCTCACCCGGCAGGCGTCCGTTCGCAGCGTGGCCTGACATGCAGTTGCCCGAAACACTCGAGGGCTGGCTCGGCCTGCTCGAAGCTCGCCATGGCCAGGCCATTCAGCTCGGCCTCGACCGGGTGCGAGTTGTGCGCGACGCGCTCGACCTTCCCAAGACCTGCCCGGTGTTCACCATCGGCGGCACCAACGGCAAGGGCTCCACCTGCGCGCTGCTTGAAGCGGTGCTGCTGGCCGCCGGTTACCGCGTGGGCCTCTACACGTCGCCGCATCTTCTCAAGTACAACGAGCGCGTCCGGATCGACGGGCGAGACGTGTCCGACGAAGCCCTCGTCGAGGCATTCGCCGAAGTCGAGCGCGCCCGGGGCGACGTTCCGCTCACCTACTTCGAGCACGGCACGCTGGCAGCCTGGGTGGCCTTCTGCCGCGCCGGGCTCGATGCGATCATTCTCGAGGTGGGGCTGGGCGGGCGTCTCGACGCCGTCAATGTGTTCGAGCCCGACTGCGCGATCGTCACCAGCGTGGCGATGGATCACATGGATTTCCTCGGCGACACCCGTGAGGCGATCGGTTTCGAGAAGGCCGGCATCTTCCGCGCCGGCCGTCCGGCGATCTGCAGCGATCCGATGCCGCCGGCCTCGCTGGTCGCCCACGCGGAGGCCATCGGTGCAGGGCTGTGGGTCACCGGACGTGATTTCGGTTTTGCGGGTGACCAGAACCAATGGGCCTTCTGGCTGGCCGGCGGCAGCCGGCGTGGCGGGCTGGCCTATCCGGCCCTGCGCGGCACCAACCAGCTCCTCAACGCCTCGGCGGTGATGGCCGCCTGCGAAGCCGTGCGCGACATTCTGCCAGTGCCCATGCAGGCCATCCGCCAAGGCTTCATGTTGGTGGAGCTGCCCGGTCGTTTCCAGGTTCTTCCCGGGCGGCCGACGGTGGTCCTGGATGTTGCCCATAACCCGCAGGCCGCTGGGGTTCTCAATGAGAACCTGGCCAGCATGGGGTTTTTCTCCGAGACCTGGGCGGTGCTGGGCATGCTGGGCGACAAGGATGTGGCCGGTGTCGTGCGCCTCCTGCGTGACCGGGTTGACCACTGGCTGCTTGCCAGTCTGCCTGGTCCGCGAGGCCTGAGCGCCGCCCGTCTGGCCGAGATCCTCCGCGAGCTCGGGGTGAGTGGTGACGTGAGCGAACACGATTCGCCGCGGGCTGCGTACCAGGTCGCACGTGATGGTGCGGCCGAGGGTGATAGAATCGTAATCTTTGGTTCCTTCCTGACCGTAGCCGACGTGCTGGCGGCGGTGAAGGCGCCGCAATAGGTAATTGCAGCAAGAATGGCGGATAACGATTCCCAGATCGACCTGAAGAAGCGTGCGCGCAGGCGCCTGGTGGGGTCCGCTGCGCTGGCTCTGGCGGCAGCCATCGTGTTGCCGATGGTGATGGACCACGAGCCGCGGCCGCCTTCCCAGGATGTTCAGATCCGCATCCCGAGCCAGGAGGGCAGCAACTTCACCTCCCGCGTGATAAACGGCAAGGCCCCCGCGCCTGCCCAGCCCGTGGCGAGTGCCGCACTCGACGAGATCCGCTCTCCCGAGGTGGATGACGCGGCTCGTCCCCGGTTGGGCGCAGAGCCGGGCAGTCCGGTCTTCAAACCCGGCGAAGAGTTGATTCCTCCCCCGAAGAAATCCGAGCCGGCCAAGGCTGAAATCGCCAAGCCTGAGGTACGCAAGCCCGAACCAAAGCCCGAGCCCAAGCCTGATCCCAAGCTGAAAGAGAAAGAACGGGACAAAGAGCGGGAGAAAGAACGGGACAAAGAGCGGGAACGCGAGAAGGAGCGGGAGCGTGAAAAGGCCCGCGCCGAAGCCGAGCGCGCCAAGGCCCTGCTTGCCGGTGCCAATCCCAAGGAAGAGGGCGCGGGAAAGCCCCACGTTGTCGGCCTCGGCGCCTACCGCGAGGAGGGCAACGTGGCTATCCTGCGAGCCAAGCTGAAGGCGGAAGGCTATCCCTCGTACACCGAGAAGCTCGGTGACAAAATCCGGGTGCGTGCCGGCCCGTTCCCGAACAAGGCCGCGGCCGACAAGGCGGCGGCGCGAATCCAGAAGGTGCTCGGCGTTTCGGCGTCCGTAGCGGCCAAGTCTTGACCAGCGTGATTTCTTGAGCGGATTCGATTACGCGCTACTCGCCCTGGTGGGCCTGTCCGCGCTCCTCGGTTTCTGGCGTGGCCTGGTGTCTGAAGTCGTCGCCCTGGGGGCGTGGCTGCTGGCGTTCGTGATGGCAAAATCCTTCATGCCCGAGCTTCAGCCTTACGCAGTGGCGTGGGTCAAGGAGCCGCTGTTGCAGGGGCCGGCCGCGTTTCTGGTTATTTTCATTGCCGTTCTCATCGTGGTGGCGCTCGCACGCTGGCTTCTCGGCCTGCTGGTGCAGGCCGCCGGGTTGGGTTTGGCGGACCGCTTCCTCGGGGCCTGTTTTGGCACCCTGCGGGGCGGTCTGATTGTTTTCGCATTGGCGTTGCTCGTCGGCATCGGCGGCTTCGCCAAGGAAGCCTGGTGGCGGGAGGCAAGCCTGTCGGCGCCCCTCGAGACCGCCGTCCTGGCTTCAAGACCCTGGCTCCCCGAGCCTTTGGCAAAAAGACTTCGATACCGATAGGTGGTTTGAAATGTGTGGGATTCTGGGCGTAGTAGCGACGACACCGGTCAATCAGCTTCTTTATGATGGCCTGCAGGTGCTTCAGCACCGGGGGCAGGACGCCGCGGGCATCGCGACGTCCGAAGGTGGGCGTTTCCACATGCACAAGGCCTCCGGGCTGGTGCGCGATGTGTTCCGTACCCGCAACATGCGCGACCTGCCGGGCACCTGGGGCATTGCCCACGTGCGTTACCCGACGGCGGGCTCTGCTTCGGCAGCCGAAGAGGCGCAGCCGTTTTATGTGAATTCGCCCTTCGGCCTGATGCTTGCCCACAACGGCAACCTCACGAATTCCGAAGAGCTGAAGCGCGAGATGTTCCTGTCGGATCTCCGGCATATCAACACCAACTCCGACTCCGAGGTCCTGCTCAACGTGCTGGCCCACGAGTTGCAGGCCGCCGGCAAGGGCTTCCGCCTCGACGAGGAGACCGTTTTCACTGCGGTTGCCGGTGTGCATCGGCGCTGCCGCGGCGCCTACGCCACGCTGGCGATGATCTCCGGCACCGGCCTGCTGGCCTTCCGTGACCCGTATGGGATCAGGCCGCTGGTGATCGGCCGCAACGACACTCCGAAGGGCACCGAGTGGATGGTGGCCTCCGAGAGCGTCGCCCTTGATGTGCTGGGTTTCAAGCTGGTGCGCGACGTGGCGCCGGGCGAGGCGATCCTGATCGACACCGAGGGCCGCTTCCATAGCCGCCAGTGTGCGGCCCAGACGACCCACGCGCCGTGCATGTTCGAGTTCGTCTACCTGGCGCGCCCCGATTCGTTGATCGACGGCATCTCGGTGTACGACGCGCGCATCAAGATGGGCGAGTTCCTGGCGCGTAAGCTGCGTGCGACGATGCCGCATCTCAAGATCGACGTGGTCATCCCGATCCCCGATTCGAGCCGCCCGTCGGCGATGGAGATGGCCCACCATCTCAACGTGCCGTATCGCGAAGGCTTCGTGAAGAACCGCTACATCGGC
>RRZT011104371.1_pt1 | contig 12201 bp, 4 predicted proteins | sample 2165551 | NCBI WGS metagenome assembly RRZT01 (sample SAMN10456910, study PRJNA506462) | wastewater metagenome | biome: wastewater; feature: sludge; material: wastewater sludge; isolation source: wastewater sludge with Escherichia coli K12::gfp cells carrying plasmid... | place: USA: Moscow, Idaho ... | reverse complement strand
ACGAGTTGTCTTTTATTTTAGAAAACATCTTAAATTTCAGACAATATTTACATTTTAAAAATGTAATCAATCGTGCGTTTACTTCCGAAGAGTATGTAAGCTTGTTCTGTTGTTCTGCCGATTTTAAGGCAGCACTTGTCGAATTTAAAGAAATCAAATTAAGGGATTATTCACCCGATAGAGAAAATTATGTTTGGAGTTCTGAATTGATAGACTTTTTAGAAGAAACAAATTACTTAACTTGGAAAAGCGGAAAATATACAATTGGATTCGAATGCAATCCTTTTATTAGTTGGAAGTATGATTATTTCAAAAAATATCACTCCAAAATTGCAACTGAAAAAGGCTTTTCTTTTGTTTCTCAAAGAGTCGAAGACGCTAATATTATTCTTGATTATCCTGATTTTAATTGGGATTGGAACACTATTTCGACCAACACCAATTTAATCGGCAATAAAGGTTTTATATTGACTGTTGCCAACAAGTTGAATTTTGCACTATTATTACAACACATTGACAGTGAAATACTAGAAGGACTTTTTGAAAAATCGGATATTGTTACATTCTTAGAAAATAACCCTGAGAATTGGCAACCTGTAACAGAAAAAACAACTATTGAGTTTGTAAGAAAATACATTAATTATAATTGGGATTGGGCAGTCCTAACAAAGCGCTTTTGTTCTTCCATAAGAATTGAAGCACTCGGCAATCCCAAATGGATTGGAAAATGGGATTGGAATTATCTTACCCGAAATATAGATTTATCCAATCTATTTGACAATTTAGATTTGTATGTTGATTATTGGGATTGGGCGTATTTGACTGAAAAATTAGATAAATCCTTTATACTCGAAAATATTCCTAAATACAGTGCTTATTGGGATTGGAGTTTGCTTTTGAGCAAACGATTAGAAAAACAAGATTTATCACTTACAAACGACTGTTTGGAGGAAATTGCAATTTGCATTTCAAGTTTTGAAGAAGAAAAAAGGCAACAACTTTGGCAAACTATTACCTGCAAATTCAATTATTTAGAATTGGAAGAATTGATAAAGAAAACTTATGTCTACAATAGATATAAAAAAAATGTGTTTTGTTGGAATTATTCCTATTTTTATGATTTGCCAGCATTTAATCTTAGAAATTATTTAGTACGACATACAGATTGCGTAAGTTGGGAGGAACTTTCTCGCTGTAAAAAATTAAACAATGAACTCTTTTTTGATAAGAAATTTTTAGATTACAAGACTTGGATAAATGATATTTTTAGAATATTAGGAAATCCTGATTATTTATGGAATTTTAAAGAACTTTCAAAAATCAACAACATTAATTGGTGTGATGATATATTAGAACAATATGTAACTCTGTGGGATTGGGAGTATTTATCGCTGTATAGCTCTTGTTTCAAACAAGGTGACAATCAAATACTACGAATATCCAAATTCCAAAATCACATTAATTTTTTCAAGTTTTCCGAAAGAAACGACAATTCAATTTCTGAAGAATTAATTCAGAAATTTATCAGATATAAATGGAATTGGCAACTTCTATCACAAAATCCGACAATTCAATATTCGGCGAAATTTCTATACAAGTACAAAGATAAAGATTGGGATTGGTTTGCATTGTCTGATAAAATAATCAAAGATTTTAGCAACGAAATTCTATTGCAACTCACTGATAAAAATTGGGATTGGCATATAATTTCTGGAAGAAAAGACATCGAGTTTACAAAAGAATTATTTAAAAAATTGATTGATAAAACATTGAATTGGGAAGTAATCTCGAAAAGAACTGATATAACTTTTTCCGAAGACATAATAAGCCTGCTGAAAAACAAACCTTTGGATTGGGAAGTTGTTTCACAAAATCAATCCTTTGTACCTAATTCAAAAACTATATCATTACTTAAAGGCAAAAATATAGATTGGACTGCTATTTCCAAAAATGAAAATATTTCAGTTGAAATTATTTGGGATTATAGGGAAAGTTTAAATTGGATGTATCTTACAAAGAATAAACAATTTGATATTTCAGATATTGAGCTATTGTCTAAATATAAGGATTTCATTGATTGGATATTTGTATCAGAGCAGTTTGATATTTCTTCTATTGAAAATTTAAAACGCTTCAAAGACAAACTACATTGGACAATAATTAATAAAAAATTGCCTATTTCTGAAGATTTACTTGAACCGTTTACCGATGTTTTGGATTGGTCAAATGTTTCCCAATCCATGGATATTAAATTAACTGAAGAGCTAATAGAAAAATATCGAAATTATTGGGATTGGCAACTGTTAAGAAAAAACAGCCAGATTATTGAACAATTGGATACTTTATTGAGAAAATATCAGTCAGAATTTAATTGTGTAGATTTTATAGAACAGTTCAACGAACAACCTTATATTTATCATTTTACGCACTTATTTAACGCTGTTGAAATTATTAAAAGTCGAAAAATATTAAGTCGAAACAAAGCAGAAGGACATTTTGAAAATGCAGCAGGAAACCTTGTAGCTAGACGAAATACCGCACATCATTATGCACGATTTTATTACCGCCCACAAACACCCACACAATTTTATAATGAATGTTTGGGAATGGATTCTGATTCAGGGCATTGGAAGGAATGGCGTTATTGGGATGGAGAATGGATTTACAACAGAAAATGGAAAACATACTATCCACAAGCGAAAAATCTTGGATTACCCAAATGCCCAATGCCTGTATTTTTTAAATTTGATTTGAAAGAGGTTATAAGAAAAATGCCTTTAAAATGTTATTACAGTACTGGTAATATGCAAACTAATTGGGCAAGAGTTGAAAAAATATCTGATAATCCGAATGCTATCAATACTAATTATTTGTATTCGACTATAAATGACGGTATTGATATTTATAAAGAATATTCACAACAAGAATTTCTCGTAGAAGAAGAATTTGATTTTTCAAATTTAGATTCTTTTGAAATAATATGTTATGATGAAGAACACGCTAAGACTCTTAAATTACAATTAGGAGATGATCCAGTTTGTGAAAAGATTTCTTCGAATGGTTATGGGGTCTTCCACAGAGATAATCGTAAGCTTTATATCAAAGAATCAGAATCAGAAATATTCATTTCTTCGGAATACAAAGATAATGCTTACATATCGATACAAGGAAACGGATTACAGGATATTCAAATTTTAAATCCAAATAACATCCAAAAAGAAACTACAACAGAAATTCTCGCTTATCCTGAAATTCGATTCACTAAAACAGAACAACCAATTGAAGTTTATTTTGTCGATTTATCGGTTGGGAAAAGGGATTGGCTAATTTATAAAAACAATTGATATGACTGGAGAAGAAAGAATACTAAGCATATGTAAGGAAATTCCTGCTCTTGAGGAGTTATTTAGGGCGCGAGTTAGACATTATACGATAAAAGAACATACACTAAATGTATATAATCAATTTGAAAAATATTTTTCAAAACGCTTCTCTGAAATTGATATGGAGTTTTTTAGACAACTCATTCTTTTGCACGACATCGGAAAACCAATAGCAAGTAAAAATAGAGACAGATCGAATCAACAGATCGAAACAACAAATATTATTTCAAGCCATAGGCAAGCCCTGAATCTTTCAGATGAAAATTTTCTTTTGCTGAAGGCACTGTTAGGCGATGATTCTTTGGGACTTTATATACAAAATAAAATTTCATTAGATATGGCATACTCAAACATCAGTAAGCAAAGCCTGATTTCTGGATTGGAGTTAAAACCCTTTTTCTATTTATTGTCGGTATATTATCAATGTGATATAGCAAGCTACACTGTAGATGCGGGAGGATTAAAGTACTTGGAATATTTATTTGATTATGAAAATGGGAATAAAGTATACAACAGCAAAACAAAATTACTTCAACTCAATAACGTTTATCAACAAAGATATAATTTGCTATACGACAAAATAAATGGGATTAATTTAATGAATAGACAAGTCAATTCGCCTTCTCTATCGTCAAATATAAGGTTTATTAAAGGAAATATATTTAACACAAAGGCGCAGTCAATAGTAAACACGGTAAATTGCGTTGGTGTGATGGGAAAGGGTATAGCATTAGTTTTCAAGTTACGTTATCCAAAAATGTTTGATTTATATTCTGAATACTGTGAAAAAAAACTTATCGGAATAGGAAAACTATGGCTTTACAAAGAAGAGGCAAATGCTCCTTGGGTTTTAAATTTCCCCACAAAATTTCACTGGAAATATCCGAGTAAAATGGAATATATCGAAAAAGGACTATCTAAATTTGTAGAGACATATAAAGATAAAGGGGTTACTTCTATAGCTTTTCCTTTACTTGGAACTTATAATGGAGGACTAGACAAACAAGAGGTACTATCTACAATGAATCAATATTTAGGACAGTGTGATATTCCAATTGAAATATACGAATATGATCCACTGGCTCCTGATGATCTTTTTCAAATGTTTAAGGGAAAATGGGATTTAATTGCCGCTGAAAATAAAAAAACGATGATAGGAATTAGAACTCAAAAACAAATAGATATTATCAATAATGCCGTTAATTCCGATTCTGTAAAATCTATGATTGCTCTAATTGAATATGACGGTGTTGGAATAAAAACAATGGAAAAATGTTTCAAGTTCGTGATGAACTCCGTTAAAAATAATACTTTATTCTAATATCACGCAAAAAACTAAGGATAGGTACAATATAATTGGTACGGTGGAGGTTCTGCTTATCCGCATCTTTGGAAAGAAAATAAGTCCGACTCTGAATACCAGGAATCGTGGGGTGATCCAAGATTACCTAAAGAAGAAAAGGTCTAGAAGAAGCCATATTTGTATCAAAGTCTGAAGATAGATAGGGGGAGGAAAAGGTAACTCAAGTAAGCTTATAAATAGATTTTTTCAAAGACTTTCAGTGAAAAAATGAGTTATAAATGGTTGAATTAGTGAATATTTAGTAAGTTTGCAGCAAAATAGATAAAGATGATGGTGAGTACATTTGATTTAAGTCCCAAGTTATTAATTTTGGAAAATAAATGCCTCCATATATTATAAGTGTTTTAAATTTGCAAATAATCATATAGCCAAAGATATGGGTAAATTACAAGTCATTGACTTTTTTTGTGGCTCAGGAGGATTTTCGGAAGGATTCAGACAAATGGGCTTTGATATAATCTATGGTTATGATCACTGGAAACCTGCCGTAGACACATATAATCATAATTTCAATCTGAATTGTAGTCCTAAGAATATTTTAGATTATAAAAAATCAATTGAAGATATTGAAACAATTCCAGATACAGAAATAATTATTGGAAGCCCCCCCTGTGTTAGTTTTTCTAGCTCTAATAAGTCGGGAAATGCGGACAAGTCATTAGGAGTTGAATTAACTGAAACATTTTTAAGGATTGTAGCAGTAAAAAAACATAAGCCAAACTCTATTCTGAAAGCGTGGTTTATGGAGAATGTAGTAAATTCAAAAAGATATTTACAAACAGCATATACATTTAAAGATCTGGGGTTGACTGATTGGGCTAATAAAAATAGGATTAGCCCATTAAAAATTGCTATTGATTTATATGATAATACAACGGTTATTAATTCGGCTGAATACGGTTCGTATCAAGCTAGGAAGAGGGTTATTTCAGGTGAAATTATAAAAAGACAAAAGCTAATTATCCCTTCCAAAACTCATAGTGAAAAACACGAAGACAACAAATTACTCTATAATTGCATCAAGGATGTAAGAGCATCTTTCCCAAATCCTTTTACTCGAGAAAGCAATGAAATGATAAAGGATCCTCAATACCCCATTGAGATTCCTTTATCACAGGTATATGATCATTTTTATGATACAGGAGCGTATGAGGTAGAATGGAAATTGTCCAAATACTGGAAAATCAACCATCCATTTATGGGGAAAATGTCATTCCCTGAAAATGAAAATAAGCCTAGTAGAACAATCACCGCGACTAAAATATCAAATTCAAGAGAATCGATTATTTATAAGTCAGAAATTGAGAGAGTTGGAGACGGAGAGTACAGGTTGCCGACAGTTAGGGAAGCTGCCATTCTTATGGGATTTCCAATAACTTATCAATTCTTAGGATCAGAAGGTACAAAATGGAGACTTGTTGGAAATGCAGTATGTTGTGCTGTTAGCAGAGCTTTTGCTTCCACTGTGTTGGATGAACTAAAGATTGTAAAACCAGAATCATTATTTTTGGCCAAAGAAGTTAACATTGAAGGTGTTGCAAATTTGAATACATTTAGACTAAAGACGTTCAATAATCCTCCAATAAAAAATAAAGGAGCTAGATTCAGAAGGCATCCTATCAAGGACGGTAATTTAACAGTGACTTTATCAAACTATGACATAGAGAAAAATAGTAAATCAGGAGATAAGTGGTATACCTCAATTCAATATGGAAATGGAAAAGGTTTTCCTATTCAACATGTGAGAGATGAATTTTACAAGGAGATAGAACATTTAATTATAAATTTTCATCAAGGAAATGAATTTGTTAAAATAATTAATAACGGTTTCTCAGAAAAAATAGCTAGCTCATATTTATTACAAGATATGTATGAAAAGCAAAAATCAATTCAAAAGTACAAAGAGCCAACTGAATTAGTGGATGAAATATATTCGATTATTGAAAGATTAGAAATTAGTAATGGCACTTTTACGCAAGAAGAGAAAACTGTATTTTCTTTCAAAGAAGAGATTCCAATAAAGCAATTATTTGCCTTGTATGCAATGAATAAAATTTCAACATTAGCTAATACTCTTTAATATGGCTGTTTACTTTCACCCTAACAATCCAATCGACGCCTTAGAAACCATCATTGTAAAAGAGGATGGAAGTCCTCTTTGTGGGGAGATAGATATCTATAGGAAACTGTGGGAGGATTTGAGTAAAAGTGAACTGGAATGGGATGTTTGGCACGACCTGAAATTACCAGAGCATTCCGACGACTTTAACTACTATAAGAAAACAAGTTCTCAGATTGATTTTGTGATCCTTTCTAAGCACGGATTAATGGTGTTAGAAATAAAAGGAGGTCCTGTTTCTGTAATGGATAATACGTTCTTTTATGGGAAAAATTATGAAACCCCAATGAAACAGAATCCTTTTAAACAAGTTGAAGGATATAAATTCACTTTAAAAGACAATATCCTTAACAATTTAAAGAACTGTTTCTTTTGTGAAGTCGTTGCTTTCCCTCACGTTGACTATCCTTTTGAGTCAAAATTAATAGACTCGAATCTTCTCTGGACAAAATATAAAGCAGATAGTTTTAACAATTCCATCGAAAAGTTTCTCTTGAATGCTATTACCTATTCAAAAGGTAAACATAAAAAGCATTTTAGGAATTATGAAGATATTACTCCAAAAGAATATTCTGCAATCAAAAAAATATTAAGTCCAAAGATTGGAGACAGAAACCATAACAATTCAATAAATACATTAGAGTGGCTTGGTATTCAAAATATAGAAGTTCTTGAAGGGCTTTATAAAAATCAAAGGATATTGATTGAAGGACCTCCCGGATCTGGAAAAACGACACTCGCCAAAGCATTTATAGATAAACAGCAGAATAAAAAAGGCATTTATTTGTGCTGGAATAACCTATTAATGCATTATACTAAATCATTGTTGGAGGAACGTAAATTGTCAAGTAATATAGAAGTTACAACATTCTTTCGCTTTTTCCAGAAGTTAAATCCTGAGATAGATTATGATACATTAAGTAAGCTCTCAGAAGATGATTTTTATAAGTTAGTTAAAGGAACAATCTCAAGATTAGAACATGAACAAAGAATATACCCCTATGATTTCATTGTTATAGATGAAGCCCAAGATTTGTTTGACAGAGGGTTAGATTTATTTATCAATTCATTCTCCGGTTATAATGGAAGCGGACTTTTGAATGGAAATTCTCTTGCCCTATATGATATAGACCAAAGTTATTCTAATAGTGGCAGGAATGTTTCAGAACTTGCCGACCTAATCTCAGAATATTATTCTCACTTTAAATTAAATGAAGTAAGGCGAAGTGCTCAAAATCCTAATATAAGGCAATTAAGCTCTGAGATATTAGACAACTATAGTATAATTAGTGATACTGATTTTGAGGATTTTTATACAAATATATCTGTTTTACACCACGAAAATCTGCAAAGTGTAAAAAGGCATATCGTAAAAGATATTCTAACGCCAATTCGAGAAACAGATTCTTCATTGAGAGGAAATGAATGTGTAATTTTAATTGAGTCAACCTTTCTAAAAGGAAGCTTTAAAGGGAAAGAGGACCTAAGAGAGTTATTGATTATCAAAGATATTGAAGAATTATCTGAATCGAATATTGGAGATACTGCCAATAAGCTTAGATACACTTCAATATTGAAGTTCAAAGGATTAGAAAAGAAAAATGTTTATATGGTTATTTCTGAACCTTCAGAGATTAACAAATATGAAATATTTGTTGGGATTACTCGTGCAATGCTTAACCTCGAAATAAATGTTGTGAAATAATGAATATAATAGATCAACATATTCGTAAACATTTGCTTCATTTTCAGGATGAAGAAGATGCCTCTTTTCAAGAGATTTTTGAGTTGATCCAAAGTGAGGTAAAAAATGATTATAATTCATTACTGAGATATATTCATTTTTTATTAGATGAAGCATTTCTAGATGAAAAAACTGATTCCAAATCGCTTCACTTACACTTCGATTATAATTTTGATGACGTTTCATTGTTTGTAATCAGCCAATATCTTGTGATAAGGTCTTTTAATGAGAATTGCAAAGCAAATATTTCATCTTCTCAAGACAATGAGAAACTTCTACAATTAAAAATAGGATTACAATTAAGGAAAGATAGATTGCTAACATGCCCTTCTGGCGCTAGTGGAATTAAAAAAAACAAAGAATGGAAACAGTGGAATCTTGAAAAAAATAAAATAAATTCATTAATCAGGTTTTATGGTCGGTTAAATGACAATGTAGATATATCATGGAAAGTTCTTTTTAATTGTCCAGTCGGATTATTTAATACCTTGAACAATCTATGTATATCAAAACCATATGCTTGTGTAATCAATGATAACACTAATACATTGACGTTCAACTTACTTAATTCAACTTTAACCTTAAATGAAATTGATGAGATTGATAATTCCATTATTGACAATTTGGATACAATAATACTTTTTGATTGTGAAAGAAAAAAAATAATGCAGAATTTTTCTTTTCAAGATGTAAAGGAATATGACATTTGCCTGAAGAAATATTTAATAATAACCTTTGGAAGTAAAAAGGCTTCTATTCAAAATTTAAGAGGCAAGATAAACTTGATTCAAAATCGATTTAAAATTTATCAGAGTGATAGTTATCCTATCATTCAATCGGAGATTGACTACTCTTTAGGGCAAAACTCAAGGAAATATATTCCTGTCTCTTTCATTGGGATAACTACATCTAATTTCTGGGATGCTTTTGTCCTCGAAACAAACATACAAGACTTGTACGAGTTGCGTTCTATTAAAATGATGAACCTGTATTCTTTATGTTTTGATCATGAAATTAAGCATTATATACTTCAAGAGATATTTTCTGACAAAGAAGCCTCGGAACTGATTTCGGATGAAACCAAACAATGTTTATTATATCTAAGAAGTGAGGATTTGTCAACCTTAAAAGAACTATTAGGGAATGTATTGGATTTAATTATTAGTTCTGACATTAAGCGGATTATAATCAATAAAGTAAAATGCGAAACAGTCTTTATAATTGATGATTTCATACTTAAATCAAAGAAGTTAAGTAGCCTAATATTCTCGTCCCTTTTATTGATAAGACATAAATTGATTTCGTGGTCCACCTTTAATGCTACTGAAAATGATGAAATTATAGTCTTGTCATATCGGGATCAAGGAAAATACCCATACCATTTTTATCCTAACATAATTGAAACAACAACCTCAAAATCTACTATTATTGAAGCTTTTTTTCATAAGTTTCTATTTTCAAACAGATATCAGTGGGCAAAATACAACGTATCAAAAGAGATGTGCAAACTTATGGAACATCCTATTAGGAAAAAAAACTTCCATTGGGAAAGGTTAAAAGAGTCTATAAAAACCCTTCGGCCGCAAAAGAACGATAATGTCAATTGGGATTTAGAACAACAGTATTCAGGAAATTATGATCGCGAAACAATCAAATTGAAATTGAAGAATGAAAGAGAGAGAACATTCAATAGCTCAGAACTTTTTATTTACTCAACCAACAACTTAAATTTTAAAATAGACAAAATAGGGGATATAATTGAAGCTATTGATGATGATGTCAAGTGCTTTGTTCATAACCTTGATGAAATACAAGAAAGCATCAATTTATATGAGAAGATAGTTGACACAAAACAACAACAAGAAGAGTTAAATATTATTCGTCAGCAGTTCGCTGTAAGTAATGAAAGTACAGGAAGGCTTTGGAAAATTCTTTTGAACAAGGAAGCTCAGTCATTGGGTGAGAGCATTGTGTATGGTGATCTAAAAAAATACTTAGAAGCAAAAGGGCTTAAAATAGTTTCATTGCACCATTTTAAGAATAATTGGCTTAATCCCGAAAGTGATTCCATTGCACCGCTCAATAAAAATATTTTTATGGAACTCTGTAGTTTTCTTAAACTACCAAAAATGTATTTTAGACTAATACATCGAATAAGAAATGCATCTAAGCAATCAACTCGTGAAAGTACCCGACAAATGAATCGGCTTTTACAAAATCTATTTAATGATGGTTGTTTTGATGATGGGGCAATTTTGAGTGAGATTATACCTTTCAATCTTGAGAACTACAAAAAGAAACATCCTTTAGATGAATTGGGTATTGACGAAAAATACTTAGGTGATAACCTAATTACTTTAGTTGAGTTAATAAAACCGGAGATTACATTAAAAGAAATAGAAAACTTTAAAAAAGCCGAATAATGAACAAAGTATTACAAAAAAGAAGCTCTCTAGAGACCTTTATTCGGGAACAAACATTGGGTCCGGGTATTAACGGATATAAATATGTTGATATAGAAGATGATATCTTGATAAAAAAAGATCTAAAAGCTGAACCATCTATAAACTATGATTCTGAAATCTTAGATATTGTTCCCGCCGCAATTTATAGTACGGGCATTCTTTTTCCAGAGGATAAAAGCGGAACTTGTAGTGAAGGAGTTGTTTTAGATAATAATGAACAAACAAACAAAGAAGATGGAGTTGAAGAAAAAGATTCTCAAGATAACAGCTTAGAATCCGAAGATGTAGCAAATGGAGTAGAATTGAATCAAATGTTTCCGAAAACTATGGGGCTGACCTGTTGTTTAAGTGAACAATGTTTAGACAGAAGGGAGATTGAATTCACTGTTTCATTCAGATATTATAGAAAACTCAAACAGGATACAGAAGGAATATTCAATAGAAAATATGGCTTATTATGCGAAATAGATACAAAAATATTTAGGGATTTCTTGACAAAATATAATTTAGTTCAGTTTACTATCATTACGTTAGAGAAAAATGATTTTGTTTTATTGGCTAGAATAAATAATGAGCAGATCACAGAATTAAAATCCACCATCCGAAATATTCAAAAGAATTTCGCTGAGAGTTTATATGATAAAACAAAAGGGATAATAAATCTTCCTAGTTCTCTATCAAAAGAAAAATGTTATTTAAGTAATTTAAAGTCAACAATCTATTATGAATTGAAAAATTCAATTACTGATGATAAAAAAAGGAAAAACCTTTATGAAATTACTCAAGAAATCGAGTTAATTGAAAATATAGTAGAACACCTACGGAATCTTTTGGATGTACATTCAGGAGGGTATGGACTTTGGCAATCAAGCCCAATTGAGAAAACGATAAAAATTAAAGGTATCAACTTCCCAAAATCACATAGTAAAATATCTTTCTTGTATAATAAACGGAAAGAAAATGATGATATCATTGTTGTCGATAAAGAAGGAGTTGAACTAAAAGGACTAAAAGATTTGTTTAAATTTAATCTGAATGAGGCGCAAAATGAGTATGCTTCACTTTCAGCCAATTTCCAATTGAGTCGAGATTCAAGAAAGGAAGATGGGAGAATTTTTCTAAAGATT